>Ga0209488_10002741_pt1 | contig 14387 bp, 13 predicted proteins | sample Rivendell_Oct201_8_FD_188349 | JGI IMG/M metagenome (GOLD analysis project Ga0209488, IMG submission 188349) | Vadose zone soil microbial communities from the Eel River Critical Zone Observatory, Northern California, USA -... | ecosystem: Environmental > Terrestrial > Soil > Vadose zone >... | reverse complement strand
CCCTGTTTCCGTGACAATGCCCGCGTTTCTGGGGCTCATACCAGGAGAAGCCACCAGCACAGGTGAAATGCGACCTCTTTGGGACAATCGCACAGCCATCTGTCACTGGCCTTGTGCTCGCGGTACACGTCGCGTAACTAAACCTCCAACGCAGGATTAACGTTAAGACAAACTGCGATGTCTTAACCACCAATTCTATAGAATGTTTAAAATTCTTCGATTAAATTAGAGACAACCTATGAGTTAAGCAGAAATAGGAGGTTAGGTTATGACAGATACGCAATTTGCTACCAAGAGCGCGATACTTGCCATGGTGGTGTTCGCCCTCGTCACCACGCAGGCGCATGCCGGACTTACCCTGTTTACCGGAGCGGACGATGGGGCGGGCTCTCTTGCGACCGCGCCTAATTCCGTGGCCGCGGCTGCCAGCTTCGACGCTGCCGCTGCCGGTCTTGGTACCGAGAACACCATCACGTTTGAGAGCTCTCCGCTGGGCCTGTTTTCTTCGCTGGCTCTAGCATCTGGCGTTACCCTAACTGGAGCTAACGTCAATGGCAATGATCAGAGCATTGTAAATACGACTTCTAATATAAATATCACACCACCTTGCTCTAATGCCTCGTGTGGTTACAACACAACCCCGGGAGGATCGAATTTTCTGCTTCTGTTCGGGGGAACTGCAACGTTTTCCTTTAGCGGCGGAACGGATGCGTTTGGTGCCTATCTGAGCGGCGTGCAGAACGCCGGCGAAACGATCACCTTCAGCGATGGCACGAGCCAATCCGTCAACATCCCAAACCCCGGTTTCGACGGAGGAACCACCTTCGTTGGATTTGCCGATGCTGCTAACTCGATCGCCAGTATAACCATTAATGTGAATAATGACATCGTCGGCGTCGATGATGTTCGCTATGTCACCGATCCGGTGCCCGAGCCAGCATCACTCGCGCTCTTGGGTGGCGCTCTCGCTGGACTTGCTCTGACGCGCCGGCGCAAGCATATGCTGGGTCTCAAGCCAATTCGGATGTAGAACCCGAATTGCGACAGCGCACGGCACTGTGTGGTTATGTATATTATGGCGGCCCACCACGCTCTCTCACGGTGGGCCGCTGACATAATCAGGGCTCTGGCGGATTTATTGAGGGAGTTGGTTGCTCGCCGCTGGCCCGACATCATCTCGCATCGGGTGGTACGACGACCAGAACGAAAGCAAGGTCCAAATCAGCGCGACCCGCTCGACGAGGCTGCGAACTTACCGCTCGGATGCGATAAGAGGTCCGCGCCGTCCACCAAAGGACGAGACAGTCCCACTACTGGTATCAGGGCGGCTCGCTTCCTCGAACCTTAACCATCGAACCTATTCTATTAAGGATGATGATTGTTAATTATTTAGCTAGTTTTGAGAAGTATTGGTATACCCACACCAATAGTGATTCGTCCGCCTAATGCTGGCGAAGGGATCTGAGTTATGCGCCAAGACGAGTCCGAAGCAGCCATAACGCCGTCATCCGCTGTCAGTCGCCTGCACGTAGCGTTCCTTTTGGGGCCACGAACGGCCCGGTGGGACGAGGTGAATAGCGTAGTCGAGCTGTTGTCGCTGCGAGCACCGACGGTGGGGGATCTGCCACCTCCCAAAACCCAGAGATGGGTGGCCCGTCGCAAGGCTGCGGTAGTTACCGCTGTACGCAGCGGCACGATAACTATGAGGAAGCCCTACGTCGCTACCACCCCACCGAAGAGGAATTCCTCTCCTGGCAGCGTGCGTTTGAAGCCCGCGGCCTTCCGGGTCTGCGCGCCACGCGCATTCAGCAATACCGTGGCTCGGGTCCGCCGCGTGACCCCAGATCGCGGCGCTGACATAGTGGGTTTGAGCGTCCAGCGTCGACAGCGCGTACCGTCTTGGCGCGCTACCGACGGGCGCCACTTGATATTGTGCTTGGCCTTCTTCGCCAAAAATTCGTCAAGCAGGATCACCTGCAACAGCTGGCGCACATGCACCCTGAGCAGCCGGCTCGTAGGCCCCGCCGGCCCGCCCGAGATCAACTGCCAGTCTAGGAATTTGTCACCGTCCCAAAAGCAATTTCTCAAGGAGCCGATGATGTTTAAAGTCCAAGAAATTCCCGCCTATGGCTATGAACGTGTGGTTGTATTTCGTGATGATCATGAATTTTATTGTTGTATTGCGGTCCATAGCACAAAACTCGGCCCGGCGTTGGGCGGCTGTCGTATCTTTCCCTACCAGAGTGAACACGCTGCCCTGATCGATGCCCTGCGGCTCAGCCAAGGTATGACCTACAAGGCCAGCCTTGCGGGGCTGAACCTTGGCGGTGGTAAATGTACCGTACTGGCCGATCACCCGACACCGGAACTGATGCATAAAATTGGCGAAGCCATCGAATATCTCGATGGCCTTTATGTTAGCGCCGAGGATGTCGGCACGACTGTTGCCGATATGCGGATAGCGGCCGAAAAGACATCCCATATTGCTAGTCTAGCGGCTAGTGGCGATCCATCGCCGTGGACCGCATTGGGGGTGATGTCGTGTATCACCGCGGCACTCGATTACACTGGCCACTCTCTGTCGTCGGTCTGGATAGAGGGGCTTGGCAAGGTCGGATGGGATCTTGCTCACCGGCTCCATGCAGTTGGGGCGGAGCTTTATGTCAGCGATCTACGACCGGAATTGGTGGTAAAAGCGGTTGAGGAATTCTCCGCAAAGCGATTCACTGAAGATGTGGTGGACAACATCATCCTGTATGCACCATGTGCTATGGGACAAGTCGTATCTGCACGGAATGTTCACAGCATTCGGTTCCCAATCATCTGCGGGTCTGCAAACAATCAGCTAATCCAAGATGATTATGCTGAGATCCTTCAGCAGAACGGGGTCCTGTATGCGCCGGACTATCTTGCAAATTCTGGCGGGGTTATCAATGTCGCCGCCGAGATCGGTCAAACCTATGACAGACAGAATGTTAAGACAAGAGTCGGTTTGTTGAGCGAAAAGCTAAGGCACGTCCTAGAAATTGCGGAATGCCGCTCTAGCACACCATTAGCTGCAGCCAATATGCTGGCAGAAGCCAGGCTGCAATAAAGTCGCACAGATCGACAAGTTCGGGGCACGAGAATGTCAACTGTCCGGGTCTGGTAGCGCGTGATCTGTCCCCTCTCGCCGACCGTTTGCCCATCTGGGCCTCAGCCGTTCATCTTCGCTTGGGATGGGCCGTAGCATGCGGCCCAAAGGACATCGTCAGCCACGGTCGTGGTTCAAATTTGCCTTAGTCAATAGATATCGCGATTAGTCACTGAACCGCTCGCATTAAGGTAAATCTATAGGAATCCCCTTCTAGGAAATCTCGATTTTTAACTATGAATGCATTTGACTCGAAATTGTGTCACAATATATTAGGTTTTTAGCGAAACGTTGATCACGCATTTCTCAACTAATCGTTCCGTCGCGATCGGCGAAGACTGGTACTCGCTCCTGCCGGATTCGTCATGATCTCCGCTGGGCAGGAAGTGGGCACGCCCGGGTCGCTATCTGGCGATCCGGAATTGGCGAAGAAGGAAATTAGATGTGCGGAATCATTGGCATCATAGCGAAGGGGATGGTTGCGCCTAGCCTGCTTGAAGGGCTACGGCGTCTCGAATATCGAGGCTATGATTCGGCGGGCATCGCGACCCTGGTCAATGGGCGGATCGAGGGACGGCGGGTTGAGGGCAAGCTCGATAATCTTGCCAAACGGCTTGAAGAAGAACCGGTCCAAGGGGGGATCGGGATCGGGCACACCCGCTGGGCGACGCATGGCCTGCCCACCGAGACCAACGCCCATCCGATCGCCACGGACCGCGTCGCCGTCGTTCACAACGGAATCATCGAGAATTTCCAGGCGCTGAGGCGCGAACTGACGGCACTCGGCTATGTCTTTCAGACCGCCACCGACACTGAAGCAGTGGCCATCCTAGCGAGCCATTGTCTCGAACAGGGATTGTCCCCGCAGGATGCAGTGGCAAAGACTTTGGCGCGCCTCGACGGCGCCTTTGCTCTCGTGTTTTTGTTTGCTGGTGAACACGACCTCTTGATCGGCGCCCGCCGCGGCAGCCCGCTTGCGATCGGTTATGGCGACGGCGAGATGTTTCTGGGCTCGGACGCTCTGGTGTTGGCGCCGCTGACCCGACGCATTACCTACCTAGAGGAGGGCGACTGGGTGGTCGTCACCTCACGCACCGCGACAATTTTCGATGCGACGAACCGGGAGGTGGACCGCCCAATCCGCGAAGCGGCGGCGGCGGGCGCGGTGATCGGCAAGGGCAACTACCGCCATTTCATGCAAAAGGAGATCTTCGAGCAGCCGGAGGTCATCGGCGATACGCTCCATGCGCTGATCAACCCGGCTACCCGGACTGTTCATTTGCCTGAGCTGCCTTTCGCGCTCAGGGAGCTTGAACGGGTGACGCTAATCGCCTGCGGGACCGCCTATCACGCCTGCATTGTCGCTAAATATTGGCTCGAGCGGATCGCCCGCATCTCCGTCGAGATCGACATCGCCTCTGAGTTTCGTTACCGGGCGCCGGAGATGCCGAAGGGCGGAGCGGCGATCTTTGTGTCGCAATCGGGCGAGACCGCCGACACCCTGGCGGCGCTACGCTATGCCAAGGCGCAAGGCCAAAAGATCATCGCCGTCGTCAACCAGCCAGAGAGCTCGGTCGCGCGCGAGGCGGATGTCGTATTGCCGACCTTGGCTGGCCCCGAGATCGGCGTCGCCTCAACCAAGGCGTTTACCACGCAACTCGCTGTGCTCGCCTGTTTCACGGTCGCGCTGGCGCGGGCGCGTGGCGTCATCAGTCGTGCTCGCGAGGCAGAACTGGTCGGTGTCATGACCGAGATCCCGTCGCGAGCCGGCGAGGTCTTGAACCAGGACGAGCGGATCCGCAACATCGCAGTTGAGATCGCCGAGGCGCGCGATGTCCTCTATCTCGGTCGCGGCAGCGCCTTTCCCCTGGCGCTCGAAGGCGCCTTAAAGCTGAAGGAAATCTCCTACATCCACGCCGAAGGATATGCCGCCGGCGAGATGAAGCATGGCCCGATCGCCCTCATTGATAAGAACGTGCCGGTCGTCGTGCTGGCGCCGAACGACGACCTTTTTGAAAAGACTCTCGGCAATGTCGAGGAGGTCATGGCGCGCGGCGGCCGCGTTGTAATGATCTCAGACACTGCTGGGGTTGCGAGGCTTGCCGACCGCCTCGCCTTCGACATCGCCATGCCCGACTGCGACCCGTTCGTCGCCCCTCTGCTGTACGCAATTCCAGTCCAGCTCCTTGCCTACCATACCGCGGTGCTCAAAGGCACTGACGTCGACCAGCCCCGCAACCTGGCAAAGAGTGTCACCGTCGAATAGAAGTCCTATCGACCTGATGGTTCGGGGGGTTCCCAAACAGCCGGTGAACCGCCCATAGACTATTCAGACCGTTTCAATCTTCCGCAGCGATCGTTGGTCACCGATAAGCACGTCACTTCTGGGGCGCGCTCTTATACGCGTTGATAACAGCCAAACAACTCTAACGGGGCAACACCAACTCACTTAACCAATAAGCCGCGACGTAGAGACCTCCCCAAAGCCCGAGCGAAAGTAGCGTGACCGTGATTAAAGCCTCGCCCGTTCTCAGCGACGGTGCGGAGGTAGCGACCACCCCAGTCAACAACGAGACAATCACCGCAATAGCTGATTGGCCTGACACCACGGTTATCCACGAGGAGAGAGAAGACTACTTGAACCTCCGCCCTCCGATTCATCGCGTTTTCGCAATGATGATTGGTTTGGCATCTTGATCTCCCATTTGAGAAGCTAGTTACAAAGAATCCAGCGCTTACGGTCGCAGGAGTCAAGCTTAAGATTTCAATTTACCATACAAACTAAAGTTAAATTCACCATACTTAAAAAAAATCACAAAAATACGGTTTTAACTATGAATACATTTGCCTAAAAAGCCGGACTAAACTAGATCGCTTTTGTTATAAGTTTCTCGTGAAAGCATCCAGTCGAAACGGGCGCATGCAGAACTTTCCTTCAAATGGTCAATCCGCGGCACGCTGCGATATCATCGTGGGGACCCGCCCTGAAGCGATCAAACTCGCGCCGGTCATAAAAGCCCTTAGGGAAAGTGGAGACGATTTTAAAGTCCGCGTCGTCACTTCGGGGCAGCACGGCGAAATCTGTCGCTCCGCGCTAGCCGCGTTTGGGCTCACCGCCGACAGTGAATTGGACATCGAGCCGATCACCGGGTCCTTGGCGGATGCCGCTGGCAATTTGCTGCGGGCATTCGGCCGTCGTTTTGCAGACACCCGGCCTGACCTCATTCTCGTCCAGGGCGACACGACCACGGCAATGACCGCTGCGCTTGCAGGGTTTTACGCGCAGGTCCCGGTTGTACACGTCGAGGCGGGGCTGCGCAGCGGTGACCTGGCTCACCCTTTCCCAGAGGAGGCCAACCGCCAGATTATCGATGCGGTCTCCGACATCTTGCTGCCGCCGACTCCTCGGGCGCAATCCAATCTGTATCGGGCGGGCTTTGCCGTCGAGAGATGCCCGATAACTGGGAACACGGTGGTCGACGCGCTGCAACAGCTCTGTGCGAGCCACTCGCCCGTTCTGCATGGCACTGGGCTGGAAGAGGCCGACCTCGTCGGCCGCCAATTGATCCTCGTGACGATGCACCGACGAGAGAGCTGGGGCGACGACCTCGAAAAGATCTGTTGCGCGATCCGCGAGATCGTCCAGCGATGGGCGAACGTAATGGTGGCTCTGCCCGTCCATCCCAACCCCAATGTTCAAAAACCGGTCTGCCAACTGCTGGGCGGCCACCCGCGGATCAAATTATTGCCGCCGTTAAATTATATCCCGTTTTTGGCGTTGATGCGCCGCGCCTATTTGATCCTCACCGACTCCGGCGGCGTTCAAGAAGAGGCGCCTTCCCTGGGCGTGCCTGTTCTGGTCCTGCGCAAGACAACGGAGCGGCCGGAAGCCGCGGAGGCCGGACTCGCCCGCGTCATCGGTACAGATCGCAGCGCTATTCTCGCGCACGTCGAAAATTTACTCGAAGACAAGCACGCCTACTTCCGGATGGCCTCTGCAGTCAACCCCTACGGCGATGGACTGGCAAGCGAACGGATCGTCGAAGTACTGAGGAATTGGAGAGCTGGACGGCCTTTGCTCGCAGAGGAACGTTCGTTCTCGCCTCGACCGCGCCTGACGACCAGTCCACAGGATCCGCAAAATTTGCCCACTGCGGCTCAGGATATTGGGCTCTTTTCTGACGCAGTGCGTATGCGCCGGACTGTATGGCCTCGTGCTGCATCGGCAACCGCGAAACCGATTGTTCCCGAAGGAGGAAGGGTATGACAGGTCGCACACGACGGCAATTTCTTGCCGTTACTGGAGTAACACTAGCAGCCGCACTGGCAACAAACCCTGCTCGCGCACAGTTGACCGGGCAAGGGGTTACCACCCGATTACCATCAAAAGTGGGAGTGGCACCGGGATATATTGTATCCGGCCGAGGTGAACATTCGTCCAATCCTTACTTCGTGCCGCAAGGCAAACCCTCGAACAAACACATGCCTCGACCACAAGCGGTCCACGGAAAAGGCGTGATGGAGGAGGATATTCCATGACCACCTCCACCCTCGTCCTTTACGACACAACGGGTCAATGGGGATGGCTCGGCGAGCTCTACGCAATCATGTCGGCAAATCTGGCGAGTCACTTCGGCTCATGGACGGCGATGCCCGTAGCCTCCTACCAAACGGGGCAGCTCAAGCAATATACGGCCGCCATTTATATCGGCTCAACATACGACGAACCACTGCCTACCGCGTTTCTCGACGACGTGTACGGGACGACGACACCCGTCATCTGGGCGTATGACAATATCTGGCAGCTGACGAACCGTTATCCCAACTTCTACTCAGTGTATGGCTGGAGCTGGTCGGGGTTTGATACCTCATCGGTCGCGGAAGTCGATTACCCTCTGCCTCCTTCGACCAGAGCAACCCAAAAGCTAAAACGGTACGCTGCAAACGCCGCCGGCATCATGAACTATTCGGCGATTGCCGCCGGCACAACCGTCTTGGCCAACTGCGTCCGCTCCGATGGTTCCACTTTCCCTTGGGCACTCCGGTCGACCGGCCCGAATGGTGGCACCCTCACTTACATCGGCGAAAACCCGCTCGTCTACCTCACGGAAGGCGATCGCTATTTGGCCTTCTGCGATCTTCTGTTCGACGCACTCGCCGCAACCGCACCAGTGCAGCGTCGCGCACTCCTGCGGCTCGAAGATATCGATCCAACCTTCGATCCAAACACGCTGAAGACGGTCGCGGACTGGCTGAAGAGCCAGAACGTGCCGTTTGGTTTCCAGATTATCCCCTACTACCTCGACCCTTTAAATGCCAACAACAACGGCAACAAGATAGTACTCCAGAATAAGGGCGCCATGAATAGCGCGATCAAGTACATGGAATTACAGGGCGGCACTATGCTGTGCCACGGCTACACCCATCAATATAGCAATGTGAAAAACCCTTACTCCGGATCTACCGGGGATGATTGTGAGTTTTACCGGATCACAATGAACCCCGACAATACCCTGAATTTCCAGGGGCCGGTGGCGGAGGATTCCCTCGCTTGGGCGCAAGCTCGTTTCGCCTCGGCACAGGCGCTATACCTTAAGGCGGGCTTCCCGATGCCAACAATCATGACCTTTCCTTCCTATGCAGCCTCAGCCGTTGATTATCAGGCGGCGAACGGGTTTTTCACGGCCGCTTCCGAAAGAAGGCTTTACTTCACCGGTCTGCTTTCTGGACAGCCGATAAACTATGCTCAGGTGGCCGGCCAGTATATGCCTTACACAGTCCACGACGTGTACAAGATGAAGGTGTTGGCAGACACTCTAGGGGGCATTGAGCCGCAACCGTACTTTTCGTATCCGGCTCGGTTGCCCGCCGACATCATCGCCGATGCGCAACGAAACCTAGTAGTCCGGGACGCGTGGGCGAGCTTCTTCTTCCATACCTACGACAACGTCAGCTACCTCAAGCAGACTGTCCTCGGGTTGAAGAGCCTCGGCTACACCTTCGTATCACCAACGGCTGCTTAAGGGGAATATATGACTGAGCTTCGCACGAGCAGTGTCAACTGGAAACGTTTTCGCCGGTTGATGCTGCACGGCGGGCTGCTCACTTGCGCTGTGGGCGGCACCGTCTTCTACATGAATGGCAGTATCTCTGGCGTGCTGTTGCGTGCCGATGGCATGGTTTCGCGCGAGCGAGTAGCTGTCGCGCCGGCCTTCGAGGGACGCGTCGCGCAGGTGTTTGTGCGTCCCGGAGACCACGTCGAAAAGGGCCAAAAGATTGCGATCGTAAAATCCGCCGCGATCAGCCGGACGCTTGCAGATCTGGCGGGTGATAAAGCCCGCTTAATGAGCAAGATTGCAGAACTGGAGGCCCGGCGTCAGATCATCACCGACACGCTAGCGCTCGCCAAATCGAGCGCGGATGAGACCGCCAGCGTCTTGAACAGTCTCAGCAAGGCACGCGCTGCAGGACTCGCCATCAACAAATCTGTGCAAGAAATGACGGCGGCTTCTCTTGCCGCTACTGAGCACGTCGCCACCTTGCAGGCGGAGCAGCGGTCATTATCCGCCGAATTGTACGCTGATCGCATCGCAGTCGGCCAAGCCGTTTCGGCCTACGATGAGCTGACTGCTATATACGCAGATGGGGCCCTCTATGCCTCGGCCAGCGGCGATATCGGCTCATCTGTTGCGTCAGTCGGACAGACGCTGGCGATGGGAAGCACCGGCATTGCAAGCATCTTCACTGGAGAAAGTTTCGTGCTCGCCTACGTGCCGGACGCCTACCTCTTCGACGTCGAAGAGGGGCAAACCGTGGGCGTGAAGGCGCGGAACGAGATCCTGAATGGCCGGATCGACCGAATCCTGCCCTTTGCCGAGTCCCTCCCGAGTGATCTCCAGGCGCCTAACCGGATGCTCGAGCGCGGACGTCTGGTGCGCATCGCACTAACAGACCTCAACCAGTTCCCCGTGGATCAGCATGTCCAGGTAACGACATGCTTCCAGAATGATTGTCATGTCGGAATATTTCAGGCCTCACTCAAGCAGACTCACATAGTCCTTGCTCAGCTCTTCGAAACGGCGAAAGACCTAATTCAGCCGATCAGATCCGCCTACGCCACATACGCCACATACGCTACATCACCATCTGAACCCTCTGATCAAGCGCCTTTAAAATGAACGACTTGATCTTTACCGCGATGCTCTGCACGAGTGGGCTGATTAACCTCTCCTCGTTCGATGACGCTCTAATTGACCTCCTGGCGTTTGGCATCGCCCGCTCCTCCTTAGCGGCACGCCGTGGAATTTCGGCCGAAGTTTCGGCCGAAATTCCAACAACGGGGGTGTTTGTCGCCAACTGGCACGAAGAGGATGTCCTCGCCAGAATGGTCGAAGGTAACCTCGCTCGGATCGCAGTACCGACCGTGCGGCTCTATCTCGGCGTCTATCCAAACGACACGGGGACCCGCGACGTGGCAATGGCGCTCACCAAGAAATATCCGGAACGCGTCCGCGTGATCGTCAATACCCTTCCTGGCCCCACCTCTAAGGGACAGATGCTCAACGAGATGTTTCGGCAGGTCTACGGCGCGTCCGAGCCGCCTGAAATGGCCGTTTTGCACGACAGTGAGGACGTGATCGATCCGCGCACGTTTGAAGTCTACGCTACTTACGCGGCGGACCACGACTTCATCCAAGTGCCGGTTTTCTCGCTTAACTCCACTGACCGCTCGATGGTAGCGGCGACTTACATGGATGAGTTCGCAGAGCGCCATACCCGAGAAATGATTGTGCGCAACGCTCTGGGCGCAATGATCCCATCGGCGGGAGTTGGCACCTGCCTGACGAGACGCCTTATCGAACACTTTTTGCGCATACGCGGCACCGTGCTGATGACTGGTTGTGTCACCGAAGACTACATCCTCGGCATCGAGGCCAAGCGCGCCGGCTTCAAGGCGGCCTTTGCTGCCGTTTCCGCCGATGATCGGCAAGGGCTCGACTACGTCGCCACGCGAGAGTTCTTTCCGAAGTCGCTGGCGGCCTCGATCAAGCAGAAAACCCGCTGGGTCTACGGCATCAACTTTGAGGCAACGCGCAAACTCGGGTGGGCGGGAGATGCGTGGGACCGCTACTTCTTTGCCAGAGACCGTAAGGGTGTCGTCACCAACTTCCTGCCGCCGCTGTCGCTCATCTTCCTGACGCTGCTTTTTTTTGGAGTGGCCGACCCATCCGCGGCGTCGCCAGAGGTGCAGGACCTGCTATCTCTCTCGGTCAGCGTTAACATCGGATTCCTCGCCCTCCGTTACCTCGTGCGCGTCCAAGCCTGCCACCAAGTCTACGGCTTTTGGGATCCCCTTGGCATCAGCCTGCGGTGGCCGGTTGCGCTTTACATCAACATGGCCGCCGTCTGGCGTGCCTGGAAGATCTACCTTGGGGAGTCCGCCTTCGCGAGGCGGCCGATCGTGTGGTCGAAAACCGCCCACGAAATCCCCGAAGACTTCATGACTGCGAAGCGATGAGAAAGGCTGAGCCCATGCGCATACTCGTGGCATTCGGCGCGCGACCTGAGATTATCAAGCTGGGACCCGTCTGCCAGGCGCTGCGGCGGAAGCGCCGGTGACGATGGACGTGTTCTGGACCGATCAGCACCTGGAGCTGGCAGCGGGCCTGCTCGACCTTTTTGACATACCCGTGACGTTCAATGCTGGCACGAGCGCGATGCAGCAGCCGGGGCTCGGAAGCAAGCTGGGTGAAATGAGCCGGCAGATTGAGCATGCGTTGCTGCGCGGGTAGTACGACTGGGTGGTAGTCCAGGGAAATACCGCGACTGCAACGCCGCAGCGATAGCCGGCTTCCTTTGCCGGGTGCCAGTTGCGCATGTTGAGGCGGGACTGCGGACCGGCGACCTCCAGTCGCCCCTGGCTGGAGGAATTCAACCGGCGTGTCATCACCGTCGCGACGACCTTGCACTTCGCCCCACCGCCCGCGCCGCTTTTAACCTACGCAGGGAGAATGTACCCGAGACCAACATCAGGGTGGTCGGCAACACTGTAGTTGACGCTTTGCTCTACACTCGCGACCGCGTGGCGTCGGGCTACCGACTGATCGAACCAGCCCTAGCCGCGCTGCCCACCGACAAGAAGCTCGTGCTCGCGACAACGCACCGGCACGAAAATATCGGCGACCCCATACGCTACGTGCTGCGCGCGCTTCGGACACTCGGCGAAGACGGCGACAAGCTCGTCGGTTTGCCGGTCGACCTGAACCCTGACGTGCGAAAGCGGCCGGCAAGACGCCTGAGCAGGCTGTGCACGCAGCGCTCAAGCGCCTGCGAGGCGCCTTTGCGCTCGTCTACCTGTTCGAGGGCGAGGAGAATCTGCTGATCGGAGCGCGGGAAGGGGCGCCGCTCGCGGTCGGCTACGGAGAGGGCGAGATGTATCTGGGGTCCGACGCGCTCGCGCTCGCGCCCTTCACCGACCGCGTTGCCCATCTCAAGGACGGCGACTGGGTCGTCGTGACGCGCGAGGGCGCAGACATTCGCGATGCGTTGGGCAGGCCGGTCAAGCGGCTACGTGAAGCGCGATTTGCCGTTGCCAAAGATATCAAAGAGCGCGATCTATTCTTAGCATCACAGGGAATCTCGGGGATGTCGGATGATGACCTTATGTACGCTGGTGACCGGCCTCTTGATCTCGAGCATGGCCTCCTCTCCTGCACTTGGCCAGACGCTGGCCGGCAGGACTGTCCCTTCCCCGATTTATGGGGTCACCTTGGATGACGTCAGTAACCCAAGCAGCACGATCACTTCGCTGAGCAGGTTGGTCCGCCTGCCGACTGCCAGGATTGTTTTCGACACCGGTGAAACTCCGTCCTATTACGCGCAACCGATACAGCATTTCCGTCCGATTTCCTATATTATGGGGGAGTTGATCGATTCGTCTTATATGAAACACTACAAAACCGTCAGCGCCGTCCAATCTTGGACAAATAGCTACGTCAATACCCTCGGCTCCCAGGTGGACATCTGGGAAATCGGCAATGAGATCAACGGTAATTGGCTCAGCCGGCAATCGAACGGTGCCGATGTCATGCTGAAGATCGAGGCGATGTTCGATATCGTTTATGGGCGGGGTGGCGCAACGGCGCTGACGTTTTTCTACGAAGGAGAACCGTCGGACCCGAATAACTGTATTGCCACCAATTATGGCGGCAATGATATGTTCACATGGATCACACAGCAATTTCAGTTGAACTTGCCTCCGGCCCAGCGATCAGCAGAAACAGAGAAAATTCGTTTGAATGTTAATTATGTATTGATCAGTTGGTATCCTGGCCAATGCCCTGGCGAGAATCCAAATTGGCCGTGGGTATTCGACCAACTCGCCAACATTTTTCCTAACTCCAAAGTCGGATTTGGCGAATTGGGTACCGCCAACCCGGAATATGGATCGAGTCTCGAACTCAATGAGATGAACCAGTACTACCCGATGGCCAAAACGGTTTCGGGGCTTCCTGCCCGCTATGTCGGAGGGTATTTCTGGTGGTATTTCGCCGAGGAGCTGGTGCCGTGGCCAGGGTCGCTCGGCGCGGTATTGAACGCCGCATTAGCGGTAGGTCCATGATTTCGGCTCAGGGAAGCATCATGCTCTGAAGTGAACCTTAGCCGCCCGGGTTCGAGCCGGTATCGGCGAGGCGTACCAGCCTCACTGCGATATCGCCACCCGACGCTGCTGATCCTCGACGTTGGTTGGGTGACTGCCTGGGGCATGACCCTCCATCGCCCTCGATGAACCGATACTCAGTACGAGTTGACTCGGGTGTCATGTGGCGCTCGTAAATGTCGGTTCATGGCACAAACCCGAATCTGCCGAGTCGTCTGCGATCCGGTCGCTACCGGGTGATTTCGGGACCTTCAGCAACCCGAGGTCAACACTGCAACAGTGCAACACCCCGGCAACTCACCCAACTCGCTCGGGCTGCAGTAGTTTCACCACATCGGGCTTCGGACAGCCGATGACCAGTGCCGGGCGCCCCCTTGGTCGGTTGCATCCCGCACCCGGCGACTTTGACGGTTGCCACGAACACGGGGAGGACAGAAACATGGATGCGAAAGGCTTTGTTATTCCTTCGGATGGCGGTTCGGTACTGAGCATGGCTCCCGGCCGCTCAGCCGCGCTTAAGCTGCTGGGCCGCGATACTGGCGACAGCATCATGCTGTTCGAGGAAACCGCGCCGGCCGGCACCGAGACGACATT
>Ga0209488_10002738_pt1 | contig 14397 bp, 16 predicted proteins | sample Rivendell_Oct201_8_FD_188349 | JGI IMG/M metagenome (GOLD analysis project Ga0209488, IMG submission 188349) | Vadose zone soil microbial communities from the Eel River Critical Zone Observatory, Northern California, USA -... | ecosystem: Environmental > Terrestrial > Soil > Vadose zone >... | reverse complement strand
ACTGTGAAAGACAGAGACGACCAAGGTGGTGGATGGACATAAGACAAGCTCATCTCCTGTCATCTAGTTCCAGATGAGCACTTCATGATGAAAGGCACCAAAAAGTGGTACCCCCACGACGTCCTCAACGATCTGCTTCACGCACCCATTATGCACAGGCCCCAGCCCATGCCGACACAAACCAGAGGGGCCTCGCTGCGGCTGCGGGGCACGGCTCGACGGTGCCAGCGCTGAGCTGCTTCTCGAGGTGAACGCATAAGTCCGAGTCCGCAGGGGCCCCCAGCAGCAGTCCTCGCTGGTAGAAAGCGATGTGAGAGAAAGTTAGGGCAGTGCTCGACGACTTCGGTTGGAGGGCTCCTCGGACCTGCGAGGGATGATGGATCGAGTGTGCAAAAAGTCCTTGATAAATGTAATGTGCCACACGCCCAGGTCGTCCACGACTTGGGAAACGAGCAGCCGTACTGTATCTCCAAGCCGAGTCGGAGTCGTGGTTGTCCGCCGCCGGGTCACGGTTTACTCGGCAACACCACGAGGCAACGACTAACTTAGCCTCGTACGTGGCCGCATCGAACGAACTCCTCCGGCCCCCTTCAACTGGTGAACAGACCTCCTATTTAAGTTATAACATACGCGTGGCAGTGCCCCGCCCCCGACTCTCCGCCACCTGGGCCCATAGCCGAGGCCACAACGCTCGCCATGCAGCTCGCCGCTCTAGCAGTCGCTCTAGCAGTGCGGAGGCCGCCGGGGCGGGCCCACCTGCCCGTCAGCCGCCAGTAGCCCTGATTGGGCATTGGAAGATGAGGCACAAGAAGGCAATCGCGTGCAGCTAGCTGCTCGGAAACCTACTTGACATACGCAGGGTTTCCAGGTGTGAGCATCAGGAAAATGTCCATCAGCTTTTCTTACTTCTCTACTTTTCGAAAAACAAAAGGGTTTTTTTTGGTACTTTCCTGAAAATGAATTTGAGAATGAACTTCTTTTGGATTCTAGATTCAGTTCCTTTTTCAACTCGTACGAGTCCAAAAAGTAAGTGGCAGGTTTCCTGATGAGAGCAAAACAAAGGCAATTGAACGCAGTACGGAAGGAGGGGGGGGGGGATCGCATACGGCAGAAGACCGTAGGGTCAAGGGAAGGGATCGAAAAAGCCCGAGGAAAAGTCGTCAAGGTGGGCCCGAGGGATTCCTTCAGTTGATGGGTAGTAAATATATCGAGAAATTTTAGCTTGGTCGTTTGTTTGAGCTGTCGGGATCGAACAGAGCCTGTAGAGTTGTTCGTAGTAGTACAGTACAGTATAGTGAGTAAAGTTCTTCAATTGTGTGCCGGTCACGAGTGGAACGATAGCAGCCTGGCGGTCCACCAATCAACTTCATTCAAGATCTCTATGTTTTTTTACACCGTACCGACGTGATGCTCATGGAGGCCACTTCACTTCCAACAACACCACCCAAATGCCAGTGGTTGTAGAGAGGGCGGGGCCGGCGGGGGTGGGGCGGAGAAGTACTCAGACTGTCCTACAGTAGGAAAATTGGGTCCGATCAATTTTAAATTTGTTGCCAAGCAAATTGTCCCAGTGAAGATGCAGTGGAACTGACTTTGGAGTACTGGCGTTGCCACGGTTCGGTTCTACTTCTAATTCAAAGCCTCACTTACTGTACTACTTGCGCATGAGCACTTCCGAAAGGCACTGGCGCCAGCCCGGGTGTTGCAGTTATATCTAAACCCGACCACCCGAGAGCCTGAGATGCATATATACGTGCATACGGCATCATGGTGTTGCACATTCACGTGGTGATCCACTTTTCTTTCCGAGTCCTTCGGGGCTCTCACGGGGTTACGGTATCATAAGAAGAGAGCGGAACTCGCAAGGCCGGAGATTGCAGCGCGCCGGAACTCCAAACTCCGAGTCGACCTATTGCCCCACAGTGCGTGCGAAAAATCTCGTTCCTGCGCTCCGAATCCCCCGAGGTGGAGCGATCAATCATCTCGAGCGGCTTGGCATCCCTCCCTATCTCATCGGCGGTGACATGTCAAACACTAAATCTGAGATTTTCAATCGCAATCGATATCGATAATGGATCGGGGGTGTACCACGCGCCCATGGCCACGGAAGGAAAAAACGTGCATTTGATTTATTGAAATACCCTTAGATACTTATACGTACAGCAGACAAGCAAGAACGACGATTACAACAAACAAGCTAGTACGAAAGACTGAGAATAACAACAAGACACCCTACTAAAGGGCAGACAAACATACGACAAACTTTCCTGGTCATACCATACCAAATGGTACCCACGTAACATGAAAAAAAACGGATCAGAGCAAGAGGAACGCACGATTGAGAGAGCGAGGGGAGAAAGACTGATACAAGGATATAGAATCGTACAATTAAAGCGCTCCTGATTAAGCGGTCAGAAGGCATGCAAAATAGAGCGTACGAGGAAAGAATCACCATGTCTAAGGGCGCTTAGCCAAGAACTTCCGCGGGCGATTGCAAGTTCTGATAGTTGTTCATAGGCACGCCATCCCCAGCCGCCGCGCCTGCATGATCCAGAATCGACTCTTCTAGCGGCCAAGAGAACCTGCAAGCGAGGTGAGTAAAATTACGTGAAGATGAAGAACGGTTTTGCTGACCCTGGCATCATATAATTCTGCCACCAAGCAGGGTTTTGTATCGCCTGCATCGCCGCGAGCAATTCGTCATTCCCAGGCGCAGTGATCGTGTCAAACGTAAAGTCCATCCGGTCACCAGGTTGCTCCGTGACACCAAAAGTGAATTCTGGCGACGGTCCATCCACATCCAGGACGTACGCGCCCGTCGCTGAAACTGCTTCCGCGAATCCGGTCGGACCCGTCACCCCGCTGTTTTGTGCCACCGTCGACTGATGCAAATCCGGTGCGCTCGCGTTGTTGACACTTGACGACGTCGAGCCTGCGTTTTGCGACTGTGATGGTTGCGGCTGCGGCTGCTGGTACCTTGGCGTGCTCGATCCGGTCTGAACCGGCTGCGGTGGTGGTCCTTGCTGAGGCATCCGCCCCTGTGCTGAGCCGTCACGTTTATGTTTGGCCAGCAAGCTTGCCAGGAAGCGCGAGTACAACTTTGGAGTGTGGCGTTCATCAATTGCGATTTGTGGAGACCCGATCGTGGCAATAAGGCGCTCGATGACCTGGTAAATCTCTGCTTCGAGACCAGGGGTAATGAACCTCAAGCATGCCGGGCGTAGGAGCTAGAGCGGACCCAAGTCAGAAACTTTGATCAAGACCACAGGCCGATAAAAGATTGAGTTACCTTGAGCATGAACGCCGAGGCGAACGAGGCGAATACGAAGTAAGCTGTATAACACATCAGGACTGATCCGAGCAAAGTGGACCAAGACGTCTAACGCACCATCTGGCGCGAAACGTATGTAACCTGTCGGCACCAAAGTATCGACAAGAACTGTGACGACCGTCTTGGCGCTCTCCAGGCTCTGAAAGAATGCCGGGTCCGGTTTAACTTTGGCCGAATATGGTGAGGTGCACTAAAACTCTCACCCTTGTGAAGAAGACCTCATCATCAGCTTCGAAACCTCGCTCGAATGCCTTTTGGAACCCGAACGAGAACATGACCAGCCTCGCATAGTTGGTGTAGCTACATTGCAAGAAAGGCGCGCAGGTGCGCCGGCGAATTAGAGACAACAAACCCCCGGAGAAGACTTGGCGACATACAATGGAAGGAGCTTTACGCGGAACTCGCAGGCAGCGTCTGTAACGTAAAAGGAAAGACAGAAGGGCGTTTGTGAGAAACAACCCGAGATGGCCGGGATAATGACAGCAGGCGCCACGCACCATTGTGATCCGAATGTTGCTGGAAGCGCTCCGCCCACTCCTGGCGGCAAAGCGTCAGCAGCCGATCGTGCTCCAGCGTCACCGCCCTGAAGTCGATTGAGCGATTTAGTCCATTCGGTACGGTAGAGTCCGAGAACACTTCTTGATGGAATTTGTTGACGATCCGGAATAGCGAGGTGTACGCAATGATGTGCACGTCGTACTAGTAAGCGCGGGCCAGTCAGTCCGGTTCACAACGCCAAGGGAAAACGGAACAGGTAGATAACACACCTGGTGGTTGTACGGAGAAGACTTGTACCATTCAAGGGATTTGCGCACAATGCTAGTTCCAGATAAATCAGCAAACCAATGAAGAACGAAAGTCTGCGCCGGAGAAAGAACGCACAAGTCCTCTTTCAGCGTCGATGGCTTGCCAAACTGCGTCGCAGTTGACTTGTCGATGTTGAAGCAGATAATCCATACCCGGGTGCGGTTCAACATCTCCAGCTCCTGCTCCTCCGTCGTTGGCTTCTTGGGTGGTAGGATATGTAAATTGAGGTCCGTCGCAATGCTGAGATCAAGAAAACCACGGTCAGACTCGACCATCATCTTGAAGAAGGTCCACACACCGAATGGCGAGCCCAGTGTACAACCAACTACGATCTTCTTCCCAGCGGCGGGCGGGCACAGAATAGATGCTCAAGAGAATGTACGCCTGGCACAGTTCGACGGATTTCCAGCCATCAATAAGTGCATTGGCCGCAGCCGTCTTGGCGAAATGCATTGCGATCGGGTACACCTCGCGTTTTTCCGAGTAGCGTAATGCTATCGCGCAGACTAAACGGAGCAAGACGGCCGGTGAGCACGGAAACGTTATTCAAAACCGAAACAAGAGACGGACCAACAGTGAACAAAAATGGACACCGGGAAAATGTCTTAGCCGGCGTGTGCAATTTGGGCTCAAGCAGTGAAATGAACGGCTGGGGCGCAAAATATCAGCGAGGCCCCTACGCGCACGTGTCCATACGTACATTTATCCGCGTATAGAAGCTGGTCATTGCAAGGTTTAGTGCACGTTCCATGAAATTTCAAAAAAAAAACACTCACATATCAAACAATTTCTCCACGTCCTCAGGTGTCACTAATTTATGCACCAAAATGTCCGGTGGACTCGTCTTGTCGATTAACCTCTTGCGTAAATCGAGGTTCATGGCCGGGCCGGGCATGAAATACGACTTGTTGGCAACACCCTGTCAAAAAAAACGCCTTTCAGTCGGGGGAAACATGCTATGCAGAAAAGAATATCCTCGCACCACTTCTTCATCGTCCGCTGGAGTATTCTCCTTCCGAGTTGTGTCCGCGAGCGTGTTTGTAACATCCCTCGACGTGCTGATCGCGAGATTTGCAAGGAGCCCGATGGGAACCGCATCGTCCGGATACGGGTCAATGTCCGATTCCACGAGGGTGTTTGGCGAAACCGGTCCTTCATCAGAGCCGGACGACGGGGGGCGCTGTTGAACGCGTTTCTGCGCTGCTGGTTCTTCGTCAGAGTCATCCGAATGGCCGCCAGCTTTACCCGTGCGCATCTCGACCTGGAATGGATTCGTGGCCGAGGTAGAGCGTGCAGGTGAGCGCACGGTGGACTGTAGCCGGTCAAGCCACGCGATCACATTCTGCCGGTGTGCGTCACCTTGAGTTGTTGCATTGCGGTAGGCCTCGATCGAGAGAGTAGTGGCCAGATATGGGTTATGGAGCTAGAAGGGGTGAAGGTGACGGAGTCAAAATGGGCGCCTAAACCTTTTGATGGCATGTTGGGAGAGGCGCACCTGCTTCACGAGCGAATCGATCAACTCGTCCTTTTGCTTCATCTGCGCAAGAAGGTACTCGCGTTTACTAAAAGGTGAAAATGAGCATTCGTCGTCATCAGAAGAGGGAGCAGAAAACGAGGAAGTGCGGGAACGGGCAGGGATCGGCATCTCGGGGAGAGCGGGAATGAAAAGGGGGGGTAAGGATACAGATTTTTCAAAGGGTGGGAGAGTCCATAAAAATGGGCGCCACTGTGGTGGGGGGAGAGGATCACTCACTTTGGCGCACTCCTCGGTTTTCGGCCTTCGACAATACAGTCGTGCTTGCCAGATCTGCAGCGCTTGCACACATTCTCCCCAGGCGGAAAGTAACATTTCATCTGATGGGGAATTGGAGTTGTCAAAAGCAGGGCCCACGTCAGCGCGCCGTTCCGTCATGTATCAATGGGCGAGAAGAACGCACTTTGAGACGCTTGCAGTAGGTGCACGCTCCGGGACTGAGTAGGTAGCGGGCATAATGACAACCATAACAGGCAAGACGTCACGGGAGCGCGGGACCGGGATTAGGAGCAGCCCGAAATGCCCATTTATTGTTTTTGTTTAAGGAGGGCGCGAGGCGAGGAGAGGCAAGGGCGTAGAATGGTGGCGTCAAGTCGTTTTAATCCGTAAAAAAAAAAGTCCAATTGGCACAGCAAAGGAGTTAAAAAAAAACATGAAGAGAAAATGATCAGCGTCCTAGAAATTGCAGTATAAATGTGGGAGGGAGAGGCACTCACAGTCGATTGGGATGCAGTTGCTGTACGTTCGGGTCAGCGCTCGGGCCCCCCGCGTCGTCATCGTCATCGTCTTCGCTTTCGGGCTTTGGGCGCTTGCGCCTGGCTTGTGATGACGAGGGCTTGTCGGATCGCCTAAACGGACGCACGACGACGGTAGGGGCGGTAGAAGTGCTGGCAGGTGATGGTAGGCGATGTTGATCCCAATGGGGTGAGATGCGCGATGTGGCCTGAAGCGTTCCGTCCGACACGGGCGTGAGGGCCAAACCGGGGGTGAGGTGGTCAGCCTGTTGCTGTTGCTGAGTTTGGTGGTCCAGAGGATAGATCAGAGTGTCGAGGAAGGAAGTGTCGGAAGTTGATGGGTGGGGAAAGGCAGGGCCGTGTTCCTGCGACCAGGCTGGCTGGGTCACAGCATCTGGAACGGGCTGCTGCCGTTGTGAATGGGATGGCCGATCGTTGAATTGATTCTGAAGAGGATTGAAGTAGGTGAATTGAGTGGGATCGGGGACGGCGGGGGGAGGGTGCTGTTGGACAAATTGATATTGATTGAGGTGTCGTGCGGTCGGTTGCGTCTGACGTTCATGGCGCGGGGCGGCTGTGGATGATTGAGGAGGGTAAGAGGACTGAGCGAGAGCGAGCTGGTGTTGTTGTTGTTGTTGTTCGTAGGAAGTTGTCCAGTCATGATAGTCCTGTGAGGGAGGCTGAGCCTCAAGGTCTGGATCGTAAAAGGTAGGAGTGGCGCCGATCATGCTCGATGGGGAACGACCGGAACCAGAAGGACTCGGGTGATTGGAAGGAGTAGAGTATTGATAGGAAGGAGGGGAAGGGTGAGAGGGTGGGGAGGAGTGGGAAGGGAACGCCCAAGGGGGAGTATTTTGAGAGGGAGAAGTGAGAAGATTGTCAGTCGAGATGGCTGTGTCTGATGGTGTACAGGGAAAAGGAGAAAAAGAATGAGAGATAGCTGTGCCTGCTTCGGTAGAGAAGAGGGAATGACGATGATGGGGAATGCCAGGGTCGGTTGGTGCCATGGGAAAACTAAAAAGGCGAAGGAAAAGAGTCGAGTGGTCGGAGGAGCGAATCACCGGTGGGTACGTGGGCGAATAAAAGGGAAAGACAAGCGTGATCTCACTCGGTCCACGGCAGAAAGACATTCACTTCAATCACCGTCGATTTCCCCTTCCCCTCCGAGCGCTTTATCGTCCTCTCATCTGTCATATTTCATCTCAACTCGATTCAAGGCGTTATTCACCTGCCTCAATTGCTAGAGGGTTTGCCCACATATGGCTCTTTTTACGTGACCTCGTGCCTCATCGCCCCGTGCCCTCACCGATCGGGCCTCTCTCACCCACCTCTGTCCCCCCCGTGCCTGCCTAGCCGTCAAGGAAAATGCTTAGCCCCTGCTCAACGTAATATATTTTTACCCTTTCTAGGCCTATTCCTCCAAAGAGAGACGGGTCCGTCCGCTGTCCACGCACCGCACCGCTTTGCGGTGTTCTTGCTATGCCCACAGCCTCGCTGCATGTTACAAGTACTTGTAGTTTTTTCGCATCTTCCCATCCAACTGAGAATCATATATGTATTGAAGTGGCGATCCAGTGCTGTCAGTTCCTCGGGCGTAAACCACAAATTGTGAGTCACCCACGTTCCAGCAAAAAACAACAAAGAGAATGGATTAGTCATCCTACCCGTAATGTGTTTAGGGCAGGCAGATACGCGTCCAATGGCACACCGCGTCCGTCTCCATCTTTACTGTACGCTCTAACAGCCATGACCGCCCTTTCTACCTCTCCGAGCCCAGCTCCCTCGTTTATTATGACCTCTGCTGCGACACCCAGCACTCCTGCCTCAACCCCTCCAGTCATTGACTCTGATCCTGTGCGTGTACTTGAACCTTTTCATTTTCAACTCGTTCCATTGACGGCAATGTCGCCTCTTGTCTATCGACCAGGATGAGGAAGCGCGTTTCATGAACATGCAGGTTCTCCTCGAAAAGTCTTCCATCTTTACCGAAGTCCTCAAGGACCAGATGGACCGCACGCGCGAAAAACATGCCGCAGTTGCGGCGGCGACCCCCCAGAAGCGCTCAACAAAGACGAAACAGACTCAACGCGGGGGGAAGGCCGCCCGCCGCGTATCAGGACGTGGAAAACGCGTGCGCTTAGCCAGTGATGACGAGGATGATGAGGACCGCGATTCGAAGGGACCACTCAAGCGCGCCAAGGTCGTTCCTGATGAAGCTAAACCCGCGTTTGTGCAGCCCGCGCTGGTCATGGGAGCGACATTAAAGGACTATCAACTCGAGGGCGTCGCTTGGATGGTGAGCTTGTGGGAGAACGGCATTTCAGGGATTCTTGGTCCGTCTTCGCTCTGTGGACCCTTCTTGAATAACTGAATTGATCCTATCTAGCGGATGAGATGGGCCTTGGCAAGGTCTGTACAACCGTTTCCACGACTGGCAAGCGCCATTTGATCTTTCATTCCGCAGACCATCCAAACTATTGCTTTTATTGCATACCTCCGTGTGCGCGTTGAGGCGCCTTTCCTCGTCGTATGCCCCCTCAGCGTTTTACACAACTGGAAGGATGAGTTCAATCGCTTCGCACCCAAGGTAAGCTTCCCCCTTGGGTGTTCGTCTTGCCAGGCTGAGGCAGCAAGCAGATTCCCGTCTGTATGTATCACGGCACTCCAGAAGAACGTGCTGAGCTCCGTCGGACTGTTATGGCCCCACCTCGCAAGCACGAAAATCCCCCTGCCAAGAAGCCAATGCGCACCCGAAAACGGCGTCTGTCACGACGTGGTCGTGACATTGATTCCGACGAAGAAAGCGTTGTCGTTGTAGAAGACAGTGACAATGCGCCGGACGACGACGACCCGAACCCGACAACTCAGTTGTCGTCCTTCCCTGTCATCATTACGACTTACGAGATGATCATGAAAGACCGCGTACACCTTGCAAAGTATGACTGGGGACAAGTTATCGTAGACGAGGGACACCGCTTGAAGAACATGGACTCGATCCTCATGCGGGAAATTAAAAAGTACCCCAGTGCGGGGAGAATGCTTTTGACAGGCACGCCGCTGCACGTAAGCGTTCCTCAATCTTCTCATCTATACTGATCTCATATGGCTCTCGTAGAACAACTTGGCAGAGCTTTGGTCTCTGCTGAATTTTATATTACCAGAAGTCTTCGACGATGTCGCCGCCTTCCAAGAATCGTAGGGTCTTTGTCCACATCCGTCTATCTTTTCGTTGTTATCTAAGCTACTCGCAGGTTCAAAATTCCGACGCTCTCCAATGGCCTGACAGAATCGCGCAATACCGTGCTCATCCACAAATTGCACGAGATTTTGCGCCCATTCCTCCTCCGCCGTCTCAAAGTAGACGTGGAGCGTGCGCTTCCACCCAAGAAGGAGTATGTGCTTTACGCGCCGTTGAGCAAGCGTCAACGCGAAGTGTACGATGCCGTTGTCAAGGGCAGCCTCCACGGGCTGTTGGCTGGCGTGCGACCCATTGAAAACGCCAGAGTACGCGAGCAGGAGCGGATCGAACGGGAGATCGAGGAGGACGAGAAGGCGGGTCGAGTGGGCATGCGCACGCGCAAGAGCCGGGGTAGCCTTACTCCCTCGGCCAAGTCCGTCGCCGAGATTGGGGCAGAGCACGCGCTCAAGACCAAGAGTGAGTCCTTGTTTCTTTCCTTCTGCACAACTCTAAGTTCTTGTTGGTGGGGGGATGAACAGTGAGGAAGGTCAACAATATGCATCTCCAAAACGTCGTGATGCAATTGCGCAAAGTGTGTTCGCACCCATTCCTGTTCGACTGGCCTCTCGACCTGCAGACACAACAACCAGTCGTGGACGAGCATCTCGTCGACGCGAGCGGGAAGATGATGGTACTGGAGCGGCTCCTCGACGCCCTATTCGAACGCGGGCACAAGGTGCTCGTCTTCTCGCAGTTCGTCACCATGCTTGATATTATCGAGGTGACCATCCTCCGTGCCCGTCCGTCCTTTGTACTTACTAAATGGTCGACGCGGGTTGTGCGACGACAGGACTGGGCGCGTGAATTCAAGCAATGGCCATTGTGCCGCATTGACGGTTCGACACGCCCGTTAGAACGCCGCGCGGAGATGGACCGCTTCCAGAATAGTGGCGATAAGCCAGAGGCACCACGCCTCTTCCTTTTGAGCACGCGCGCGGGTGGATTAGGCATCAACCTTACGGCGGCTGACACGGTCGTGTTCTACGACCAGGATTGGGTGCGTTTATGCCTGATTGGGCTCTTCGTTCTTCTGTGGGCTGGGCTGGCTGACTGATGATGGTGGCGATTGGGGCGGCGATGGCGATGCAAACAGAATCCTCAAATGGACCTGCAGGCACAGGATCGGGCACACCGTATCGGTCAGACGAAGCCAGTGCTTATCTACCGGTTGGTCAGCAGGCACACGATCGAAAGCAAGATCATGCAACGCGCCTCTGAGAAGCGCCAACTGGAGGCGCTCGTCATCGCTAAAGGTAAGCATAAATCCCCCTACCCTACCCTCCCCCGCGCGCCTCTCCTCCTTCCTTGCATGCGTGCGATGCGCTGAAACGTAATCGAACCAATCCCCATCAGGCAAGTTCAAGGTGCCGATTGGGGGCAGCGCCAAAGCGGGCGAGGCGCGACTCACGATCGCGGAGATGGCCGCGCAGCTGCTCGAACTCGAGGGGGAGCACATTGAGGTGGTGCAGAGCTCGGCGGCGGGCAAGCGCGGGATTATCAACGAGGATGAGCTTGAGATGTTGCTCGATCGCCGTGCGGAGGTCTTTGAGGGCCGTGGCGTCGGGTGGAAGAGCGGCGCGGCTGTCAAGGACAAGAATACGAATGATAAGGATGAGGGTGCCGCTGGTACTCGTGCTAGGGACGACGTCGGTGTTCGGGTACGGGCGTCGCCGGCCAAGTCGAGGGCGCGGGGTGGGGCGGATGCGGTTGTGGATGCGGATGGTGGTTTGTTTGAGGTGTATAAGGCCCCTGTGGATGAGGGGAACGATGCGCTTGCGCATATGCTTGGAGAGGAGGACGTCGCTCTCTGAACGCGCCGCGCATCGAATCGACACGCAGGCCATCTGTCTCGCTGACTCTGGCATCCAGGTATTTTATGTTTATGTACCGCAGCGGGTTGTCCCAGGGTGTCATCTTGTGTTGTGGCGCCCCGAATTTGTCCCCCATTTCCTTTGGTTTATTTGCATGTCATTCATTTCTTAGGTACCGTACCATACACATCCCACCTGTCTTTATTGTCTCATATTGCACATTTACCTGATACATTAACGTGAATACTGTCGCTTCTATACCCTGCATTTAAAGAGATTGATACGGCTACAGTATTGCTCATAGCGACAACGCAACTGCTGCTTATCCGCGCGCGCTCCGGGATGGTCCGGGCCGTTCCCAGTCCGGTCCGAGACCGCGTGACATCACTTACACCCACCGCTGCCTTTCAGTTTGTGGGGACGACCTGCACTCGACTTGGTATCTTATTCTTATTCGGTCTCGCGCTGCATGGCCTTGTCATCACCTCATTTCACACCATGTCTAATGTCCATTTCGTGTTTCCGTTATTGCCCCTCGTTCTCTCCCTAGCCTTTTCCACTAGAACACTGCACCTTGTCATCCCGCTCTGGTCTTTATTCGATTGTCTGCGCCTTCCTCTTGGAATGACAGAGGGATCAACGAAAATAGAGGCATTGATCCTTGAAAGACAACGAGGTTATGAAAGTCTGGCGAGGCCGTTCGTAGGAGTGGAATGATACGAACGATATCGAGAGCGGAGAAGGAGGGCCACGATCGCGCAGTAAGGCTTGGTGTGGTTCATTACTATGTAAATTCAGCTGTGCTGTACTGTATGGGCCCGGGAATGGCCAGCTTGAAGGTATTGACACGTCTTATGGCAAGCTGCTGGCAATTTGTGACCCAAACGTGTTATTGTTTCTCACGGCCCGCGATGCAGCCATGCGGCGATGAAGTCGAGCCTTTTTTTCACTCTGCGCCACGCCACCTACCCACACATCCCCTCACTCGCCACCTCCTTTATTACGCACCTTGGATATTCACTGGCTCGGACCTTCGATTATCTACTCAGCAACGTGCTTCCGTCGTACGCACGCGCTCATGTCCCTCTCCTCCTTCAGCAGCCTGTCCAGCTACAGCAGCGAGTCGGAGATCAGCACCATCTTCGACCTTGCCCTCTTCAAGTCAAAGAAATCGTCCCGCGCTCGCCGAAGATCCCCAGGTGTGGGAGCAGCCCCCCAGTTAAAAAAGCAGGACAGGGGCGAGGCAAGCCCGAGTTCGGGTCATCATACGAGAAGAAGCAGCAAGCGGAGCGTCACACCCACGCGCACGCGCACGCCTGTCTCTCCCAGCAGTTACCATGACCGCGGCGCTGTCGTCCCGTACTCCTCCTTGCGCAGTCCCGCGAGCAAGTCCGGTATTTCGCACAGCGACATCGATCGATGGAGGACTGCCACCATCGGCGGTAGCGACTTTACGTACAGCAGCGGGTCGTCTATCACACAGTCCTCCGTCACTTCGTCTTCCGTCGTCTCTACCTCCCGCACTCGCTCCTCCCGCATAGACGTCGACGATATCTCGCGTAGTCGCCGGTCCATCCGTTCGACTGCTTCTGGATCCAAGCAGCTCAAAGCGCCGTCTGTTGTGTCGCAGCAAGCACACCAAGGGATTCACCACACCTCTGATGGAATATGCGAGCACTGCTGTATGACTTTTCATCACATCTCTTTCCATTACTCACTAATCTTGTGTCTTCGTCCCGCCCTCTAGACCGACCACCTCGCCAAATTCACGGACGCACAGACGTGCTCCCTGCTCTCCGACTCGAAACTCACTCGGCCTTCCTCGCCGCTTATCGCCTTTCCCGCCTCTCCTGTCCTGACTCTCTCGAAAAATCAACGACGCTAGATCCTAACGAGCCCTTCACAATCCCACCGGGACTATCCGGGCGCCCAAGCATCCCGCCGCATTTACTCCCGGAGCTTCTTGCAGACGAGCGCCGTGCGCGGCGTCTCGCCCTGTTACTGGACTCTGATGACCCAGACGTCCGTGATTGGGCACAGGCGGAGTACCTTAAACTCGGACGCGCAGAGCGCCGACTTGTGCGCGAAGGCGTGTTCGAGGTAAAGGTAACGTTGGACGGCGCTGAGGAGAACCCGGTGACTGAGGACTGGACTGCGAACGAGCGGGAAGAAGACTTGGAGAAACTGAGAGAGAAACTCGGGAGGGAGAAGGAGAGGCGGGAGGAGCACGAGGAGGTCGAGCGCGAGATGGTATGGGCGAGGGAGATGTTCGGCAAGTGGTTTGTCGACGGGCGCGTCGACGCCGTGTTTCGGCTCGCTGCGGAGGTCCTGAACGAACTGTTGAAGGAGGTCGCGCGGGATGAGGGTGAGGAGTGGGTCGCGGAGGAGGCAGCAGGAGAGGAGGTAACAGCAGAAGAGGAGGTGCCCAAGTTTGCCGAAGTCGTACCCGAGTCGCGCGACCCTTCTTCCACCACGTTGGTCACTTCGAAGACTCTAGGGGCCGAGCGAGTAGCGCCAGCGCGTGATGCCTCCGCTCCTTCTGTCGTTTCATCTAAACGCGGAGACAAACAACGCTCAGAACCAGCAGCACAAAAGGCTGATCAGGAGCCAGAGCCGCCGAAATCAGTGCCGGAGCCGGAGCCAACACCTCCACCAGTAGCCGATGTTAAAGACGAAGGCAGGACCTCTCCCCCTCCCGCGGAGCCTCATGGTGAAGCCAGTCCCGAGCAGTCGCCCTTACCTGTCCCTGTGCCCCTTCCTGTCCTTCATCCATCAATATTTTCCGAAGAGGGCCTCCTCACCTATGCCATGAACGCCATCCACCCTGACCCACCACCTGAGCTGTCCCCTCCTATCAAACCAGTTCGACCTGAATCACAACTCAGCAGCAGTAATCCGACGGTCACACCGCAGGACCGTTCACCCAACCCTGCGGTCCAGCA
>Ga0209488_10002737_pt1 | contig 14401 bp, 17 predicted proteins | sample Rivendell_Oct201_8_FD_188349 | JGI IMG/M metagenome (GOLD analysis project Ga0209488, IMG submission 188349) | Vadose zone soil microbial communities from the Eel River Critical Zone Observatory, Northern California, USA -... | ecosystem: Environmental > Terrestrial > Soil > Vadose zone >... | reverse complement strand
GCGCGTCCGGATCGCCTCGGCCGCCGCCGCCTGACCGGCCGCGGGCCGCCAGCCATCATCATTGTTCTTTCCTACAGGAATAGCCCAAGATGCGGGATTGAGCGCTCCGCCGGGCGGAGTGCGTCGCATCTTGGGCGAGGACATCGATGCGTGCGCGACGTTGCGGGGCAAGCTGCGCGCACGCTCGAGCCCGATTAGCGTGCGTGCTGGTGGCGGCTTCGCTGGCGCTTGTTGGCCATGCGCGTGCCCAGGATGGCGCCGAGTTCCGCGGCAAGACCATCACCATCGTGGCAAGCTTTGAGGCCGGTGGTCCCTACGACTTCTACAGCCGGCTCATCGCGCGTCATCTCGGGGCGCATCTGCCCGGCGCTCCGGCCGTGGTCGTGCAGAACATGCCGGGTGCCGGTGGCTTGCGCGGCGCCAACTATCTCTACAACGTTGCCGCGCGCGACGGCACGGCGCTCGGCGTCGTCTCGCAGACCGTCGCGGTCGGGCAGGTGCTCGGCACCACGCCCGGCATCCAGTATGACGCGCGTCGATATTCCTGGATCGGGCGCATCAACTCGAACGTCGAGGTGCAGCACACCTGGCGTGCCTCGGGCATCCGCAGCATCGAGGATGCCAAGCGCCGCGAGGTGGTGCTGGCCGGCACCGGACCGACTTCATCCTCGGTGGTGATGCCGCGGCTGATGAACGAGCTGATCGGGACACGGTTCAAGGTGGTCGCCGGCTTTGCGGGCCCGACCTCGGCTCAGCTCGCGCTCGAGCGCGGCGAGGTGGAGGGCATCGTCAAGCCATGGTCGAGCATCAAGGTCGGCAGCGCCGACTGGCTGCGCGACGGCAAGATCAATCTGATCGTGCAGTATACGCGTGAGCGTCATCGCGAGCTGCCGCAGGTGCCGGCGATTGTCGATCTCGGTCAGGACGAGACCCAGCGGCAAATCTTTGGGCTCTATGCCGGTGGCGCCGCGCTCGGCACCGCATTGCTGGCGCCGCCCGGTGTGCCCGAGCGCACGCTGATGCTGCTGCGCCAGGCGTTCACGCAGGCGATGCGCGATCCGGCCTTGATCGATGAGGTGGGCAAAAGTGGAGTCGATATCGATCCGCTGCCGGGTGCCGAGCTGCAAAGCGTCGTGGACGCGACTTTTGTGATCGCTCCCGACGTGCTCGAGCGCGCCAGAAAGCTCAGCCCGCAGCAATAGTCGTCAATGCGCCCTGGTCGACAAAGGCGCAGGGAACGGGAAGCGGGGAACCGGGAAACGGGTGGCGAGCAGCGGCGCGACTTCGTAAGTCTGAACCGGTTGAGGGCGTAAAGACCAATGGAACCAATTGGAGATCGCCAATGAAACCGCAAGCCGCAGAGCTGCGCCGCCGAACTCGAAACCCATTTGACGTCATGGATGTCCCCGATCCCAGCGACCAGGAGGTGCAGGAGTTCGCCACTGGTGCCAAGCTCGCGGGAACCTCCGACGATGAAAATGCAAAGGCATGGACGGCAAAGGCATGGACGGCCGCCACCGATCAATACGGTGCGATCGAAGGAAACTGGTCCAGCCGGTGGAATGGCGGTGCGGACCCCACGATCCCGGGAGATGCCGCGAACAAATGGAAACAGGGCCAAGCCGAAGTGAAAGGCGCAGGCGACCGTCTCTATCTCCTGTTCAACTGGGACAATGGAGCGCGCCGAGGGCTGATTGATGCACATCGCCAGGGCACGAGGCTGGTTGGGAAGTATATCAATCTGAACGATCCAAAGGTCATGCGCCCCTGGATCGGCTTGATCGTGAGCAACAGCAGGATCGACGGGCGGTGGACCGGAGGACGGCTGGATTTCCGTCGATAGCGCGAAGCGAGCAAGCTCATCGCGCGCGCTGCATTGCGATTTGACAGTGATCCGACTGCGAAGAATGCGCGTAACATTTCACATCCAATATTTTTGATCACATCGCCGACGCCCGGTCAGTCGTTCAACTTTCCATCGAACTCCGGCACGCCGGGAACCGGTTGAAGCGATACCCGCATTCCGGATGGACGGGGCCTGCGCCGGGATCAAGCGGCACAAGCGGATGGCACAACGCTCCGGCTGCGGAGCAACCTCGGGCATAGGCATAACCAGTGGCGGCACACCGCGGACAGCTGAGGATCCGGACGTGCCGAGAACCGGATCCGGAAGCGGGCTTGCTGGCTTGCAAACAAATCAGACTGCGGGAGCCCGCCGCCTGCGCCTCGATCTTGAGGAAGCACGATAGATCCCGCGTCGCCGATGAGATGGAACTTTCTTCTGTGCGTTTTTGCAATGTGCGAGGGTGCATCGTTCTGCTTCTTGTGTCGGGCTCCCGTCATTGTGATCGATTCGCCGGTGAATAACTGGCAAGGCCTGCACGTGTGTGTCTTCGATGCACAACCAAGATCAGGTAAGAATCGCAAGATCAGCTAAGGATCGGATGCCGGAAGCGGAGAGAGCGCTGGCGACGCAGCGCCCGATTCTCCGCTCGATGGGGGTTTGCTCACCGTATGGAAGGGGGGACGAATGGACCACGATCGTGAGATTACATCGCTTGCGGGCGAGACCGCCGCTCTCCAGGCTATCGTTTCGAGAGTGCTCCACCAGATCGGCCAAATCGATCCGCGCGTCAGGCACGCAATTCGGGTCGGCTTCGACGAAGCCGCAAACCAGATTGACGCAATGGCAATTGCCGCGGGCGGAAAGAGTCGCTCCGAACACTTTGCCAAAGCAGTCAAGCTCATTGAGGTGCTGCGCTTGATTGTCCTGAAGCGCGACGAGCCAACGCACAGCGCGTAGAGTTTGTCGCGGTTGCAGCTAAAGGATACCGACCAGCTCAGGTGTATCAGATCGTCGGTTCGTGGACTGACCGGCTGTCGGCCGGCGCCTGCTCGCGCCGCGCGTCCAAGCCGTAGTCGCGCACGACCGCGGCAACGCGCAGCCGATAGTCGCGGAAGATGCCGCCGCGTCCCGCCGATTGGGCGGCGCGATGGCCTGCGTCATGGCGCCAGGCCGCAACGGCCGCCTCATCGCGCCAGAACGATAACGACAAGAGCTTGTCGGGATCGGTGAGGCTCTGAAACCGCTCCACCGAGATGAACCCGTCCATGCGATCGAGCTCGCCCTTGAGTCGCGCGGCAAGCTCCAGGTAGTCGCCCTTGCGGCCGTCAGCCGGCCAGATCTCGAAGATGATTGCGATCATGTTGGTGCTCCGATTCCGAAGCTCATGCCAGAGCGAGCGAACGATCACGAGTAAGAGAACGCCAATGGAGATCTGAGCAAGCCTCTGTGTCGTTAGTCCAGCCATATCTCAGATCAGCGACGCGAGGACCAAGATGATCCCGAGCGTTGCCACGTTCCACACAAGGGAGCGCACCAAAAAAACCCCTGCCGCGTAGAACGCCACATAGGCGACGCGAGCCCAAAAATAGAGTTGAACTCCCCACTCTGTCATCCAACTCTGGGTGCCCGCAACATGCGCTGTGAGGACGGCTGCCGCGAACAGAGGAAACGTCTCGACGAAATTGTGCAGCGCCCGTTCCAGTCGGCCCGCCACTCCAGTCAACTGAGGGCACCACCTCGTCCCGGGAACTCGCCGTCCACACGTAGCCGCGTTGCGGGCTTGCGGCGTGCGAGGCCAATACGATCTGTACCAGCCCGAGGATGATGCTCAGGGCGAGCATCTTGAGTTCAAGTGTCATTGCTGTCCCGTTGTGCTGTCCCGTTGTCGACTTATGAGGCGAACAGGGCATCATAGCGTTGCACCAGTCCGGAATGCGATGACATCGGATGACCCGATATTTGGGCACCGGCTGAAGACGCACTGGGGAGGAGCATTCGCGTCTCAGAGTCAGCCAATTCAGTCCTCCTCATGACTACGGTCTATGAGGATGTGTTAAAGGCATTTATCCTCGGAAGCATCGCTGAGTTTGAACGTGAGCTAATCAAGTCTCTGACGAGCGAAGGCAGAGCGAGGGCTAAGCTTCGTGGGGTTCGGTTTGGAAGGAAACCGGCGCTAACGCAGTTTCAACGTGAAGAAGCAATAGCGAGAAGGGAAGCCGGAGAAACCTTGGCTGACATCGGAAGAATCTTCGGTGTAAGCCACAGTACAATCTCACGGTTGTAAAAGTTATCCACAGGGTACCGCGATGCCGCCGGTTCGCACTTACAAACGCCATACTTGGCTGTGGCGGCTTCCCCAAAATGACCGACAAGCCGCCAAGAAGTGTCCCCGAACCCTGGTACTCACCCCCGAGTACCAGGGTTTTTTCGGATACGACTTCGAATATTCTAACTTAAGTCTGTGAATTGGTAACGAGGTCCGACGAGTTTTGAGAAAGAGAGGATATTTGGGCGATGCGGCAGCCCAGCTTACTGGCTTCAGAAGAAGGCCGTGAGCGCGACTGCTGCGGCAATGTCCCCGGCCCTGGTACAGCGCCGCATCTGTACCAGGGCTTTCTTAGTCAAGGGCGTCTGTACACAAACAGGGCCTGCAACATGGAAAGTTTTGACTGGGTCTTATGGCTGTCGTTGATATTGTGGTGCTGTTACGCAGCATATAAACTCTGAGTCTATAAACTCTGAGTTTAAAGCCGTCTGAACCTACTCTTTAGTTATCAATCGGAAACAGCTTCAAGGCTTGTGGGATTTCCCTCGGATGAAATCCTTGCAGGTCTTAGCTAGCCTCATCGAGCGGACGGCCAGTCACAGAGCTGATCGCGAAAGCGGTCATCGAGATGGTTCAAACAGGTGCGCGTGATCGTGCTCGATTGAAAGATTTGACCATTAAGGCAATCGAAGACATCAACCGCTAGATCGCCTCAGGCTCCAAAGTCTCATCATGGCGCGCGCATTTCGGGGTCATCTCGGTCACTCCGCCGTAGGACTCCGCCAACCTTTGGGTAGGTACGATAGCTCTTTGGATAGAACGCCATTTCCAAAGGAACGTTCGCGACGCTTGCGAATTCATGGTAGGGCCGAGGAGGGTCTTATGTCTGATAACAGACCGTATCGACGCAGGCCGGGCCGCAGCCGGGTGGCTGGTGGTCAGGCCTATGAGGTCAGCTACTTTGCTCGAAAGCACCGCATTTCCACTTCGCAGGCCGAAAGGATCATCAGGCGGGCGTGTGGCAGCCGTCAACGAGCCAACGCGCTCTGCGCCCTGATTAAAAAGCACTTCCTGGTGGCCTGAGGGTGCTTCGGTACAAGGCCGGCCGAAGGGTGGGCCGCGCGGTCGCAGCGCGTGGTCAGGGTGTCATCATGTCGATGGGGAACGGCTCCCACTCGACCGCCGTTCTTCCAGCCCGGATGTTTCAACGTCGCGCCTTTGTGACCGCAGATGGTGCAGCGAGCGCATCGACGCCGCGTTTGACGCCTCCGCGCCCAGGCGAATGATCAGCGGCGCGAGTGCCATCGGCGCATGGTGCAGGCGCGGCGGCACCGACCGGAGCACGGGTAAGTAATCAAGTTTTTGGCGCGTCGTAACAAGACACACCCAAACCGACTGAATACGGTGCGCTGGCCTAGCGGGGCCGGGCATTGCGACTGGTTGGCCCCGACCGGCGGCCAGATTTGAGGTCTCGTTCGCGAATCTGGCAATCAGCCCCAAATGAACCAGACAAGGCCCCGGCCCGGTCCTCCGCGGCCGGGGCCGCTCTTTTAGTTATCTGGGGCAGTCCCGCTTTGAGACGAGCCCGATCAGCACCGCGGGAGGGATGCCGTGCGCGAGCAATGCCTTGCCCGACATGCGATCGGGACGAGCCGCTGCGGCCGTTCCCAGGCTTCCGCGTCAGCATTGATGGCAAGCGTCCGCGGCAGTAGCCGCGGCCTCGCGCCCGCATCTGTGATCCTCAACGGCGTCAGCTCGATCCGCGGCCGGCCGAGCCACTCAACGTGCGCAGTCGCGAGCCCGGCGTTGACCAGCTCGAACAGGAGCGGGATCGGGACCTTGTGCGCATAGATCAGCAATGACTCGGTCAGCCCTCCCAGGCTGCCGGCGAGGAGCGCGAGGGGCCCGATTTGATCGGGTCAAATGCTCCGTTAGCGCTTGCCCAGCACATTCACCGGCTGATGCGTCGTTGCTCCGGCTCATCGGCGACCTGGGTGCCGGCGACCGCCGGTCTGGTCCCTGGCGGCGGCAACGCGAGAAAGATGATCTCCTCATTCTTTTGCAGCATGACCTCGCGTCCGCGGACCTGACGCAAGGTCCAGCCACCATGCAGATCGCCCAATTTCAACCTGACGATCTTGTTGGCGGTCTGATCGAGGAAAATGCCGAACGCCTCCGTATCCCCTGTCACCGTTCCAACGAGCATGAGCTGGGGTCGATCAGGCTCGAGCGGCGTTGATGCCCGCGGTGGTGGAACGTAGGGCGCCGCGACAATCGCCGGAGGCGCCGGTCGGCGCGAGGGTGAGAAGATCGGGCGTCCGCGGGTCGCAGTCAGGCTGTTGAGCGGGATGGCCCAAAGCGGGTTGCCGCGCGCCCCGTCGTCCGCAAGCTTCGGCGAGGGCGTATCAGCTGCGTCAGCCGGGAGATCGGCGCCGAGCGGCTCGCTGCGGGTTGGAGCAACCGCAGCGGCCATGCTGACAATGACCAGGCCGACCGGTAGCCCGCGCGAGAGTTTGTCCAAGGTCCTGTCCAAGATCATTTCTCACCTTGCCACTGGCCGTAGACCGTCAGCTGCACGCGGAGCCGACCCTCTCGCGCGCCCGATACGGCAACCGGTGCTTGGACTGCAAGCTGCTCGATAAAGAGGAATGGCATGCCGGCTTCCAGATCATACAGGAGCTGCTGGAGGGCCGGCTGATCGAGCTCGCAGTTGGCGATCACACCGATGAAGCCGGCCTTTGATTGCGGTCCCTGCAGCTCGACTTGCGACGACAGGATGCTGCCGCCGACCTTCGTGACGGCAACGGCGATGCGTTGCAAAAGCGTGGCGCCACCCACTGTCACCGTCGGGCCTTCCAGGAACGCGGAGCCTGGTGGGGTGATCGCGCCATTGTCCGGTGTCTGGGCGGGCCCTGGCCTGCGCCCTTCCATCTGCGCAAGGGTATCGCGAGCAGCAGTGACCTCCGCGCGCCGCTCAAGCACGTCCGCAATGGCTCCCCACGTCGCTGCGGCAAGCGCCGTCATGAGCACAAGATAGACCGTCACCGCGATCAGCGGAGAGCGGGTCAGGTGATGTTTGATCAAATCGGTCGTGGTCATGTGTGTGGGTCAAATACGGGTTTGATACGCGTCTCGATATGGAAGCGCTCGCCGGCGTCCTCAGCCGAGCGTGTCGTCGGCGCGAAGAAGGTCGCGCGCGTGAAGTGAGGCGATTGCTCGATCAGCTCAATGAGGGCCGGTGCGTCGCGCGTCACGCCGATGACCTGCAGCTTGTCTCCCTCGATGCGCAGCTCGGTCACGTAGGTATGGTCGGGCAGGGATTGCGAGAGCGCCTCGATGGCGAGCACGCTGGCCGCGGTCTCGCGCTTGCGGCGCTCGAGCGCCTGCTGTTGCGAAAGTGTTCCTGCGCTCGTGCCAAGGAAAGACGCGCGATAGCGCGCGATCCGTTGGGAGAGCTCCTGCTGCTGGGTATCGAGCGCGTCGAGCACAAGCTGAGAGCCCGTCATCGAAAGGCCGGCCGCGAGGACCATCAGCATGACGGCAGCGGCGAGCACGCCGCGAGCAAGCTGCAGCCCGGTCTCGCCACGCATGCTGTGCTCGAAAACTCTGATTGGCTCGCTGCCGGGCACGGCGGTCTGGGGCGTGGTTGTGACCGTCAGCGATCGTGCCCCGAAAGATGTCAGCGCCTGCGTGTAAGAATGCATCAGCGCTCGCGTGGTGGCGGCAACCGTCACCATGATGCGGTCTTTCCCGATTTCGCTCGGCCGCGTCCAGCCGAACGCCGCATCGCTGGCGCTCCAGGGCGTCAGGCGATCGATCTGGGCGTGGACGATGCCCTGCAGAAACTCGGCGGCGCGGCTGGGTAGCTCAAGCGGGCGAAACAGGAAGCGATCGGGCTTCAGCGCCAGCTCCAGCTGGCTCCTTCGCAGCGCTGCCGACAGCGCCGGAGAGAGAGGCGGAGAGAGCGCGGCGTCAGTCCCGCCCGGGACGATGCGGACTTGCTGTTCAGCGATCCGCACTGATCCGCGCCCGCCGGTGATCTCGACATTGAACAGGCCAGCGTCGGCCTCCACCAGGCGCACGCAACGCGATGACTGGAACCGCGCGCCGATCGCAAGCAGCGCATGCGCTACAACGTCGATCCAGCTCATGAATAGATTGGCAATGGCACGAAGACTCATCGCTACGGTCCTGTTCGGAATCCAAGGGATGACGGCACGTCGATGTCGGCTCGCCACGACAAGATGCGGAACGGCTCGCTGCCGTCGCCAGGGAGGATGACGGCCTCGGAAGCAATCCGCCGTCCATTGTCGAAGCTGATGCGAGCAGTGACGCGGGTGGCGGGGCTGCCTTCGGCTGTCACAAACGCCTGAGCCCCTGGCTGCGTTGCCGCTGACGCTGCGGGTCCTGCGCCCGTTGGCCCATCAGGCGTCATTCCCGGGATGGCCGCCAGCACCTCCGGTGCAGCATCGCGCGCGTTGATCCGATCCAGCCCGCTGAAAACGGTGACATGCGGCAAGGCGCGCTCGACCAGCGCGGGCGGCAATCCCAAGACCAGCCCCAGCTCGCCCACATGCTCGAAGGGCGCGCCGCGCGGAAAGTAAGTGACGCCCGCCGTGCGGTAGAGCGAGGCTTCTTCGTCTCGTGCATCGGTCTTGGGCGTGGTGCGCCAGCCCACGACCCGATCCGCATGTTGACGCGCCGCGTCCGGCTGCGCGCCGAGAGCGATGAACAGGCCGGACAGGAGCTCCTTCGGAGCTTCGTTGAGGTCGATGCGGGCCGCCTCCGAGCAGAACTCGACCGCGACGTTGGCGCGTCCCAGGCGGAAATCGAAGCCTCCTCGCGTCGGACGGGCTTGCGCCGGCATGCCGAACAATTGATACGCGGTGAGCTCGACTGACGCCGACATCAGGGCATCGGCTTCGATCGCATCATCGCTGCCGGCCACCGCCACGGCTGTGTTGGCCACGTAAATCGCATAGATAGCCGCAAGCGCCGCAAGCGCGCTGAGAATCCACAGAACCGCGACCAGCACAAAGCCGTCGGAGTTCGCCCGCTTGCGTCGCTGAACAATGACCAGCATCAGTCACGCCCCGGTTCGCCCGGCGCAGCGGCGGGCTTGCGCTTGGGGCCGCCATTGCGGCCGCAGCGGCGTTCATCATCTGAGTTCGCGCAGAGAGGCGGCAGCTGCGTGTGGATCACAGTGGCGGTCGAAGCCAGCAGCGTGCGTTCGCTCACTCCATCGCGAATGGTGAACCGTACGGCCGATGGCAGCTCTCGCGCGCCGCTCCATGTTCCTTTCCACGCGCGGTCCGCGCCCGCGTAGGACAATGTGATGCGATAGGGCGGGCGCAGCAGCACGACCGGGTCGGTGAACGGCCCTTCCACTTTGTCCGCGGGCACGAACGGTGTGCGCGCTCGCAGTAGAACGGGTCCCAGGCGATCGGCGGTTTCGGCAATCTGCACGATTTCGAGGCCACCTCGCGCATTGGGGCCGATCGCCGATCGCACGAACGTGACACCGAGCTCGGCGCCCTCGAACAACGGACGCGGGTTGTTGCGATTGAGCGTGACGAACTCGGCGGCCGCGAGATCGCCAGCCAGACGGTCCAGCACCAGGCTTAGCCGCTCGGCGCTCTCAACGCGGGCGAAGCCGCGGTTCCAGCTCGGCAGCCATTGCGCCGTGATGGTCGCAAGCGATGCCATGATCATGCCCATCAGCAGCATGGCGACGAGCGCTTCGACCAGGGTGAAGCCCGCAATATGAGTACAGTGCTGCATGCGTCTCATTCGGAAGGCCTCCGGACCAGACGAACCGTGTGCACCTGCAGGGCAGTTCCGGACCGGGAGCGCACGGTCGCTACGACCGTGCGCGGCACCCATTGTGATGCGGCACCGGCTTGGGCGGTCGGGTAGGGAAGGACGGCGATCTGCCAGCGATGGCCCGCGATCTCGCCTGCGGCTTGGCCGATCGAGAGCTCGTCCCGGCGCGGCAGCGCCGCCATGATGGCGCGTGCGCGCTCGACCAGCGCCACGTGCTGCTCGACCGCGTGCGCGCCGCGAACCGACGTCGCGATCAAGTTGCCGATCGCCGCGAGCGAAGCAGCGACGACCGCCAGTGCGACCAGCACCTCGATGAGCGTGAAGCCGGCGCTCCAACGCCGCCTACAACGTGTTGCGCGCAACAACCTCGGTCCCTCCGGTTAGCCAGTTGACGCGGATCTCGTAGCCGACGCCGCGCCGGCTGAGCCTGATGACGCCGCCACAGGACATTCCCGATGGCAGAAAGCTGATGGCCGAGGAGGCAAGGCGCCGATTGCAGCGATCCGGCAATACCGCCTCGACGACGACATCGCTTGCGATGCGCAGCACGCGGCCGGTCGCGCCGGAGCGGATCATGCGCGCCGGCGCGTTGATGTCCGTCGCCACAAATGTGCGGCGCCGGATCGCCGCTGTCCGATCGGTCTTGAGCACGGTGGCAACCTCCAGCGCATAGGCCTCGAGCCGCGGCCGCGATGTGCTGCCCGACATGGCCGGCATCAGCACCGCCACCAGCATGGCGATGATGGCGAGCACGCAGACGACCTCGAGCAGCGTAAAGCCATCCTCGCTGCTTGCGCGGTCATGGCGTCCAGCTCGTAATGTCGGCGGCAGTACCCGTGCCGCCATCCTGTCCGTCGGAGCCCAATGAAACCACGTCATAGGCACCATGCTCCCCCGGTGATCGATACAGATAGGGCTTACCCCAAGGGTCGCTGGGCACGGTGCCGCCCTTCAGGTAGGGACCGTTCCAGGCCGTAATGCCGGTGGTTGGTCGCACCAGGATAGCCAGTCCTTCGGCGCTGGTCGGATAGCGTCCGGCATCGAGAAAGAAGAGATCGAGGGCGCTCGCGAAGCTCTGGATTTGAATTCGCGCGGTTTTCACCTTCGACTCGGTCAGGTAGTTGAGCACGCGCGGCCCGACCAGCGCCATGAGGAGACCAATGATGGTGATGACCACGAGAATCTCCACCAGCGTATAGCCGCGCTCGCTGCGCCGTCGTGTGCGCCGGGATGCGCGCCGGAACCGGCGCTTCAACGCCAACGTGCTCGCCTGCATGGATCACCTCTTCACTCTCACCCAACAATTTGATTGACCGACAGCAACGCGGTCATGACCGACACGATCAGGCCCCCGACCACGACGCTGATGACAATGATGGCAAGCGGACCGGCTATTCCAACGATGCGGTCGAGACCGCGCTGAAGCTTGGCTTCGTAGAAGTCGGCCACGCGGCCCGCCAGCACCGGGAGCTGCCCGGTCTCCTCGCCGAGCCGCAACATGCGGACAGCCATTGGTGGCAGCGCCTCCGCGGCAAGAAGCGCGTCGGAGAGCTTGCCGCCGTGGCGCACCCGATCGGCAGCCGCTGTCCAAGCCGAGGTGCTTCCGGTAGCCGCCATGATGCCGGCAAGAATCCGCAGCGTTTCCGTCAGGGTCACCCCGCTGCGCAACAGCAGGCCGAGATTGCGACAGAACAATCCGGTGCGGTAGAAGCTGAAGAAGCGGCGAATGCCGGGCCAGCGCGAGATTGACGAGACGAGCGCGCGGCGGGTTGCCTCCTGGCGAAGGACCATCCAGCTCAGGAGCAGGGCGAGTAGCGTGGTCACCGCCAGCTCGCGGGCATGGGCGCGCAGAAAATCCGACAGCGTGAGGAAGACCATGACGACGGGATCGAGCTTCGCTCCGAAATCCCGCAGCATGGCTGAAAATTGGGGTAGTACGAAAGTGAGAAAGAACACCATGACGCAGGTCGCCGCAAACAGCAGAAAGAGCGGATAACGCAGCGCCTCGGTCAGTTTGCGGCGGACTGTGGCGGCGCGATCGCGCTCGTCAGCAAGCAGCTCCAGAATTTGATCGAGCATGCCGGAGGCCTCGCCGACGCGAACGAGCGCCACATACATCGCCGGGAACAATGATGGATGTCGTGCGATCGCCTCCGCAAAGCTCTCGCCAGCGAGGACGCTCGCCTTGATCTGAGCGACGACGGGGCGCAGCCGTCCGATGTCGATATCGCTGGCCAGGAGCTCCAGCGCATCATCGATGCGGGCGCCAGCACGCAGGAGCAAGGCGAGATCGCGGGTGAGTGTCGTGACATCTTCGGTGCGCGGGCGCGATAGCGAAAGCAAGGCCGCCGCCGATTGCGACACGGCCGCCGATCCGCTGTCGGCCGCCGTGTCGATCAGAACGAGCCCGAGATACTCGATGCGTCGCGAGACCTCAGCCGCGGTCGGCGCGGCGATCGATCCGCTCACCAGCTCGCCACTCTGCGTCAGGGCGCGGTAATGAAAGTTCGGCATGCGCTCACCGGATCGTCGTCACGCGCAGGACTTCGGCCACGGAGGTCATGCCCGCTCGGCATTTCTGCGCGCCGTCGTAGACCATGGTGGTCATTCCGGCTGCGATCGCGGCCGCATCGATCGATGCCGAATCCGTGTCCTTGTCGACGAGCGCGCGAATGCCGGGCGTCAGCTCGAGCAGCTCGAACACTCCGACCCGCCCGCGATAGCCAGTGCCCCCGCAACGCTCGCAACCGCCCGGCGCATGCACGGTCTCGCCCGCTTTGAGGCCAAGCGCGTCATAGCGTGGCTCGGCCGCGATGTCGGCCGGCGTGAGGGTCTTGCGCACCTTGCAGCGGTCGCAGAGCGCACGCACCAGGCGCTGGGCGATGACCGCCCGCAGTGTCGACTTGAGCAGAAAGGCCTCGACACCAAGATCAAGCATGCGTGGCACCGCTGCCGCGGATGTGTCCGTATGCAGCGTGGTGAGAACAAGGTGGCCGGTCAGCGCGGCATGGACGGCGATATGGGCGGTTTCGGCGTCGCGCACCTCGCCGACCATGATCACGTCCGGATCCTGGCGCACAAAGGCGCGCAGCGCGGCCGCAAATGTGAGGCCGATCGATGGCTTGACCTGCGTCTGATCGATCCCCGCGATCTCGTACTCAACCGGGTCCTCGACCGTCAGAATCTTGCGCGTCGGCTCATTCAACATCGACAGGATCGTCGCCAAGGTCGTGGTCTTGCCGCTGCCGGTCGGACCTGTGACCACGATCATGCCGTGCGGGAGCTGGATCAGGCGCGCGAGCCTGGCGCGATCGTCCGCCGAGAAGCCAAGCTTGTCGATCGCCAGCAAGCCGCGGTCGCGTGGCAGCAGACGGATGACCGCGGACTCGCCATGCTGCGTCGGCATGATTGCGACCCGGATATCGAGGTCTGACTTGGCGATGCGCAGGCGCGCCGCGCCGTCTTGCGGCAGCCGCCGCTCGGCAATGTTGAGGCCAGCAAGGATCTTGATGCGCGAGATCACCGCCTGCGGCAGCGCATCGGGCGGCGCCGGCACCGCACGCAGGAGCCCGTCAATGCGCATGCGGACCATCAGACCGGAGCGGGAGGGGGCGAGGTGGATGTCGCTGGCGCGCAGCTCGACAGCCTTCTCCAGGAGCTCGTTGACACCGCGCACGACCGGCGCGCCGCTTGCAAGGTCGCGCAGGCTTTCGATGTCGTCATCGCTGTGTGCTTGCGGAGCGCCGCCATCGGCCCTCGTGGCCGCGTCCTCCTCGCCGAGGCGCTCGGTCAGGGCGGTCGCGATGTCCTCGAACGATGCGATGTCGATCGGGATCGGGCCACCAAGCACGATTTCAGCAGCGTGCACGCTCGCAGTATCGTTCGGATCGGCGATCGCAAGCCTGATCTCGCCCTCGGCGGAACGATAGGGAAATGCCAGCATGTCGCGCAGAAAGCGGCGCGAGAATTGGCCGAGCAGAGGGGAGGCAGCCAGCAATTGCGGCAGTTGGAGACGCGGGAGCTTGTAGAAGCGGGCGACCTCGTCGGCGAATTCGTTGGCTGGAAGGTCACTCTGCTCCCAGAGCTTTCGCAGGCCGCTCGGGCCATCCTGGCTTTCGGACCAGGTGCTTTCGGACCAGGTCGAATGTGCAGCGCCGACATTTTGATATCTGGTACGCAGATAGCTGGCAAAGCGGTCGGCTTCTGCAGCATCAGCACTCATGACACGCCCTCGTCGAAGCCTTGATGCTGTGATCAGTGCCCGCCTGGCGCGCCACGAGAGGGGGTGAACGCGCTCTGCCGAAATCGCCGATCAGGTTCAGAGGCGTTGATCGTCAGTGCCACATTCGATCAATGCGCTATGCGATCGCTCCCAAGGGAAATGTCGGCGGCATCACACCCGCTGCCATAACGGCACCGGGTATCCGCCCCCGCATCCACCCCGACAGTGCCCCGTTTCCGAAGTT
>Ga0209488_10002736_pt1 | contig 14402 bp, 8 predicted proteins | sample Rivendell_Oct201_8_FD_188349 | JGI IMG/M metagenome (GOLD analysis project Ga0209488, IMG submission 188349) | Vadose zone soil microbial communities from the Eel River Critical Zone Observatory, Northern California, USA -... | ecosystem: Environmental > Terrestrial > Soil > Vadose zone >... | reverse complement strand
CATTTCGCCACAGTCTCCCTGACCACGCTGGTTGACTCTCCCGTAATCACCGGCGAGTTCCTCAAAGTCGTGCCGCTGGCGCAAGATCCCTTAACCGAGATGGACATCGCCGCCGACAGCGCCGCCGCTTTGGACGCACCGCAGGAAGTCTGGGATCACTACAAGAATCTGGTCGATCAAACCAACAAGCTTTTCGGAGCCCATCATTACCGCGACTATCACTTTCTGCTCAGCCTGAGCGATCACGTCGCGCACTTCGGACTGGAGCATCACGAGTCCGACGACAGCCGCATTGGCGAGCGCGGCCTGGTAGATGAAGGTCCGCGCAAGTTGGCAGCATCACTACTCCCGCATGAGTACGTGCATTCGTGGAACGGGAAGTACCGGCGCCCCGCGGATCTGGCTACGCCGGACTATCAGGTGCCGATGAAGGACGATCTACTCTGGGTGTACGAGGGGCTGACCAACTATCTGGGTGTCGTGCTTACCGGTCGCAGTGGACTACTTAGGCCTGACCAGGAGCGGGACGACTTGGCACGCACCGCGGCGGCGCTTGACCACACACCCGGCCGCCAGTGGCGCAACCTGCAAGATACCGCCGATGCGGCGCCGCAGCTTTATTTTTCGCCGGAGACTTGGCACTCCTGGCGCCGCGGCGTCGATTTTTACGACGAAGACACGCTCAACTGGTTGTGGGCGGATGTGATCATCCGCCAGCAGAGCAAGGGCAAGAAGACGCTGGACGATTTTTGCAAACTCTTTCACGGCGCGCCCAACACCGCGCCCATGGTCAAGCCCTACACTTTCGACGACGTGGTCAACACACTGAACCAGGTCGCATCCTACGACTGGCGCGGCTTCTGGACCGAACGCTTGACGAACCACGCTCCCGGTGCGCCGCTGGGCGGCATTGAAGGCAGCGGATGGAAGGTCGTCTACGACGAGACTCCCTCTGAAATGGAGAGCAGTGCAGAGAGTCTTCACCATTTCGTCGACGTGGCCTATTCGATTGGACTCGACCTGCGCGATGACGGAGGCATTACTGACACGATCGAGGGCATGCCCGCGGCCAAGGCCGGCATCGGACCCGGGATGAAGGTGGTCGCAGTGAACGGCCGTAAATTCTCGGTTGACGTGTTGCATGATGCGCTGAGGGCGGGAAAAAACAGTTCGGAGCCGATGGGATTGCTGGTTGAGAATACCGACTATTACAAAACTTACCTGCTCGACTATCACGGTGGCGAGCGTTATCCGCATCTCGTGCGCGACGAATCGAAGCCCGATTTGCTGAGCGACATCCTTAAAGCGAAGTAGGGACGGAATGCTTAGCGTGTGCTTCGGCGTGCGGGATAATGACCGTGGAGGCCAGCAAAGAGGCGAAGCAGACCGAGGCCTCTCGAAAATCGCGGGCGCAAGCGGCAGCGCAGGCCCAATAGAGATCGCCCCGGCTAAATTCTTTCCGGCGGCACGGCGGCGATTTCGATCTCTATTATTTGCGTTCCCAAGTGTGGGTGAATGGCCTTCAGTCGCACTCTTCCCGGCTGCTCTTTTGCCCGAATCCAAACTGCGCCGGTGCCGCCGATCAGTGAAAAAGGATTATCGCCGACGATATCTGCCGGCCCTTCCAGCTCGAGTCTGATGGCGTCATTCGCAAAGGGCTGAATCGCGCCGAATTCATCGGTGGCCCGCAGCACCACGCGGGTAGAATCGGCACCGTCGCCAATCAACTCCAAGTCGTCGGGAAGAAGATCAAATTTTGCGTCAACGCCCTTCCCGGAATAGTTCTTCGCGATTACCTGCTTGCCTTGGATGTAGCCTTCGATACGAAGATCTCCCCATTTTCCAAACATATCTCCGAGCTGGGCCACAAAGGGCGCATAGCGAAGGTGGGCAAACTGTTTCCGGTCGGGGTCCGCTTCCGCAACCAACTTGCCATCAACGTAGAACTTCAGACGATCGCAGTTCGAGCAGACCATTGCCCTTGAGAATCCGACAGATTCGTCGCCACGAGCCCAGTGGAATGCCGGTTCGAGCACGATCTCTTCAGCGGGGTCACACTGTGACTTGTAAAAACCGGCTGCCGGTTTCGGTTCGCGAAAAATGTCGCTGACACCGTGATAGCAAATGTGGTCTCCGGAACCGAAGTTGCCGTGGGTGTTGTAGTCGAATGCGCACCAGCCAATGCCTCCTGCATATTGCGGATTCGACGCGAGCTGGTCATGCACACGAGCATGACGGATGGTGTGCTCGGTGAGGCGTTCCACGTTATCGATTGTTTTGGTGGGATAAGTGTGACCTACAAATTCAGTATTCAAGTAGCGCGGGTGATTCGGAGGCTTCAGTGGGAATCCGAAGTCGTTCATGGTAAACACATCTTCCAGGAACTCAGACTCCTGGAAATAGCGAATCCCCCCGGTCTGGCGCGTCGGATCAAGTTGATGTGCCAAAGAGTTCGTCTGAGAGTAAAAGTCATGATCGTCGCGGGATTCGTTGATGCGTACGCCCCACAAAATGATCGAAGCATGGTTCCAGTCGCGCCGGATCATCCGGCGGACGTTGTCGATTGAAAGCTCCTTCCATCGCTCATCCCCGACGTGCTGCCATCCGGGAATCTCTTCCAAGACGAGAAGGCCTACTTCGTCGCACGCGTCGAGAAAATGACGCGACTGCGGGTAATGCGAGGTGCGGACGATGTTGCACTTGAGCTGTTTCCGAAGGATCTGTGCATCGCGTCGCTGACAACGCGCGGGCATTGCCTGGCCCACGAATGGAAACGTCTGGTGCCGGTCGAGGCCACATAGCTTGATTACTTGACCGTTCAATTCAAAGCCATGATCGGTGAATTGGGCTTCCCGAAAGCCAAAGCGGCGGGAATCCTCATCGAGTACCTGGGCCCCTCGTAGCAGACGCACATGAACGGAGTAGAGATTCGGCTGTTCAAGGTTCCAGAGTTTGATGTCGCTCAGTTGGTCGAGGTGCAAGGTGTGAGCAACTGCTTCGGTCGACACCTGCGAAGGGGGAATGCGCTGCGAGGATCTTGCCAGTGAACGATCACCATCGACCAGTTCCGCTTCTAGCGTTAGAGCATCCCGCAATGGCTCCATGTGCGCTAGAAAACAATCGACCTCGACACTTGGATGTGCGCCGAGAACATCTTTGGTTCTGACAAAGACGTTTTCAATAAATGTCGCTGGAACGATAAGCAAGAAAACTTCGCGGTAGATGCCGCCAAATGTCAGATAGTCGATTTCATCGCCGAAAGGCGGAATATCCGGCCGCTCATTCGAGTCAAGGTGGACCGCCAGCACATTTTCACCAGTGAAGTCGAGGTGAGGCGTCAGCTCAAAAGAAAATGGCGTGTACCCCCCTCGATACTCTCCAACACGTGTGCCATTAATCCACACGGTGGAGGCAGTCATCGCTCCTTCGAAATCTACGAACACTCGTTTGCCGCGGGCGTCCTCTGGAAGCTTGAAATGGCGGCGATAAATCGAAACGAACTCGTAAGTCTTCTCGTCAAACCCGTGCCAGGGCAGGCGCACGTTAGTGTGGGGAATAACAACACGGTCAAATCCTGAGTCGTCAAAATTCTTCGAATGGGCGCTCTCGGCAGAGCGCCGGCTGTAACGCCAGTTCCGGTTCATGGGAAGAACCAACCGTCCCGCCGTATTCGATGCCGTGGATTCCGAAGCTCTGGAAAGCGCGTGGGGTACGAGGGTAGCTCCAGCAATCAATGTGCCAGTGTTCTTCAAGAAGTTACGTCGATCCATGCTCTCTCCGTGGCACCCTTGTTACGTGCTCGCTTGAGTCATAGCGTTCCCTCAGGATTATTGTTGCATTCATCCTCTATCGCAACTGTTTCCTCTCGACTTGGGGAAAAGCGCCGGGGCTTTACCAGCTACCGCACTGTAGCCTTGACCAAGTCCTCGATCCCCTGGGTTCGAGATGGGATCTATCTCCCGACCGGCTCTCCAACACGATTGCGAGCCGTCGACAAGGGCAATCGATACCGCAGTCCCTGATGCTGGATGTGTTCGCGAAGATTCGACGGGTAGCGCCCGCATTATGCGGGTGCTGGACTGGGCGGGCGGCAACAAATTGCGTGCTCCGAGGATCCTGGGCGTTGGTCGCGCGACGATTTACAAATTGCTATCCAGAATAAGATTGAGGCACAAGACCTGAGCGCGTAGTCCCCCGGTCAATCGCCTGAGATCAATTGCATACGGCCAGGTTTTGGCCTACACCCTGCAGACTTGTGGCCGTATTTGCGAGCAGCGGCAAACTCCATAGTCTGCTGTGGCCATGCTTGCGCAAGTAGTAGGCCGCCACTGCAGCCGTGACGCTTTTCACCGATGCAACAGCATAAGCGCGGGCCACCGTTGGATGGGTTCCGTACAAGTAAGCGGATTGCACTTCCACATTGCACACACCGGTCTTGCCCGCAAGCCAGTTTTGGCGTGCGAACAAGGTAGTGTAGGAATCCGCAAATGTGCTCCCGGTTGAAATCGCGACCAGGCTCAGGAACTTCTTGTCGATCACTTTTACTTCCGTGGGCCTCGGTGCCACAACTGGGATGGCGGCGCGGACAACGAAATGGCTGGAGGACGTCGTCATCCTGCTCGGTGCGTTTGGAAGCTCTTCCGCCGCTGAGATCGCGGAACATGCCAGTACAGTCAGCAAAATGCAGGTGATCGATTTCATAGTCGCAAACCAAATGGCTGGTGCGCTATCCGATGACCGGGAGCGACTGTTGTGGTGGCACTGCGTTTCATACCTCGGAGAATACTGGCGCAGGCCGCGAGACACAATTGCTAAGGGGTAATAGTAGTTAGTAACGCATCGTAACCCCCTCGAATGTGCCATTGCAACACACGGGTCGAACGCAGAAAACCCCGCGGCGTTCTCATCGAAAAGCACAACAAGCTGGTGACGCGGCGAGGGGGGTTACTGCGGCGCATTCTCGCTGAGGGCGGCACACGCACAAAGCGTGAGCACTATCAATACACAATAAATGCCAAGCGGGTTAATGGCGCTTTCGCTTACTCTGGCCCATGCTTCTTAATCGACATGTTGTCCGTTCGGGAATTCTTGCAGGCGGCAATGGGCGCAGGTTCTCTTCCAGAATCGAAAGCGGAGCGATTCACGGGACGGGAGCGGCAGGTTCTTTCTTATGTATTCGAGGGCTTAATCAACAAAGAAATTGCGGGAGGAATCGGGGTATCCGAGAGTTCGGTGAAAGCAACGCTGCAACAGCTTTTCTCCAAAACCGGAGTGCGTACCCGAAGCCAACTGGTTCGTGTCGCATTGGAACAATACAGAAATCAGCTGTAGCTGGACTTTCCGGTTATTTGCTTGAAGATGCCGGGCTGAAGGCCGTAAGAAGGTACAAGACGCTATTTGAGCTGTCCTGTCTTAGCTTGTTTGATTGCTCGCTGATTGTTTCTCGTAGTAAGCGTCCGGCCGGCACCGTGATGCCTCGAACTGGGGTTACGAGTACTATGGCGATTTCACGCCAGCTATCACGGCACGTACAGAGCATCTTCGGACACTCAGTACGTAGTTGTTTTGTGAGATGAAGCACAAGATCGTCGTCAAGCATTACCTGGACATACTGCCCGACATATTGGCTGTCCAAGTGATGCTGCCAACCGCCTCGGCATAAAACGAACCACGTTCATCCCGCGGATGAAGAAGCTTCGTATTGACCCGAATGCGGTGTCGGAAATGTCGTGCATCTGACACCGAGACACCCGACAGCTCTGACACTTTGACGGTGCAAGAGCCTCCCCCCGACTTAAGTTCTTCAGAATAAACCTCTTGTACAAAACTCATATTTGCCCTGGTTTGGCATCTGCCGTGCCTTTATCCAAAGTGTGAAAAGAAAGGCACGATGAGGAGGAAATGTGAAAAAGCTTTTTGCTCTGGTTGTTCTTTCTGTCTGTGTGACGGCCCCATTATTTGGAGCCGATGTTGTCGGCCATTCTCTCAAGGTTGCCGGCAAGGACTCTTATAAGGGTGCGGCAGTCTCGGCGAAAGAAGTGGGCAAGGCAGGTAAAGACTCGTTCAAAGCCGTGAAGTTATCTGCCAAGGAAACTGGCCACGCAGGAAAAGCGGTCGTTAAATTTCTTTTCTAAGTGAAATAAAAAATGTCTTTTAAGGAGATGAACGAAAATGAAAATAAATAAAGGTTACATTGCCGTTGGTTTGATCATTGCTTTTACTCTATTTTTCGAACTCGCTGCTCACGCGGACGAGTCGGACCAATCCACCACAATCACGTTCAGTGAGCCAATCCAGGTGCCGGGTCAGGTACTGCCAGCGGGGACCTACCTGTTCAAGTTGGTGAATGCGGATTCTGATCTGAACACTGTGCAGATCTTCAACTCGGACAGGACGGTACTCTACGCAACATTTGAGACCGTACCAACGGACCGGCGGGAACCTACCGGAGATACCATGATTGACCTGGCCAAACAGGGTGGCGGACAACCCGATGCCCTCCTGAATTGGTTTTATCCGGGAGACGACACAGGGCATGAGTTCGTGTATCCCAAAGAGAAAGAGAAGGAGCTGGCCCAAGACCAGCGGGAAACTATCGTAGCCAACGAACACAGCATGCACAGCTCGGACGATTCTGGAGCCGGCAACTGAGGATGGCCCGAATGCTTTTTAGGGGCCCGGGATAGCACCCCGGGCCATTTTTCTGCGATTTTACCCTTCAACTCTTCACAGTTGCCGGCCGGTAGTCTAAGCTAACGCCTTGAACAGCGGCGGAGAATTCTGGACATTGCGCAAACTGGGGAAATGCTAGGCTAAGGGAGTGAACCGGCGGCTTGCTACTCTTATCTTTCCTCTCACTCTTCTGTTCTGGACTCTTTGCGCAGTCCCTCCGGCTTTAGCCGCGAAATGGACCGTGCGCTCGCAGCCTGCGAGGCTGGTGAACGGCGGCCCCGCATTGTTTCAAGTGAAGCCGACTGCACGGCTGCAATCGCTCACTGGAACTTGGCTAGGACACGACGTTTCCTTCAGCTTCGACGCAACTACCAGGACATGGTATGCGCTGGCAGGCGTTAGCCTGGAAACCGCGCTGGGAACCTATCCACTGGAACTGAGCGGGGAAACAACTGCGGGGAAAATCCCCGGGCAGAAAATCTCCTTCACGCGCAAATTGCTCGTCGCCCGCGGCAAATATCCTAAAATTTCAGTCAAGCTCAGCGTGGAAGGAAAATTCACCGAGCCCACCCCGGAACAGCAGAAGCAAATTCAAGAAGCTCAACAGGTCAAGAAAGATTATCTGAACCGCGTTACTCCCGATCGCGAATGGTCTGGCAAGTTCACCACACCCGCCGACGCGGCCATCTCCGACGTTTTCGGTTCGCAGCGTGTTTTTAACGGTAAGACCTCGAGCCCACACCTGGGACTGGATTTCCGCGTCCCCAGCGGGACTCCCGTCGCAGCCATGAATGACGGTACGGTGCTGCTGGCGCGGCCCCTCTATTTCGAGGGCAATTGCGTAGTGATCGACCACGGCCAGGGCTTATTGACGCTCTATCTGCATCTTTCCGAATTCAAAGTGAAAGAAGGCGACCAGGTAAAGCGCGGCGAAGTAATCGGTCTGAGCGGGGGCACGGGACGAGCCACCGGTCCCCATCTCCATGTCGCCGTCCGCTGGCAAGGCAGTTACCTGGATCCGGCACGGCTCATGCAATTGCAGCTGCCAAGGGTCGGAAGGCAATAGAAGTTTTCTGCAACAGCCGGGCGTGTCGGCCTTCGCGCCTGCGCGGATTGCGGCATTGAGCTTCAGAAGTATTTCAGCAAATCGCGGTGCGGCACCCTCATCAACGAACACTTCGCGGCCCATCCCGCAACACATCCTTCAGGACATCTTTCAGCTCAAGGTTGCGGATCAGCCGGTGCAAGTAATTCGGATGCACGCCAAGGAGTCCCGCTGCTTCCACGTAGTTCCCATGCGTTTGCTCGACGGCGTCGAGAATCAGTTGTTTCTTCAGCTCTTTTACGCTCGCGTGATAGCGCGTCTCCGTCATCTCCGGAGAAGGCGAACGTTCCAGCAGCGATTCCGGCAAATCCTCCGGCAGGATTGTGTCTGAAGAACCCAACACCAGCGCCCGCTCAATGGCATTTTCCAATTCACGCACGTTGCCGGGCCAGTCATAATTCACCAGGCAGGCAATGGCCTCGCGCGAGACAGGCTTGGCTTTCACTCGGCACCGCTGCGCATATTTCTGCACAAAATGGCGCGTGAGCATGGGAATGTCTTCTTTGCGGTCGCGCAGCGAAGGCATCGTCATCTTCACCACCGCGAGCCGGTAATACAGGTCGCGCCGAAACTGTCCCGCGGCCACCGCCTCATCCAAATCGCGGTTCGTCGCCGCCACTAACCGTATATCGACTTTAATGGGATGCGTCCCACCTACACGATCAAACTCGCGCTCCTGCAATACTCGGAGGAGTTTCACCTGGAGGGAGGGAGCCAGTTCTCCAATCTCATCCAAAAACACTACGCCGCCGTTAGCGATTTCCAACCTGCCTTTCTTTTGCGTAGCGGCGCCGGTAAAAGCTCCGCGCTCGTGCCCGAACAGGTCGCTTTCCAGCAGCGACTCCGGAATAGCCGCGCAGTTAATCGCCACAAACGGTTTGGTGGCGCGGCCGCTATTGCGGTGCAGGGCGCGTGCCGCCAGCTCCTTCCCCGTCCCGCTCTCGCCTTCGATGAGAACCGTCGAATCCGCCGGGGCCGCCCGAGCCAGGAACTGGTAGATCTCCTTCATGCGGGCGCTCTCACCCACCAGGCTCCGCTCCTGGCTGACCTCGATGGTCAGGCGCTGGTTTTCCTGCTCCAGCCATTGCAAGCGGCGGGCATTGTCGAGCGCGACCGCGGAAACGCCCGCAATGGCCGCTACCAGTTGCAGGTGATCTTCGTTGAAGCGGTTGGCGGCACTGATGCTGTCGAGATAAATGCAACCGATCGAACGCTGAAACACCGTCAGCGGCACACACACCAGCGACCGTACCTGCGAGCCCGCCAGGCTTTCCACGTCGCGGAACTCCTCGCTGCGGGATACATCGCTGCCCATGATGGCGACTCCTTGGTCCATCACCTGCCGGGCAATGGTCCGGCTGATCCGAACCAACTGCGCGTGCTTCGGTTGGCGGGTGCTGGCGTAGAGTGAGCTGAATTCCGGCCCTCCTCCATCGGCCATGAGAATGGCTCCCCGTCCCGCCGGCACCACTTCAAAAATCAGGTCGAGCAACTGCGCCTGCAGTTCCCCTAAGTCCCGAATCGCGTGTACGATCCGGCTGATCTTCAGCAGCGCATTCAGGTTGCGGGCAATCTGCGAGGTCGCGGGCAACTCGCGGAGCAGGCGGTCCGGCTGCAGATACACCACCTCTTTCGGATGGATCACCTTCGTATCCGCAGTGCGCGCCCCGTCGTCGAACTCGACCCGGCTGATGGGAAGCACGCGCTCATCGTCCTCGATCAGGAAAAGAAACACAGAATCGCCGACGACGATCTCGTCTCCATGCCGTAGCCATTGTTCCTTCACGGCCGTCCCGTTCACCACGGTTCCATTACGGCTCTCCAGGTCCCGCACTAGAAGCCGTTCTTCCTCCCGTCGGAAGAGGCAGTGTTTCCGTGAAACCGAAAGATCGTTCAGGGGAACCGCATTGGTCGGGTCGCGCCCGAGAGTGATTTCGCCTTCGGGCAGCGTAATGGTGGAGTCTTTTAAGGGGCCCTCAAGAGCGAGAAGTCGAGGATGCAATGGGGTCGATAACTCCGTAGCGACGTTCTTATCACAGCCCGGCCCGGAATGCATATCCCAACTCGCTACGTTCCAATATCCGAACGGATAGTCTACCTATCCCTTCGGATAGGAGTTTATACCTCAAGAGCGGTTACAGAAAGTCCGGACTCCTGGCTGCGAGGGATCGCTAAGTCACAGAAAGGCTGTGGCTTAACCGGTATCGCTATGATGTTCCCCCGAGGCAAGGATCACGTTGGACCGCAGCGTGCACACTGGATGAGTGCGCGGGCTCGGCAAAAAGCGATGGGGGAAGCGCTTTTTGATCTACCTTGCTGAGTAAACGCTAATCAGGAGCTCGAAGGGACCCCCTCGTCGAGCTCCTGATTTTTTGCACCACAATTTCGCCGCTTATCCCAGCTAGATTCTTGGCAAAATCAATCTCCAGCCGCGGCAGTCTGCTCCGACATAACCAGCTCACCGCCACCCGAAGCGATTGCGATTCCGTCCCGATAACTAACCGTTCTGCCGGAGATAGCGGGAACGCGCTCGCCCGGAACCAGTATCCCCACCAGATTCAGGGGATCGGCCGCCGAAATCGTATTGACCTCGCCGCTCGCGGGTAAAGTTCGCATTGCCCGCACTGACTCGACGGCCACGGGCAGCGCAAACTGCTCACCGAGGAAGCCATCGACGAATCGTCCACCGCGAATTTCGCCACGATCTTCCAGCCGACGGTAACCCATCAGCATCTCTCGCCACGACGGCAGATTCGATTCCCGCGCCAGCAGATCGCGGAAAACAATTCCATACCGCCGCAGCAGCATCCAGCAGGCGGCTTCCACTGCGCGCGGCCTCTCCGCCGGCTCACCCGGATGAAGAATTGCCCATCGTCCTGCACTGTGCCGCGGACGCGCGCTGCGCCCGCTTCCCTGCCCGGCGCGGCGCTTGGGATCGATCAATGAGCGCAGGTTGTCGAAGCCGTCGGCGGTGACCAGTCCCGCCGCGACCAACTCCCAGAGAGCGATCTCAATCTCGGCCTTGAGCTTTCCGGTGCCGCGAACGATGTCGGCAAAGAATGAGGCTCCTCTCTGCCGCAAGAAGTCCAGCACACTCTGCGCGCCCGGGCTCAGGCCGCGTCCATCCCCGTGATCGCCGCCGGGATGCCGCGGCGTCATCCAGTCCGCTTCCTCGCGCACAAAAAAAGTAATGGGCGCCACGCTGGTAGGAATTACGCGCCGCTGCCGGACGGGGAGCGCGTTTCCAGAAAGATCGCTTCGGTTCATCGGGGCGGATGTATCAAGAGTAGCCGGATGCGGCGACAACCTTCCCCATCCCACCGCCCCGGTCAGGCTCAGTTGGTCAAGCCACTTGGGATCGTAATCGGCCACGCGCCGGCTCAGAACCTGCCGCTCCCAGGCGTTCGCGGAAATCTCGAACCCCTGCAATTGGTGCAAGACTTCCAGCGTGCCGCGCTCTCCCACAACCTGGCTTCCCGCAGCGACGTGCTGCCATCGCATGAGCCAGCGCATGAACTGCGCCGCCGTTACAGGCTGAATCTGCTTGCGCAGCGTGCCAACAGTAAGACGGTGAATGCGAGCCAGCAACCGACGCTCGCACCATTCAGTCTCGGGCTCCTGCGAGATAGATCCAGTAAAGTTGCCACGCAGCACCGCTCCGCTGGCCTCCATGCGAAGCAGCGCCTTCTCAATGTCGGAAGCGGGAAGTCCCAAATTATTCCCCAACTGCCCAGCCGTCGTCGGCCCGAGATGCGACATCCATCCCGTCACCAGGGTGAGCAGCGCCTCGTCGCGAGAGACGCCAGCCGTCTCAACGTCGGCCAATGTCTGCAAGAACTGCGCTCCCGGAAAGAGCGCCGAAAAACTCCGAGCCCGTTCGGCAGCAACCCAGTAGCGCCGAGCTTCCGGCGCCGTCGCGCCTTCGGCCAGCGTGGCGACTCCGGCCCGTCCTTCACGAACGAGCCTCTCGAAGTATCCGTTCCACACGCCACTGCTCATGTGGGGACAGCCGCCCTCGGCTGTCCGGTCGAGCGAAGCTCGACCTGCGGTTTCCAGCACGGAGAGATCCTCAGGCAGCGCGATCAGTGTATGCAGCACATCGTGCAGCTCATCCACATCTCGCACATCCGGCCAAGCCTCTTCCCTGACCTGCGCAATCGCATCCGGATCGAGCTTGCCCACTTCCTCAAGCACCGACGCTGGCAGCATCCGCCGCATCTCGACCGCCCGCGCGCGCCGCTCCTCGAGCGGTGCATCATCAAGATAGGCATACGGATTCGCATTCAAAATCTCGTGGGAAAACTGCGATGGCACCGGCGTATCCACCGCCAGCACACGGATTTGCCCCGAAGCCATCCCGCGCAGCAACGACTTCAATCCCTCAAGGTCCATCGCCTCGGTGAGCACATCCTTCATGACCTCGTTCACCAGCGGATGGTCCGGAATCTGAATGTCACCGACGATATTTTCCTGGCAAGCGGCAGCCTCTGGAAAAACTGATGCCAGCAAATCGTCCGAGCGCATGCGCTGGATCTGTGCCGGAACCTTCTTCCCTCCCTGGAAACGCAAAAGGGCGAGCGCACGGTTCGCGTCCCAGCGCCAGCGTGTGGCGAAGACAGGCGAATCCAGCGCCGCTTGTTCCAGGATCGGCTGCACGGTTTCAGCCTGCAGAAAATAAAAAACGTCGCCCAGGGGGAAGCTGTGCTGTTCCGCCAGCGCGATGTTGAGACCGTTGTCGGTAGCAGCCGCCTGCAACTCAAAATTGAAGCCGCGGCAAAAACGTTTGCGCAAAGCCAGGCCCCAGGCTTTGTTGATGCGTCCACCGAATGGCGCGTGGATCACCAGTTGCATCCCGCCACCCTCATCGAAGAATCGCTCGGCGATCACGGTGCTCTGTGTGGGCACAGCACCCAGAACCGCGCGCCCTTGCACGATGTATTCAATGGCCTGCTCGGCGCCGGAATCGTCCAGGCCGCATTCCTCCTTCAGCCAGCCCACCGCGGAGGCCACGTCCGGCTGCGTCGCCGAAAATCCCACGGGAGACGTATGCGGCAGCCTTTCGCTGATCTCTTGCCGCAACCTTCCAACATGCTCGGACAATTCTTCCGTTCGCGCAGGAGCTTCCCCGCGCCAGAACGGAACAGTCGGCGGCGCTCCGTGCGCGTCCTCTACGAGCACGCGGCCGGAGTTAGTTTCCACGCGCCGGATCATCCACGACGTGTTTCCCAGCAGCATGATGTCGCCGCGGTTGCTTTCCACCGCGAAGTCCTCGTCGACCGTGCCCACCATTCCGCCGTCCGGTTGCGCCACGACGCTATACAGAGAGTTATCGGGAATGGCTCCGCCGCTGGTGATGGCCGCCAAGCGGGCGCCCCGTCGCGCGCGTAACTTGCCATTCACGCGATCACGATGCAGGTACGCTCCGTAACGTCCGCGGCGCGCTGCAATGCCTTCGGAGAGCATGTCGAGAATCGAGTCAAAGGTCTCGCGCTTCAGATTGCGGTACGGATACGCGCGTCTCACGAGAGCGAATAGCTCGTTCTCGTCCCAGCCGTCAGTCTGTGGATCGGAGTGTGGCGCGGGCACTCTTGCCCGCGAGCCTGCTAATGCGACCGTTCCATCGTGTCCCTGATTTGCTGCATTTGCCGCGAAGATGCTCCCGGATTCCTGGGCACTTAAAGCAGTATCGCCAAAACCTCGCAGGCGAGGCGCCCGCGCCACATGGGCATCGTCTTGCGAAGCGCAGGTCGCTACGATCTGCTGGGCCAGGACATCGAGCGGAGCGTCAGGAATCATCAGCCGGTCGAGATCGCCATGCCGGATGGCTCGCACCAGAGCGGCGCATTCCAGCAAGTCATCGCGCGTGGTAACAAAAAATCGTCCCTTCGGAATCGCGCCCCGCCAGTGGCCCGACCGCCCCACCCGCTGCAACGCCACTGCAATGGCGCGCGGCGAACTAATCTGCACGGCAAGATCGACCGCACCCACATCAATCCCAAGCTCGAGGGATGCGGTGGCCACGAGCACTCGCACCTGTCCCTCTTTCAGCTTCTTTTCCGCGGCCAAACGCAGCTTGCGCGAAAGACTGCCGTGGTGCGCGGCCACGTTCTCCTCGCCCATGCGCTCGCCCAGGTGATGGCAGAGGCGCTCAGCCAACCGCCGCGTGTTCACAAACACCAGAGTCGACCGGTGCTGCTCGACCAATTTCACCAGCCGGTCGTAGATCGCGTCCCACATCTCGTTCGAAGCCACTGGGCCCAGCGGCATCGGCGGAACTTCGATCGCAAGATCAAGCTCTCGCTTGTGTCCGATATTGACGATGACCGGATCAGGCCGCCCGCTTCCAGTCAGAAAGTGCGCGACATCCTCGATCGGCTTCTGGGTAGCTGAAAGTCCAATTCGGACGGGAACTTTGTAAGTAAGAGCGTCCAGCCGTTCCAGCGACAACACCAGATGCGCCCCGCGCTTGTCGTCAGCGACAGCGTGAATTTCGTCGACGATGACGGTCTCGACATCGCGCAAAATCGCGCGGCTCTTACCCGCAGTCAGCAGAATATAAAGCGACTCCGGGGTCGTGACCAAAATGTGGGGGGGCCGCTTCAGCATGGCTCGCCGCTCATGCGCA
>Ga0209488_10002734_pt1 | contig 14407 bp, 15 predicted proteins | sample Rivendell_Oct201_8_FD_188349 | JGI IMG/M metagenome (GOLD analysis project Ga0209488, IMG submission 188349) | Vadose zone soil microbial communities from the Eel River Critical Zone Observatory, Northern California, USA -... | ecosystem: Environmental > Terrestrial > Soil > Vadose zone >... | reverse complement strand
TGTAATATCATGGTTTTTGAGCTGTCTGTTGAATGTTGAACCCTAGGACTGGTTGCAACTGGTTGCAGTCCCAGTTGAGTCCAAAAAAGGAAAAAGACCGGACTGGACCAGACTCTCATATCCTTGCTAACTGAGTATAGGTATCAAATCTAACCTGTAGAAAAACTGTATATACCCTTACCCTTACCCACCGGGTATGGGTATTAACCCTAACCCACAGAAAACCTGGCCAAACCCATACCCATGGCCATGGGTATGGGTTTGGCCAGGTAGGGGTACAGGTAGGGCAAAAATACCCCAGGGTTACCCCTGTTGATCACTAGGCTCAGCAGCAGCTCAGCTTGATCATTAATGGCTTGAGTCAAGCCATCTCAAGCCATGGCTCAACTCTCAGCTTGAGCCAGTTTTTAGCCAAGTCATGGCAACACTAACAAGTGGCTAGCACTGGCTACCTAATTAATCAATCTCCTCAGATGGTACATGGCAGTAATGTGTATTCTACCCAGAGGGAATTCGACACATGAAACCATATGGCTCTGATAACCCCTGTCTTGAGGGCAGGGATTATCAAATCACAAATTGTCGAGAAACATCCTAAGAACAACTCAGCGCCGGTTGTGACCGATAGTGATCACACTTACAATACGATGTGATGCCGATAACTGAGGCTTTTGACGGTATTTACGAGTTGCACGTCGGAGGTCCCGTAATAAATCCTCGTAGGTGGGTCGTGACCTACTACCTGTTGACGTCAGTTGATCTGTCCTCGCTCTTCATCATGGAACTTACTTAGTACACTCAAGAACGCGTAACTCATTGCGCCCACTGCAATACCCCCCCCTTGAACATCTGCGGAAGTACCCGAATCCGTTGAGCCACTCCAGCAAATCACTTCAGCCGGGGAGGTCTTTTCTCCGAGGAATTCTTTTGTCACGCTGCTGCTCTTGACACGACCGTTTGAATGATACTATTTGCAGATAAGATAAGTAAGCCCTAGTGTAATGAGCAAAGGAGAACCATCACGTACCATAAAGGGTACATCTATCGGACAGAACCCAGGTATAAGCACCAACGTCAACGGTGATGGTTTACCTACCGAGAATAGAACCCGAATGACATGACTACGCAAGTGAATGGACCTTCGGCAAGAAGATAGGCATTACGTACATCAAAAACGGCCTGATAATAGAGTTAGAGTACAGATATCGGGAGCATGAGGAAGTCACGAGGCGTACAGTCAGGCGGCACCCTGGTGGTAAAGGTTTAACCTACATAACAGTACCATTGGTAGCTGCACGGAAGGCTTAAGAACGTCGAGGTACCAAGTTATGATGGAGTTCCTTCATTTGAGAAGGTTAGCGTCTTTGACAAGGAAAGAACGCTATGAAAACATCTCACATCATCGACGATTGTTCCGGCCTGGGAATAATCTTTTGGAAAGATTACTACCATTCGTTAGTACTAACATTCGGAAGATCATTCATTTGCGTTACCTTCATCATATCCATCTAGCTCGTCGCCATTCCGATCCCGGACTTGAGACCCGTGTCCCGAATCTATGAGGGTGTCTGGAAAAGTTGTATTTGTCTTTGGGAATCAACGCACAGTGGAAGAACAACGAATCGTGTTTGCGCGCGTCGCGCACGAGCCACTGCATTGCGTCGAGGATATTCAGCTTTGTTGGCAGATAACGCGGATCACGCGCGTCGTCGGTCAAACGGATGATATCACGAGAACGAAAGCCTAATCGATCTTGAGGGCGATACGAGATCGTTAACGATACTAGCAACAATTGACGTTGACGCTTACCGATCAAAAAATGGTACATGTTTTTGGCATCGTTCACGCAACCATCTAGCTGGCTGTTTTGGCCGGTATAATTGATTCCGATCTAACAGGAATATTAGGAACAGAGAAAGATACTTTGGGCTCCGCTCGAAGACAAACTAACACACAAGGCCCGTTTACGTCCCGTACATCTTGAGAACTGGAAATCAGGGTGTTGGAGAGAATCTATGTGTCCAGTGATAGAACGCGAGACACGCTCGCCCGCGAAATGCCCCGTATCGGGTGGCGGAATGGCTGGCTGATGACGAGCAGCACATGGGGTATGAGTCACACCACAACTCAAAAGGGCAGAGCCCTGAGTCCTCACCTCTCTTCCATGAACTTGACTATAGCTGCGGTCATAGTCGCGGCCGCGGTGGGAGCGATAACGCTCCAGTTCGCGGTTAGGCGTCCTATCTCCGCGATAACCATTCTTGTTGTGACGAGGTGGGACAGGAAGAGGATCGGGGGAACTAGACCGTACATGCTCAGCCCCATTCATGAGAGACGGCGCTATCGAATGATAAGCAAAGCGCAAGACAAGGCGCAACGCACTGCTTACGTTGTATGGTGATGTCTGGTGCTTTGCTGCTATGACGTGAACTAGGGCGATGCCGAGACCGCGAGTGCGACAATGAACGACGTGGGGAAAAGAAATTTTCACTTCGAACAGTTTGGGTCCCGTCGTAATCGACCTGGGTGATGGTACGTTCACCATAATGTTGCGATTGCGGCGGTGCAGGCACAGCCATGACGTCGGCGGGTGAGACCATGAAACCTCTGGAGTCATTGATATGTCAGAGAGGCGATTGGCGCGGCGACGTAAGGTGACATGCTCACGTTGAATGAGAAACCGCCTCTTGAAACCGACCATAGTCGATGTTCAGATTTGGTTCGCTGCCGTGAAAGATGTCTAGAGCGAAGTGGATGTTTGACTAGAGGTTCTGACGTACACTAGAGGATGACTAGAAGAAGTAAATCATAGCAAGCATTGGGATACGGAGGGAGAAGAGGTATTTGTGATACATACTGCTGTTGGGTCAGATATGGGTCATGTTCAGGCATTTCTGGGTCACTTTCATCCTCGTGTAGGACGGGGCCCGCCTCAGAGATAGGTATTGCTCGGATTACCTGGTCCTCTCTCCTGTTTCTACGTTTTCCGGGCAGGAACCGGCGCCAGCCCTTGGAGGACATGGTATGAATGGGAAAGATGGGATTCTGCTCGTAGTTGAGTCTGCCATAAAAAGGGCGCGCATTATCAAAACCCGATATTAAGCGGCACGTGGCAGGATTCTCGACGACGCCAAATTGAACTTACTTTGCTTCCCGCGTCTCGCACCACTTCCAGGCTCCTCCGTCCGGTCATGGCACAAGATCACTCAGACTCAGAGTCTGGTCTACCAGAAATTATCTCCCTCTCGACTTCTGCTTCCGCCGCAAAGGGACACGATCACGCTCTAAGAGGCTTCCACGCCGCCCAGAAACGGAAGATAAGAGAGAAGAACAGGTGGCATGATGAACGTCTCAAGGGACAAGCAAATATGCGGCGGCGCCATCCCACTACAACGGGGAAGGACAAGCTTTATGTGGAAAATCACGGTGTAGAAACGGGCGATAATGAGGGTGGGAGTGACATGGATCCCCATCTGCACTGGCGGATGACACGTGCCATGGGTGAGGCCGAAGAAGAGACGGAAGAGGTGAACAGCAGGAGTGCAAGCGAGGGGAAGTGGGAGGGCATCAATTTTGAAAATGAAGACGACTTCCAAGCTACAGCACACCAAAATGCCGAAATGTTAGGAGGTGATCATGAAGGGGAGATGGGGGGGAAAATTCGGGTCAGGAAACATTTTGCGGAGAAAGGTGATCACAATGGCCTGGGTCATCGTACAATGCAGTCACTGGCCCTACCGAGCAAATACCTCCCAGATCACGTCTTCGTTGCTGCCTTTTCGAAACCGAAATCAGAAAATGACAACGATGTCCAACGGTCTCAAACAATGCCCAAAACACGACCCCCAAGATCTAGAAAACGGCGGTCCGTCCAGGCATGCACAAAAGACGTGGTCATAGGGTAACAACCTCCCACTTCCATGACTTCATGCCCCCGTTCTATGAATCTGACTCCTCCCACAGTACACGTACAGTCCGCACGTCATCGTTATCATTTCCGGCAAGCACACGTCCTCAGTCGTCTGGAACGACATTACCCCCTGCGCGTATCAACAAATTTTTGGCGAATGCACTGGGACTTAAGTCGAGAAATAAAAAAATGTCGTCACTTGGCTCTCGATGGGAGCGACGCCCATGTATGTCCTACAGTCCTCCAAACGCTCATCACTCAACCGGCTCTGTTTGACCCTCCAGCTCACCTCGGCGTCATCAAATGTACGACTGGTGCGCCTCTTACGGGGTTTGTACATTCAAGCCGACATTGAGTTGGCGCTACTTGGATACGTGAGGGACATCGAAGCATTTCTCATGTTATGAGTATTAAAATGACAACAACAGTTGGGGACTACTTTGGGTCCACACAGATAAATTTGAATGGTTACTTCGCCCTCGACGGCTTGAGAAATGGACAAAAACAGAAGCTATTTAGAAGACAGAAATCAATTCGTAGATCGTGTCGTGAGCACATTGCGTAAACAGCGTTGATAACAAGTCGTAAAGTACATCGTGAGCAAAAACAGATGTCGGGCTCGTAAGATTCGGAGAACGTCTCAATTCTGGAACGAAGGTCATGATAGATACGGATTCGAAAGCACATAGATCAGTAAAATCTTAGGATAGGACCAGTGCGAGGGTGACGCAGGCACTCCGTACTGGTATGGTCACATTGAAGGGGGTGTTGGTTAAAGACCGGATTGACCTTACGCCTTTATAGAAACGATGGCACGCGCATGGGCGGGGCGTCGAGGTCGATTGAGGCGCAGACTTTCACTGGGGCTGTACGTTATAATTAGGGGCGAAAGATCGCAGTACTCATGACACGCACGTGGTCATTCCCCCCGACGTGTTTCTATCTTGGTTTTCCTTGCCTACGCCACGTTTAGCGAACTCAAAGGCACTCCGTCGGGTGTTCGAGCCGAGCCGTGACCGGGAGAGCGGACCGGAATCATTTTTAGCAGGTGCCAAAGTTTCGGTTGTCACAGTGTTGAGATTGACAGCACGTGGCTGTAGTGCCTGGGGAACGAACACCGGTAGCAGTGCTGTTGACGGGACTGTAGCTGGTGCTGCTGGCGCCAGTGTTATTGACGGGATTGGTGCCGGTGCTGTCGAGACCTCCTGGCGCATCACCACAGGGGACAAAGAGATTTTAATAGCTCGCTGTGGTTGTGGATAGGGCGAGGGTCGAGAGCTCGTGCGAGACCGGATGCGGCAGTATTCGGCAGAAAGCGGTCCATAGGACTGCCGAGAATGTTCAAGAAGCGCACGCATAGCAGAACGATGGGCAGGTGGCTCGAAAGCTGCGAATTGGAGCGTATCAGCGGAAAGCTCCGGAGGTCAAACACTAGACTCACACTGCACGGCGTAAATGGAAAACGGTGTATCTAACCACAGCTGCTTACTCTCCTTGATGGTGACATCGACCTCATCCTGGAGAGTATAGTATCGTCGTAAAGCCACGATCCCACGCTCACCCCAATCAACGATGGATGCACTGTCAGGATCGACAATGATAGCACTGTTGTTGAAGACGGGAGATAATGGAGCCTTTACAGAATCTGGAAAGCCATTAGAGACGGGCATATTATTTTCCTCCTCAATGGTCTCATAAACAGATGCGCGTGAAATCTGGATACCGGACAGGCGTCGGCGATGACCGTGACCCTTGGAGCGGATCCGGGTTCTTGACTGCATGGCCATTGGATAGGACACTTTAGACAGCGAAAAGTTGACGCGAGACAGATCTAGGCTAGAGATCGAGTCGCTCGCCACCGAAGAAGTTTCGCCGGATGATGACAGAGCAGGAGTGTCAAGCCCGGAGCTGGTTGAGGAATGGGTACCCGATCTTGAACGTGATGCTGGTGCAGGGCGAGAGAAAACGGGTTCTGCAATGACTAGAAAATTAATGAGCAGGTGAGCAAGGGGCCACTTGAAGTCCCAACGTAGGAATTCACTCACAGGTGTCCACGCCATCAGCGCAGAGACAAAGTTCCTCTAGGCTGTTGCGTGAGAGTAGACCCTGTCGCGCAGATATCATGCGCTCTTCGCCTAGACCACGAGGTGACTCCTCAATCGCTTGATCCGTGTGCAGAGACAGCACAATCTCATCCGGTTGTTGGATGATGTTACGATGCTGACCCCGCAGGACGGGCAGTTTTCTCTTCCCAACGCGTACAAAAATTGGCGAGCCTTCCACGAAGGAGTTCAATGAGCGTCGCCGGATGCGGCCACCCCCGATCATCTGTTTAACATATCTCATGGTTAATCTCATGGTTAAAATCAATCAAATGCACTCACAGATATCATCGTGTCGTCTTCATGAATAGGGTCAGTGGGATCGCCTTCTGCACTGAAGAGGGAAAATGGCCGGTCGTCGTTAATACGGAACTGACTCAGAGGGGAATGAATCATGGGAGATTCGTCTTGACCGAAAGCAGACTCTAGAGTGATCGAAGTCCTGTGGCTGCTCTGGTCCATAATCGAATCGGTTGCATATAGTTGGTGGCCATGGTCCAGAATGGAGTCGAAGGAGCCTCGACGACTGATACGTTTGGACGAATAAACAGAAGGCTCGCTCTCGAATGGTGATGCCGTAATGGACGTGAGCGGAAGGCAATAGTCATGCCTGGAATCGAGCATCTTGTCACCGAGAGTGGGACGAGGGATGCGCACAGATGTGTCACTCATCACAGAATCACCCGACATGTCTCGTCGATGACTGGGAGCCCACGACGAGCGTTTTCCACTATTAAATCCGACTGGAGCGAAAGCTGAACTGACACTTGAAACCGAGTCGATCCTTCGGTGCACGCCAAAACTACGATTATAAATGCTAACAGGAGGTGCCAACGAAGCTGTTGAAATAACGGAATCTCGGCAGAGTTGGCTTTTGAACGGTCGGGGAATGCGTGATGTCCCAGGCGCCCGGAAGTAGAAGCTGGACGAGTCACTATCGACACGCTTGCGACGAGGTGCACGCCGGATGAACGAGAACGTGTCATCTACTGAAGTTGACATTGTCACAAACGCAGACATATCACAAGAAGCAGGCCGACTCTGATAGCCGTAGTCGAAAGGGTCCTTGACGCCAGGGTTGATGACGATGCCATATGAAGAGACCGACGCAATGCTGAGCATGGAATCCCGTGGCAATTGATCATGCCGATGGATGAATGATGGAGGAGGGTAAAATGCCGGCCGATTCTCAACGAACTCGAACCCACGTCGTATCTCGTCGAAGGACTCTAAACCCTTGAAGCTAGTTTGGGACGATGCGCGAGAGTGCAAGCTGCCCGCATCGCCTCGGGAGTCTCTGTTCATGGAGTACTTCGAACTCGAATCTGAATCGACTCGACGGTGTGCAGATTGACCGGACGAGACGACAGCGCTCCTAGCATGAGACGTGGTTGACTGCAGGGGAAAGCCATCTTGTACAGAAGTCATTGAGAGCGAGCGAGCGAGAGCAGGAGACGGGATGATATCGGAGAGGGTCAACCGTGATTTTTCTGCGGACTTCGCTGACAGCGCGGGAGACCCAAATTTGAAGTTCAGATCCAGTTGACCATACGATGGCTTGGATAATGCAGATGGCCTCTGAAGTTGACTTTGCGACATATCATGCGATGGCACTGCACCCGTCAGCCTCTTGTTTACTACGATTTCTGGGCTGGGGTGAAGGGGTGATACGGGAGTTGAGGTTACTGTGTTGGGATCACTGGACTCGTTTAACAAGCGATACCTATCCGAAAGCGTGGGGTTGGCCGGGATGGAAGGAACATCCTCCTCCGGCCTGAAGTGGCCGAACCCATCTAAATCGTACTTCGCGGGGGTACGGAAAGCACTCTCGAGTTGCTCTACGAAGCTGTGGCGGTGAGTTCCGGCAGACTCGCTTAACCTCTTCAACTCGCTAGTGAAGTCAAAGGACCTCTTAGTATCGTTATCCCCTAATGACGATATATCGCTTCCATCGGGATCTTCTGATGGCGCCTCGTCCATCCAGGGCACGGAGGTCATAGGCCTACCGGAAGCGACGATCGATGTTTGCGGTATCGCTGGTATTGGCAAAGGACTCTCTGGCGGAAGACCAGGTGATGGGGGCTGACGTGTGAGAGACAGAGGTGGGGATGTCGACATGTGTTCGAGGTCACCAAGACACGGAACGTCTCCCCCAGTGAGGATGACCCGGAGTTCATTCGGGATATCAGAGTAGGGGTTATCAAGATCCATCGAGAGGGCAGGGTGCCGCGAGCTCAAAGAACCTCCGAGTGTACCAGCCAGTCCTAAATCTTTCTGTGCTTTCTTAGACATTGACAGTCCAGTGAGATCAGAGCAAACGTTAGTTTCCGCTTCCTTTCTGGCGCTCAAAGAGAGGGACGACATCATCTTGCGGAAAGTCTTGCTAAGCGGAAATTCCTTCTGGCCATCTGCAAGAATGGCAGAACTCTTCTTCTTAGAGATAGACCTAGACTTGATTAAGGGCAGCTCCGTTTGCGTGCTGGTGGCGGTGGCCTGCGTCGGAAAGCGCTCCTCGGGTGAGGGGTTCGGCTCCACTAGGTCACCCCTTGAGGATTTCTTCGTTTTCGCTGGGCGGAGAGGCCGAAATACATGTGAGAGTTCAGGCCTTGCAACGGGACTCTCACACGCTGAAGACGCCGCAACGACTAAACTTTCAGGAGTGGAAGAGGGAGCGCGAGGAACACAAAGTGGAGAGACTTGCGGGGGTTCTGGTGGTGAAACCGGCCTGGGGCAATTTTGCAGACCAAACCGCTGGGCATTGGGGACACTTTCCTGATTAAAAGAAGAAAGGGACGGTATGTTCGGATGCATTGGGAGAGTCATCGATGAGCTACTTTTTTGGGGGCTGCTTTTCAGTCGAGGAGATTCCGCCAGCAAGTTGGTAAAGCTAGGTGAGAGACGCAGAGTCCCATAGGGCGTAGTGGGGGTTGCCTCAAGGTCAAGGCGACTAATGAGTGACGCTAGTTCATTGGTGGCAGCGTCCAAGGCGGAAAGGACGCCTGCACGACATTGACATCAGGCCGAGTCTTGTCGTACATGCATTGTTCGTGACTCACCGTCTGGCTCATGCCGTATACTTCCGAATCGTTCCTTCCCAATCATTTGATCAGACGCAGGCCGGACTCTTGTTTGTCTGTACGGCGTCGTTGCCGGCTCGCTCCTTGGGATAGAATGTCCATCTGTTTCCTCAACGGTAAGGGCTGGTGTTGGAACTGACGGGGCTGACTTCAAGGATAAGGTGCGTGACGGATGATCCGCGAACACATCCACGATCGCGCCTCGAGGGCGTACCTCTTTTAAATCTCTTTGTCTTTCATCACATCGTTCCGAAACGCGTTCACGACGACAGGCCACTTTAAAAGTTTCCAGGCGCTCGCCAACCCATTTAGCGGAAGCTGAGCCAGAAGAAATGCGTGACGTTGCGGAGGTAGGCGCCAGGAAAGAAGCCGCGGAGACAATCGATGAGGAGCAGACGCGGGACTGAGGGGAGAGGGTATTATCAGAGCCAGCGATCTGTTGACTGGATGAACCAGCAGACGAGCTGCGCACGGTCCCGAAACGGAAGCCAGTGGGGAATCCAAGCCCCAGGACACTATGCTTTCGCGTAGTGGAAGCCTGGATGTTATTGCCGTCCGCAGGTGCTGCCTCTGTGCTGCCACCGGAAAGCCGGGAGGCCACCTGACTTCTACTCGAATCGAATCTCCGGTTCGCTATTTTCTTATTTTTTTTCGCCCCCAAATGTTGCTTGTGTTTGAGCTTCTTCACTGGTGGCGAAGGCTCCGTGGTATCCTTTTCCATGGGTTTTCCGCCGTTGGCCCAATTAGCTAATCGAGCCACCGAACGCATGGAGCGCATGGCACGTATGGCGATGGATCCGGTCGTTGTATTAGGGGATCCGAAATGCACCTCCTCCGCTTCCTCCGAAGCGGGATAGGAAACATAGGAAGCAGATTTGCCAGAGTCTTGAAGCGGAGATTCCGACGCCGAAGCAGACCGGACCTGCGCTGGGCGCTCTGCGGTCTTGGAGGTGGCGCCGAGGATGACGCTTGAATCGAGTGAATTAAAGCGCGCCCGGGACGCTACGGAAGCACCAGAAGCTGGTAAAAGACGCAACATGAACACTTCCCCACATGTGATCATGATGGACACATACCATTCGCTCGTGAATTCTCCTTTTCAACCACTCTCATATTTTTAGAGTCCTTCCGACCTCGGCCAATGCTCCACCATTTCTCCTTGTCTTCATTCTTCAATTTGACCTTGCTCGAGTCTCTGGGAGGACCTGAATTTGTTACTTCGGCCAAGGTTCCCCACCTTAACCCGCTTAGAGCGGCACGACTTTTCTTCTTCTTGACCATGAGCACCTCGCCGACATCCGACGGGGTAGTGGGATCCACATAAATCTCGAAGGGATTTTTGGCGACGGAAGCAGCAGATCCTCCTACACGATGTACAACGTCAGAGAGATCGTTTCTCTCCGGTGTCCTACTGCGTTTCCCGTTCACAAGAAGTCCAAGTTTTGATTTCTTCGGAACAAGGCGCTTTCGGGGAGCTTGCGCATTTTCCTTAGGAGCAAGAGGAGTGGGGGGGGACACGGACACAAACGGTGAGGATGTGACAGACGTGTCGATAAAAGGATCTCCTAGGCCTGGTGCAGCACCTGAGGCGGAGGGAGCTGCAGAAATCAGACGGATCGTAGCCATAGAATCGAGTTGGGGTGGAGTCCCAGGCAGCGGAGACAACGTTCGTAGCTGGTCTTGGGATTGAGTACGGGATCGTAAGGGTATAGTACTGCGCATGTTTTAAGATCCTGATGCTGGGAGTTGATTGCGCACGGAGATTGGATGAGGCGTGAATAGTCGTTAAGGGCACAAAAACTTGAGCGTGATAATGGAGCACTGCTGTCTCTGTAAGAAAGAATTTCGGAGCAAAGACTAGTTGCAGTTAAGAGTGAATGAGATGCAAAAACAATACGTGAGCAGATGCGGGGAGGCTGATAATAAATGCCAATGCTAATGGAAGAGTGGGGAGAGGGCCAGCTAGATCTTTGGCTGACCCGTTGGTTGATAAGGCTGCACTGGGCAGAGGGGAGCAAATCAGTGAAGAGAAAAGAGACCCAAGAAGGAGCGAGCGAACAAGAGCAGACAATGCCCTCCGACGAAAGACGACCAAAGTCCAACTTGCACATCGCTCAATTTGGACATTTCCAAGTTCGTCAAATACGCGCATACAACACGCGCACCACGTGATCGCGATCGCAATATTACAAATCAAATCAAATAAAGCACTCTCGGACATTCTGGCTGGCGGGCAAGCGCGGTTATAGAGCGGCGCCATCAGAAACAAAATGGTGACCGTAAATGGGGGCGGCGATGGTGCACGTACCCTAGCAATATAAAGATGTGGTTCATTGCGTAGTTTTTCGTTTGGGTGACCGAATGCCATTGCCCAGAACTCGTAGACAGGCCCGAAGCTGCAGACGCAAGAGCCTGTTGCCGCCGCCATAGCTTGATTAAGCGCGCTCGACTGCCTTATTCATGCACCGCAGTGATACTGCTATATGCGCAGCCCACATAGACCAGCTGGACTGCCTCACATCAATCCAAAATCATTTTCGCCTTCGCGATTCCGATGTCCGTCCAGTGAGTTGTTTGAGAAGTCCAACTCGGTGTCTCCGACTGATACATCCACACATTACTGTACATCTGCACTGTTGTCGTACATCGTCATGGTCTGGCGATCCTTGGCTTTCCAAGACAATCTGAACATGATATCGCACAATATCATCCTGATGGCGCACAATGGCCCGGGTATCCTGACGACACACAGTGGCCCGGCAATCCTGACGATGCACAATGGCATTCTGACAACGCACAATGGCAACCTGATCATGATGTCGCACCTCCTATTCCATTCGCTCCAACTCAGCCCCCAGCATCGTGCGTATATCTCGAAATAGCACCCTGTGGGAACGTGAAGGCGTGTGACTCATAGGGGTTCTGGCCACCGATCTCCACCGAAGTCTACTCCCAAGTATGTTCGCTTCCTGTCGATCCAAAGAATGAGTGCTCTGACGTTTCTCGCATCCTTCACTCAAGGGCCTCTAGTTCGCGGAGGGATCGTCATTGGTCTCCCCATCCGCTATTTCGGCATTCACAGTGCACGGGCAGGCGAAAGGCTCTTTGCGTACGTGATTCAACCCAAGCTCTTTTCATCGACGCTGAATAGGAACAAGGTGGGGATAAACTATACCGGGCAACAGAACCCATTAAGTGGATGCGTGAATGATGCAAAGGACATCTACCAGTTCCTTATCGGTTTGCCTATCGTCTGTCCAGTGCTGCATGTATTTGATATCACTGAGAAAACAGAACAATATCGCTTTGCCCATTCCAACATTGTCCTACTCACTGATGCTGATGCTAATCCAGACCCGCGCTCCAAACCCACGCGAGAGAATCTGTTAAACGCGATGCGATGGCTCGTAGAGGATGCCCATCCTGATGACGCTTTGTTCGTTCACTGTGAGTGAGCTTCGCCGAAATACTCTTGGCTCCGGTGTTGACTTTGCTGTAGATTCAGGACACGGCGGAAGGGTGCGCGACATGGACGGCGATGAGCTAGACGGATTTGATGAGGGTAACGCAATTCAGCCTTAAGTCTTACCGTTAGGACTGAGGAGAGACGACAGTTATCTTCCCACTTGATTATAAGACAGTTGGAATCATTACGGACGATGTGGCTCCATTTTTCTCATTCTTGCATTGTAAAATAGCGACTGACATGGCTGCCGTTAAGCTATTACACGACACTCTGGTATGTGGCACTCGTGTGGAACTCTAATTTAGATGGTCCGAATTTTGGCATCCACATCCACAGATAAAACCTCTTCCAGCGGGTTGCCGACTGACTGTATGTCACCATCATGTTACATGTTCTCCCATTGACCAATCCATGTAGGCCGTATTTGATGTAAGTAATGGCATTGAGCATGAGAATGGGCAGTACTTATTCAGCCTCTTAGTCTTGCCATTCTGGATCGATCCTAGGTGCCAATTTCCCCTTCCTTAACCAGGTCTGTGGCTGACATTGAGGAGATCTGCTTTGCGAGGTACTTTACGACGCCGTGTGCCGACTACACACCCCATGTTGAGCGATGTACAGTTCCATTCTAATGGGCGATTGAAGTCATGCCCAGTTTCTCCCGCGTTCCGACAGTCGAGGGACACGCCAGCTGATGTGGTATGCTTAGACACGGGTTTGCTAAAGGCAATGGTATCCTAAATATAAAGCCTTTAGGTCTGTTTCAGCGGCTGTAAGGATTCGCAAACAAGCGCAGACATCACTCAAGGAGGAACTGCTGTAGGCGCTATGAGCTATGTGAGGGGCCGCTAAATCACAATTGAACACCACTGACTCCCGATAACTAGGCTCTCCTAAGGGTATTAAGTACGTAGTGTCCCGTTCGATGCCGTTTTATGTAGGTGACCAGTGCCCAGAGCGCAACCCCCAAATAACTTACATTGATCTATTGCGCGGCGTGCGGTGCGTGTCAATGGTCTCTGGCATTATCCCGCATCGTGCCTACGCCAGCTGGTCCATGTAGACAACTTCTCAAGAAGTATAGTCAAAAGCCACAACTATCTGCCTCACACAAAGTTGTGAGTCACGAAGGCTCTTTCTTTGACACTCACTGCCCATATTCCCAGGATGAAAACCTACACTTCATCATGTGACACGGCGATAATGGGATATTCCAAGAGTTTTTTGTTGAGCCATAGCTGCATTTTCAAAATAAAACGACCGGGAGAAGAAATCACTAATAACCTCATGATCAGGAAAATATCCATTTACTTTTTTACTTGTCTACTTTTCAAAAACAAAAGAGGGTTTTTTTGTGCTTCACTCCTCCTAAAAATGGATTTGGGAATCAACTTTTTTTGGATTCCAGGTCCCTTGTTGACTTTTCAACTTTTTCACTCATACAAGTCCAAAAAAGTAAGTGGCAGGTTTCCTGATGCTCTTGTCAATCAATCAAGTTGTCCTGTTCTTCCTCTTAAGTCACACTGGCAGCTCACTGTCCAAGCTAAGCCTGAGTCCCAAGCCAATCCATCACATTCAACTGCTCTCTGAGGCTGGTGGAAAATACTCCACCATGCACAGTTTCAGCTTTTGTTATTGTAGTGTGGAATGTGACTTAGTCCTTTGCGAAAGAGACTAGAATTCAAGTGATCTACCTGTAGCGTGGAACATGACTAAATACGAGTGAGAAAGACATAAGTACAGTAAAGTGATTGCATACTAACCTAGTAACCTTAGTCCTTTGTGAAAGAGACTAAGATTGTATCGTAGTTTGTACTGTACTATAAGTACTACACTCAATACGAATGCCAAT
>Ga0209488_10002733_pt1 | contig 14413 bp, 13 predicted proteins | sample Rivendell_Oct201_8_FD_188349 | JGI IMG/M metagenome (GOLD analysis project Ga0209488, IMG submission 188349) | Vadose zone soil microbial communities from the Eel River Critical Zone Observatory, Northern California, USA -... | ecosystem: Environmental > Terrestrial > Soil > Vadose zone >... | reverse complement strand
TCGCCCAACCTCACGACATTGGATTTGCGAACGTGTTGTTCGATGGCGGCGTCAATATCACCGCCGTGCTGCGCCGCCTGGGATTCCAGCAAAGTTCGCAGCCGCTCCGTGCGCACCGATCCCGGATTGATCGCGTTTACTTGAACGCCATCGCGGATGCCTATATCGGCGAGTCCCTTCGTGAAGGACATACACGCGCCATTGACAGACCCTCCAATTGTAAATTCGGGGCCGGGAGTACGCCCTCCAACGCCAATAATGTTCAGAACCGACCCGCGGCTCTGCTTAAGGTGAGGCCACGCCACGCGCGTCAGGCGCACCGCGCCGAAAAATTTCAGCGCAAAGCCATCCGTCCAATCCGAATCTGCAAGCGTAAGGAAATCACCGCGCCGCGTCGCGCCTGCGTTGTTCACCACGATGTCGATGGCGCCATACGCTTTGAGTGCAGCATCCACCAGGGCAGACGGAGTGTCAGGCAGGCGGAGGTCCGCCGCGAATGAAGTGGCCGCGCCGCCGCCGGATTGTATTTCGGCAACTACCTTTGCGAGCGCTTCCGGATCGCGAGCCGCGACCATAAGCTTTCCGCCCTCGTGCGCCAGCCGAAGCGCGATGGCTCGTCCGATTCCGCGGCTGCCGCCCGTCACAATGATGATCTTACCCGCGAAGCTTCCGGCTGATCGTGTCGTCGAGGGCTCTGCTGGCTGGCCAATCGTCATAAAGCTCTCTCCCTTTACATTCGTTATTTAGTCCCACGTGGAAGCAATTGGGCGACATGCAGTCTAAATCACAATTGCGGAATTGCAACGCAGTAGGACAGACTCTTGTCTGTCCGCCATAGACGCTACACCCAAACTGAGCGTTCGTCGGATTGTTCCCACGATGCTCTTGCATATAAACCGGACAGGCAGGAGTGCCTGTCCTACCCATCCAAGAAAAGACAAATTGGCTCTTTATCAGGCATAATATTGCTTTATATTGGCCTGATAGGGGACGCCAATGATTCCTGTGCACCTGCAACCCGAAAGCCATGTTCCTCTCTATATTCAATTGCGCGACCAGCTTCGCGCCCTGGTAAACACAGGGGATTTGCGCGCTGGAGACCGCATTCCGGCGAGCCGAGAACTTGCCGTGCAACTCGGCGTTCACCGCACCACCGTTGCCAATGCCTACGCGGAGCTGGAATCCGAGGGTCTGATCCGCGGCCACGTGGGGCGTGGGACATTTATTCTCGAAGAAGAGCACGCCGAGAAACCTCAGCCCTTGCTTCTTCCGCCAGCACCCAATGGAAGTCTTCGTTGGGAATCCATGTTCGCGGATGAGCGGGGCGAAGAGTCCTTGAGCCGTTTGACGCAGGCCGCGCCGCGAGGCTCAATTTCGTTTCTCATGGCCAGGCCGGCCACAGAGTTTTTCCCTATCGAAGATCTGAGGAATTGTACGAATGCCGTCTGGCGAAGAGAGGGATCCGCAATTTTGCAATTTGGAACTTCCGACGGATACCCGCCTCTAAAGCAAGTTCTAATTTCCATGCTGCGAAGCGAGGGCTACGAAGCGGCCGATGAAAATTTATTGATCACGGACGGATGTCAGCAGGCCCTGGATCTGCTGTGTAAAGCATTTCTGCGGCCCGGCGACACGGCTCTGATAGAAAATCCCACTTATTCCGGGACGTTGGCCGTTCTTGCCGGGGCTCGCGCGCGAATCTTGGGGGTTCCCGTAAGGACCGAATCCGGTCCCGGCACCACGCCCGGCGTAGACGTATCCGCCATAGAAGCCGTGCTCATGCAAAACCGCGTGAAGATGATTATCCTTACGCCAGATTTCCACAATCCGACGGGGACGACGCTCCCGGTCGCCGAACGCCGCCGTCTGCTCGAACTTGCGGCTCGCTTTCAGGTTCCGATCGTTGAAGATCATATTTATGCACGGCTGCGCGCTCGCGGCGAGCGCGTTCCGTCACTGAAGCAACTGGACCGGTCAAATCTGGTGATCCAAATCGATAGTTTTTCCAAGATTGCGTTTCCCGGATTACGCGTCGGCTGGATTGTCGCTCCGGCCAACGTCGTAGAACGACTGCGTCTTGTAAGGCAAGCCACAGATTTGCACACCGGACAACTGGCCCAAGGCATTCTAGCGGAATACATGCGCCGAGGACTTCTGAGCCGACATTTGGAGCGTATGCGAAAGGCGTACAGCGCCCGACTTTGCGCGCTCGAACAGGCGCTCAACAAGCACATGCCGCATGGCACGAAATGGACGCGCCCGGAAGGTGGCATGTGCGTGTGGGTTGAACTTCCTCCGGGATTTGATGCGAGCGAACTTTTGATTCATGTGCGCGAACGCGGCGTCCTGTTTTCGCCGGGCCGCTATTTTTATTTGCAGAATCCGATGCCCAACACGCTGCGGTTAGGATTTTCCGACGTCAATGAACGCGATATCGCCCGCGGAGTCGCCACGCTTGCCGATGTATTGCGCATCGAAATGCGCAAGAGGCAACGGGGAGCGCGTCGCGCGGAAATGCCTCGCGTTGCGCTGGTCTAAGTAGCACGAACGGTGGAGAAGAGCGATGGGTCTGTCAATCACGCAAGTGGATGCATTTGCCGACAAACCATTTTCCGGCAATCCCGCGGCCGTGTGTCTCCTGGAGCAGCAGGCCGACGAAAAGTGGATGCAGCTCATCGCCCGTGAAATGAATCTGTCAGAAACCGCATTCCTGCTTCAGCGTGACGGCGGTTTTGACTTGCGATGGTTTACGCCAATGGCGGAGGTAAAACTGTGCGGTCACGCGACTCTCGCCAGCGCGCACATGCTTTGGGAACAGGGACATATCAGTCTTGACCAGCCGGCGCGCTTTTTTACGAAGTCGGGTGTGCTGACGGCTCAAAAAAAGGGCACATCGATCGAGATGGATTTCCCGGCCTTGCCAGTGACGCCCGAATCCATTTCTGAGGACTTAGAGTTGACACTGGGGATAAAGGCGCGATATGCAGGGCGGAGCGGATTCGATTATCTGCTGGAAGTTGAAAGTGAAGAAGCTGTCCGTGCGCTCAAGCCCGACTTCGAGAGAATCGCCGCGCTGAAGGTGCGCGGAGTGATTGTCACCAGCCAGGCGAATGGTTCTGGTTACGACTTCGTGTCGCGATTTTTCGCACCAGCAGTAGGTGTAAATGAGGATCCTGTCACGGGCTCGGCGCACTGTTGTCTCGGGCCGTTCTGGAAAGAGCGCCTGGGACGAGACGACCTCATTGGATATCAAGCGTCAACTCGCGGAGGATTCGTTCGGACTCGTTGTGTGGGCGACCGCGTGCTCATTTCTGGTCAAGCTGTCACAGTAATGCGCGGCGAACTCGTGTGAGTGTCTATTTTTCTTGAAGGCGGGGCGATGAGACTTGATCCTAAACCAGAAAATGCCTGCTTCGGGTGTGGCGGCGCAAATGTCCGAGGCATGAAGCTTGCCTTCGAGCAGGATGACCCGCGGCAGCGGATCGTTGGCCGTTTTCAGCTCGGGGAAGAGTACCAGGGAGGCTCAGGATTTCTTCACGGCGGAATCATCGCGGTGCTGCTGGATGAAGTTATGAGTAAAGCCTGCCGGTTTCATGGCGAACACGCCGTCACGGCTGATCTGCGCGTGGAGTATCTCAAGCCCATTCCCGTAAACCAGGAAATTGTCGTCGAGGGATTTGTGGCGCGCAGGGATGGCCGTCAGTTGTATCATGAAGGTGAGATTCGCAATGGTGCGGGAGACCTGCTCGCACGGGGCCAGGGGCGCTTCGTCATCATCGACCGGGAAAAATATCGGCGCGATAACAGCGCGGTGAAGACTGCTTAACAACCAAAGAACTGATATACAAGTCAGGAGAAACGTATGACAGCAACGCAGGGAAACAACGGAAACTTTCTAAACGACCAGTGGCGCGTGAAGGTGGGCCTGGCCGAAATGCTCAAAGGCGGCGTGATTATGGACGTCACCAATGCCGAGCAAGCGCGCATCGCCGAAAACGCCGGAGCCTGCGCCGTCATGGCGCTGGAGCGCGTCCCATCGGACATCCGCAAGGAAGGCGGAGTGGCGCGCATGGCGTCGCCTAAAATCATCCGCGAAATTATGAATACGGTGAGCATCCCGGTAATGGCCAAGGTGCGCATCGGCCATTTTGCCGAAGCCGCCGTGCTTGAGGCCCTGGAAGTGGACTTCATCGACGAAAGCGAGGTGCTTACTCCCGCCGATGAAGAAAACCACGTCTGGAAACACGATTTCAAGGTTCCGTTCGTGTGCGGCGCGCGTAATTTGGGCGAAGCCTTGCGGCGGATTGCCGAAGGCGCCGCGATGATTCGCACCAAGGGCGAGGCGGGATCGGGCAATGTCGTCGAAGCCGTGCGCCACATGCGAACCATCACGGGCGAGATGCGCCGTCTGACCACGCTTCGCGGCGATGAGTTGATGCACGTGGCGAAAGAGTTGGGCGCTCCGCTGGATCTGGTTCGCGAAATCGCGCGGACAGGGAAGCTCCCGGTCCCGAATTTTTCCGCCGGGGGAATCGCGACGCCTGCCGATGCTGCGCTCGTGCGTCATCTGGGCGCGGAATCGGTCTTTGTTGGGTCGGGAATATTCAAGTCTAGCGACCCGGAAAATCGCGCGAAGGCCATCGTGAAGGCCGCAACGCATTACCAGGACGCCAAAGCCGTTCTCGAAGCGTCGGAGGAACTCGGCGAAGCGATGAAGGGCCTCGATATTCGCCAGATTGACGAGAAGGATTTACTTCAGACGCGTGGCTGGTAGTTGAGAGAGATTTCTCCGTGGCTCTCTGTGATTCTTTGTGGCCTGTGTGATTAGCTTTCCGGAATTTAACACAGAGTCCGAAAAGCCACAGGGGGCGCAGAGAGATTCATGAGAAAGAACGCATGAAAGTCGGGATACTCGCTGTTCAGGGAGACTTTGAAGCGCACGGGGCCACGCTTTCGCGAATGGGCGTCGACCACGTGTTCGTACGCACGCCCAGCGATATGGATGGCGTGGATGCAATGATTCTTCCGGGCGGCGAAAGCACAACGCAGTGGAAATTTCTTGTTGAGGAAGGCCTCGATAAAGCTCTGCTTGCCCATGCCGCGCGAGGCGGCGCGACGTTTGGCACGTGCGCTGGCGCCATCCTTCTGGCCCGTGAAGTCAGCAAACCCGAGCAGCCGTCGCTGGGGCTCGCCGACATCAGCGTGATCCGCAATGCCTATGGGCGGCAGTTGGCGAGCGAAGTACGGCATGAGGCCACGAAACTCTCGCCCGCCCTCATGGAAATGGTTTTCATTCGCGCCCCGATCATTAATCGCACGGGGCCGAGCGTCAAAATCCTGGCGAGATCCCAGGGCAACCCGGTTCTAATGCGCCAAGCCCAAATGCTGATTGCGACATTTCATCCGGAACTCACCAGCGACACCACCGTACATAATTATTTTGTCCGCATGGCAGGAGGCGAAATAAGCGTTTCGGAGGAGGACCCTGTTTTGGGTCTGGCTGGCTCGGGCAAGGAGCTGTGGTCCAGCGAGCATGGCGACGAATATATTCAACGGCTTCGTGAGAAAACTGAGTGATCGCGACGGCTGCTCCGTGGACATTGGAGAACCACCGCCGCGCTTCAACACAGATTCAAGACTTCCCGCAGTATCATCCTTGAGCCCCGCTGAATTTCGTGTCATTCTGTATATCCCGATGCCCCATCCCCGGAAAGGGCAGTATGCCGACCCGTACCAAGGTTCTATTCTTGTGTATTGGAAATGCCTGCCGGAGTCAGATGGCTGAAGCCATTGCGAAACACCTGGCGGAGGACGTAATCGAGGCATCGAGCGCGGGTTTAGTGCCATTTGGCGAGATTCCAGCAACGACGCTCGCAGTCCTTGCCGAGCGCGGCTTTTCGACTGCGGGACAGCGCTCCAAGGCTCTGCGTCCCCAGGATTTATATACGTCGGACCTGGTGATCAATATGACAGGCCGGCGCGGCGAGTCGCTGTTCAGTGGTCCAGCGCCTCCGCTCGAGGATTGGATGGTAGGCGACCCGTACGGATATGGCCTTCCGGTTTATCGTGCAATACGCAACCAGATTGAAGCGCGCGTGGCGGATCTGGCACAGCGTTTGCGCGATAGCGTGAAGGTTCAACAAACGGCATAACGTGCCGGACCAGGAGATTCATGCCGCGCGAAAAAACCAGCGCATCGCGCGAAGATTACCTGAAGGCCATCTGGGAGATGGTTCAGGAAGAGCAGGAACCGATCAGCGCGCGCCTGGCGGAAGAACTGGGCGTCACTCCGCCGGCCGTAACCGCGGCATTAAAGCGCATGACGCGTGACGGACTGCTGCGAGTCGAGCGCAGTGGCCGCATCGCTCTCACACGCAAAGGAAGCGGCATGGCGGATCGTCTGGCCATGCGTCACCAACTAGCTGAAAAGCTGCTCACCGAAGTCATCGGGCTCGATTGGACGCGGGCGCACGATGAGGCTGAGCGCCTCGAGCATGGAATCTCCCCTGAAGTCGAAAAATTGCTTCTGGCGCGCTTCGGCGCGGATGGCTACTGCCCGCATGGTGTTCCTTTGCGAGGCGGCCTGGCCAGATTGAGGCGCAAGCAAGGTGCTACGGCGCTTTCTGAAATGGCCGCGGGCCAGAGCGTTGAAATTCTCTGCGTTTATGAAAAGGACCCCGAATTCCTGAAGTTTCTTTCAGGGCTCACGCTGCACCCGGGTGCGCGGGTACGCATCCGGCGGCGCGAATACGACGAAACGATGACGCTTGCCGTCGGCAATCGCATCGTCCACCTTGGCAAGCCCGCCACCACGCGTATCTGGGTTCGCGCACTACCTCATTAGATACTTTGAAAAAAAGAAGATCAGACGCGCTCCCCAGCAACAGCAGAGGAATAAGACACGTTATTTTCGAGAAGCTCTTTGACCACTCGCAGAAGATCCCGGCCGCCTTTATCCTTGGATAGACAGGCGTGAACGCCGGCCGCATAGATATCTTTTACAATCTGGTCCGACTCGTGAACGGTAAAAACAAGAATCTTCGTTTGTGGACAATTGCGCAAGATTTCGCGGGCGGCGGCCAGACCATTTAGAACGGGCATTTCGACGTCCATGATGACCAGGTCCGGTTGCAACCTGATCGCCGTTTCGACCGCCTCGCGGCCGTTGACGGCTTCAGCACATATTTCCCAGTCCTTTTGCTTTTGCAGGGCAGTGCAAACTCCACGCCGAAGCATTTCATGATCGTCAGCGATGAGGATGCGTTTTCGCACCAGACTCCCCGTCGGATCGGAAGTCTCGGAATCGGCGTCAGATTGCGAGTCATCATCTTGAGCGGCGGATTCTTTTGAAGCGGAAGCGTGGATGCGAGCCATTGGAAGCGTGGCGATAACCAGCGTTCCGCTTTTTGGTTTGGACTGGATCTCGAGCTTTCCGGATAATTGGCGCATCCGCTCCGTCATTCCCTGAATGCCAACTCCAAGGGGAGCGACGGTCCCGTCTTTCGCGATCAACTTTCCAGGCTCAATTCCTTTACCGTAATCGCCAATCTCAACCGTGACTTGATCTTCGGTCGCCTTGAGACGAACATACGCTTTGGAACTCCCCGAATAGCGGTGAACGTTGGTCAAGCTCTCCTGAACGATCCGGAAGAAGGTCACTTCGATGTCAGGAGGAAGCCTCAGAAACTGTGGAGAGATTTTGACATCGGTCGCGATGCCGGTCCTGCGAGCGAATCCCTCGGCATACCACTCGACAGCGGAAGCCAGCCCCAATTCGTCAAGCAAAGGAGGGTGCAGCAAGTAAGAAACAGTTCTAACTTCCTCGACAAGTTGCCCGTTTAGCGTCTTGCACTCCGTCAGAAGCTTCCGTGATTCCTCGTCCAAGCCTTTGGCTGTTTTGTCTAGCCGCGCGAGCAGGATGGATTGGATGGCAAGTTTCTGGCCGGTCGTGTCGTGCAAATCGCGCGCGATGCGCCGGCGCTCTTCGTCCTGGAGCTGCAGCAAGCGGGCCGAGAGCTGCCGGAGCGATTCCTCATTGGATCGCAGAGCCTCGCTGGCTTCCATCAGCTCGGTCAATTCCGTTGCGACGACGCAAATGTTTTGATTTAGTGAGTTTCTCACCGGATTGAAGGAAAACCGGATCAGCCTTTGGCGTTCGCCTGGGACATCGAGGGTAATTTCTCCGTCGCTGCTGTCGGTGAGCGCCTTACGAATCAGCTGTTCAAGCTTCTCGCGCCCAGCCGTTGAAAAATGGTTTTGCAGGGGTGTTCCCACAAAATGGTCGGGAGGAACATTCAAGATATCCGCGAAACGCCTGTTGGCGTAGAGCACGGTACCGTCCGCATCGAGCGTTGCGGCGCCATCGTTAATTGACTCGACGAGCACACGATAGGGATGCTCAGCGCCTTGCAGAACCACGACTTGTTCGGCTTGGCTGCCGCCAACAACGAAGGCATCAACGTTTTCGTTGCGGATCGCGTGGACAATGTCGCGCGATTCTCGCAAGCTATTCTTCAAGGCTTCCACTGACTCACGCGATTTTTCAGGAGCGCGTTTTGCTTTGGCCATAAAAATGTGTCCGTTTTCCTGGGGCGCTGGGAATTGTATCCGAGGCTTAAAAGCGCACCATCAGGTCTTTACTGTATGTTCGATATCCGCATCGGGGACATCTACAAGCAAACCAAGTAGGTAATTTCTAGGCCTTCGCTGCACGCCGCTTTCCTTTAGACGTGGCAATATCCAGCCCGACGACAACTCTCTCGGTGTCCGACAAATCGCCAATAATCTTGCGTATAGGGACTGGCAAGCTGCGAACCAGCGTTGGAATGGCAAGGATTTGGTGATTTCTGGCCAGTGCGGGATTCTTCGCCAAATCGATTACCTCGAGGTGATACTGTTCTTCGTAATATTCCGCGCAAATCTTGTTCAGATTGGAAATAGCAGCAAGCGATCTTGGCGTTTGGCCCGCGACGTACAGCCGAAGCTCAGCGACGCTTCCAGGGGCTGATTGTTTCTTTGACTTACTTTTCAAGGGTCACCTGACTTCGATATCTAACGGGTTGCTTCCTACCTGATATTCGATTTTTCTAGGCCCCGCGGCTCTTAGCCATTTCGTCGCGGACCTGTTTCATCTGTTGCTCACGAATCTCTTCTCCTTCAAGCACTACTCCGGCTTGCTTTTCCGCCGCGGCGAGCTCCGCTTGCAATGCTGCAATCTGCGCCTGAAGATTCAGGCGCCTTAAATTCATTTCCTCTTGCCGGCGCTGATTTTCCTGTTCCTCAGCCAGAGCTGCTGCCCGTTCCTTTGCCTCTTGCGCCAAACGTGACGAGCCCGTCATCACGCCGCCTGTCCCAATATATGCGGGAACGAGTTTGAGCCCTTGTTCCGACATCGTGAATTCCCGCAATTGATTGGAGTGGGCCATGCCCCTCGATTTCAGTACGTACAAGCAGCGGTTGCGTTCCCCGTTTAGCTCGATATCGCGAAGCATTATCCAGGTGTCAGCGAGCGAGGATATGCCGACTTCTGTCTTTTCCAGGGAAGCGCCGCCTTTGGTGAGGCTGACAAAAACACTGGTGATTAGCTTTCCTTTCAAGAAGTCCATCAAGCGCATCAGCATTGACTGAACTTCTCTCTGAGCCGTGCCGGTGATCAAGTTGGTGATGGGATCGATAACCACAACCGTTGGCTGGATTTTTTCAACCAGCCTGTGGATGCGCAGAAGATGCATCTCCAGGCCGAATTGAGTGGGGCGCCACGATTCCTGAAATAGAAACCCTTGCTTAACCCAGGGTTCAAGATCAACACCAACCGATTTCATATTTCGAGTGATCTGGTTTGGAGATTCCTCGAAAGCGATGAACAAACAGCGCTCACCTCTGCGACACGTTGCGTCCGCAAAAGAGGCCGCCAGGGCGGTCTTACCGCTTCCGGCCGTTCCGCTGAACAAAATACTTGATCCGCGATAGTAGCCTTGCCCCTCCAACATTTGATCCAGGTCAGGAATGCCCGAGGAGACGCGCTCATCGGACACTTCATGCCGCAATTGAAGTGAGCTCAGCGGAAGAATGGACATTCCTTGTTCGTCGATCAGAAAGGGATATTCGTCAGCTCCGTGTTTTGTGCCGCGGTATTTCACGATTCGCAACCGGCGAGCGGAAATCTGATCTTTTACTCGATGGTCGAGAGATATTACGCAGTCCGAGACATATTCTTCGAGGCCATAGCGAGTCAGCGTGTTCTCACCCTTTTCGGCCGTCACGACGGCCGTAAGGTCGCGATCCTTCAGCCAGCGGAAGAGCCTGCGGAACTCTGAACGGAGAATTGCCGGATTCGAGAATGACGAGAACAGGGACTCGATCGTGTCAAACATCACGCGTTTTGCGCCCACTGTTTCGACCGCATTGCCCAGGCGGATGAAGAGGCCTTCGAGATCGTACTCACCAGTTTCCTGAATCTCGCTCGGTTCAACCGCGACGTAGTCCAGAAACAATTTTTTCTTGTCTGAAAGGTCCTGGATGTCAAAGCCCAGCGAAGCAACGTTTTGAGCAATGTCCTGGGGAGTCTCTTCAAAGGCCATCAGGACGCCGGGTTCGTTGTATTCAAGGGCGCCGCGAACAAGAAACTCAATCCCCAGCATAGTCTTGCCGCAACCCGGCCCGCCGCAAACGATGGTGGTGCGGCCTTTGGGCAGGCCGCCGCCGCTGATTTCGTCGAGTCCACGGATACCCGTGGGCGATTTTCGAATAGGCAAAAGCGTGCGAACCGGAGCGGCTTTTTTCCCGGGCATAAACGGAACTCCGTGAAGGGGCAAAGGATTCCTGCGTTGTTAAACTAACGCATCGTACATAAAGGAAATGTTAAGAGCAAGGGGTAAAGGCGGTGGAATCTCGCTAACTGCCTCACTTTGTAGGATATCCACCTTTTTCGTTTCGTGGCGAGCGTCGTGTCACGGCCGACTTGACGACGCTGCTCCTGGGCGCGTTCATCTGAAATTGGCCTGCCCCAACTGCGCCCAGGGCAACTTCGATCCGTATGGAAGGGTAACTGCTCAGCCCGCAGTGGCTTCCGTAGACTTGTTTGCCTCGGTCTCCGTTGCCGCGCCGGAAGACTTGGCCGTGATTTCCAGGCCATTCTTGTTCATATCGAATCGCTGTTTGCGGTCCAGGCCTTTGACAAACTCGCGCGCCGCCTTGGCAACGGCTCCGGGGAGGCTCGACGCATCCACGATGACCGTCGATTCCTTGGATTCTTCGTTTCGATCTCGGTAGCGCAATTGCACCTCAAATGCTTTCATGTTCTTGATCTCCTTTTTTTTTCAGGATGAATTAAATACCAGGTCGTGCGCTTCTTCTCAAACTGCCGTAGTTTTTAGCTCCGGCGACGCTTTCGACTTGCAGCTTTCGTTGCGGAGCGCTTCGCTTTCCGAGGCTTCATCGCCGCCTTAAGTTCTTCATTTTCTCTCGCCAACGAATCGCGGGACGCTGTCACCGTTTCGAGATTGTTGCCCAATTGACCGTTTTCTTTCTGAAGTTCTGCCACCTGGGTCTTAAGTTGTTCGTTCTCCTGCAAAGTCTTTGTGTCCTTGCAGGCCGTCAACGACAAACTCAACATGACTGCGACAGCAAGTTTTGCCCAAGCCTTTTGGCTGGTCATGGACCATCCTTCCTCATTCTGGATTCTGGCGAATTCCAACTGAAATCCGCATCGCGAATTGAACTGCAACAGGAACAGCTCTAGCGGGTGAGGTGGGGAGCCACCGCTGGCAACCAAACCAGCGTAATGGAGTTTCTCAGATGAAGCAAGCCCGATAGCTATTTTTTGTAAAGGACTTCGCCGTATCAGGCTTCCTCGTAATTTGAATGAGCGCTCCTTGAAATCCACGCTCCAGCAGGAGTAGCATCAATTTCACCTCACTTGCGCCCGGGCCATTTGGTACAGAGCGCAATTGATAGGCATCGCGCGGGACCGGAACTTTCAAGTTTCAGGTGTCAAAATGCATCCTTGCAGCGAATAGCGGAAAAGGAGAACAGACTATGGCAACAACAGCATCCGCAGGATTGCTTGACCGAAATGTTTCCAGTTTTGTTTCAAAAACACAGAAGATTCTAATAAACGGCAAGTGGGTGGAGGCGGCCTCCGGCAAGACATTTCCCACATATAATCCGGCTACGGGCGAGGTCCTGTCCCGCGTTGCCGAAGGTGATAAGGAAGACGTTAATCGCGCGGTGAAGGCTGCCCGTGCCGCGTTTGATTCCGGGCCCTGGTCGAAAATCTCGCCTTCCGAGCGCGGACGCATGATCTGGAAACTTGGAGATTTAATCGAACAGCATCTGGAAGAATTCGCGCAACTGGAATCACTCGATAACGGAAAACCCCTGACGGTTGCGCGTGTCGCGGATGTCCCACTCGCGGCCGATATGTTTCGCTACATGGCGGGGTGGGCCACGAAGATCGAAGGAAACACAATCCCCATTTCGTCCGGTGGCAGAACATCGCAATATCTGGCGTATACAGTTCGCGAGCCGATTGGAGTCGTGGGGCAGATCATTCCGTGGAATTTCCCGCTATTGATGGCGGCTTGGAAGCTCGGCCCGGCTCTCGCAACCGGCTGTACCGTGGTGCTCAAGCCCGCCGAACAAACTCCCCTCAGCGCCTTGCTGCTCGGCGAACTGATTCAGGAAGCAGGGATCCCCGACGGCGTGGTGAATATTGTGCCGGGTTACGGGGAGACTGCCGGAGCTGCCTTAGCGGCTCATCCGGATGTCGACAAAGTGGCGTTCACGGGTTCGACGGAGGTAGGCAAACTGATCCTGCAGGCCGCGGCAGGTAATCTGAAGAAAGTATCCCTGGAACTGGGTGGGAAATCGCCCAACATCGTGTTGCAGGATGCCGATGTTGATTCCAGTATTGCCGGGGCCGCTGGCGCTATTTTCTTCAACCACGGCCAGTGCTGCTGCGCCGGCTCGCGACTTTACGTCGAAAACGATATATTCGACAAAGTCGTGGAGGGCGTCGCAAAATATGCAGACAATATTCGCGTCGGCCCTGGCATGGAGCCGTCCAGCGACATGGGGCCACTTGTTTCCGAAGAACAGCTGAATCGAGTTTGCAGCTATCTGGAATCGGGGATTTCAGAAGGCGCAAAGGCGGTCACAGGAGGGTCGCGGTCTGGAGATAAAGGCTACTTCGTGAAGCCCACGGTTCTGGTGAACACCAATGAAAAAATGAAAGTGGTGCGGGAGGAAATCTTCGGGCCAGTGGTTACGGCCATTCCATTCCGCAACGTCGAGGACATCGCCGTACGAGCCAACGATTCAATCTACGGATTAGCGGCAGGCGTATGGACTCGCGACATCAAGAAAGCTCATAAGCTTGCGAGCATGCTCCGCGCCGGAACCGTTTGGATCAACTGCTACAACGTGTTCGATGCAGCTCTGCCCTTTGGCGGATACAAGCAGTCCGGTTGGGGCCGCGAAATGGGACACGAAGTGCTCGAGCAATACACCGAGGTCAAGGCCGTTTGCACTCCGATCTCATGAGAAAGGTAACGGCGGGCAGTTGGAAGAGGGCCGACGAATTTGTTCGGCCCTTTTCCCTTTGGGGATTACACTTGTAAATTGGAAACTACGACGATGACCCAGCTAAACAGCCAAGTGGACTTGCGTTACCCGATCGGGAAATACGAGCACAAAGACTCGCTGGCTCCTACTGAGCGGGAGAATGCGATTGCGCAAATTGCAGCGACGCCTCAGGGATTGCGCGACGCCGTTGCCGGCCTTTCCCATCAGCAATTTGACACGCCCTATCGGCCCGGCGGCTGGACCGTTCGGCAAGTCGTGCACCATATTCCGGACAGCCATCTGAATTCTTACGTGCGATTCAAACTTGCGCTCACCGAAAATGAACCGACGATCAGGCCGTATGATGAGGCTCTCTGGGCGAAGCTGCAGGATTCTCGCGATACGCCCGTTGAAGTTTCTCTCTCTCTGCTGGAAGCGCTCCACCATCGCTGGGACGTGTTGCTGCGCTCGTTGCAGCCGGAGGATTTTGCGCGCCGCCTACGCCACCCGGAATCGGGCACGATGACGCTTGACGACATGGTTGGGCATTATGCCTGGCATGGCCGGCACCACGTCGCGCATATTACCGCGCTTCGCGCCCGCGAAGGTTGGAAGTAGCCTCGTTGATGTTCAGTGCTCTGCGTTACTACTGGGCCACCGCCAAGGGCTATCGATTACGTCCGTGGGCCAGCCCTTACATTCGGTGGCGGCTGGAAACATTTTTTGGTGGAGACATGCACGCGCTCGGTGCGTCTGAATTCTTTCGTCTTCTATGGTGCGAGCGGGCGCGTTTCGAGCATTTCCTCGCGTGGGTTGCGGAACGCCGCCGTATTCAACGCGAACACGGCGA
>Ga0209488_10002732_pt1 | contig 14413 bp, 13 predicted proteins | sample Rivendell_Oct201_8_FD_188349 | JGI IMG/M metagenome (GOLD analysis project Ga0209488, IMG submission 188349) | Vadose zone soil microbial communities from the Eel River Critical Zone Observatory, Northern California, USA -... | ecosystem: Environmental > Terrestrial > Soil > Vadose zone >... | reverse complement strand
GGTGTCCCGTCTTGCGGCGCAAACCGAGTTTGCTGGCCGCTAGACTGGACACGTCAATGAAGTTGAGAAGTAAAAGTTCCTCGAAACCACCGATTCTGGACGATTAATCGTTGGGCAAACCTGATGTCCTTTTAGGCCGCAAGTCGACACAGCTCCTTTATGGGTGCTTTCGCTTTTCTTCAGTTATTGGGCCAATTGCGACGGTTCACTGCGACCCCGATAACCTCCGGAAGTGAGGGCAAAGCGGAAGTCCACGTCGCGCGCGCGAAACGACGTGATTGACGTGAACCAGAAAATAGCGGCTGGCACTAAGCGGCAGTAGCGGCCATCAATTAGGCCCGCCGCAGGGTTCGAGCTTCTTTGGGTCGCAAATTAACCGCCGCCCGATCTAAGAGATTGCTAAATATGGGTTTTTCACCTTGTCGCACGATTTCAAGATACGATTTAAACTTAAGAGAGAATAGTTTAAATATTCAACTAAAAGGAGGCTCGTCGGGGCTGAAAAGCCGCAACAGGGGGGTGGGGCCATCCACTATTCAGCAACCAGCAGCTAGGCGGAATGGTTTGCCTGTTGCTCGTCGCTCTCCTACCTCGCCGCTTTGGTGCTGGCGCGGCTGCTGGTTGAGCAGGCGAACTGACTTCCGATATGGGCTGGCGTTCGTCTGCGCTTATCCGCCCTTCTGCGATGCGTGTTCTGGTCCACAGTGTCTGGGCAACGTTGAGGGGATCGATGCCGGCCGTGCCACCAGGCCTGCTCGTTGCCGATGCGATGGACTTCGCGGTGGTGTACGCGGCAGAGCGGGACGGGATGGCGCGGGGCTCTAAGTCTCTGTTTTTCAAAGAACAAGACCAAATCAATTCGCAGAATCAGCAACTTGAGGTTGCTTATGTACGCGCAGTAGTTTTATCAACTCGCTGCTGCTAGCTGCCAATCATGCGCGCAGAGGAGCATCCCGGGGTACTTCCCGGACCAAACTCCGGGCCCAGGTAGGGCGCTCGAAAATTGATGCGGCGGTTTAAACGTCAGGGCCGGGCGGATCGGACGTCCTCCCACCCCCAACTTAAGGGTCCGCAATGGCGAGGCGACTACACTCAGTGTTGCGCTGCGGCCGGTTTGTCCACTGGAAGCATTTTTTGTTGTGGAACGTGATTGGCAAGAAAGGGGCTGACCAGTGCTGGTTTCATGCCTTTAAGCATATAGAGCCGCTTAAGCGTACTCTCGATCATCTTGTCGATGCGTTGGAGCAGAGCCAGTTCTTTTTCGAAAAGGTCGTCCCGGAGGACGTGTGCTGCGTCCATCAGGGCAGCGGGACATGCGGCGCTTTCGTTCAGTGATAGGAACGGTTCCGACAGCTCCAACTGCATGCGAATCTTCGTCTTCAGTTCTTCGCTCATCGCTAGACCCCATTCCAAGTCGCTCGAATAATTTTTGCGCGGAAATTTTTGTTCAAATTCTGCTCGTACGCCTACAGCATATGTCTCCAACAGCTTTGCTGCATATTGTGGATTCTCCTCCAGGATTAAAAGCTCGGCTTTCAATGTACTCAGCTCGTGCAGGTGCTTGTCATAACTGGGATGACTCGGATCTGACCTCGAGAGCATGGTATGGGCTGAAATGATCTCTCGACGCGACGCCTGCGCCAAATAAGTCCTGCAAGGGCCAAAACGGTTTCTTCTTCCATGGCACCTAGTGGCGCCCATGCCTCAGTTAAGCCCAAAACCAGCTTTTTAAACTGGTTTGGATCTCGCCCCGAAGAAACGCTATTGTGGAGAAGGCTCCATGAGACAGAGCGGAAGGCATTTTGAGGCTGTTTTCAACTTTCTTGGCCATCATTTTTCCCCAATCGTTCTGGGCGAATCGCTAACTCTCCCTTATACTCGTGTGAAGCGGTGCACAGCTGAATTCCTTTACAAGGTCAAGACGTGATCTCTCCGACGTACTTGTATGGCTTTGGATGCGCTGGTGCCGCGCTGCGCGTGTAAGATCGAGAGTGCAAAATTATAAGTTGCCCATAACAACGTTGGCCTGCGACGCTTGCGGATCTCGAGGCGAATGCAACAAGCGCTGGCATTGCCGTGCTCCCTCCGCTTGTGAAATATCGATTGATACGCCCAAGGTGAGCAGGGTGTGAACCACTCTGCATACGGCAGAGATCGGCATCGCCGGCCACTTCGCGCTAGAACTTCAGATACCAGCCCCGGCGACTCATAAACCAGACAACTATGTAGACGACAGTAAGAACAACAATTGCAAACAGCAGAGACGCGTTCGGTGGACTCGCCACTGGCGCGAGGATGTCCGCGTACAGCGATTTTCCCATGATGTGTACTCGGGGCACGTTCGCCACAAGCCGGGAAATCAGATAGGCCGCAATTGCGTTCAAACCGAAGATTTCCAGCGGTCTGAACCAACGTCCCAACGAGCGGACTTCAACCAGCCAGATGGTGCACGCCAGGGCTGTTGCCGCCAGTCCCGATGTGAGGACGGCGAAAGAAGGGGTCCACAGCTGTTTGTTGATCGGCACCCAGATGCCGAGCAACTCGCCCGCAGCGATCAGGATGATGCCCATGCCCACGAGCTGGAGGAGCTTATTCTGCTGTCGCTTACGCTCGCGGTGTAGAAACTGGCCTGCCAGGATGCCGAACAGGACCGAGGTAATCGCAGGTAAGATGGCTCCGAGCCCGTCGGGATCGAAGGACGCGCTGTTCGACCTGAAGCCGTAGAGCGTGAGTTTGTCGAGATATCCCGGGAAGTTGCAGCTGACCACCAATGAGCCGGCGCCGCACCCGGGAACGGGATAGAGGTATAGAAACCCCAGATAAAGTAGGTTAAGGCCGATGATCCCGAGGACCACGCCACGCAACCCGCTCCAAAAATAGATGAGGAAGGCTGCGAGGTAACAGACGGCGATCTTCTGCAAGACGCCCGAGAGCTGAATGTGATCCTGGAATGCAACAAATGGAAACTCACGCGAGGGGATTCGCAAGAACTCGATGACAACGCCGCAGCAAAAGAGCAGCAGCGCTCGTCGCAACGCGTGTCTGAGGAGATAGCTGCGCGCCTCCGAGCGTGCGATGCGCGACGCTGTGGAGAGCGTGAGCGAGACACCCACAATGAAGAGGAACGAGGGGAAAATTGTATCTGCGAAGGTCCAGCCATTCCATGCGGCATGCACAAATGGACTATAGCTGAGCTCGTGTGAGAATTGAGAGTTCACCAGGATCATCGCGACAATGGTGGCGCCCCGGAAGACATCGATGGCCTTCAGTCGGCCTGAGCGTGGCGCATAACCTGATGCAGAAAATGAGGACATTCGTTGTGGCTCCGACGCGCGGCGGCCACCAAGTATACATTATGCCTCATTGAGGTGCAGCCACGTTCTGCTCGCTTCGCCTGCCTTTGCTGCTAGCGTTTGATATTTCGTTTGACGGTTCAAACCTGCGGAACGCACCCTCCGTATGTTAAGAGGGACGCCTGAAAGTGTCGGCTTCGTATTGGCGAGTTTTCATGGATCACACAAGGTCGCCAAAGATTGATACCGGCCGTCTCAAGGGGGTGACGGCCACGGATGAAGTACGCTTGCCAGTATTGCGTTTCGGGGCGCAGCGCGGTATCGCGGCGATTGCCGCCGTGCGCGCCGGCCGCTGGCGTTGCTCAACCGCCAACGAGATTCGGTCGCGCCGCGCCTCGCCCGCATCGCCCCTCAACCCCTGACAACGTTGAAGGATTGTCAGCGTCGAAATTGAGTTCCAGCGAGCACATGCTGAACCTGACAAAATCTCGTTTTCTCAATGACGCCGGGGCCGCAGCTCACCACTGGACAGTCAGCGAAATTAGTTCATAGAGCCCCCACCCCAGGAAAGTGCTCCATGCCAGGGTTACGACTGCGGAAAAGCCAAGAACTGAAACTGCAACAATTTTGCGATCCATCGCCGATCGACTCTGAATTTTTCAAAGACGTCAAACAAAGTTTGCGCCCGCGCTATGCTTGCGTCAGCGCTGCCGCAATTCGATTGTCGCTCACCGATAGAGTTGAATAAATTGGATGTGTTGCAAATTTGCGTCGCGTTGCTGGGCTCGGGACTCGGAACTTGTCCCAACCCAAATGCCGGCCCGCGCAGTTGAGCGGCCCGTCGCCTGATAAAATCTCTTCACCCCGTCAGTCAGTCCATCTCGATGCGAACTTCCAAAATCGGCGCATGAACCGGTTCGGCTCATGGGCGCCTGTCCCACCATCTCGCGATGGTTCGCCGAGCGCGGTTGCCGAGCACAACTCATCTTGTGATCAGCCTTGGAGGGTGATCATCGCTGCGCAATCCGAGCCGGCGGCCCATATGGCTCTGGCCGGCGATGGTTTGTTTTTGCCCATTTGAATACCATCCGCACCCCCGTTGGCGCAGCGGAGCTATGCGCGCACGAGGCCATCGGCGCGGTAAAAAAGCACCGCAAAACCTCTGGAACCATTTGATCCTCAATCATTTTCGAGTTTAAATTATACTAGTTGGAAGCGGCAGCGGGCATGGAACCCTATCATTGGTTCTTCTTGGGGATGATGGTTGCGTGGACGCCAACGCTGGTCGTCCTAGCGCTGCTGCTAAGCCGCGTGCAATTGTTGGACTCAGAACGAAAGAACTTTAAAAATACTGGACATTAATTTCGAGGGGGAAGCGCAGTACGCCGCGGTGGGCAATACACCGCGCGGGCGGCCGACCCGACGTCCTTTTGGTCAACGCTGCGTCCGCACCGTCAACATCGACAGCGGGTCTTGCTGATGGAGAAAGCGTTATCGGCGCGGTCTGCTGTGCAACGCAGGGCCGTCACGGGGCGGATATTCTGTTTCGTGATCGACGAGGACGTATTTCGCTGACGATGCCGACGGCGCTGTCGGAGGCGGCTCGCATCGTGATGATCCTGCTGCCGGCACGGCCTTCCCGATGGAACGCAAGTTCGATGCCGAGCGCCCGCAGCGAGGTCTGCGCCCGCCGCAGGCGGCCGGCGAGCGCCCGCGGGGTTCGTGGCCAATCGGGGCGTCTGATCGAGACTTCCTCGCGTTGTACTTTGTCGGCGGCATGTAGAAAGTCCGATGCCGTGCCGCTCCACTGGTGGCGCTCGGCCATCATCTCCCGGACGCAGGCGGCGACCGGGTCGGCCTCGATGACCCCTTCAAGGGCGGCCCGGCGATTACAAGCATAGGCGCGCGCGACGGTGCCCGCCGGCCACAGCGCGGTTTCGCAGGCGGCCGTCCAGAGCGCGAAATCGGCCATACGCGGGAGCAATGGTCGGCGTAGGTCGGGGCGCCTCATAAGTCCGTGTGCCACCATGTCGAGCAGGGCCCCCAAGAGGCCTGATCGCGTCCGCTCGAAGTCGGCCCACAGCTCGGCCTCGGAACGCCGTTGTGAGTCGCTGATTGACGGCAGGGTCAAGACGATTGCCCGATCGGCGAGGTCTGGCCGGCCGATCACATCCTCGATGCCGTTGAGCAGCATGGGTCGCGCCGCTTCAAACAGGACTTCGGCGTCATCGCTGAGCACTCTGGGAAGCCTTATGTGGCGGGCACTTTTGAAAAGAAATTGGGCTCCCGCCAGCTACTCAACGGGCGAATTTGCTGGGATATATTCCTAAAAGGGACTTCGGGTACACGCACACGAGCATTCCGACTGTATGACTGGCTAAGCGTGAATGGTCGATGTGATCTCGATCGCTTCGGTAGGTGCCGGATACCGCTCCGCCTTTTACTTCGATGGGGAGAACGGGCGCCGTATTTGGAATGTTGTGACCGACATCGTCCGTCAGTCAGCATCGTCCGTCAGTCAGCATCGTCCGTCAGTCGGCATCGTTCCGCGGTCGGCATCGTTCCCCGGTCGGCATCGTTCCTGGGTCGGCATCGTTCCTCGGTCGGCATCGTCCGTCAGTTGGCATCATCCCTCAGTAGCATCGTCCGTCAGTCGGCGTCATCCCTCAGTCAGCATCGTCCCGCGGTCGGCATCGTTCCTCGGTCGGCATCGTTCCTCGGTCGGCATCGTCCCTCGGTCGGCATGGTCCCCCGGTCGGCATGGTCCCCCGGTTGGCATCGTCCCTGGGTCGGCATCGTTCCTCGGTCCGCATCGTCGCGCGGTGCCGCCGAACCTCGCCGCTCGAATAACCAGCCCTCACCGCAATGGCTTGCCCCATGGCAAACGATCCTCTGTTTGCCAGGTTGAATCATTTTGCAGCTGATTTGGGAATCCCAGAGAGTCAGCCATCCCGAGGATTGGTATAACGGTGCGACAGCGCTCGCTTTGTGAAATCATTAAACCTGGGTTTGAATTTCGGATCTTGCTTCGTAGGCCGGGCGCTGCTGACGATTTTGACGGTGCTGATGAAAGCGCGCGCATTCGGACCATTCTGCTGCCGGTGCGTCCTTTGCGGTGAAACGCGATTTCAATGCCTGCGATCGGCAATGACGTCTGCGCGCGAATCAGGCGTCCGGCTAGCACCGGCGGGGTGCTGGCCAAGCGGAGCGGTGGATTGACAATCTCGTCACATTGAAAGTGCGTCCGCGGCGCCGGTCTGCGTCATTTTGCAGAAACTGTACGCAAAGAGAGCAGCAAGCCCGCAGATACATGTGCAATTCAATATAAGAAAGGTCGCAACGAGCTAATAGGCGACATCAGAAGCCAGTGGTATGGACGCGCCCAAGTCGGCCGAATGATGAGAGCTTTTGCGGCGTCCGGCAGACGGACTAAAAGGAGCCACGAGCGGCTCGGCAAACGAGGTCACGTCGGTTCTGGTGTTCGCTGACAAAAGCTGACGCCACCAACTCCTAATCAGAGCAAGCCATTCCTTGCGTGTACGAATCAAATGCCTCGACGCGGCAAGGTTTTTTTCACCTGCGTATGGTGGTTGATCTCGGCTGCGGTATTAAATTATTGACCTGCGGGTATTCAGCACTGGCGCTTGCTGCAACACTATACCGCGGATACTACGAACCTACCATCGCGACCGACCACGAAACGCGATTGGTACTATTTGCACAGAAAATTCGCGCCGTGAATCTTGCAAGCATCGCATCACTACGCGCATCGTCAATGTACCTTCATCGAAGCGTGGCTCTATTCGCTTCGAGCGGAAGTGTGCGGTCAACTTCAAAATAGGCCAGCGCGAAATTCTGCAGTTGCCGACAAGTCGCCGTTCGGTGGGCCGTTGCCGCCGAAGCCGTGTTTGATTCCAGTTGCTTTGAGTAGTGGGACCGGTGTCTCGGGAAGCTATCAAAGCAGATGGTAAGAACCATGCACGGTGGGGTCGTGGCCTCTGAGCGGTCTTGGCCAATTTCATATGGCTCAATCGAAGCAATCGTGTGCGCGTTGGACGTCCTGCTCATCATCACGGTCAGTGTGACCGCGGGCGCAAGCTATGCGCAAGCTAATCAAGGTGAGGTTGATCTCACGCGATACGTATCGACCGCCATTCTTGCAAGTGTCGTTTTCGTCCTGCTCTTTCGAAGGCGGTGTCTTTACGATCCAAGCTCATTGGTGAATTGGAGTTTGCAGGCCCGTTATATCGCTGCTCTATGGATGGTAACATTTCTCGTCCTCACGGGCGTGGCATTCGCCCTCAAGATCGGGAAGGATTTTTCGCGAGGCGCGGTTCTGTTGTTTGCCATTGCGAGCACGGCCGCGCTGATGATTCATCATGGCTTTTGGCGGGCTGTTATCGAATCCGGTCGTCGAAGAGGCAGGTTTCGAGGCCGACGGAGCATTTTGATCTGCATGCACGAATCCGCCGAGGCGGCCCGGATCGCTCAAGGTCACATTCGGGAGCTGGAGCTCCATGGGTTCAAGATTGACCGAACCTACCAACTGGGCGCAGGCACTTTACCGAAAGAGCTCATCGAACAAGTCGTGCGCGAGGATCCGAAATCGAGGAAATCTTTGTTGCCGCAGATTTGCGGCGTTGGCGGGAAATTCCAGGTTTGGTCCGAGGAATTGCTGAGCTCCCTCTGCCGTTGACATTGCTTCCCGACGAGGACGCTTCGGCTCTCTTTACGATGACCTCTCGCCAATTTGGCAGCTCAGTTGCCATCGAGTTTAAGCGCGCTCCTCTCGGTTTATCCGAGCGTGTCGTGAAACGGTTGGTAGATATCGTGGTTGGCGTCGGCGGGATCGTGCTGCTCATACCGATGTTCGTCATTATCGCTCTCGCGATCAAGCTCGACTCGCGCGGCCCCGCCCTCTTCATGCAGACTAGGCACGGGTTCAATACCAAGCGATTCAAGATCCTCAAGTTTCGCACCATGACGGCCCTTGATGATGGTGCGACGATCAAGCAAGCGACAAAAGGCGACGCGCGCGTGACGCGCATTGGTGCGTGGCTGCGAAAGACCAGCATCGACGAGTTGCCGCAGCTCTTCAACGTGCTGAGTGGCGAGATGTCGATTGTTGGACCGCGTCCGCATGCTGCGGCCCACGATCATCACTATACCGAGCTGATCAGCTGCTATGCATTTCGCCACCATATGAAGCCGGGCATCACTGGTTGGGCACAGATCAACGGTTGCCGTGGCGAGACGCCGACACTGCAGTGCATGAAGGATCGGGTCGACTACGACATCTGGTACGTGGACAACTGGAGCCTGTTGCTGGACCTCAAGATCATCGCGAAGACGATCTTGGAAATCGTTCGAGGACGTAATGCTTACTAGGGCCGTGCGTCACACCCTTCGGCATGATGGTCCTCGCAGGAAGGATGACAATCGTCGTGCCACGAGATCATAACTCGATAAACGTCGACCTTTTGGCGCGGATCGTGCTGCACCTTAAGACATTGAGGTGCAGAGGTGAGCGCGAACCCGCAACAAGTGAACAGCCTGTCCCAAACGGTGACAGTCGACGCAAACGTCGTTTCGGCGCGAGACTCGCTGAGCCACTCACCTCGCGCCAGTCGCGCCCGCAGATTTATCCAAGGGTCGTTGTGGCCAGTCGCGGTCATCATCGCGGTCGTGGCTTTATCGTCAGTACTATGGACAGCTGGCCTGCTTTGGCTGACCGGCCACGCCTGGTAACGCCGCGCGTGGCTGACGAGCCCCCGACGAAGCGCGCGGACAAGGCCGAGCTATTGGGCCTCGCCTTCGACGCCGTGACCATGGATAACGCCGTCGCTCGATGCCTCGAACTTTGCCGCGCCTCGCGCAGCTCGCAGATGGTGGTCACGGCCAATGCCTCCCATCTGTGCATGATGCGCCGTGACCCGGAGCTGGCGCGGGCCTGCCGAGCAGGTCACCTCACCGTTGCCGACGGCATGTCGGTGGTCTGGGCGCTGCGGGCTTCGGGCCAGTCGGTACCGGAGCGAGTGGCCGGCGTTGACCTCATGGCGCGCCTTTTGGCGGCAGCCGGGGTGCACCACCTTCGCGTCTATTTTCTCGGCGCCAAGGCTGCGGTTGTCACTGCTCTGGTGGAGCGTTGCCGGGCTCAATACCCTGGCCTCGAGATCGCTGGCTTCCGCGATGGCTACTTCGGCGCGGATGATCACCTGGGCATCGTCGAGGAAATCCGGGCAAGCGGCGCCCACATGCTATTCGTCGGCATGCCCACTCCCTTCAAAGAAACATGGTGCGAGCGCCATCGGCAGCGCCTCGATGTGTCCGTCATCCTGGGCGTGGGCGGCAGCTTCGACGTGCTCGCCGGCTTCATCAGGCGTGCCCCTCTCTGGGTGCAGTCAATGGGACTGGAGTGGCTCTGGCGGCTCGCGATGGAGCCGCGCAAGCTCATGAAGCGCTATCTCACCACCAACACCGAGTTCATCTGGCTCGCCGGCCGCGAGATCATGGCCCGTCGCCTGCGCCCGACGCCGACCGCTCAGGGCCACATGTAAGCCGGGTGAGCGCGATGACCGCACGCAACATCCTGGTTTTCATGGGCACCCGACCGGAGGCGGTCAAGCTTGCGCCGGTAGTGGCTGCGCTGCGCGGCCGTAGCGACTTCCGCTGCACCGTGGTTGCCACTGGCCAGCACAAGGAGATGTTCCGCCAGGTCGCCGACACGTTCGGCTTTGGCGTAGATGCTGACCTCGACGTAATGCGCCCCAACCAGACTCTCGCGGGGCTGACCGCAAGACTCATGGAAGGCATCGACGGCTGGCTGGGATCAGCGGAGCCGAACATGGCGCTGGTGCAGGGTGACACCACCACTGTGCTGGTGGCGTCGCTCGCCTGCTTCTACCGGCGCATCCCCATCGGCCACGTCGAAGCCGGGCTGCGCACCGGCAACATTTGGTCGCCGTTTCCCGAGGAAGTAAATCGAAAGCTCGCCACTCCACTTGTTTCGCTTCACTTCGCGCCCACGGAGGCGGCCCGCAAGGCTCTTCTATGCGAGGCCGTTCCGGCGGAGACAATCTCTGTTACCGGGAACACGGTCATCGACGCCCTGCGCTTAGAGGTAGGCACGCAGGCACGGGACGCGAAATTGCGCGCTCGCATCGATGAAGAGCTGAGCTTGGCGTTAGGCGCCGATTGGGCGCTGGCGCCCACGGTACTCATCACCGGTCACCGTCGCGAGAATTTCGGAGACGGCATCGAGCAGATCTGCCAGGCCATCGCGACGCTGGCCGCGCGCTTCCCCGACCACCGCTTTGTCTACCCGGTTCACCTCAATCCGAACGTTCTCTTGCATGTCAGGCGTCTGCTTGGCGGGCTGCCAAACGTCCGGCTCATCGCACCCCAAGGCTACCGAAACTTCGTGGCGCTGATGGCGCGTTGCCGGCTGGTGCTGACCGACTCGGGCGGGGTGCAAGAGGAGGCGCCCTCGCTGGGCAAGCCGGTCCTGGTGATGCGCGACACCACTGAGCGTCCGGAAGGCGTGTCGGCCGGCACTGCGTTCCTCACTGGCCCGAGCGCACCAGCGATCGTCAAGCACGCCACCCGTCTGCTCACGGATGAGGCTGTCTATCGTTCCATGGCTACTGCCCCGAATCCTTATGGTGACGGCTATGCTGCCGAGCGGATTGTGGAGCGGATCCGCCGCTACTTTAATCTGCAGCCCGGTCCTTGGGCGCCCTCTGTCGCCCCAGACCGGTTGGAGCTCGACCGGATCGAATTTGGAAAGATCAGCACTGTTTGGGACGTCACAGCACCGACACCTTCTGTTTGATGCTGCCTTAGTTGGCACAGAAGACGGTGCGGACTGGGGCCTTGATCTTCCGGCCACCGGACTTCTTTTGGCGGTCGCCGCCATCCTAACAGGCTTCTCGGTCTTCGCTGCGACCGCTGAGGAGCAGCTCGGCAAGGGCTGACCAGGAGCAACGTGAAACGCCCAATCTCTCTAGCTCAGCAACACAGCCCACTCATATGGCCAAAAGGTATAGGTGACTTGGTCTCGTGTTCCGAGCCACTCGAGGATAGATCGTTTTGACCGGTGTGAGCTGCGCGGCCGGACTCACCTCTTGGGATAGAACCGCTGCTCGATCGTTCGCGGCCGGAAATGGCGAGAAAATCATGAGGGCGAGGCGCCACAATCAACACTGGTCGAGGATCTTCGGTTTAGCGTCGAAAACTGCGATAGCGAGAGCGGCAATCTGCTGGAGATACTCGCGAGACTGCACGATCTCGACGCAGCTCGAGCTGCTTACGACGCCTGCCGGAAAAAAATCGGGACCATCGGAATGATCGGCAGATCCGCCGTACCGATCGTACTCTAATCAGGATTCGTGATGCGTGCCCTAAAACCTTCAGTTAAATTTCCCCAACCTTAAGATAATTGCCGCTGTTCACATGCCAGCCAATTCTCCAATCGTGCTGTAGCGATTTCGTGCCCCTCTGACGCCCGGTCGTGAACCGCCCCCACACCGCGACACGAGCCGGGTCGATCTCGACCCTTCCCTTTCTAGAGTGGGAGCGATTGGACCGCCTATTCTGCACACTGAGCGCGCATTGGCCAATCGGCGCAGTGAGGGCTCGTTGAGTCGGTTTTCCGACAGAGAACGAGAATAACCGCAGGGGAACTATTTGGATCCCATCGTTGTCATTGCATGTGAACAATCATGGAGCGCGGGGGCGATTAATGAGAGTTATAGTCTGGCTGTACTTCATTATAGGTGAGCTTACCACGCTATTGGCGCTAGACGATGAAGCGGCCGTACGGGTCCGATCGCTCGCCCAAAAGGTATGGTGGCTTCCGTATGGAGGCGCCCTTCTGGTCATAATCGCTTGGCCAGTTGCAGCCTCACTGCTTCGGTTACTGCCCAACAAAAAATGAAATCTGACCGCGTCAACAGGACTGGGTTGCAGCCCACCACGGTCCTCACCTGGCTTTGGTGGAAAGATCATGCCTATGAACATAAATTCTCCAGCTGCCCAACAATTGAGCAATGCCATGGACAGCGGGCACAGAGGCATCGCGACCTGCCAATACGATGCCTCGCCTGATGCAGCACTGGCGGCCGTCCGGGCGCACATGGGACCGCTGCTCGTCGACCTTGACGAGACTCTTTATTTGCGCAATTCCACCGAGGATTTCATCGATTGCGCGAGTCCTGGCCTCTTCGTGTTGCTTTTGCTGCGGCTGTTAGATGTGCTTAAGCCGTGGCAGCTGACTGGGGGCACCGACACCCGGGACACTTGGCGCGTATGCGTCATATCGATCTTCTTTCCTTGGACCCATTACCTCTGGCGCACCAAGGTTCGGTTCTTGGCTGAAAATTATGTTAACCGAGAACTTATGGCGGCGCTGAAAGCGCGGGCACAGCCGCCGATCGTCCTGACTTCCGGCTTCAAGTCCATTGTCGCACCTCTGTTAGGTGCAATGGGCTTCGCGGATGCACCGTTGATCGCAGCACGGATGCGCTCGTTCGCCGACCGGAGCAATGGCAAACTAGGTATGGCGACGCGCGAGATCGGAGCTCAAACGTTCCGCCGCTCCTTGTTAATCACCGATTCAATCAATGATCTGGAAGCGATGCACGGATGTGCACGGGCGATGCGAACGGTTTGGCCCAAGGCCCAATACTACCCGGCTCTCAGTAGCGTCTATTTGCCGGGCGAATATATATCCAAAATCAAGCGCCCTGGGGAACGCTATATCTGGGGGGCCGTCCTTCAGGAAGATTTCATTTTTTGGTTGCTCAGTTCGATCGGTCTATCGATTAATCCTACCACTCACGTCATCGGATTGCTGATGCTTTTGCTGTCGTTCTGGGCGATCTACGAGCGCGGCTATGTCGAGAACGATATAGTCGCGTCCAGCAGGGAGGCGGATCCAAAGCTGAGCCCCGCCTTCGGCAGCGTACACGTCGCGACGCCAGTTTTCCAACCCTGGATTTGGGCACTGCTCGCAGGGGCGGTTGCAGTCGCATTTCTGCAGCCCGAGACGACAGCGTTCCTCGTACATTTTGGACTCTGGGTCGCGGTGCTGGTTTTGGTGTATGCTATTTTTCGGGTCTTCAATCGGCTCGATAAAACGACCCGCATCTGGATCTATCCGCTGCTGCAATTGGCGCGCACCGCCTCTGTCGCGGTGATAGTGCCCATCGAACCTGCGGGCGCGGCTGCATTGGGCGCACATGCGTTGTCCAGGTGGATGCCGTACCACGTCTACCGCATTAGTCGCTCAAGTTGGCCCAACGTCCGACTGGAGTTGGTGCGCCTGATCTCGTTCGCTCTGTTATTAATCTTGATGCTCTGCGTCTTTGGAACGTCTGCCCTACTCACGTGGAGCGCACTCGCATTGCTGCTGTGGAATATATTTAAGGCCCGCCGAGACATTTACTCAGTTATCAATTCCGCACGATTGCTACCCCCAGCCCCTGAACGACTTCGACCTGTATCCGACGACCAAGCTGATCACGCTGTGCCAGGGCAGTGGGATTCTGCGGCGAGGCGATCCGAAGTGCGCGCCCGAACCTAGTCCAATATCGGCTTTACGCCGCGGATCTATGATAAGCCTGACGTGCAAGCTCATCCCGAATGATTTCTACAGGTTGTCTGCGGTCACATATTGGCGCCACTACACCTCGCAAATGAGATCGCAGAGCTTGTCGACGATTGTTGGGAACGATGATGATGGGCGCGTACGGAGCCTCGTGTGTCAACCCTGCTCCGTAAAGTGTCACATACTCGTCAAAATTGTCAAACTCTACGTGACTGGCGTCCCTTGGAAGGGTCTCAGCAGGAGCGCCATTCGCAAGAATGACGTTATGACTTTCCAGCTCGATATGCAGGTATTCAAGAACATCCGTGTTCGTTGGCTGCCACCGGGCAATGCTGCTCCCATTAATGAGATCCCCTGCTGAAATCAAAAGACCGTTTATGAGAAAGCAGTGTCCGTAGGACACATAGAGGTCGCTGCGCGGCAGATCACCAGTGTCGTACGCGTGTGCGTATAAATCGGGGGCTGATCCTCGTGTTCAATCATGCTGACTCATCTGCCCCCGATTGGCGGCACA
>Ga0209488_10002731_pt1 | contig 14415 bp, 10 predicted proteins | sample Rivendell_Oct201_8_FD_188349 | JGI IMG/M metagenome (GOLD analysis project Ga0209488, IMG submission 188349) | Vadose zone soil microbial communities from the Eel River Critical Zone Observatory, Northern California, USA -... | ecosystem: Environmental > Terrestrial > Soil > Vadose zone >... | reverse complement strand
ACGGCTGGGAGTTCATGGACAAGTACATGGCGAACAACCCGCAGTGGGTTCGCGGACACTTGGGAACCGCTCGTGCCGTGGCCAGCGGCCAAGCCGCAGTGACCTTCGACACTATGACCAACGTTACGCTCGGCCTGAAAAAGAACAACCAGTCAACAGACGTCGCTTTTTCGGACGTTGATCCCCTGCCGATCTGGCCGCAAACGACGGCGATCTTTAAGGACGCCCCGCACCCGAACGCGGCCAAACTCTACATCACCTGGTTCCTGGCGAAGGAACAGCAAAGCCGAACGGGCACTTGGTCGACGCGCTTGGATGTCCCTCCACCGTCAGGTCTCAAGCCGATATTCGACTATCAACTCGCCAATGACTTTCGCAGCTTCATCACTAATGAGAAGCTCGCCGAGGAGATGCGTAAGCGGTTCGAGGGTTATGTCGGCAAGCCGAAAGGCGAGCCAGTAATTCACTAAAAGTCTATCAAGTAAGGAGAATGGAGGATTCTGATGTCCAAGGTGTGGTTGATAACTGGCAGCGCAAGCGGTTTGGGCCGCAACATTGCTGAAGCAGTTCTCGCGTCGGGTGGTCGCTGCGGGTTCGAGCCCGTCGCTCCCGCCAAGTTCATCGGTTCAGCTCGGGTCACTCACATACGATCTCGCCGAACTCACACGACCCCGGCTATGGTCGTTGCGTGAGGCGAGATTCCTAAGAATTACCAAAGGACCTTGAGACCGCTGTACAGGCTGAATTTCTCGTCGCAAGTCATCACCGGGATCTCTTCGCATAAAGCCTGGGCGATGATCTGACGGTCGAAGGGGTCTGCGTGCAGGGGCGGTAGATCGAAAAGAAAAAATGCATGGTTCGCTGTGTACGGCAATACGCGAATGTCCAAGTCCTCAAGCGCGTGGCGCGTGTCAGCAGCGGAAAATTTCAACTTGCCGCGGGCTGCTTTGACGGCGATTTCGGAAAGAGAAATCGCGCTCAGTTCCAGGATGTTTTCAGTGTTCTGCAAAATGCCAGTCGCGCGCTTGGTGAGTCGTTCCGGTGACTCAACAGCGAAAATCAGAGCGACCGTGTCCAGGAGCAACCGCACCTAGTCGCGCCCTTCGACGAAAGCGTCGGCTTCGTCTTCCGACATGGGTTTCCACCAGTCGATATCGCGAATGTGAATTTTTCCTTTCAGTGTTCCGAGCTTCCGTTTTTTGCGACTCGGCTTTTTTGTCCGGATGATGTCCACGGCAGGGATACCGCGCCGATAGATGGTCACTGTTTCGCCATTCTCGACAGCCTTGATTAGCTCGGGAAGCTTGTTCTTGGCGTCCGCTACGCTAACTTTCATCGCCTCAATGATAGCTATCTAATATGGCTATGTCAACTGCAAAGAACTGATACCGGCAGGTCCGTGACCTACGACCTCAATACTGATCAGGGCGAGGTTGGTGGTTCAAGTCCACCCAGGCCCACCATTCAAATCAGTTAGCGGCAGTCGTTTTTTCTTCATGCGGCGGCTGTGTGTCGGCGCCGATGCAAAAATCCCCATAGTGCCGGTTGAATTTTCCCCACCCCTTGATGTGGTAAACCGGAACGCACTCCGCACGGAGGAGGTTCCGAGACTTGTTAAGGGGGAGAGAGGTGCAACGGCTGAGAGAACTACGACGGCAAGGGATGAGCATCCAGGCGATCAGCGAACTGACTGGTTGGGACCCGCAAGGCGATTCGCAAGGAGCGAACGAAATCACGCCGGGAAGAAGTGTCGTCCATGTGAGCCTCATTGCCCGGCAGGCACATTCGGCCTCTAGACATGTGGCGCCCAACCCTTCTCATACTCGCGCCCCCACATCTTCATCGCTTCCGGATCGTTCTGGATTTGCCCGTTTTTTGTGTCCAGATGCAGCTCCCGATTGACTTCCCAAGCGATGTTGGAAAGCTGCAGCATCGTAACGGCAACATTGCCCACAGAGACCGGAGCATTCAGCTTCTCGCCCTTCCGGATTCCCGCGATGAAGTTCGCGAAGTGAGCGTCGGTCATGGAATCGGCGCCGAGAAGGTCAGAAGATGAGGTCTCAGTTCCCGCCTTGAATTCGCTCGTCTTCTTCCCTTTGAGGTCGTAAATTTCGTATCCATCGCGATCCACGACGACTGTTCCAGTGGTTCCCATAATTGCTGAGCCGCGGTCACGCCCATAATACTTCATTCCCTGGCAGCTCTTGCCCTCCCAGCTGAGCATCGTGTCGTCATATTCGAAGCTGGTCACCAGCGTGTCGTAAAATTGCCAATCGTCTTTGAATTGGTATCTGCCGCCTGACGCGGTAACTCGCTTCGGATAATCCACGCCCAGCGCCCACCGGCACACATCCACTTCGTGCGTTCCATTATTAAGCGTTTCGCCGGTGCCATAGTTTCTGAACCAGTGCCAGTTGTAAGGATGCACGTTGTCCTTATAAGGACAGCGAGGCGCCGGACCCTGCCACAGGTCCCAATCCAGTTGCGCCGGTACCGGGACTTCTTTACCCGTGCCGATGGACTTTCTCACATTGCTGTACCAGGCCTTGGCCAGATATGGTCTGCCGATTGTCCCGCCGTGAATTTTTTCGACAATTTCGATCGTGTGCGGTGAAGAGCGCTGCTGCGTGCCCATCTGCACGAGCTTTCCATATTTCTGTTGCGCCTCGGCCAGCATCGCTCCCTCTGCCGGATTGTGGCTGCAGGGTTTTTCCACATAGATATGCTTGCCCGCCTGCAACCCGGCGATGGCCATAGGCGTATGCCAGTGATCAGGACTGGCAATCGTGATGGCGTCCACATCTTTTTGGTCGAGAATCCTGCGGAAGTCCTTTTCCGTTGCAAGCGACTCGCCCATCTCGCGCTGCACAGCGTCGGCGAACTTCTTGAGAATGTTGCTGTCGACATCGCACACATGCGAGATGCGGGCAGAACTCTTGTTCGCTTTCAGAGACGAGAGATGCGCATATCCGCGCCCGTTCAGCCCGATCACCGCGAAGTTGAGGCGATCGTTGGCGCCGACGATCCGTTCATAACTCCTGGCAGTGGTTCCAACAGCCAGCCCTGCCGTTCCCACCGCCATTGCCTCTAAAAACTCACGTCGTGTAAGCATGATCATTCCTTTTAGCAGCGGGCTTTGAAGCTTTGCCGCGCCGCAGCACTCTTATTGACTGGCACCGCTTGCCAAAAACCTTGACGTCCGCGACCAGTATTTTGCTCGGTGTTGCACCTTCGGAGCAGGGCACTGGCGTGACCTAACTCTCGAAGCTTCCGCGGTGTGCCCATAGCCCTAAGCCGGGTTTCGGCACGAAGTAGACGTCTTCACCTCCCACCTGGTTGAAGCCGTACTGCAGCTTCTGGATGTCATACTTTTTCGTCATCTTGTTGAGATCGGCGTAGCAGAAACCTGCGCTACAGATTTCTTCCCGGTCGAGGCCCCCCGGGCAGTACGTAATAGTGAAGCGTCCTTCGGATGATCCATGGATAAGGTGGGCAGCCGCGCTGAGATTGGCGGAAAGTTCCGGGTCATTTTCGACCGCTTCCAGCGTAGCGGGCGTGCCGAAATATCCGTGCTTACGGATCAGTTTGTCGATCGCCGCATCCTCTCCAAAATCTTTTACGCCCGGAGCGAGAACAATCAGTTCGGCGCCGTCGGCAAGCGCCATTCGGGTTCGATAGATGGCCTTATTCCCCAGCCATGTACTCTTCGCTTCGTCTGGGTCCAGGTATACAACTGCCTTCTTAATTTGACTGTCCAGAGAAAAAACGTTGACGCTGAGACTTAGTTCCGAAGCTCTAAGGAAGCACTCGTCATCGTCACCTACAAAGAGTCCCTTTACTGCCAATCGCCCGTCTTCATTTCTCCCTATCACCGTTAGGACGTACACGATTGGCAGGTGTTGAATGAAGTGGCTCGCGGCATAGTTCAGGACCCGCCGAACCGGATTGTCCGCCCGTCCCATGATTCGTTCCATGCCGTATACAGCGCCGAGGAAATGGCTCCGGTTGATACTGTCTGGTCCCCCGGTACCGACGAGGACGTTCTTGTTGTAGTTCGCCATCCCGATCACTTCATGAGGCACCACTTGCCCGATGGACAGGATCAGGTCGAAATCGCCTTCGACCAACATCCGGTTGATTTGCACCGGCCAGGTGTAGTCGAGCTTACCTTCCGACTGCAAGTGCACATATTCAGAGGGCACCTCCCCCAGCGTGACCGTGTCGGTTCGCCAGTTGTGTGCGTGGAACAAATTGAACGGTATATCACCGAACATCTTGCCGACCTGGGATGACGTCACCGAAGCATGCGTGCCCACTGCCGGCAATATGGCAGCCAGCCGTTCTTTGTAGAATTCGTAGGCGTTTCTCGTTAAGTCGCCAGCTCTCGAGTGGATACGGGTCAGATCTGGAGGGATGGCCAAGACGCGATTGCGCTGGCCAATCGATCGCAAAGCGTCGAACAGGCCATTCTTCATATCAACCGCAGACAGATCCGTTTGCTCACTTCCAATCTCGTAAAAAAGACTCATAACGGAATCGCCTCTCTACTCCCCCCAATTAGGATGGCGTCTCATAATCATCTTGGCCAAGGCTCACGACACGGGATTCTCAGAAGCATGTGCGGCTCTCGACCACTGTTGCGGCCGGTCGCGATCGTCAATCGTTCCTATAATCTGTAAGCCTTTCGAGCAAGCCCTCCGGCAAGTTCCGAGGCGACGTCGAACGCTTCATCTTCATCGAGTCGATGCTCGACGACTAGCCGCGCAAGAAAGGAACAATCGACGCGACGAGCCACGTCATGCCTCGCGGGAATCGAAAGAAAAGCTCGAGTGTCGTCATTGAATCCAACCGTATTGTAGAAGCCGGCGGTTTCAGTGGTATGTTCACGAAAACGCATTATGCCTTCGGGGCTTTCGTGGAACCACCACGCGGGACCCAGCCGGAGACACGGGTAGTGTCCGGCAAGCGGAGCAAGTTCACGGCTGTACGTTGATTCGTCGAGAGTAAACAGAATGACCGTGAGGCCGGGCTCGTTGCCGAAGCGGTTTAGCAACGGCCTCAGCGCGTGCACATAGTTCGTGGGCATGGGAATGTCCGCCCCAGCATCAGGTCCAAAGCGTCGGAATACGCGCGTATTGTGGTTACGAAAACTGCCCGGATGAATCTGTATAACCAGTTTGTCATCCAGGCTCATTGCCGCCATTTCTGTGAGCATTTGGGCGCGAAACAATTCGCGTTCTTCCGGATCGCCAGCGCCCGAGGCGATTTTCTGATAGAGCTGGGCTGCCGAATCCGGGTTGAGATCTGCTGTGGCTGCAGTCGGGTGACCGTGGTCCGTCGCCGTGCAACCGAACGCCCTGAACTCCGACCTTCTCTGCCGCAATGCGGAAAGATAGCCTCGCCAGCTGCCTGTGTCTGCGCCGGTCATCTGCGCCAAACGCGCAAGATTTTCTATGAAGTTTGGAGAATCAGGATCGACCACCGGGTCAGGCCGGAAAGTCGGGATGATGCGTCCCTTGAATGTTGATTCGCGGATGGCGACATGATGCGAAAGCGAGTCGAGTGGCGAATCCGTCGTGGCCAATACCTCAAGTCGAAATCGTTCGAAGAGCGCCCGAGGGCGAAACTCCGGCTCTTTCAATTTTTCCATTATTGCGTCGTAGTATTCGTCGGCATTTTCAGGCGTGAGACGGGTATGCAACCCAAAGAGTTCATGAAAAGCGAAATCCAGCCACAATCTCGTCGGTGTCGCGCGGAAAAGATAGTAATGCTGCGCAAAAATTCGCCAAATGCGTCTGGGGTCGTCAACGTCCAGTTCCTCAAGCGAGACACCCTGACTGTAAAGCATGCGGGAAATGTAGTGGTCGGGGACAACGAATAATTGAGCTGGATTCGGAAAGGGCTCATCTTCCGCGAACCACCGCGGGTCCGCGTGGCCGTGCGGGCTGACGATCGGCAAGTCGCGTATGCCGCCATAAAGCCGTCTGGCGACGGCACGGGTTCCTGGATCAGACGGGAAAAGTCTGTCTTCGTGGAGGAGCGTCATGGACTCCGGCTCCGCCGACAAGCATTTAGAATCAGAAGATTCGCGAATGGTTGAACTCCACTGTGAAATAGAATTTTGCTGCAGCGGACTTCGACATCTTAGCCATGTAAGTGTGGCTCGAATTTCCTCGGGCGCTTCTACCCATCGTGTCCGTTGCGCTCTTCACGATAATAACGTACGCCCCCGTACACACACTCGATTATTGGCGCCGGAACATACGAGGACGGGTAGAAGTAACTCCGGCTCCCAGTGCTCATGAAATCAGCCTGATATTATTCTCATATTGCGGTCTGCCTAAATCGCTCTGGCCTCTTGCAGCTCCTTCTTCATTCCTGCCCAACTCTGCCTCGTCGATTCTTCCGGTGTGCCGGCTCCGCGCCAGTGGGTTTCCAGGCTCACGCCGAAATGATAGCCGTCGCGTTCGAGCGCCTTAAATTGCCCAACCCAGTCGATGATGCCGCGGCCCATGGCCGCCCATTCGTAGCCGCTGCCGTCTGACTTTCTTACCGCATCCTTGCAGTGGCAATGGCCAATGCGCTCTTTTGGCAGCAGATTGTATCCATCTGGAAAGGGTTTTTCGTCTCGCTCCGCCGCGTTACCGGGATCCCAGTTGAGCATCAGATTGCCTGATGTGACCTCCGCCAGAACCTTGGCAGCTTCCGCGGCCGTGGCGGTGTTGCAGGCGGGTTCATTTTCGAGAATAAGAATGATATTTTTTTTGGCGGCTTTTTCCGCAGCCTCGCGCAATTTCTCGTTCATGGCGGCGCGATAGGGCGCCTGATCATCGAGGCGCCAGAAATCAAATAAGCGTACACGATCGGTACCGAACACTTTTGCCAGCTCGATACTGCGATCGAGCACTTCGTCCTGCTGTTCGAAGGTAAAGTCGGCGTGGAACTGATCGCGTTTGGGGCTGTACTTGGATTGTGGAGCGCCGGGCCAGTCAACCTTGAACAGCGGGCTGGCGATATCAGTGACGCGGAGTTGGTTTTTTTGCAGGATGCTTTTTGCTTCGGCGATTTCTTTGGCATCGAGTTTGAGCACGTTCTTGTCCCACATGCCGCGTAACTCGATCCAACTCATGCCGAATTCGCGCGACGCCACTTCGCAGACGTGGGCAAAGTCCTGGCTGATCTCGTCGTTGATTACTGCGACTTTAAATGGCGATTGCAATCGGTGCGCACCAGTTCCCTGATGCGAGTCCACAAACGAAGGGGGCGGAAAAGCGCCCGAGGTGACTACCGCCCCAATTCCAGAGAGAAACTCCCGACGCGAAACGAGAAGGGCCATTCAGCCTCCTTGACTGGTGTTAACAAGCGCAGCGCCGATCTATAAAATGCGAGCGATTCCGCTTCTTTAAGCACTGGTTTTGGTTGCCAGCATACAACTTTCAGTGCTCGCCTGGCGGCACTGTTGCTTGATTCTTTCCCGCCGGGCTCAGAAGTTGAATTTTAAGCCAAGCTGCAACACGCGGCCACCGCCGGCGCTGGTGATGTCGCCAAAACTAGAGCTGCCCAGCGTGGTACCTGCCGCGGTGCCACCCGATGGTGTGCCGTTGGTGTTGTTAAAGTAGAACTGGGGCGTATTTGTGGCGCCAAAGGCCTCCAACCGCAGGTCCAGACTGAACCGTTCCGTAAAGCGGATTGACTTGGAAAGTGCCGCATCCAGATCAAAGTAATTTGGACCGCTGAGATAGTTTCGCCCGACATTCCCAAAGGCGCCAGGATCAGTGGGCGCGGCAAAACTTGATGTCGTGAACCAGGGGTGGCTGGTGCCCACGCCGTGAAGTATTTTCACCGGAGCGATCAGGTCGGGCGTTTGCGTATTGCCGGGCGCCGCAAGCGACGTAGCGTTAGCTGTAAAGTACATGGGAAGCCCGGACATCACGGTCATGAAAGTGGAAACGCGCCAACCGCCCAGGATGGCTGCGGCCACTCCGGAAGACATCATTTTCTTGCCATGGCCGAAAGGCAGTTCGTAAACGATGCTCTGCACAAAGGTGTGAGTGCGGTCGAAGTCGTTGCGAGCGTGGTCCCTTCTCTGATTTATGTAGAAGGACAGGCCGCCGTCATCGTCGGTCTCAAAACCCATGCCCTTGCCGAAGGTATACGCGGTGGTGGTGGCAAAACCGTTTCCGAACTTGCGGTCAAATTTCGCCTGCAGGGCGTGGTAGCTGGAGGAATATCCTGCAAAGAGCAGGTTGGTGTTGGCGGTCCGTCCAAAGGAATCAAATTCCGGAAGGCCGTGGTTGCCTAAACCGGCGACTGTAGCAGCATTGAGGTTGTAATTCACGACGGTGTCGACACTATGATTGCCGACGTAAGCCAGGTCGAGGACAAACTTCCAGGGAAGTGATTGCTGTACCGCGAGGTTCCAGGATTCGACGTAGGGATTTCTGAAATTTTGGTTCACGACGAAATAGTTCACGGCTACGGCGGGTTTGGTGATAATCCCGTCGGAAGGAACCGATGGCAAAATCAAGTCGGGAAATCCGTTCTCGAAGGTGGCCGTTTGTCCGTTGGGAAGAACTGCCGGACCAAAGCTGGCTACCGCGGGATTGAAAGCGTTATTGGCCCGAACCGGGAAGTTGTAGGCGTAGCTGTTATCGGGAAATGGCGTGTAGCTGATGCCAAATCCGGCGCGGATCACCGTTGATTCCTTCAAGCGGTACGCTAGGCCGAGACGCGGCGCAAAATATTTGTAATGAGTCGTGATGCCAAGGTTGTCTGGAATATTTCCGAAGCCACTGACTTCCAAAGTGTTGTTGGTTGGATTGTAATTGGAGAAACCGCCCTTTTTGACTGGCGTGGCAGGCGGATAGAATTCCCAGCGCAAGCCGAGGTCAGCCGAAAGTTTGGGAGTGATCACCCACTTGTCTTGCACGAAGCTGAAGAACTGCCACGCGCGATAGTTGGGGAAGAAAGTGGCCAGGTCGCGTCCGGCCTGACCAGGAACATCAAACAAAAAGCTGGCGAAGTTATTGTTGAAACTCGTTTTCGAAGCGCCCGCACCGGTATTGAGAGCGGTCTGACCGTCATTGAACGTATACAAACCGCGCGGACTGAACGTCTGTTCCTGCAGCAAAGCATCGCGAACACGGCGCAAGTCAACACCGAATTTGACGGTGTGATTGCCGAGAATTTTGGTCCAGGTATTGGCAAAGTCGATGTTCGTTTCCGACCTGACCCAAGGCAAGCTCGCCGAATACCCGATCAAGGGATTGGAAAAGCCGCCATTGATGGTGATTCCAACGATTCCGCTGGTGATGGGGTCGAGATTTACGCCTGGAATGCCCAAGGTATCGGAAGTGTTGGTGCCGAAATCGGTGTTGTGGGCTTCGTTGTGATACCAGGCGACACCCACGCGAAATTCGGCGACCAAGCTGTTTGAAAAGAAGTGGTTGTAGTTGATACCGGTGCTGTAAGTGTTCTGAACGCCTGAGCCCTCGAAGTTGCCTTGGGCGGGGCCGCCAGCGATGCCGAAGATGGGCGCCTGGAAGATCGAAGGACGCTGAAAGCTGAACCGTGCGCTAAGGCGGTCGCGATCGGTCAAATTGGCGTCGATTTTGGCATCGAGAAAGTCAGTGTCCTTATGGAAAGCCAATAGCCCAAAATAATTATTGCTGTTGCCGGCGGCAGTAGGTGCGGGCAAGAATGCAAGCAGTTTAGTGGAAATGGGATCAATCAAGGCCGTGGGGATGATGTTCGGACAACCGGAGACGCTGGTGCACGCGGCATTAAACGCGTCCACCAGTCCATTCGGACCAGGAACGGTCGACATGCCGGGCGCCGACGAAGCGACGATTTGCTGGCGTCCGGTGCCATCCGGATTTCCGCTGAACGGATTGTAGATGGCGGTGGCGGAAGTGCTTAGATCACCGCTGCGGAGAGCCATGGTGGGAACGGTCACCAGGTTGGTGTTGGCCTCGTGGTCGGTGACTCTGAGATAGTCTGCAAAGAAGAAAAGCTTATTTTTCTTAATGGGACCGCCGAGGTTACCGCCAAAGTAGTTGTACGCCAGATGTCCGACGGATGGATCGAAAAAGTTGCGAGCGTTGAAATAGCTATTCTTCATGAATTCGTAGGCGGCACCGTGATAGCTGTTGGTGCCGGACTTCAGGATCACGTTGGTAACCGCGCCACTGGCGCGGCCAAGCTCCGCATCGTAGTTGCTCGTAGAAACGTCCACGGTCTGAATGGCTTCCAGTGGCGGAATGAGAATCTGCAAAAGGCCGGTGCGTTCGTTGTCGTCAACACCCTCGATCTGCGTGTTGTTTCCTTCGCGCAATTGCCCGTTGACTTCGGTTTGCAGGGAACTGCTGGCGTTGAAAAACTGCGAATGCTGAAAAGTGGCACGAGTGGTGCCGGGCACAATGTTCAAGAGATTCTGGAAATTGCGATTGGTGCCCAAGGGAATATTTTCCGTCAGCACGGCTTCGATCTTACGCCCGGTATCGGCGCGCTCAGTTTGCAGGATCGGCGTTTCCACTTCGACGGTTACGGTTTCGGATACGTTTCCCGGTTGCAGCACAAGATCGACGCGCTGGGAGGTGTTCACAACCACGTCAATCGCTGGCCGCGACGCGCGCTTGAATCCAGGCAATTCCGCAGTGACCGTGTAGGTGCCCGGAGGCAGGTCAGGAACCACATAGTTGCCGCTCTCATTGGTCTGCGAAGTGCGAGTGATGCCGGTGTTGCTCTCTGTGATGGTGAGCCTGACGTTGGCAGCCGCGGCGCCGGAAGCGTCCGTCACCGTTCCGAGCAACGTCGCGTTTACCGCTTGACCCCGGACTTGCGACGAAAATCCCAGCATGCTTGCAGCCAGCAATACTGTCAGGCTCAGCTGCCACAGTTTGATCAGACTGGGGGTGCCAAACAGCGCGAATTCTTCGGTACTCAACGCAAAAGACTTATGCTGACAATGGAATAGCGAAGCAAAGAGTTTTTTCATGACATCACACCCCATTCAATAAAAATTTCAGACCCAGTAACAGAGAAAGCCAACGAGGTTTGTGGAACTAGTTCCATACCCTATCTGAGCCAAAACTCTCTGTCAAGCCAGAATCTCTTGAGATTTGATGCGTCGCATCGGTTTTCCAACTTCTTATGGAAGTCTCAAATCCTTGCAGAAATAGCGAAAAGGAGTAAGTTCCATCATTTCAATGTTAAACTGACCGAGGAAAAGAGCGCCCCTGGGGTCCAACCCAGCGGGAGTTAGAAATCAAAGTGATGGGGCATCCGTATGGAAGCAGTTCCAACGAAAACTACTATTCGCGACGTTGCAAAGGCTGCTGCCGTAGGCGTCGGAACAATCTCTCGCGTGCTGAACTCTAGCACTCAGGTCAGCGGAGAAACGCGCGCACGAGTACTTGAGGCCATTCGGCGTCTTGGATTCCGCCCGAATGCGCAAGCCCGCAGGATTCTCAAACGACGCACCGAAATGGTCTGCTTTCTCCTCAGCAACCGCGACTTTCTCCATCCCTTTCACGCTCGAATCTTGCAGGGCGTCGAATCCTATGCCACCAGCTTGAAACAGCACGTGTTATTCGCCGCGCTGCATTATTCCCCCCGAACGCCCGCGGATCGCATCGACCTGCCTCCGGTTCTTCAGGAGCATGGCTTAATTGACGGACTCATTCTCGCTGGAACAATTTATCCAAATCTGCTCCGAAGGATCGAATCCATCCATATGCCCTTCGTGGCCTTCAGCAACAATGTGGTTGGAACAGGTGAAGAGCAGCAATACGACCAGGTAGGCTTCGATGACTTCAATGGGACGCTCCAAGCCACGCGTTACTTGATCGGCATGGGTCACCGCAAGATTGTGTTCGCCGGTGATACCTCCTACCCGTGGCTTCATCACCGATTTGAAGGCTATCGACAGGGAATGCGCGAAAAGAAACTGAAATCAGTCTTAATCACGGCTCGAAACTCGCAAAGCTTCGTCGATTTCGGGCAAAAGAGCGTCGCGCGGATCTTGGCCCGACAGCCTCGACCCACCGCCGTCGTAGCCGGCAACGACGAAATTGCCTACGGGCTTTGGCGATCACTCCAGAGGCATACCATGAAAGTACCAGACGACATCAGTCTGGTGGGTTTCGATGATCGCGAAGAGGCTGTTTTGATGGACCCTCCGCTTTCAACGGTCCGCGTCCACAAAGAGGAGATCGGCGAAACCTGCATGAAGATGTTGCTTGAGCGCCTACATCATCCACGAATGACCTTCAGCCAGCGCATTCTTCCCACGGAGTTCGTGATCCGCGGGACCGTCCGCAACCTGCGAGAACGGCGCTAGGCCGATCCGGATCGCCAAAACGAGTTTATTTCAGAAGCTTAAAACGACCTCAGCAACGTGAAGGGCATCCGCCGCAGGCAGGGCCGATCCCAAGCGAAACTTTTACAGGGACTACCACCGGACGATGGCTTCGCTTGGCCGGCCGACTAAAATTCGCGCCCCGATCCGTGTCTTGGTATCCGTGATAGTGGACAAAGTTGCGGCAGGTGCACCCCGCGAAGAAATATTGCGGAACTACACAGCACTGGGAATCCCGCATATCGATGCGGCGTTGGCGTTTGCGGCTGGGTTGACGCGCGAGGTCACCGTGGCTTTGCCGCTGGAAAGCAAAGCTTCAAGTTCAAAGTCCAAGAGCATCTTCCAACAGAATACGCGTCGATCCCGAACCTGGGCTCAGTCTGCAACAAATGAAAACTAAGCCTTGCAAAAAATCAGTCGGCCAGCGACTCGGCGCACCGTCAGCCCGCAACGAAGTCCACAATGCGGCGTTCCACTGGTCGCGCACCCACAAATTGCCGTTCACCAGATTTTGCTCCAATATCGCCGCTGTCTCTGACATTAGGAAAATCTCGCCGGCTAACCGAAGATCGCCGCAGTAAATTATCCGGCCGGTTCGCAGCGATGGGGTCGAGACTCGGAGAGCTTAGCCTCGCGTGGAACGATTCGCGGCAGACAGTTTTCCGCGGAGGGCTTCCGTCGCTCCGTCTTTGATTCCCGACACAAAGGCCCGTTGCACGCGGTTGAGACTGCGCCCGCGCAAGACCGCGGCAACGATAGTACGCGTCGCCTGGGCGTCACTGAGGCGTACGTAACGGCAGGCCACGTTGCGGTCGATAGCCATTTCAGGGACGAGCGAGACCCCGACACCGGCCGCAACCATCCCCAGGAGACTGCTGAACTGGCCGCTTTCGAAGGCAATGTTCGGAGTAATGCGGGCTCGGGTACAGGTCGCAATGCTGAGGTCTCGGAAACAGTGGCCGTCGCGCAACATAACGAACGATTCTCCGCGGAGATCTTTGAGGGCAAGAGATTCTGCGGAGGCGCGCGGATGGTCTGTTCTCATCACAGCAAAAAGGGGCTCGGTGCGGATAGCAAGCAACTCCAGGTCTTTGTGGCGTAATGGCAGCGCAAGAATCGCCACATCCAGGGACAGGTCACGCAGACCTTCTACCAGAACCGATGTCGTTTCTTCGACGATGCGCAGTTTAGCATCGGGATAGTTCTTTGCAAAAGCCGCCGTATAACTCGGGATCAGATAGGGCGCGACAGTTGGAATCACACCCACGGCTACGCTGCCGCGAAGGTCTGCGTTTTTGTCGGCCACGCTCAGACGCGCCGCCTCCATCTGCTCGAGAACCGCGCGGGCGTGAGGAATAAAAGCGCGACCGGCCTCGGTAAGGCGGACGCTACGCCCAAGGCGGTCAAAGAGCTTCGCGCCGAGATCTTCCTCGAGTTTCAAGACTTGCTGTGAGAGCGAGGGCTGGGCGATCTGACAACGTTCGGCGGCGCGGCTGAAGTTGCCGGTGTCCGCGATGGCGCAAACATATCGCAGCTGGTGAAATTCCATAGGGTATGCCTATACCTAGAATGGGATTTAGGTATTAGAACTATCTCCACCCATGATGCTACCTTAAGTTCGTCTAGATCAATGTGCAGATACCAGCGATCTCATCGTTGAATCGAGACACCTGAGGAGAGAATGCATGTCACCCGAAGCGAAATGTCCGTTTCATCATGCCAGCAGCGCAAGCACAACGAACCACGACTGGTGGCCCAACCAGTTAAGTCTGAATCTGCTGCATCAGCACTCATCGCTGTCCGATCCCATGGGCAAGAATTTCAGCTACGCAGAGGAGTTCAAGAGTCTCGACTACAAGGCCTTGAAAAAAGATCTTTCGGGGTTGATGACAGACTCGCAGGACTGGTGGCCCGCCGACTTCGGCCACTACGGCCCGCTATTTATTCGCATGGCGTGGCACAGCGCTGGTACTTACCGCACCGGCGACGGCCGTGGCGGTGGCGGCAGAGGCCAGCAGCGTTTCGCTCCACTCAACAGCTGGCCTGACAACGTCAAC
>Ga0209488_10002730_pt1 | contig 14421 bp, 11 predicted proteins | sample Rivendell_Oct201_8_FD_188349 | JGI IMG/M metagenome (GOLD analysis project Ga0209488, IMG submission 188349) | Vadose zone soil microbial communities from the Eel River Critical Zone Observatory, Northern California, USA -... | ecosystem: Environmental > Terrestrial > Soil > Vadose zone >... | reverse complement strand
GGCTGGCGGCTGGGGTACGCGGTGGCGCCCGTGGAGGTGATCGACGCCATGGACCTGCTGGTGCTGAACACCTTTACTTGCGCGGCGGAGTTCACCCAGGTCGCGGCCATCGAGGCGCTGCGCGATTCGACAAACGCCGTGGAGGCCATGGTTGCGGAGTACCGCAAACGGCGGGATCTGTTCGTGGCCGGGCTCAATCAAATTTCCGGATTTCGCTGCCAGGCGCCAGACGGCGCATTCTATGCGTGGGTGAATATTGCAGATACGGGACTCTCCGCGGAAGAGGTGCAGAAGCTTTTGTTGGAGGAGGCGGGGGTGGCGGGAATTGCCGGGGCGGCGTTCGGTCCAGGCGGCAAAAAATATCTGCGCTTCTCGCTCGTTAGTGCGCGGAAACAGCTCGAGGCCGCTCTGGAACGCATTCAGCGCGTTTCGGTTCGCTGGCGCGCCGCGGTGTCACGCTGATCTGTGAATTGCCGATGGCGGCGGAGAACGCAGACAAAAGATGGAGGCGTGAAATGAGCACCCCGGCGAAATCGAAGCACGTCGCGTGGAAAAATGTCGAGCGCGAGCAACTGAACCCGCTCATCGACCGCGAAATGGTGGTCGGCGATAAAATCATGCTGGCGCGCGTGCTGCTGAAGGAAGGCGCGCACGTGCCGCTGCATCACCACCACAACGAGCAGGTGACCTACATCCTCGAAGGCGCGCTGAAATTTGCCATCGATGGCCAAGAAATCGTCGTTCGCGCCGGCGAAGTCCTGTGCATCCCGCCGCACCTACCGCATGAAGCCTGGGCGCTCGAGGATACCGTCGACCTCGACGTCTTCAATCCCCCGCGCGAAGACTGGCTGAACAAAACCGACGACTACTTGCGCCACGGCCGCTAGCCTCCCGCGCGAGCCGCGGACCGACCCAACTTTCTGGATTGGCCGCCTCCAGACAGGCGATGCGACCTTTTCACTTTTGGCCCCTTTCCGCGAAAGAGCATGGACAAAGGGCCATGGTGTTGTTTACCGTAGCTACGTGGCTGAATCCATCGTGGGGCCAGCCCTCTGAGGGGAGCAACATGAAGAGGCTATTGCTATCGGCATTGCTGCTTGGGAGTGTCGGCGTCGCGCGGGCACAGGTGAGTGCGCCAATTCTAAATATCGACGGGGCGAACGCTGCTCAGGATTTCTCCACGACTTCCGCCGCGAAGGCGACTCTTCTCAGTGACCTTGCCGCCGCCGACACGTTTTTCCCGCCGGCAACGAAACCGGCGAACGCGTTCGCAGCGCCCATTGTCGCCACGGCCCTGGCCCTGCCGCTCGACAACGCCGAGCCGGCTGTGCCGTCGCCGCAGCCGAAGTTTCTCTACGGCAACCGCGAGGGCTACCGCTGGGAGTTGGGTCTTGCCGCGAGTTGGTTGCGCTTCCAGTCCTCGGTCTTCAATGCCAGCGCCGTCGGCATCAACACCTCCGTGGCTTACTTCACGAACGACTGGTTTGCGATCGAAGGAAACATTTCCGCCGTTTTTGCCCCCACGATTTTCCTCGGCGAACACGTGAAGATTGCAACGTACGGCGCCGGCCCGAAGATCGCCTGGCAGCAGAAAAAGTGGGAACCCTGGCTGCACGGAATTTTTGGCGGCGCTCACGAACAGCCGCAAATCGCGGGATCCAGCCGCAATTCTTACGTCATCAAGGCCGGGGGTGGAGGGGACTATCCCTGGAACCCGCGCGTCTCTTTCCGCTTGGAAGCCGACTACGTGCGCACCGGCTTCTTCCACCAATCTCAGAACGACTTCCAACTTGCGGGCGGAATCGTTTTCCACTTCTAGCGCGGTGTCCCGCCGAAATTCACCGGTTTCCGCCGAAGTTTCCCTCGGAATTATTTTGTTCTTCGGCCGCACTCAGCTACCAAATTTTGCAGGTTTGCTCGCGCACCATGGCCTCGCCTTTTTTGCAACCGAACGCCTTGGCAAACTCCGCCATATTCGAGAGCGGTCCGTTGCCGCGGAATCTGGGCAGCGGGTGCGGGTTGGTGTTGGCCATCAACCGCGCGAATTCAATCCGCTCGTTGGCGCCCCATACTTGCGCCCAGCCGAGGAAGAAGCGCTGCTCGGGAGTAAAGCCGTCTTTGTCCGCAGGCCGCGGCTTGCCCGCGAGGGATTTTTCGTACGCGGCGTAGGCGATCGTCAGTCCGCCCAGGTCGGCGATGCTTTCGCCTAAAACTAGCTTGCCGTTTTCGTGCAGATCCCCGTCGACGACGTAGGCGTCGAATTGATCGGAGACGCAGGCGGCGCGTGTTTTGAAATTCTTCAGGTCTTCTGGGCTCCACCAGTCTTTCAAGTTGCCATTCGAATCGAACTTGCTGCCGTGGTCGTCAAAACCATGCGTGATTTCATGTCCGATGACCGCTCCCATTCCGCCGTAGTTCACCGCGTCATCGGCCTTCGGATCGTAGAAGGGCGGCTGTAGAATGCCCGCGGGAAAAACAATTTCATTCATGCTGCTGTTGTTGTAGGCGTTCACGGTTGGCGGCGTCATGCCCCATTCGGTGCGGTCCACCGGCTTGCCGATCTTGTTCAGGCGGCGCGCGAAATCGAATTCCGCTCCGCGCAATTGATTTTCGGCGTAGGATCTACGGTCGATTTTCAGCGCCGAATAATCGCGCCACTTGTCCGTGTAGCCGATTTTCACCGCGAACGCTTCGAGTTTCGCGGTGGCCTGCTTGCGGGTGTCCGGTCCCATCCAGGGCAGCGTCTGCAAATCATCGCGCAGCGCGGCAACCAGGTTGTGGACCATCTCGAGAGCGCGGGCCTTGGCCGCCGGCGGAAAATATTTCTGCACATAAACCTGGCCCAGCGCTTCGCCGAGCACGCGGTCGGTGGCCTGGACGCAGCGCTTCCAGCGTGGCTGGATTTCCTTGGCGCCGGTCAGCGTCTTGCCGCGAAAATCAAAATCCTCGTCGACAAATTTCTCGGAGAGCCCGGGCGCCGCCGCATTCACCAGGTGCCAGCGCAAGTAGATTCTCCAGTCGTCGATGAGAGTTACGGACAATTGCGCGTCGAGGACCTTGAAAAAATCCGGCTGGCCGACGTTGATTTCTTTCAAATCCGGATGTCCTGCGGCCTTGAAATACGCTTCCCAGGAAAAATTCGGAGTCAGCGTCTTCAAATCCGCGAGCGACATCTTGTGATAGGTCTTGTCCGGATCGCGCAGGTCGGTATTTTTCATCGAAGCGTTTGCCAGCGCCGTTTCGATCTTCAGAATGGTGGCCGCTTCCGCTGCCGATTGGTCCGCCGGATCTCCGAGCAATTCGAACATTTTCGCAACATGCTTCACGTAGGAATCGCGCAACTGCTTCGATTTGTCGTCTTCCTTCAGGTAGTATTCGCGCTCCGGCAAGCCGAGGCCGCCTTGAAACGCGGCGCCGATGACTTGCGTGCTGTCCCTGAGGTCCTGAGCCGAATTGAAACGAAAGAACGCGCCCACGCCCTTGCCGTGCAGGCGCTCGGCCTCCGCTTGCAGATCCGCTTCATTCTTGATTGCGGCAATCCGCGCCAGTTCCGGCTCGATGGGTTTTGTTCCGGCGGCTTCAATCGCCGTCGTGTCCATGCAGCTCGCGTAGAAGTCGCCGATCTTTTGTTCGTTCGAACCCGGCGCAGCCTTGGCGTTCTCCGCGGCTTCGAGGATCTGGCGCAGATTCTGCTGGTTCTTGTCTCCAAGCCGGGTAAACGAACCCCAGCTGGAATACTCTGGCGGAATGGGATTGGATTTCATCCACCCGCCCATGGCGAACTGATAGAAGTCGTCGCAAGGCTTGCAAGTTTTGTCGAGATTCGCGGGGTCGAATCCCCACGAATGTGGCGTATCGGCTGCTGCCGATGAGGCGCGCAGACCGGCGCCCGCCAGCGCTACCGCCAAAACACCGACAATCGTAAGGATGCAACCAGCAGAAAAAAATCGTTTTGACATTGTCTGCCCCTGTTTGGATTAAGTTTGAAAGGCGGCAGTTGCCACTCGTTCATGACCCCGGCCGCCATGCGAACTGTTTGTGAGACGGAGGAAACGGCCGCCGCGTTACCTCAGCGCAGAAATCCGTTGGCTTGCCCTGAAACGCCGGTAAGGATCAGCGCAGAACCGTACCATAGAAGACGTTCCGCGCGCCGCGCAAGTCTCTTCCGTAAGAGAGAACGATCGTCAGACTTCCCAGGACTCGCACCTTGCATTGCGCGCCGGTATCCCAGAGCCAGCGCTGCGAGCCGAAAAGACCTGAGGAATCGGACACCGCACCACTATCGAAAAATGGGCCGAGCTTTACGGTGAAGAAACCGTTTTGATAGAGATTCTTGTCCAGCTCCCAATTGGCAAGAAAAAATCGCCGCCCGAGGGGGGCAGCTCCTTTGCGGCCGTCGAGCGTTCCGGCGTGGCCGCGAAGCCAGAGATCGTTGTCGCGCTCGATGCCTAATTCGAATAGTTCATCGAGAGAGATTTTGCCTGCGGTCGCGCCTGCGCGAATCTGCGCTTGCATTTCATAGTCGTCGCCCTTTGCGCGCGGAAACCAGTGCGCGCGAAGCGATCCACGGAACGTGGCGAACGGCCCGAGAGCATCCGCAAACTCGCGGCCGGCCCGCGCTTCGACAGAGGAATCGAGCGTGAAACGGCGCTCCGGCAGGCGCAGCAAGGTTCGCTGTACGCCCAGCGACGCGGCGACAGATGTAGCGCCAGTGAAGAACGCGCGCTCGTCGGGCAGAGTGTGACCGCTGAGATTCCGGAAATTTCGATGGGAAAACTCCGCGCCGGCGCTCCAGCTCCAGCGGCCATTCACAATAGACCGCACATCGACTCCCGCTGCAACGCGGCGCATGTTCAGGTCCGTCAGCGACGTGCCCGTGCCAAGAAAAGTTTGCGCCAAATTCCAATTTTCGTTGCGCGCATCAGCGTAAAGGCGCAAGCGCAGGCTGGGGTCGCCGTAGAGCGGCAGGGAAACCGCGAGCGAGGCGCGGCGTTTTTCGGAATCCCATCGGGCGAGCGAGGTCAAATTCACGGCATCGCGGCCGATATTGTAGAACTCCGGATAGACCGTGGCGTAAGGCAAACCGCTCAGGAGCGAGACGATGCCTTCGAGTTTCGAATCACCCCAGCCGTTTCTCTCTGCCAGATGGAGCGTCAGGTCGTAATCCGCGGAATCCGCCGGAGTGAGCTCGATCCGCCGATTCGAAAAAACGCCCAGATTGTCAAGCCGGGATTGTGTTGCAAGCAGCGCATCGCCCGTCAGGACTTGGGGAGCGTTAAACGGCAGCGCGCGGTTCCGAAGGGATTCCTTCAGCCGCAGCGACGGCGTGAAGGCCACACTCCGCAGGCGCGGTTTGTCTTCGAGATTCCAATATTTGAGCGCTGCTTCCAGGTTGCCGTCCAGGAAATAAATCGTGGCGAGAAACTCGCGCGAGTAGGCGTCTTGCGGGTTCAGGCTGAGTGCATCGCCCAGGCGTACTTTCGCGGTTCGAAAATCTTTCCGTTTGTACGCAATGCCGGCCAGCTCGACCAAAAACCGCGGATCTTTGGGAGCCTTGCGCAATCCGGCTTCGAACGACCGCTTTGCTTCGTTCCATTTCTCCAAGCGCGCGAGGGCCAGCCCTGCCAGGAAGTCGAGATCCGGTGATTGATCGGCGGGACCTCGGGCAAGCGTGGCGGCGTCCTCCCAATGTCCTGCATCGAAGGCGGTTTGCGCCGCAGCCAGGCGGGTTTGTTCGGAGGCGGGACGCTGGGCGAAGGCCGGTGAACCCAGCAGGAGTACGGCGAGCAGAAATCGGATCACACGGCCTTTTCGGGGAGAATTAGCAGCATCCAGTTGTGATTCGGCCGCCATTGCTTCTCGAAATCGGCGCGCGCGATGCGGAGAAGCTTGCCCTGCGCAGGGTCGTTGATGAAAACGGCCGCGGTTTGCCAATCGATGCCGGTCACCACCACGAAGTGCAGCGGAGATTTGGCGCTGCCTGGTTGGAGGCTCACGATCAACGGGCGGCCCTGCTTCAACTGTGCCTGGAGATCGGTCCAATTTCCTTCGAGCGGAAAGACGCGAAAGCCCGAGTCCTTGAGATAGGCTTGCATGTCAGATGCAAAAATTCCGCGGGCCTTGCGCGAATAAAGCTGATTTTGAATTAGGGTGGCGTCGGCGCGCTGGGAATCGACGTGCGCCCCATGGGCATTCCAGTATTGCAGGAGCATGGAGATGACGGCTGAGCCGCAGCCATCCTCGCTCTGTTTTACATAGGGCACATCGAGCCAGACTCCGGCGGAATCCTGGGGCGCGGACGGAGCCGCGCGTCCCAGGAAAGAAAGCAGAAGCGAGGCGAGAGCGATGCGGTTCATCCGCATACGGAGTCACTCCAAATTGAAAGAACTAGCGGAGCGCGACCGCCAGGACGATGATGCCGATGGCGATCAGGATGATCCAAAGCAGATCGCGATCAGAAATGCGTCCAGCGGCAAAATCGCCTTGCGCCTGGCGAGACCGCTGGGCCAGCTTGGCAAGGTCTTCATCGCTGAGTTGGCCGACGGCTTTGTCCACTTTTTGATAGTCGAGGTTAGCGGACTTCAGCGCTTTTTGCGCTTGGTCGGAAGAAAGAAGCGTTCGAACTGCTTCTTCGTTGGATTGGCGCGTCTGGGCCGGCCGCGCGGCGTCTTTGTTCAGGTCGCTTAGAGAAACGACATGCTGCTTGTCTTGGGCCCCCGCTGGGACTCCCGCCAAACCAAACGGAAGGGCAATCGCCAGCACTGACACACACATCTTCACGCAAAAACGCATTCTTCCTCCTATGTATGGCTGGGGTAAGAATAGTTTACGAATTGCACCGCAGCGTGACAAGGAACTTCTGAGGGATGTTCCTCGGAGTCAATCGCCGCCACAGGACAAGAATCACTCTGCCGGCGGGGGCTGCTTGTACTTGGTCGCGTCGACCGATTTCCATTCGCCCTTGATGATGCCTGCCCTAATCTGAGCAGCGGTCTTCCCTTTACCCAACTCCTCGAACGTGTAGAAGTCTTCGTAAATACAGGTTCCGCATCCTGAACCGTGCTTGCTGGCAAAGCAGTCCAGGAGGCTCTTGTGCCCGTGGCTGCGGTCGCAATGGCAATAGCAGGGTTGCTGGTAGAGCGCCTTCTTGATTCTTGCGGCGACGGCATACGCGTTTTGCACGACGGGATCAGTGAAAAGGCCGGGGTCCATCGTTGCCGGAAGTTCGCCCTGCGGGGCCCGCGCATGATACGCGGGCACTGGCTCATCGGCTGTGGATTGCGAGGAATCCGCACTTTGAGGCGAGCTAGAAGCGGCCTGCTGCGGAACAAACACCAGCCCAAGCGCAAAGCCGAAGAGCGCAACAACGCTCAAGAATTTCCTGATTCGATTTCCGAGCATACGCGCCCCCCGTTTATCGCTCAATCGCAGCACTGTCACAGCGTAACAACTTTAAGGCCGTCAAGCGGCGGCCGCTAGATCAACGCAGCTTCAACTTCGGAATACGGCGGAGGCGGGGTGAAAGTTTTCGCTTCGAGATGCTTTGCACGAAGATGGCGATGCACGCGGCGGCCCCAGCCCCTCACAAAGGAAAAATTCAACGCGCCGCCGATGGCCGAGCCTGCAAGAGGAATCAATCGCCCAACCCACTTTTCCGCGGTCTCGGCGCCGATCTTCGCGGCAAAACGTTCGGCGATGCGCGGGGCAAGTTTTTCGAGAATTTGTTTTTCGGCCAAATCCTTACCGTAATCGATGCCGGACGCTGCTGCGGCCGCCTTCCACATTTCAATTCTCTGGTCGTGGCCGCGGGCTTCAAATCCGTAGAGCAGCGAGAGGCGTTGGATGAGCCGCAGCGTGATCACCGTGAGCAGGCTGGCATCCGGCAAGAATGTGATCATGCCACCGAGGCCAAATCCCGCCCCTTCCGCAAGCGCCAGCCGTTCGGCATCGCGAATCAGCGCCTTGGCAATGGCATCCAGGCGCTCGGTGGGAACGTCCTTCATCCGCTCGAAGTTCGGAACCCACAAGCCGTGCTTGTTGGCCAGGTGGAGCCGGAAATCATCTGGGTCAATCTCAATCGAACGCAGCCCGCGGAGAACACCAAACCGCAGAAAGCGGCTGAAGGTACGCCCCGCCAGCGAGCTTTTGACCGAGTTGTGTAACCCTGCCATGCCTATTAGCATCCTAAAGCGGTTAGAACCGCCTGGCAACCGCCGCGTTGCACGGGTTGTCCCCGAATCGCCGGACTGGTGAATCTTCCGGAAAGGGGGGAGTTATCCGGAACGCGGCAGGGAAACGGCAGTTCTACTTGACGCGGAGACGCTTTTCTGTAAACTGCATCTTTCTCTATGGCCACCATGCCACAATTCGTTCCCTCCGAAGTCGTGCACGATCTCGACTTCCCGCAGCGTGAGGCAGCCTTTTTTTACGGCCTGTTCCTGCGCGGTTATTCCGCGGAGCAGTTGCGGCGAGACATCGAAGTGCCGCCGGCGGTCCTTGCTAAGTGGCACCGCGAGGCGGAACGCGATCCGCAGCTTCGAGATATTTTTGCGCGCATGGTGGACTACCGCCGCCACGTGCTGGCCATCTTCGATACCCTCGTAGGTTCAGACACTCACACTCAGCGCGTTCAGTAGACTCCCGACTTTCAGTGCTGCCTAGTGGTAGAATTCCCGACAGGATTCTCGGGTCAATCGCTGTGTTCTTCGGTGCCATTTCCCCTGTACCTTCGTTCAGGTCAAAAACTGTCAGGCAACCAATCTGGAAAGCCAGTGATCTAACCGATTTCGGGGGACAAGTGTCACAAAATGAAGGGGATTCCTCTGATTGACGGGGAACTATTCTGGGGTTAGAATCTCAACGTCCTAGAGCTTGAGGTGTGTTCATGTCAAGGGTGGTAAGGATCCTGTTCTTTTCCATATTTTCGTTCGCCATCGTCATTCCATCGGTTTCCGCCCAACAGGCGCAGGATCCGGGCGCAACTCCAGCACCGCAAAAATTGGACAAAGAAGCAAAGCGGAAGATGAAGAGGACGCTGAAGGAGTTGGACAGCGCTTACAGGCAATGGTTGACGGAAGACGTCACCTACATCATCTCTCCAGACGAGCGCAACGCTTTCCTGCAATTGGATACCAACGAAGAGCGCGAACAGTTCATCGAGCAGTTCTGGCTGCGACGCAGCAGCAATCCGGACCTGCCGGAGAACGATTTTAAGGAAGAGCATTACCGCCGCATTGCTTATGCCAACGAACACTATGCTTCGGGCATCCCGGGATGGAAGACCGACCGGGGCCGCATGTACATCATGTGGGGTCCGGCGGATGAAGTGGAATCGCACCCCACAGGCGGTACTTACGACCGGCCGATGGAAGAGGGCGGCGGCTCCACAACCACATATCCGTGGGAAACATGGCGCTGGCGCTACCTGGAAGGTATCGGGGAGAACATTATTTTGGAGTTCGTCGATCCCAGCGGCTCGGGTGAGTATCACCTGACCATGGATCCGTCTGAAAAAGACGCGCTGCTGCACGTGCCTGGTGCGGGTCTGAGTATGATGGAATCAATGGGCATGGCGTCAAAAGCCGACCGCTTCACGCGTTCGGATGGCACAAACTTGCCGACCACTATGGGTGGCACGCCGGCGAGCATGAACGAATTCAGCCGGCTGGAGCTCTACGCCAAGGTCAATAAGCCGCCCGAGGTTAAATTCAAGGACCTCGAGGCGGTGGTGACTTCCCGTATCGTCCGGGACCAGGTGCATTTCAGCTGGCGTCCGGACTTTCTGAAAGTGACCAATGATACCGTGCTTGTGCCGGTCACCATACAGATCCCGAACAGTCAGCTTTCCTTCCAGGCCAAGGACGGAATTCACTCCGCGACCATGAACATTTTCGGGCGCGTGACCACGCTCACCGGCCGCGTGGTGCAAACGTTTGAAGATGCGGTGTCCAAAGATTTTCCCGATTCGCTGTTCCAACAGTCGCTGAAACTGCAATCGATTTATCAGAAGGCGGTTCCGCTTCGCCCGGGCCTGTACCGGCTGGATCTGGTGATCAAGGATGTGCAGAGCGGAAATATCGGCGTCGTGAACTCTCGTTTGCAGGTGCCTCGCTACGAGGATGACAAACTGGACGCCAGCTCGTTGATCCTTGCCGATCAAATCGAGCATGTTCCCGCGAAGCAAATCGGCTCAGGACAGTTCGTGCTGGGTTCCTCGAAGGTTCGGCCGCGTCTGCAAGGCGATTTCACCACGGCAGACAAGCTCGGCATCTACATGCAGATTTATAACCTGAAGCCCGACGACAAGACCCATAAATCCAGCGCCACCTTCCAATATACCGTCAAAAAGGGCAAGGAACAGATCATGCAGTTCAGAGAAACTTCCGAGGAGATGAAGCAAACGGGCGACCAGGTCACCATCGAGCGCCTCCTGCCTCTCTCGACACTGGCACCGGGGAAGTACAGTCTTGAAGTGAATGCCACCGACACGCTTTCGAATCAGACGATTTCGAAGACGGCGGATTTCACGGTAAAAGCATCGCCGGAGACGAAGACCGCGGCGAATGCTGCGCCGGGGAGGTAAAGCAAAGTGAAACAGGAACGGCTCCGAACCCTGGGGGCCCTGGTCCTGACCGTCATGGTTTCGTCCTTCGCGGCGATTCCGGCGGCCGCGCAAGCGAAGTCTGTCCCGGGCAAGCTTGCAGGAGTAGTGCGCGACGCTGCGGGTACGCCGCAGATGGGCGCGAGCGTGGAATTGATTTCCGAGGCGGTGGGGGTGGCAGCCACCCGGGGCTTCCTGACGAACACTGAAGGCATGTTCCGGGGCGACAAGCTCGCTCCCGGTTTCTACACTGTCCGCGTGACTCTGGCCGGTTTTCTTCCAACTCTTGAAAAGCACATCCGCGTCACTTCGAATCTGACGACCGTAGTTCGCATTGAACTGGAATCCATGTTTGCGTCGCTGGATCAGTTGCGGCGCATGCCCTCGAGCAGCACCGCGGAAGTTGACGATTGGAAATGGGTGTTGCGGTCCGCTTCGACAATGCGTCCGGTTTTGGAATGGGTGGACAGCGATACCTTGAGTGGCACGGCCGTTACCAGCGACTCGGGCAGGCCGCGGGCACCCCGAATGCGAATGGAATTTACCGATGGAGCGCGGCGCCCCAGTTCGGCTTCCAGCATTGCCTCTTCGCCCGCCACCGCCGTGGCATACGACCAGAAATTGGGCGGCACGAGCAGAATGATCCTGGCAGGCCAGGTGAGCTACGACGGCGATTCTCCCGCCGGCGGCATCGCGACGGTGTGGTTGCCAACGGGAACGCTCGGCGCCGGTCCGCATACCGCGTTGGTCCTTCGCGAAGCCAAGCTGGGCCCGGTCGGCCCGACTTTCCGAGGTATCCGGTTTGATCAGGGCGGCGCGCTGGCCCTCGGAGATCGCACGGTTCTGCAGTACGGCGGCGAATATGTCCTGGTGGGACTCGGGGCCGCAGCGTCTTCGCTCCGTCCGCGCGCTGAATTGAACGTGCGCGTCACCGATGATTGGAGCACCGCTGTCGTATTCGCTTCCATGCCCAACGGTCCCGGTCCGCTCGAAGCGAATGATGCACAGCCGGGTGGCGCGCTCGCCGCGGCGCTCAATGAACTGGATGCATTTCCCGCGCTGCTCTGGCGGCAGGGCCGTCCCGTCTTGCAGAAAGGTCTGCACGAAGAAATTTCAGCGGAGCGAAAATTCGGTACTCGCGGGAAGCTTCAAATCGCAGGCTTCCACGACGATAACCGCCACGTGGCCGTCTTCGGCCGGGGCAACGATCTGCCTACGGCTGACTATTTTCAGGATAATTTTTCCACGGGTTTTGCTTATGACGGTGGCTCCTCCAGCAGTTGGGGAACGCGCTTCGCATTTCGTGAGAAGCTCAACGGCGACATTGAATTGACCGCCGTTTATTCTTTCGGTGGAGCTTTGACGCCTTCCGACGACGCGGACGGTCTGCTTCGCGATGCGCTTCGCACGGCGCAGCGGCATTCTCTGGGGGCGGGAATTTCCGGGAAAGTGCCCCGCCTCGGCACGAAAGTCCAGGCGGGATATAAATGGGTGAGTGGCGTCACGGTCTCCTCCGTGGACAGCTACGGTGAGTCCCTCTTCCAAATGGACCCTTACCTACACTTGATTTTCCGCCAGCCGCTCCCGAGGCCGAGGTTTGCGTTAGGGCGGTGGGAGGCCATTGCGGATTGTAACAATCTGTTGGCGCAGGGCTATGTCACCACCAACAGCCGGGACGGCCGAGTCGTTTTGGTACCCGCATTCCGGACATTTCGCGGCGGACTGAGCGTTCAGTTTTAGGGATTTCTTGGTTCTAAAAAGCTGTATTTGTCCTTCCAGAAATAGGATGATTCTGGTCAGCCTAGCCTTCCGGTGCAGTAAACTATTGAATATAAAAGAGTTTTGGGGGAGGGTCGCTACCAAACAATGGACATTGGGTTGCACGTGGTTTCTCATGACAGGGTGTAGCTCTGCCCGGTAGAGTTATGAGGCAAAACCTCCGAGTTAGCCTTGGGGCGGTCGTACTAGCGCTTGCCACGCTGGCGGCGGTGATTTTTGCCCTGATTAACTTCGATCAGCGTACCCGCTTTGAGGTGGTGTACGACGGGGTGGCCTGGCTCGACACGGACCACGGCATTCAAGCCAGCCGGGTATCTCCCAATTCTCCCGCGACTCGGGCGGGGGTCCGTCCCGGCGACCTCCTGCTTACCATCAATAGCGCCCCGGTCACAAGGGCTGCGGAAGTCGCTCGGCGGCTGGACCGTGCCGGGCTCTGGACCCAGGTGCGCTACAAACTTTCTCGCGGTGGCGAGGAATTCGAAACGCGGCTCCTTACAGCGCCTGCCGAAAAGCCTCTCGCGACCGAGAACTACCTGCGAATCGTAGGCTTGTTGTATCTGTTCATCGGAATGTTCATTTTCATCCGCCGCTGGAACGCTCCGCGCGCCGTGCACTTCTACGTTTTTTGTCTGGTCTCCTTCGTTCTCTGGTCGTTCCATTTCAGCGGCAAGTTGGACACCTTTGACTGGGAAGTTTATTGGTCTGAGGTTGTGGCGCGCTTGCTGGCTCCTGCTTTGCTGCTCCACTTTGCGTTGGTATTCCCGGGGCGCTCCGAAACGACCATCCGGACGGGTTCGAAATTGTTGGCCGTCTATTTCCTGCCTCTCGCTCTGCTTCTGGTTCACCTTAATACGGCGCTCAAGGCTTTCGGTTTCTTGCCCTGGCTTGCTACATACATATTGCTTACGAAATGCGAATTCGGTTATCTCGCCCTTTGCTTCCTGGCTGCGGGGCTTGTTTTCTACCGGAACTACCGCGAGGCGCCGTCCGGTGTCCTTCGTCAGCAATTAAAATGGCTCACCGGCGGAACTCTTGCCGGCAGTCTGCCCGTTTCCTTGCTCTACATCGTTCCCTTGGTGCTCGGCGTGACGATGCGCCCGTGGATGCAGCTCTCCGTATTGAGCCTGGTGCTGATCCCTCTGTGTTTCGGCTACGCTGTCATCCGCTACCGCTTAATGGATGTGGACATCATCTTCAAGCGCGGCCTGGCGTATACGGCGGCAACGGCAGCCGTAGCCGCGGTCTACTTCGCGTTGGTCGCGCTGATCGCTAACATTTTTCATGCGCCAACGAACGGCCCTGCCGGCGGCATGATCGCCATTGTGATTGCCGCGTTTTTGTTCCAGCCGTTCCGCGCGGGGATTCAAGCGCGCCTGGATCGCTTCTTCTATCGCGACCGCCTCGATTACCGCCGCACGCTCATCGAGTTCGGGCGCACGCTGACGAACGAAGTGCGTTTCGACCCGATGCTGGGCTCGGTCATGGATCGTATCTCGCAAACGTTATTGGTCGACCGTCTCGCCATTTTTGTGGAAAATGCCTTGCAACCCGGACAGATGCGCATTGCCCGATCGATGGGTGTGCGCCTTTCCGAGTCTTTGGATCTTAGTTTCCTCGAGCCGGCCCGGCCCGAGTTTGCCCGTGGGGCGCTCTTTTTCGAGTCGCCCCGTGTGGCAAGGGACGTCAGCGACTCCGTTCGCCGCACGCTTGAGCAACTGGACCTCAACTACTTTGTCCCCTGCCGCATCCGGGAACACACCGTTGCGGTTCTCGGCCTCGGCAAAACCGTCGATGGAGACTTTCTGTCCAGCGATGACGTCGAGTTGGTCGAGACCATCGCCGGCTATGTCGCCGTGGCTCTCGACAACGCCCAGCTTTACAACTCACTCGAACAAAAAGCTCTCGAAATCGCGCGGCTCAAGGACTTCAGCGAAAATATCGTGGAATCCCTCAACGTCGGCGTGCTCTCCGTTGACCTGGAAGGCATCGTCGAATCCTGGAACACGCGCATGGAGCAGCTTTTCGGGGTGACCCGCCAGGAA
>Ga0209488_10002729_pt1 | contig 14424 bp, 17 predicted proteins | sample Rivendell_Oct201_8_FD_188349 | JGI IMG/M metagenome (GOLD analysis project Ga0209488, IMG submission 188349) | Vadose zone soil microbial communities from the Eel River Critical Zone Observatory, Northern California, USA -... | ecosystem: Environmental > Terrestrial > Soil > Vadose zone >... | reverse complement strand
CTCGTAATTGGAAAACGGGGACGCTGAAAGCTGCTTGGGGTTGGTAAGAGCAGTTTTCGGGCCAGCGGTGAGGGAGGGCAGGCGACGGCCTATCTTGGTGATTCTAATTAGCTTGACTTGGACTTTACAATCGAGGGGCGAGTTGACGAGCCAACCTGAGGAAAATCACGTGCTATACAGGAAAATCCCTAGAGCGAGCTCACGGGAAGGGTTTAACCGTGTTCCTGCATAAGCGAATGCACGGGGGCGACGCCACGACGGAGACCGACGTCCACTTTCGACGCCCCATCTCCGGTCGATCGCACGATACACGATAAAAGATCGCCAAGGGCCGACTCAGCATGGATGCTGGGCACAGCGCAATTGCATCGCGGAACCCGCAGGCGGACGGGCTCCTTAGATAGGCGACTAATAGCCGAGCGCTAACACAACTTCATGGGATGGGCTTGCGCTTTGAGGCCATCTTTTTGCGTCGCGCAACGATGATAAACACGATCACGACGAACAATACACCGGCGATAATGCGAATCGTAGTTGGATCCATGGAAGCGACTCCTCCTTATAATTATGTGACATTGTTTTGGCTAAGGCTTGTGCTGCATATAACCGAACTAAACTGAAAGAGCAACAGAAAAAGAAGGCGAGCGCCTGCGTGCTGGGCGGTCGAGATAACGGACAAGAGATACTTACGTTGTCGATTTTGGGCTGGCGAGCAGAGGATTAAGCGCCGGCCGCCCGCCGAAAATAGCCGATACGCGAAATGCTCTCTCGTGTTCATCGACTTTTGTCCGCTTCATCAGCCGGAGTAACACTCACACCGATCAAGACCTTGATCGAAACGGGCATGCCATTAAGTTGTGCAGGAAGGAAAAGCCATTGTGCCAGGGAGTCAAGAGCGGCCTGCGCCCTGGCATCCATTGCACGCACAGCATGCAAGAGCTGCAAGTGGCCATTGTCGTCAATGATACCCTGAAGGAAAACGGGGCCTGTATCGACACCGATTTTGTCCTTGGGCAGTGTCGCCGGTACCTTCTTTACGACAGCAGGAGGTGTGAGCAAGTCATTTGAGCGGTTATTGCCGGCGCCAGAACCCAGAAGTGCGTATTGCATTGGACAGTCGCGGCCATTCCCCACGCCGGTCATCGGTATGTATACGGTGTAGACGATTTCACTTCGCTGGAAAACGCCCAAGTCCCGGCTGGCGCCACCACTGCTTCCACCTGAAACGATGGTCAGAGCGTAAGAGCCACGTGGGTTGAGATGGGTTGGCGCGGGGCGGCCGTTGCGTCCTGGAACGCCGCCACTGATCGAGATTCCTGATACAGTCGCGGTCACAACGGGAGCTGCCGGCACCGCGGCATCCGACCTGGAGGGCACACTCGAAGAACCGACATTCCCGGGTCCATGCGCGTCAGCCGAAGCGATTTTATTATTAGTCCCGCTCTCAACAGGAGAGCGCGAAGAAGTCTCCGCTGCATCCGTAGCGACGCCTGTCGGCGTTCCCGAGGCAGCTCCGGGTGCGGTTTCGATCTGAGCTGGCTTCGGCGGGGGCGCAACGATGAATCGGGAGGCCAACTCCGCGTTGGGGATAACCGGAGTGAGGTCGGGAGGAGGGATGACTGCGTTGATCACCGCCGCTGCCCTTGGCCCGAGCAAAGGCGCGCGTGCGATGGGCGGCGTGGGGCCATTGGATCCGGAACCAGATGCAAATTTCGGCGCTACCGGGGATGTCGCGGCAGAGAGAGAAGGCTGGGCCGGCGCCTGGGCTGGTGGCGGTGACACCGGTCGCACAGGAAAAACCAAAGAGCTTTTCAGCGTGCTAATGGGCAGCGCCGGATTCGGGATGCGTGGCTCGCTGGCTCGCGAGGCAGTTTGTTTGCGCGGGCTAGGCACGATCGGATGTTCCAGATTTCGCTTCACAGGCGCTCGGGCCGGTGGATCCGGAGCTATCGGAGCCACCACGAAACTTGGCAAACGCACGGGATAGGCAAGCTTCTGTGGCGAGACTAGGTCTGGCCTGCGGATCGTCTGCACACCGGTGGTGGCGTCCGGAGGGTTGGACACGATGGTGCGAGCGCCCGCGTAATCACGTTTCAGCTGAACCGAAGGCGGATCTATTTTGGTCGACGGCGCCGGAGCCCTGCTTGAAGTCGCTTCGGACTCAGGTTCCTCGCTGATGTTGGGGTCGCCTTCCGCGTTTGTGGGGAGAGGCGGCAGAAGTAGTGGCTCGAAAATAGCCTGAGCCCGGAGATCCGCGGTGCTTGGGACGTCGGTACGTGCGCGAACCAAAATTGGGAGCGACATCAGCAGGACAGCGATGCTGGTATGCAGCAGAGTGGAGAGCAGCAGCCCGTTGCGCGGAGGAAATGGCGTTGACAACAGCGCGAGCTTGGGAGGACGGACGCGGACGCGCACGAGCGACGGACCAGCCGTTAGCGTGGGATTTCCCAAAGAGTGGGTGCGAGTCGAAAGTAAACCTATGCTAAGCATCACTGGATTAGCGCCGGGCGAAGAATCGAAAATGTCGCGAGGGGGTTCAGGATCATTTTGACTCCCGAGCTGCCGACCATGGAGAGATTGTCCACGGCAGTGTTGCAATATGTGTGATATAAAAATCTCATCATCAGATGGCACCTATTGTAACAACTGAGGCTTGAGCACCTGAAAAGTCACCTGAGGATTCAGGATCATTGTAAGCCCCGAATTGCCCGTCATATTGAGCTTGTCCACAACAATGTTTCCCAAGGTGAATGCTCCAGAGCCCGAACCGCCATTCATGGAAAGACAGGATGTGTTTGTTCCGCAAGTTGTTCCGGTTCCAGAATGAAAGTACATAAAGCCGGAGAGGAGGAATTGACCGCCCCCTCCCCAACTAGCGTTGGCTGCGGTGGAGCGACTTTGAAAAAACAAGAATCCACGGTTCTTGCCATCTGAGGAGCCATATGTACCAGAGCACGGGGCAAACAGGATGTTGCCGTTGATGGTGGCTGGAACCTCTGTTGGGTTCGCTGCGCCGCCGGGACATTGCAGCACGCGCGATGGGACGCTGCCAGTTGCGACAGACGACGCAGTACCGTCCACCTTATACGAGACGACGCAATTGTTTGGGGTACCCGATCCGGGAGAAGCGGAGGTACACGCAGCCGAGCTGCCCGCGTTTGCTGTGACTGTGACGCTGTTGCTGCCTCCCAGGCTGAAATAAAAGGTAATGCCGTTGGTGCCGTCACCGGCCACGGTGCTCATTCGTACCGTGGCTTGTTTGATGCTAAGACCATTTACACCAAGGTAGTAGAGGCCCGGGTCGAAAATCGCCGTACTCGGCGTCGTTGAGTCGGGCCCCATGTTCTTCCAAACAATACCACCGCCACCGGCAACAGTCTGGCCGGGCGTCTGCGCCGTATTCCAGGCAGGGGCTGTTGTGCCCGCTGTTCCCCCTGACGATTGAAAAACAAAGCTCCCGGCGTTGCTTGCTGCAGTAGGCAAGATTAGGGCGCCCGCGGGATAAGCCTGACCTGCCGTCCAATTCGCGCCACCCGAATTGAATTTCGGATTTGATCCACCAAAGGGCAGCAGTAGACATGCGTCACCCCCCGGGGGGATGGTGCCGGCTGAGCAAGCCGTGTAATCACCAGGGGTGAACTCCACGCAACCCTTAGGGTCCGGACAACCGTTGAAAGCAAACGGGATTGGTGTTGCGGTGCCTACATTCGCGGGTTTGCTCGGCGCTGCGATCGTGGCCCATGGATCGCCGATCGGAGCAGATGGCTGTACCCAGTTCCCACTGGTACCCAGGTTGACGCCTGCCGGTTTTGTCGAGGGCCCTCCAAAGGCGCCAAAATCGGCACCGCTCCCGCCGGGGCCAGCCTGCGAAAGATCGACCGTTCCAGTGGTTACTGCGGTGCTGCTGGTGGAATCCACTTGAATCGAGCGTTTTGGGCCGCCCAGCACTTTGATTGTTGCAGCGCCAGCTACGGACAGCGCGCCGCTTGACGTTGGATGCAGAACCACCAGCGGGATTGGGACAGCAACAGGATTCAAGCCACAGCCGGCCGAGGCGCTGATATCTACAGTTCCTGTGGAAGAAGCGAGCTTGGTAAACGACATAGGCACATGATCGGTGATCTTGACTTTGACATATGGATTGGCGACTGTCCCGAACCCCCCAGGAAGGGAGGCGACGCCCGCAAGTGAACTTGGGAAGGTGACGCTCACGTTTGACCCCGAATAGCCGTTCAGGGCCGCGTATGCGCAAGGGGGAGAACCCGCATTGGTGCTGCAATCGAAGGGCGAGCCAATCCAACTGAAAGGCTGCAACCCATTCTGTCCGGACGCAGCCGGACTTATAGCATTCAGGAAGAGGTCGGCGGCGGCGGCCTGACAGGCAGCATCGGCCGCTCCTTGGGCCATCTGCCGATGCGCCCACACTTGCGTGTAATCGGTTGCCAATCCCAGAACTGCCAGTAAAAAAACAGCAATAAACACGACAATAACCAGGAACGTTTGTCCCCGTTGACGGCGCCACGGTCGCCCGATGATACAGAACCTGATCATGCTACTGGACCACCATTCGTCCTTCCGCGTACGTCTTCATCGTCGGCGCCGTAATGAACTTTGGGAGATACGGAATATACGTGTAGGTCACAGTGACTCGCACTCGATTCGGCGGGGCAGCAGTGCCGTCCGGAAACGTAACCGCGGGTGAGATGGCGCTAACATTGTGTAATGACGTGCCAGCAAAGGCTTTGACCTTTGCTTGAGTGCCGGCGACATCTCCACCGGCGTGGACCATCGCATAGCGAACGCCCTCATTGACGGCATCAGCCATCACCGTGTACGTGTACAACACCCAGCCAAGTTCAAAGACAAAGAATACGACCATGAAGATCACCGGAATGACGACTGCCGTTTCCAGCAGGCTCTGGCCGGCCTGACGCTGCCATCGAGTTTGCGTGTTGCGTCGCATGATCACGCCTCTAAAACAGGGACCTCATGGAAACCTGACGATGAAACTTCAAGTTCGCCGGCAGGACCACGTTGAATGCGGTGCCCGGGATAACGGGTGTAACGGTGTATCCGACATCAACACGATGCAGGACAAAAACGGGCGCTTCTGGGTCGGCGGCGGGCGTTGCAAACGTGAATGCGGGACCAAACGGATCACACAAGGCGACGTGAGTGCTGGAGTTTATCCCTTTGGCACTAGTACACACTCGTACCGAGGCGTTAGACGTAGTCGCACCGCTGATAGCGTTCGTTAAATTGTCATAAACGAGACTGCTGACAGCCGTCGTGCCCGGAGCCGAGGCGGTTGTTATCGCCTGCCCGCCTTGGGACGCGTATTCCACGCCAACTCGGGGTGCCGCCGAAAGGGTCAGCACCATGAACCACATGTAGCCAAAATTGATGATGTTGAACGAGACACCGAGCAACAAGGGCATGGCAAGTGCCGTTTCCAGCAAACTTTGCCCGTCCTGGCGTTGCGACAAACAACACAACATTTTGCTACCCACGCTTATTTCTCCATCGACGGCGCGGACAGATCCGCGCGGTCGAATTCCATCGCGTCGCCTATTTGGGTGGACGTTGACGCCAACACGCCGGATGGCAGCTCGAGCACGGCTGCTGCCTTCCAGAAGATCCGAGTCATTCGGAACGGGCCCATATCACCACGCATGGCGATGACCTTCCAATCGGGGTCCAGAAACGCAATATCTATCGGGAACTGCATTCCCCAGGTGTGTATGCTCTGTGAGGGGACAATTAGCAACCCGTCGCCCGGCCGGAGTGCGCGCTCGCCAAGCAGACCGACGATCCGTGTCAATCCGGTCTCTGCGACGCGAACGCAACTACCCACCAGGGTTCCGCGGGTAACGTTTGTTGCGCGCACCGCCTTTTTCTGCCATCGCATGGCTATTTCGTAAACTCCGAAAGTACTTTCTGGATGTTGAGAATTGCCGGTCCTAGCGATACAACGAAAATGCTGGGGAAGATGAATAGAACCAGGGGCAAAAGTAGTTTGACTCCCGTTTTGGCTGCGGCTTCTTCGGCTTTTTGTGTGCGTCGGGTGCGCAGCGTGTCTGAGAACTGCCCGAGCGCATTCGCAATGGGTGTACCGAAGCGCTCAGTCTGCACCAACATGCTCACAAACTGCCGGACAAAATCAATATCAACGCGTGCAGCCATGCTTCGCCAAGCCTCGAGACGCGGCTTTCCCGCGCGCTGCTCGCGATTGATGATCTGGAACTCGTCGGCCAAAGCAGGTGAGGTCAGCCTTATTTCGTCGCCAACTCGCGCCATTGCCTGATCGATACCCAAGCCTGCTTCCATACAGATGACCAATAGGTCTAGGGCATCGGGTAGGGTGCTGCGGATGCCTTCCTGCCGCCGCGAAATCAGCTGCGTAAGCACAAGATCGGGGAGCATAAAACCGAGGACCGCGCCCACCAAAATTGCGGACAGCATGTTGCTGCTACCCAAGAAGCTTCCCGCCGCGATGGCAACGACGGGCAACAGCATCTTTGTCGCGGTAAAGATCTCAATGTGCTCAGGCTTTCGAAATCCTGCGAGCGCGAGCCGATAGGCCAGATCCTCATCGGAACCAGAGACAAGACTGCGAATGGGTTTGAAGATACCAGTGACGCCGGCCGCCGCTTGGGCCAGGCCACTTGTAGGTGTTTCATCGATCAGCTGCGAGGTGGGAGCCGGCGGAGCCGAAATTTCCATCAGCCGCTCATCAATGGTGTCCTTGCCACTGAGAAGCAGGATAAGCGTGGCGGCAACGAGAAATATGGTAACCGTTACCGAAATTAGAAATAAAAGCATAATCTGTCCTAATACTTAATATTCACAATTTTTCGTATCACGAGCATGCCGATAACCATCATGATTGCAGCGTAAGTCACCAGTTTTTGTCCCAGTGGATCTTGAAATAGGGATTTGCCGTAGCCTGGATTGAGAAAATTTAGGGCGATGAATATCACAAACGGCAGGGCGCACAAGATCCAACCGGTCAAGCGGCCCTGTGCCGTCCGGATACGCATCTGTCCAGCTACGCGTACTCGCTCACGGATTACGTGCGATGCCTTGTCAAGGATCTGAGCGAGGTTGCCGCCAGTTTCCTTCTGAACCAGAATCGCCGTAACCAGGAATTGGAGATCGGTAACCGGTACGCGACGACTAAGATTGATCATCGCCTCGCGAAATGGCAGCCCAAAACTTTGCTCATCAGCCGCGCGACGAAACTCCGAACGCAACGGCTCGTCGGACTCCTGAGCTATAGTCTCGACCGAGGCGGATAGCGCCTGACCAGCCCGGAGGCCGCGCGACATCAGATCGATCGCCTCGGGAAGAAGCTCCGAGAAACGCCGCAGCCTCAGCTTGCGTTTTTGTAGCAAGAAAAGATATGGGGCCGCGCCCAGCGCCAGACCAGGGGCCCAGCCAATCAGCCCTGGCGCAATCCACCAATTGCCTGCCATAGCGCCCAAGCAAACAAGCACTAATGTGCCGAAAACAATCCGTCCAACCGTCCATTGCAGATCGCATTGCTCAATTAAGAGTTGAAGCCCGATGGCAATCCGGTTATTCCGCAGGAATTTATCGAAAGTGGGAATCGTGCTGAACGTTATTTCCTTAACGATGTCTGGCTCTTCGATTCCCGAGGAAACGCGCTTTCGGTCAAGCGACGCCAGGCGCGTATGAATCAGCTTGTCTGCCTTCGAGGGCTCGGTAAAGAACGCTACCACCGCGAAAGCGGTGATCAGAATAATGAAAAATATACTGACAAGCGTCACGACTAAACCTCGCAGACGTGCTCGAAGATGTTGGGCGGAAGGTGAATGCCCGAAGCCTTCAATCGATCGGCAAACGTCGGCCGTAAACCCGTGGCGCGGAAGCGGCCAAGTACGCGATTGTTCGGTCCGATGCCGAGGCGGTCAAAAACAAAAATGTCTTGTAAGGTCACCATGTCATCCGAAACTCCGGTAACCTCGGAAATCTGCGTGATTCGCCTGGAACCGTCGCTGAGGCGCGCCACCTGCACAATTACGGACACGGCAGATGCGATTTGCTGGCGAATGGCCTTGTCCGGCAGGTTAAGTTCGGCCATCAAAGACATAGTCTCGAGACGCGCGATAGCATCGCGCGGATTGTTGGCGTGGATGGTGGTAATCGATCCATCGTGGCCGGTGTTCATGGCCTGCAACATATCCAGGGCCTCTCCACCGCGCACCTCACCAAGCACAATGCGATCCGGTCGCATACGCAAAGCGTTAATCACTAGTTCGCGCTGACGAACTGCGCCTTTTCCTTCCACGTTTGGAGGACGGCATTCCATCCGGACGACGTGCGGCTGCTGGAGTTGCAATTCGGCCGAATCTTCGATCGTAACGATTCGTTCCCGCGGGGAGATAAAACTCGACAGAGCATTGAGTAATGTAGTTTTACCGGCGCCCGTGCCTCCCGAGACGATGATGTTGAGCCGCGCTTTCACCGCGCTCTTCAGTAGTTCCAACATTGGAGACGTGATGGCGTGCTTGGACAACAGTTGATCCACTCCAATTGGTGTGCGGCCGAAGCGGCGAATCGACATGACTGGGCCGTCGATCGCCAATGGCGGAATGACCACATTTACGCGCGAGCCGTCGTCCAGCCGCGCATCGCACATCGGCGACGATTCATCTACGCGCCGCCCCACGTTCGACACGATCTTGTCGATGATATGGCGTAGGTGCCCGGCATCCTTAAAGACGACGCTGGTAAGTTCCAGCATGCCGCCTCGTTCGATGTAGACCTGCCGGTGGGTATTAACGAGAATGTCGGTTATAGACGTATCTTGCAGGAGTGGCTCGAGCGGTCCCAGGCCAAAAACTTCGTGTAACACCTCGCGGCAAATTCGCTCTCTGTCAGCGCCGCTCAGCGGCACGTTGGCGGCGCCGATCAAGTCGTAAATTACGGTCTGCACCTGAGTTCGTGCGCGGACGTCTTGCAACGACGTGAGCTTTTCCAGGTCAATTTTGTTCAACAAATCGCGATGCAGGCCTGTTTTCAGCTCCTGGTGTGATTTGTACGAAGGCGCACTCGTGCCTTGCGGAGCCTGCGGAACTGGTGCGGTGTTAAACCCGAATCCCATTCTTCTACTCTCCCGAAAACTACACGCCAAATATCGCCCTCATGCCACCGGCAGACTGGGCCGCAGCGACAGGCTTGAGGCCCTGATTGTCCCCTTTGCTGCTTACCAGCGAGTGGGCCCATTTTTGTATCGCCGCGGCAAAATCCGACTTACTTCCAGAAATCGGCGCGCCAGTATTTATGGCTCGAATTACTTCGTTGTAGCTGTTTGGCACGCGCAGGGAAATCTCTCGACCCAAAGCTTTCTCAATGCGATCGTCGCTCAGCGGCCCTTTTTTCGAATGGCGATTCAACACGATCTGAATGCTGCTCGAGCTGTAACCCAGTCTCGATAGGTGCTCGATGTACCGGACGGCGTTGCGCACCGAGGGCAGTTCGGCCGTTATTACAATGGCCACTTGTTCTGATTGGGAAATGCAGGCCCGCGTGCCGTCGGTCAGCCCGGGAGGGCAATCGACGACTACGAACTGATAGGTATCGGCGAGAAACGCAAGCGTATGTTCAACAGCTGACGGTGCCGCGCCGTGAATCGTATCCACCGCCTCAGGCGAATCGAGGACATGAAGTCCCGAACCATGGTGCAGGATAAAACCGCGTAGCAGTTCTTCATCCAGGCGATCGCCGTTATTCGCCAGCTCGTAAAAGCTATACTGGTGACGCCCGGTGCCCAGATACAACGATGCATCGCCCAGCGTGGAATGCTGATCAACCAGCACGCACTTCCGCTTTCCCTCCTGATTCAATTCCAGCGCCAAGTGCAACGCAAGCGAGGTGACACCAGTGCCACCCTTTGCCCCAACTAACGTAACGATCTTTCCGCGCGCTCCCGATCGCGCTTTCTTCTTTTGTTTCGCTTGTACCCGCGCCAACCCGTCTAGCACTCGATCATGCTGCAATGGCTTCAAAAGATATTCCGCGCAACCTGCGCGCATTGCCGTAATGATTCCGTCAGGCTCCGAATACGCCGATATGGCAAAGGTCTGCAAGTCCGGATATTCAGAGCGTAGACGCTCGGTGATCCAAATGGCTTCCTCGGTATTTCGGTCATAGTCAACGAAGCAAATGCGCGTGTTTGCGAGTTCCAGAGCGCGGCTTATCTCTCTCTCGATGCCAACGTAATTATCTAGATTTCCTACGACCACGGCCCCGGGCACGCCGGCCATGAAATGCGCCAAGGCTTCGTATGACGTAGCATCGAGGCAAATCGCCATGGCTGCTATTCTGGTTGACTTTTCAACTGTGGCCATTATTTACTCCCAGACCCATGTGGGGTTTTCGTGTCAAATTGTTTCTGGTCTAACGGTGCGATCGGCATTTTCGGCAACTCAGGAGCGGCAGTTTGCGTCGCTGCTGGGTCCACGATGGTCGGCGTCACGATCACCACAAGCTCGGAGTTCGTCTTGCTGATCGATCGGGACCGAAAGAGCTGCCCCAGAATCGGAATGTCCCCAATCCCGGGCACCTTGGAGAATTGCGCCGTCGTTCTCTGATCAAGCAGTCCTGCGATGCCGAAGCTTTGCCCGTCTCGCAATTCCACAACAGTTTCCGCATGGCGAGTTGCGATGGCTGGCAGCACGAATCCGCTTATAGTTACAGCATTCGTGAAATCCAACGAGCTTACTTCCGGGAAAACCTTCAAGCGAACCGTGTTATCGCTCTCGATATATCCCGTAAATTCGAGTTTTACGCCGAAGGGTTTGAACTGAACTGTAACAGTAGACGCACCCGCGACACCGGAGATAACCGGATACGGCAATTCTCCGCCAGCCAGGAAGCGCGCCGTCTCACCATTCGCTGCTAGAAGATCTGGTTCTGCCAGGATCTCCAGCACGTTTCGCTGTTGTAAGTCGCGAATCGTCGCGCCCAAGTTGAGGTCCGGGCGGAAGATAAAGATGTTCAGCAAATCTGAAAGAGTCTCCGTAGTCGTAAAGCCCCTGTTGGGAGCCCCGATAGCGCTCGTCAACTTGCCTTGATCGCCTAACCCCAGCGTCCCGAATTGCTGCGTCGTTATCGTTCCGATGGTATTCGCCGCCCCGGTGCTGAGCAGGTTGACGCCAAAGGCCGACAGCTTCGTTCGGTCCACCTGAGCAAATCGCACTTTCAGCAGCACCTGCTTCTGCCGGCGCGGCAAAGCGATTTTGATGGAGTTTACGACCTCTTTGGAGAAGGGCGCGGCCATCTTGCCGATTTGGTCTGCGATTGCAGACGACGATGCCGTTCCAGTCAGAACTACCCTGCCCTCTTCAGATTCTGCCTCGATGTCCTCACCAGGCAGTCCTCGTGTAATCGCGTCCCGTAGTAACGAGACATCGAGATCGGCGAACACCTCAATGATTCGGGATTGATTGTTCTCTTCCCATAGCACAACGCTACTGCTTCCCGCCGCTGTTGCGGTTACCACCACTTCATTTGGTGCCGTGGTGGCGGTGGTCACAACTGCCGGATTACCGACCAACACCCGCCGCAGGCGAGGTTCTGTACGAATCACGACTGAGTGACCAACCAATATGTGCAGTACCTGGTTGCCCACGCTTTCGGCGGGAACTGCTTGCTGCCCAGTGGCCGCGTGAAGAATTTTTTGTTCTGCAGGCCGTTCCGGCTGAATCTGCGCCGCCGCAGGACCGCAAAGGCCTAATGCAATCGCTGTGCATAGCGGCAGCAGAAGATTTCTTGTGTCGTAAACTTGCAGAATGCCTCCTTCGCCCTATTCCTGAACTGCTGGGAATTTGGCGATTGTCGTCTTTCCATTGACCAGCGTCTCCACCGTGTAGACGTCGGGTGCTTTTACGGCAGCCGCCGCCTGTTTCACATGCTTCACTTCTGATTGAGGCGCCTTTTTCTCAATTCCAGCCAATCCCGCCATATCGACGGGTGGGACATCCGGACTCGCCGAGTCGCCGCCGTTGCGCAGCACAAAATGGATGGTGCCTTGGTTCTGCGCGAGTGCCAACTTCTCCGATTGTTCAGGGCTCACCAGCAGCGTGACTACAGTCACATTCTCAGGTTTCCCATTCGGATCGGGGTCCATCTTCGTCCCGGTGGACAGCACCTGTACGTTCTGAAGGACCGTATGCGTCTGAGTGCTCGCGGCGTTGTTCTCGGCCTTGAGGGTGACCAGCACATCCACGTGAGAGCCGGGAAAGATAAATCCGGCGATGTTCATGACCTCATTTGTCTTGACGGCCGTCGCGCGCATGCCGTCGGGAATTTTGGCCGACAAACCTAAACTGGCGCTCGCTGCCAAGTCACGGCGCAGCACCGGTTGGTTCGTCGCCACCGCATACATCAGCACGTGGCCCGCAACGTCTTCTTTTTTCTCGATCAGCCCATCCAGCGGTACATTCAGGGGCCAATCGATGTCGGTCAAATTATCCACGGTAATGGGAGTGCCGGGCTGCAAGGCAATCGCCGCTGCCACGATGCGCCTGGTCTTTGGGCGCGACGCAGCTTGCGTCCGTGTGATTCGAAGATAGAAAACGGAGGTGATGCCCAGGGAGATCACCAGTGCAGCTATCAGAGCGATGCCAAGTCGACGAGTACCCATGAATTAGCTCCAAAATTTCGTGAGAATAGCCCAATACAATGTGCCGGCTGCAAATGCGAGCCCATACGGCATGCGAATCGCCGTGGGATTATCCAGGTTCACAACCGGGTGTGTTTGCACTCCATGCTGGGCATGAAATGCTGCCACCCACAATGTGTTCCGCAGCGTCTCCAGAATGCGGCCGGACACCACCATAAAAATTATTGCCAGCGCGCCTCCCGCCAGAGCCGTGGCAAACATCACCTGCCAGGACGCCGCGGGACCGATGATGCAACCGAGCGCGGCGGCGAGCTTAACGTCTCCCGCTCCCATGGCGCGGACAAGGTAGAACAACATAAACACGCCACCGAAGAGCAGGCCGCCACCAACGCTAGCCAGCAGTCCTCTCCAGCCGTGCAGAACGCCTTGCAACGCCAAGCCCGTGATCATGGCAGCGTAGGTCAGCCGGTTAGGGATGCGCCGTTCCCGAACGTCAGTAATCGCGGCGCAAATCGCCACTGCCGTCGCTGCTACGGGGATGACTTGGGTCAGATTCATAATTGCAAACTGGTATTCCTCTACTTGATCGATGTGCTGGCACCTGCAACGTCCTACGTAACGATGGCCTGAATTCTGGTGGTCAGCGTGTTGAGCCCGTTTGTGATGACGTTTGCGATCGCATTCGAACCGGTCACAACCGCCGTCAAGACGGCGGCCAAAACCAGCGCGTATTCAAGCAAATCCTGACCCGACTCCTCAAGATAGAACCTGGCGATGAAGCGTCTGAATGTCATCGAAATTTCCTTTAATGATTCTGGCTACTCTGCGACCCCGGATTCCGGTGCAGGTAAATAGGGAAAACGGCGCCGCACAACGCGACTTACCGCACGGCGCCGCCTGTATTTACGTGACAATAGCGGTAATTCTGGTGTTGAGCGTAGTAAGTGCTGTGTTGATGGTATTTGCAAGGCTACCGGAACCCGCCACAACTGCCACCAACACGGCAGCCAAGACCAGCGCATATTCGAGCAGATCCTGACCTGACTCTTCCTGATGAAACTTGCTAATCAATTGTAGAAACGTCATGCGAAATCTCCTTATCAAATTTGACTTAGGTATCCGACTGTGTTTACGTGCACGATTCCAGCTTCAGGAGTTCTCCTTGTAGGGTTAACACCTGGTACTGGTTCGGGACAATGCTCTAGCTAAGGCACCCGCCCAACCAAACGGTAAGCTCGTTAAGCGCCTGCAAATAAGTGAAAACACAGGGGTTTGGTAATCGCAAGAAATCAAAAAGTTGACCCGCCCGGCTAATGAACGGCGATGTCGAGCAAAGCCTTGCCGCTGCGGGACAAAAAGTTTCCTCAGGCTTCGGATTCCTGCAGAGCCTACGGGGAGGTTTGTGTACACCCCTCAGGCGAGGGAAACAGAGTAGAAGAGACCTGTCGGCAACGGGGTTCGTCTAAGTGCTGGGCGCACGCGAGGGCGTAGATTCGCACATGATTGTTTTTGCTTCGGAATACCTCAGGAAGCACTCTCTCAATTTCTCTTTCTCTAGCTTTTCCTCGTGACGATGCGGGCTCCCATTCGCGATAGAAGTCGTCATGGGAAATTAGCCAGTAAGTTGCCCTCGTGGCGCGTGCGCCCTCAACTATGCAACGGAGCTCGTCGGATAGTAGCGCTAGCCGGACTATTCCGGCAGGGGCGAAAATGACGGGTTGCATTGCTTGCCGACCCGAATACAGGAAAACACTTGCATCTTCGTAGGCAATAAC
>Ga0209488_10002728_pt1 | contig 14424 bp, 11 predicted proteins | sample Rivendell_Oct201_8_FD_188349 | JGI IMG/M metagenome (GOLD analysis project Ga0209488, IMG submission 188349) | Vadose zone soil microbial communities from the Eel River Critical Zone Observatory, Northern California, USA -... | ecosystem: Environmental > Terrestrial > Soil > Vadose zone >... | reverse complement strand
TCCGCGACCTGAATTCGCTGCTCGAGGAGCGCCTCGAGGGCCGCGAACCGAGCCAGTCGGACGTCGACGACTTCCTCGCGAACCATGGCCGGTTCTTCCCCGGGGCGCGAACCCTGGACGACATCGTCGCTCAACTGACCGAACGGATGGCCGCGATGCAATCGCTCCTCCGTTCGATGTCGCCACAGCAGCGGGCCGAACTCCAATCGATGATGGATGCCCTCCTGCGTGACGATCGCCTCCGCTGGGACCTCGCCCGGCTCGCCTCGAACATGGACCAGCTCATGCCGGACGGCCTGGGCGAGGGGTACGAGTTCTCCGGCGATGAGCCCCTCGGGCTGGAGCCCGCGCTCGACCAGATCGGACGGCTCCAGGCGCTCGACTCGCTCGAGGACGCGCTCGGCGATGTCGAAGGACCGGGTGACCTTGCCGATCTCGATCGCGACCAGGTTCGCGAGCTGCTCGGCGACGAATCGGCGCGGGACCTTGCCGCCCTCGACGAGCTCGCCCGCCAGCTCGAGGAGGCTGGCTACCTGACCCACCGCGGCGAGAGGCTCGAGCTGACACCGCGCGGCAGCCGGCGGATCGGCCAGAAGGTCCTCGACGACCTGTTCGCCCGGTTGTCCCGCGACGCCTTCGGCGGCCACCGGATCGACCGGGCCGGCCGGGGTGGGGAGCGAGAGGAATCGACCAAGCCGTACGAGTTCGGCGATCCGTTCCATCTCGATATCCGGGGGACGATCGAAAACGCACTGCGCCGTCCCGAGAACGCGCCCGGAGCCGGGCTTCGATCCGGCCGTGGGGTGAGCCTGTCGGCCGCGGACTTCGAGGTCTTCCGGACCGAGCAGCTGACGCGGACGTCGACGGTGCTGCTCGTCGACATGAGCCGCTCCATGCTCCTGCGCGGCTGTTTCCTCGCCGCCAAGAAGGTCGCCGTGGCGCTCGATACCCTGATCCGGACGCAGTTCCCGCATGACGACCTGTCGGTCATCGGCTTCGCCTACTACGCGCGGGAGCTGCGCTCCGAGTCGCTCGCCGAGCTGACCTGGCATGGCTACGAGTACGGCACTAATCTCCAACACGGCCTCATGCTCGCCCGCCAGATCCTGGCCCGGCAGCGAGGCGGGACGCGCCAGATCGTCGTCATCACGGACGGCGAGCCGACGGCGCATTTCGAGAATGGCCAGGTCGAGTTCAGTTATCCGCCGACCCGCCGCACGATCCAGGAAACCCTTCGCGAGGTCCAGCGCTGCACGCGCGACGGGATCACGATCAACACGTTCATGCTCGAGCGATCGCGGGCACTCGCCGAGTTCGTCGCCCTCATCACGAGGATGAACCGCGGTCGGGCGTTCTACGCGACGCCCGAGCATCTCGGCGAGTACGTCCTCGTGGACTTCGTCGCCGGCCGAACCCGAGGGGTGGGCTAGGAAGACGCGAGGGCTCCGGGCGGTCTCACGCCTGCAGGTCTCGTAACGTACATTGCAAAGCGGCGCGCCTTCCGTCCCGAATGGGTCGGACCCGCGGGCGAAAACGAGAAGGTGGCCGACTTGTTCCAGCTGTTCCTGTTCCTTCATGTCCTTGGCGCGATCGTGGCTTTCGGTCCGATCTTCCTGTTCCCGGTAATCGCGCGTCAGGGCCAGATGAGTCCGCAGAACGGGCCCTTCGCGATCGCGCTGGGCGCACTCATTCAACGCCGGATCGTCATCCCCGGGGCGATCGTCCAGGGCATCACCGGCGTCGCCCTGATCGTGATCGCCGGCAGGGATCTAACGGACCCGACCAACCGCTGGTTGATCGGAGCGATCATCCTCTACGCGATCGTCATCACGTTCGCCTTGACCGTCCAGGGGCCCAACACCCAGCGGATGGCTCAACTCGCATCCGGTGGTCCGCCGCCCGGACCCGCAGCAACCGACGCTTCCGCCGGCCCTCCGTCCGAGATCGCGGAGCTCGACAGGAAGACCCGGCGGGGCGGGATGTTCCTGACCGCGACGATCGTCGTCATCGTTGTCCTGATGGTGGTCAAGCCCGGGTTCTGACCCCCGGCCGTGGCGGCGGCTCGCGGCGACGGCCGTCTACCGCGCGACGGCTACCATTGGCTCGACCAGTGACCTGACGATGCGCGCACCCTCCGCCCGCCTCCGATCGACCGAGCCAGGAGCCGAACCGATGCCTCACGTCGCCGAGACCGTTCCCGAGTTGCTTGACCGCCTGGGTGCCGCTGCCCACGTCGATGGCGAGCGCGTCGTGATCGACGATGAGCCGGGCTTCCGAGGTGACGTGATCCGTGACGTGATCTGGACGGCGACATTCGCCGACGAGGGGCCGGTCGTCGACGTCGCCCGATGGCTGGTCCACGAGGCGGCCCAAGCCCTGGGAGCCCGGACGGCGAGCATCCACGAGCTGTACATGGCTCGCGCTCGCGGCGAGGTCAACGGCTTCACCGTCCCAGCGATCAACCTCCGGACACAGGTCTTCGACATGGCCCGGACGGTCTACGAGACTGCGGCATCGGCCGACGTCGGGACGGTCATCCTCGAGCTCGCCCGGAGCGAGCAGACGTACACGTACCAGCGCCCGATCGACTACTCGACAGCGGTCCTGGCCGGGGCGATCGCGGCCGGGTGGCAGGGCCCGGTCTTCATCCAGGGCGATCACTACCAGTTCAACGCCAAGAAGTACGCCGACGACCCGGAGGCGGTGACCGAGGAAATCCGGCGGGCGTGCCGGTTGGCGATCGACGCCGGTTATCGCAACATCGACATCGACAGTTCGACTCTCGTCGACCTCTCGAAGCAGACGGTCGACGAGCAGCAGCGCGAGAACTACCTGCGGGCGGCCGAGATCACGGCGCTGATCCGCTCCCTCGAGACCGACGGGGTAACGATCAGCATCGGCGGCGAGATCGGCGAGGTCGGCAAGGAGAACTCGAACGAGGCGGAGCTGACGGCGTATCTCGAGGGCTACCGGCGTGAGCTCGCCGCCCGGGCGCGCGGGGCGGTCGGGATCAGCAAGGTCAGCGTCCAGACCGGTACGTCGCACGGCGGCGTGCCGCTGCCCGACGGCAGCATTGCCGAAGTCAAGCTGGAGTTCGACGTCCTGCGACGGCTCGGCGAGCTCGCCCGGCAGAACGGCCTCGCCGGCGCTGTCCAGCACGGGGCGTCGACGCTGCCCGATGAGCTCTTCCACCGCTTCCCGGCCGTCGAGACGGCCGAGATCCACCTCGCCACCGGGTTCCAGAACGCTGTTTACGAGCACCCGGCGTTCCCGGCCAGCCTGCACCGCGAGATCGAGGCGTGGTGCTATGCCGATGCCGCCGACGAGCGGAAGCCGGGCCAGACCGACGAGCAGTTCGTCTACACGACCCGCAAGAAGGCGCTCGGGCCGTTCAAGCGAAAGCTCTGGGACCTGCCCCAGAAGGACGAGATTCTGGCCTCGCAGCGACGCAAGATCGCGTTCCTCTTCACGGAACTCGGCGTCAACGGCTCGATGGACATGGTCGACGGCTACATCCACCCGGTCGAGATTCACAGGCCGCTGCCGGACGCGCTCCACGGCGCCAAGGCGGGTCGCTGAACAGCGACCTCACGGTCGTAGTAGATAGAGCCTGAAGGCGACGCTGTCGACCGGCAGGATCTCGACGCTCGAGAAGCCGGCCGCCTCGGCGTAGGCGCGAACGGTCGACGATCGGATCACCGTCCCGGTCGCGGCGGAGTCGGGCTCGGTCATGCTCGCCGGCAGGCAGTGAAGGACGCTCCAGCCGTAATGGCGACGGTCCGTCTCGCCGGCCGGGCCGTTGAACTGCTCCCCGGTGATCTCGTCGGCGACGAGGACGAGGCCGCCAGGCGCGAGGGCCAGCCGGGCCGCTCGAAGAACCTCGACGGGATGGGCGAGGTCATGGAGCATCTCGAACATCGTCGCCAGGTCGTAGCCGGCACCGGCCAGGCTCGCCGCGTCGCGGACCTCGAAGGTGACACGGTCAGTGAGGCCGTGCGCGGCCGCCAGCGAGCGTGCGGCCTCGATCGAGGCACGATCGAGATCGACGCCGTCGACATGGGCTCCGGCCAGCGCCCGGGCAATGCCGATGCTCGACCAACCGAGGCCGCAGCCCACGTCGAGGATCCGCGCCGAGCCACTGGCGAGACGCCCGTCGGGATCGGGGATCGCCGCCAGCCAGGTCGGGAGCTCCGTCTCATAGACCGGCCGGGTCGAGGCAGCCTGGCCCTCGATCATGTCGGCGCCGTACTCGGCAAAGGGAATGCCCCTGCCGGTCCTGAACGCATCGACGAGGCGCGGCGCGACGGCGAGTGACGCGATCTGAGCGAGGATCGTCCCCCCGAAGCCGTCGATCGCATCCGGATCCAGGAGCACGGCGGCGTGGTCGGGCGGCAGGCCGAACCGCCAACCGTCGATCTCTCGGGTCGCCAGGAGGATCTCGGTCGCGGCCTGCTGCTCGAGCCATTCGCGGACAAGTCGCTCGTTCGTCCCGGTCCGGGTCGCGAGCTCCGCTGCGGTCGCCGGCCCGCTGTCGGCGAGAGAGCGATAGAGGCCAAGCCGGATCCCGAGGTAGGCCGTCGCGACGTCGAAGGCGCCATTCGTGGCATCCATCAGCCGTCGCCCGAAGCGCTCGCGCGGCGTCACCTCGTCGGTTTCGACCATCCCCATAGCCTCCTTGTACAACTGCCCTGACGGCCGATTCTCGCCTGATCGTCGGCCGTCGCGCGGCCGACCCGGCGTCATCGTTGTCCGCGTGGGCCACGCGGGTCAACGACAGGATTTCGCACCGACCGGCGAAACCCGCTGCGAATCTCGTTGACTGCGCCGATTCGTCCACCTATTCTCGGCGGCAAGCATGCGCCGTGAGGGACGGCTGCCGGCAACCCCACGCGTCATGGCGTTCACTCCCCAGAGGACAGCTCGCACCCGAGCACGGTGCGGAGGTAGGAGGAGAGATCGTGACGGGATCGGCCCTGGACCAGGCGGAACGCGACGACGCGCACCTGCGCTCGCTCGGCATCAAACCGGAGCTTAGACGGACCCTCGGGTTCCTCTCGAACTTCGCCATCGCGTTCAGCTTCATCAGCGTGTCGACTGGCACATACGGCAACTTCGGCGTCGGTATCGGCCAGGCCGGGCCGGCGTTCTTCTGGTCGTGGCCCATCGTCATCGTCGGCCAGTTCATCGTGGCCCTCGTGTTCGCCGAGCTGGCCAGCCACTTCCCGGTCGCCGGCTCGATCTACCAGTGGTCGAAGCGCCTCTCGAACCGGACCCTCGGCTGGTTCACCGGCTGGTTCTACTTCTGGGCCCAGGTCGTGACAGTGACGGCGGTCGCCGTCATCGTCGCCTTCGTCATCGACGGCATCCACGGCGGCCCGGTCGGCGACACGCCGTTCCTGGACTCGAAGGATCCAACCGGCCTCACGACGATGTTCACGTTCATCTCGCTCGGGACACTGGTCATCACGAGCGTGATCAACGCCTTCGGCGTGCGGCTCCTGTCGCTGCTCAACAACATCGGTGTCGGGACGGAGATCCTCGGGATGGTCGTCTTCGCGCTGATCCTCTTGTTCTTCGCGAACCACAATTCGCCGAGCGTCCTGTTCGATACGGCCGGCTCCGAGCAGGCGACGGGCGGCAGCTACCTGCCGGCGTTCGCGCTCGGCATGTTCATGGCGTTGTTCGTCGTCTACGGGTTCGACACGGCCGGGACATTCGGTGAGGAAACCGTCGATCCCGGGCGTCAGGCGCCGCGAGGCGTTCTCTGGTCGGTCGCGATCTCCGGCATCGTCGGCACGGTCTTCCTGCTGGCCGTCATCCTCGCGATCCCATCGATCGCGGATGCGATGAAGGAAGGTCAGGCCGGCGGGTTCCCCATCGCGACGACGATCCAGTCGACCCTCACCTACGACATCGCCGGGACGGGCATCACCGTCGGCGAGGTCTACCTCTTCGTGATCCTCGTCTCGGTCTTCGTCTGCACCCTGGCCATCCAGGGCGCGGCGACGCGAATGATGTTCTCGATGAGCCGCGATCACCACCTGCCCCTCGGCTCGATTTGGGGCCGGGTCAACTCGAGGTTCAAGACGCCGGCGAACGCCGCGATCGCGGTCGGGGTCCTTGCGGCCATCCCGATCCTCGTGATCGGTCCGCTCGGCGGCTTCACGCTCTCAATTGCTGCGACCGGGCTGATCTACCTGAGCTACCTGCTCTGCAACATCGGCGTCCTCGCCGCCCGCTTCCGCGGCTGGCCCCGGACTCCCGCCTGGTTCAACCTCGGCCGATGGGGCAAGCTCGTCAACGTGGTCGCCATCCTGTATGGCGGCCTGATGCTGTTCAACATCGCGATCTGGAAGGATACGTCGCTGTTCGGGGACTTCGGCGGCGACGGTCGAGCGATCACGAACCCGACGATCGACGGCTTCATCAAGCCGTTCGGGACCGCGATCGCGGGTCTGCCATCGTGGCCGATCTTCGAGACGCTCGTGGTGACGATCCTCGTGCTGGGGGCGATCTATTACGCGGTCTCGGTCCGCGGCCGGGCAGCCGATGTCGAAGGCGACCTCGCGACCGGCGAGGCGCTGATCGGCTAGCCCATCGCTCAGGAGCACAATCGGGCGGCGCGCCGACGCGGTTGGCGCGCCGCCTATCCACGTCAGGAGGCTGCGTGGCGGACCAGGAGCACGTTTCCGGGACGGAGCCAGCGACGGACGACATCCTCCGTGGCGAGCTGTACGACGAGCTCGTGGCGGCAATGCAGCGTGTGCCGGACCTCACTGGTCGCCAGCTGACTCTCCGTCCGCTGTCGGGCGGGATCACGAACCGAAACTTTCTCGTCGAGGCGGCTGGAACGGCGGATCGTTGGGTCATCCGCTTGGCGGGCAACGACACCCATCTTCTCGGCATCAGCCGCGAGGTCGAGCACGCCGCCACGGTTGCCGCGGCGGGCGTCGGCGTCGGACCCGAGGTCACGGCGTTCATCCGGCCCGAGGGTTTCCTCGTGACACGGTTCATCGTCGGGTCGCCGGTCTCGGACGAGGCCGTCCACCGTCCCGAGACCCTTCGCCGCGTCGCCGACTCGCTGCGCCGGATCCACGACGGCCCGGCGATCCCCGGACTCTTTGTGCCATTCCGGATCGTCGAGGCGTATCGGGCCCTCGCGGCCGCTCGCGGCGTGCCCATCCCGGTGGAGTACGAGCTCGCTCAATCGGTCGCGCGCCGGATCGAGCTGGCATTCCTGACGAACCCCGTCGAGCTTCGACCATGCCACAACGACCTGCTCAACGCCAACTTCATCGACGACGGGACGCGGATCCGGATCGTCGACTGGGAGTATGCGGGGATGGGCGACCCGTTCTTCGATCTCGGTAATTTTTCGATCAACCAGGAGCTGACGGCCGACGAGGATACGGAGCTGCTGGCGGCTTACGACGGCTCCGTCCGGCCCGCCCGCCTTGCCCAGCTGACGCTCATGCGGACGATCTCGGATTTCCGCGAGGCGATGTGGGGCGTCCTCCAGCAGGGCATCAGCAGCCTCGACGTCGACTTCGTCGCTTACGCCGGCGAGCATTTCGAGCGGCTTCTCGCGGGCGCGACGACGCCGTCCTTCGAGCGCGCCCTCCGGGTCGCCGCCGGCGACTGAGCGCCGAGGAACCTCGAGCGAGCGCTCAGTCCGGCCCTCGAATGGTTCTGTGGAGACGGGCGGTGAGGCGTGTAGGCGCGACGCACCGGTACGCATCCGCGACCAACGCCGCGATCTCGTCCCAATCTTGCGCAACGTCGAGCCAGACCCCGAGCCAGCCGCGATGGCCAACGTACGGCGGGCGGAAGAACCGCTCACGCCCAGGCGACGACCCGATCCGTTGATCGATACCCTCTGGCGATGACCGACCGCCGACCAGTCGCGCGCCAGGCCGGGCTGCTCGTCGTCAGCTTTGTTGCAACTCTTGCAATCCTCACCGGGCTGCTCGCCCTCGTCAGTGGTCGCGGACGTGCAACCGGTGCGTCACCGTCGCCCCCGCCGGGGGCGTCGGCGCCCGGAGGCGTGGTCCTCGTTCCCTCGACGGCGCCAGGAACGGCGAGCTCGCCGAGCTCGCCAGGCAACGGCCCTACCGCGGCGACCGACCCGGTCCTCGTCGGCGCAGGCGAGATCGGCGAGTGCGGCCCCTCGGGCGACGAGGCGACGGCGATGCTGATCGACGCGATCGGCGGGACCGTCTTCACCGCCGGCAACAACGCCTACCCGAATGGCACGGCCGGGCAGTACGCCATGTGCTACGGCACGAGCTGGGGCCGGTTCGAGGCGAGGACGAGACCGGCGGTCGGCAACATCGATTACCGGACGGAGGGAGCCCTCGGCTATCGCGGCTACTTCGGCCCTGCCGCCACCAACGCCGAGGGCAAGACCTGGTATTCGTACGACCTCGGCGCCTGGCATGTCGTCGTCCTCGACTCGACCTGCGCCAGGATCGGCGGTTGCGACAGCGCGTCACCGGAGGGCCAGTGGCTGGCCGCCGACCTCGCCGCCAGCAAGGCCCACTGCACGGTCGCGATCTGGAACCAGCCGCGGTTCAGCTCAGGTGAGCACGGCGACGATGTCGACGTCGACCCGTTCTGGCAGGCGCTCTACGCCGCCGGCGCAGACGTCGTCGTCAACGCCCACGATCACGACTTCGAGCGGTTCAAGCCGCAGACCCCCGCTGGCGCCGTCGACGCCGCTCGGGGGATCCGCGAGTTCGTCGTCGGCACAGGCGGAACGCCGCTCGGCACGTTCGGACCGATCAAGCCGAACAGCGAGATCCGCGCCAGCGTGAGCCCGGGCGTCCTGAAGCTGACGCTCCATCCGGCGGGCTACGACTGGCAGTTCGTCTCGACGACCGGGGCGTTCTCCGATTCGGGCAGCGCGCCGTGCCACTGAACCGATAGGCTAGGGCCGAAGGGGCCATCAGGAGGGCGAGGAGCGCCGGTGACCGATCATGCCCGGGCGGTGATCATCGGCGGCGGCGTCGGCGGGACGTCGATCGCCTATCACCTCACGGAGCTCGGCTGGAAGGACATCGTCCTCGTCGACCGCGCGGAGTTGACCTCGGGCTCGACGTTCCATTCGGCCGGCCTCGTCGGGCAGCTGCGCAGCTCCGTGACCCTTACGAAAATGATGATGTACGGGGTCGAGCTCTACCGGCGCCTGGCCGCGGAGACGGGCACGGACCCCTCGTGGCACGAGGTCGGGTCGCTGCGGCTGGCGTCGACGACGGAGCGGCTCGAGGAGCTGCGCCGGCAAGCCGGCTGGGCGAAGACGTTCGGCCTGCCGCTCGAGCTGATCTCGGCCGCCGAGGCGCAGGCGCGATTCCCGCTGCTGTCGACCGACGGAGTCCTCGGGGCGGTCTTCCTGCCGACCGATGGCTGGCTCGACCCATCCGGACTGGCCCAGGCGCTGGCGGCGGGCGCGAGGGCACGCGGGGCGAAGATCCAGACGCACAGCCGGGTCGTCGCGATCACCACGGCAGGCGGCCGGGTCAGCGGCGTTGAGGTCGAACGCCGCGGCGGCGAACGGCAGACGATCGCCGCGGACGTCGTCGTCAACGCCGGCGGCATGTTCGCCCCGGAGATCGGCCGACTGGCCGGCGTCACCGTCCCGATCATCCCGATGGCCCACGAATACCTGTTCACCGAGGCGATCGCCGGTGTCAGCCCCGAACTCCCGACGATGCGCGATCCGGACAACCTCTGCTACTTCCGCGAGGAGGTCGGAGGGTTGTGCATGGGCGGCTACGAGCGCAACCCGGCTCCGTGGTCACTCGACGGCGTCCCGCCCGACTTCAACGGCAAGCTCCTGGCACCCGACTGGCCACGGTTCGAGGAGATCATGGCCGGTGCGATCCGGCGGGTCCCGGCGATCGCCGATGCGGGGGTCAACCGGATGATCAACGGCCCCGAGGGCTTCACCCCGGACAACGAGTTCATCCTCGGCGAGAGCGAGGTTCGTGGCTTCTTCGTCGCAGCGGGTTTCTGTGCCCACGGGATTGCCGGCGCCGGGGGGATTGGCCGCCAGATGGCCAGCTGGATCGTCGACGGCGAGCCGGAGCTCGACCTCTGGAAGATGGATATCCGCCGGTTCGGTGCCCACTACCGAAGTCAGGCCTTCACCCTCGCCCGGACGACCGAGGTCTACCAGACCTACTACGACATCCACTACCCGAACGAGGAGCGCCTGGCTGGGCGGCCGCTTCGCCTCTCGCCAACCTACGAGACGCTGGCCGAGCTGGGCGCCGCGTTCGGCGAGAAATCCGGCTGGGAGCGCCCGAACTGGTTCGAGTCGAACACCCCCGACGGGGACGAGAGCCTACGACCGCGCGGCTGGGCGGGCATGCACTGGTCGGCGGCGATTGGCGCGGAGGCGCTCGCGACGCGCCGGACCGCCGGCCTGTTCGACGAAACTTCGTTCGCCAAGATCGAGGTCGTCGGCCCGGGGGCGGTCGCCTACCTCCAGCGGCTGTGCGCGAACGATGTCGACGTGCCGGTCGGGCGCATCGTCTACACCCAGCTCCTCAACCGGCGCGGCGGGATCGAGTGCGACCTGACGGTCACCCGCGTCACGGGCGACCGCTTCCTGATGATCACGGGAACGGCCGTCGGGCAGCACGACCTCGGCTGGTTGCGCCGTCACCTGCCCAGCGACGGCAGCGTGCTGATCAACGACCTGACGTCGGGTCGCGTCTGCTTCGCACTGTGGGGGCCGCGTGCACGGGACATCCTCGCGTCGGTGACGCGTGACGACATCTCCGCCGCGGGATTTCCGTACCTCACGGCGCAGGCGATCACGGTCGGGTCCGTCCCGGTCTACGCCCTCCGCGTGACCTATGTCGGTGAGCTCGGGTGGGAGCTCTACGCCCATACGGAATTCGGGCTCGCCCTGTGGAAGACACTGTGGGAGGCGGGCCTGCCTCATGGCCTGGTCGCCGCCGGCTACCGGGCGATCGACGCCCTCCGGCTCGAGAAGGGCTACCGCGTCTGGTCCAGCGACATCACCCCTGACGAGACGCCATACGAGGCGGGTCTCGGCTTCGCCGTGGACCTCGACAAGGGGGACTTCGTCGGGCGCGGCGCGCTCGTCGCGGCGAAGGCGGCGGGTCCCGGCAAGCGGCTGCGCTGTCTCGTCCTCGACGACCCACGGTCCGTCTGTCTCGGCAACGAGCCCGTTCGGATCGACGGCGAGGTCGCGGGTCGCGTGACCTCCGGTGGCTACGGGTTCGCCGTCGAGAAATCGATCGCGTATGCATACCTGCCGCCCTCGGTCGGCGTCGGCGGCCACGGAGAGGTCGACGTCTTCGGCGAGTGGATCGGGTTCGAGGTCGTTCGCGAGCCGCTTTGGGACCCCACCGGCGAGAGGATCCGCTCATGACCGAGGCGACGACCTACGGGGCCGACTGGTCGGCCGGCCTCCGGCGAGGCGACGAAGCCGAGCTCGACGGCTGGCTTGCCCTCGCCCACGCCGCCTGCGACGAGGCCGATTCCCTGGCCCGGGCAGCCTTCCGGCGGGACCTCCAGATCACGACGAAGCCCGATCGGACGTTCGTGACCGAAACCGACAAGGCGATCGAGCGGGCGATCCGGACCCGGATCACCCACGCCCACCCGGATCACGGCCTCGTCGGGGAGGAGTACGGGACGGAGGCGGGTGACGCGGCCACCCGCTGGTACATCGACCCGATCGACGGCACCCACAACTTCATCCGAGGCGTGCCGCTGTTCGGGACGCTGCTCGCAGTCGAGCGGGACGGGGAGCTGCAGGCGGCGGTCCTGTCGGCGCCAGCGCTCCACGAGCGCTGGTGGGCGCGGCGGGGTGGAGGAGCCTGGGCTCGCGGCGCCGGCGACGACACGCCCCGCCGAATTCACGTCTCCGGGGTCGCCTCCCTGGCCGATGCCCAACTCCTCTATGGATCCGGGCACGACATCGAGGCATCCGGCCGGGCACCCGGCTTCCACGCCCTCCTTGGCGACGTGTGGCGCGAGCGTGGATTCGGTGATTTCTGGGGCTACGCCCTGCTGGCCGAGGGGGCCGCGGAGGCGATGGTCGAGGTCGATCTGTGGCCCTGGGACGCCGCGGCGCCGATGGTCCTCATCGAGGAGGCCGGCGGCCGGGTGACCGACCTCGACGGTCGCCGGGCGATCGACAGCCGGACGTTCCTGGCGACGAACGGTCTGATGCACGAGGAGTTCCTGGAACGGCTTCGACAGAGCGGGAGTGGCGATTGATGGAAGAGCGGAGCACCCAGCCCGGCGCAACCGAGCGGCCGATCCCCGCAGCCGACGAGCCCGCCCGGGCGCTCGGGCCGGATCACCTTGCCGATCCGCGTGCCCTGACGATCCTGACGACGGAACACTGGAGCCTGCTCACTGCCCGGTCGCTCGTCTACAACGAGGCGTTCGCCCGGGCGGGCATGTTCCTGACGTTCCTGACTGGGACGCTCGTCGCCCTCGGTTTCGTCTCGCAGGGCAGCGGCTACACCCGCGAATTCCTGCTTCTCGCGACCGTTTTGCTCGGCCTCGACCTCTTCATCGGGCTGGCGACGCTTGGCCGGATCGCTGGCGCAAGCGTCGAAGAGCTCCGCGCACTGCAGGGGATGAACCGACTGCGCCACGCCTACCTCGAGATGGCGCCGTCTCTTGAACCGTATTTCAGCACGAGCGGTCACGACGACCTCTCAAGCGTCCTCTCGATCTACGGCGCGACTCCGATGGGGGCGTCATTGATCGGCAACCTCGCCCATGGGCTGACAACCACGCCGGGCATGGTCGCGACGATCACCGCGGCGGTCGGTGGCGCGTTCGCCGCGGCCGTCGCGTTGGTGCTCGGGTCTATTCCGATTGTCGGCGTCCTGGCCGGCCTGCTCGGGTTCGCGATCCTGACTGTCATCGTCTGGGTGGCCATCTTCCGCCAGTTCGTGGCGGTCGAGCGAACGATGGAGAGCCGATTCCCAGCGACGGGCCGGGGAGGCCCGCCGGAACGATAGGCGCACTGCGCGGGTATTCCCCGGAGACTTAGTCAGTCGGTTTCCGTCCCCGCAGAGGCATTCGCGGCCCGAGCACATGCCCGAGTTGAACAAGTCGCTGACAACATGACGGTCAGGCGACGATCTGGACTCTTGCTAATCCTGCGGGGCATACCCGCGGGCCGGATTGGGACGTCGAGGCCTCAGAACTCGAGGCGCATGAGGATCCGCGTCCGGTGATCGCTGTGGGCCGATGTCTCGACGACCCGCCGAAAGCCGGCCTTCTCGAACATCGGCGTCACGCCCACATAGCCGAAGTTGGCGTTGACCCGGCCGCCGTCGGGATCGATCGGGTAGGCCTCGACACCGGGGGCCCCGGAGCGGCGGGCGTAATCGACGACCCCGGCGAGGAGCGCGCCCGCCACGCCACGACGGCGATAGCCGACCCGGATGTTGAAACAAAGGATCGACCAGACCGGCAGGTCGTCGATTTTCGGGATCGTGCGCGAATGCTCGAGACGCGGCAGGCTGGGGCGTGGCCCGAAGCCGCACCAGCCGGCGACCTCGCCGTCGACGTAGGCGAGCATCCCGGCCGATGGCTCCTCGTCGAGCTGGGAACGAAGTGCCTCGCGGCGGACACCCGGCCTGCTCTTCCCGTAGCCGACCGCCCTGCCGCGCGGCGCCTGGCACCAGCAGCCGAGGTCGCCGTTGCCGCCAAGCAGCGTGACGACATCCGCCCACCGATCCGCGGTCGCCGGAACAACCTCGATCGGGTCTACTCGGTCAGGCTCGCCCATGCGCCAAGCAATTCATCGACATCGGCTTCGTCAAGCGCGTCTTCGAGAATGATCGCCGTGAGTGCCTCCTCGAAGGACGTTGCCAACCTCGCCCGGTCCTCGCCGCTCGTGATCGCGGTCGTCCAGCCGGTGATCCCTATACCCGGCCGATAGCCACCTTCCGCGAAGCGCCGCTCGATGTAGTCCCACGCGATCCGACGGGCCTCGGCGACGGCCGCCTGCCGAGCCGTCTCGATCATCACCAACTCGGCGTTGTCGACAGCCTGCTGGTGGTCGTGCCCAAGCGCTTCTGCTGCGTACATCGGCAGCTGGTCGAGCCCGATGTGATCGACGTTGCGGCTCATTGTCTCGAGGCGTTTCCGTGTCGCGGACGGGAGACGGTCGAACGGATTTGCCGTCGTCACGCTCCCGCGGCGGCCAGGCTCTCGTCGATCGTCCGCAGGGCGAGGTCGACCTCGTCGGCGGTCGTGATGAGCGGCGGGATGATCCGCACGACATTGACGTACGTCCCGGCCGTCAGGATGATCAGCTTCCGCGCCAGCGCCTCCGCCTGGACGCGCTTGGTCACCTCCGGATCGGGCGTCCGACCGTCTCCGTCACCCGGCTTGACGAACTCGAGCGCCAGCATCAACCCG
>Ga0209488_10002727_pt1 | contig 14425 bp, 10 predicted proteins | sample Rivendell_Oct201_8_FD_188349 | JGI IMG/M metagenome (GOLD analysis project Ga0209488, IMG submission 188349) | Vadose zone soil microbial communities from the Eel River Critical Zone Observatory, Northern California, USA -... | ecosystem: Environmental > Terrestrial > Soil > Vadose zone >... | reverse complement strand
GACCATAAGCAGCGGTGGCCTTGTAAATCGGACGACGCAGGTCGAGGGTCTCAATGATGGCTTTGGGCGTCAGCGTAAAGAATTCGCGGATGAGCGCGGTGATTTTTTCTTCCGGTATCGCGGCCGTGCCGAAAGTCTCCGCCATGACAGAGACGGGCTCGGCAACGCCGATTGCGTACGCCAACTGCACTTCCGTCTTCCGCGCCAGGCCCGCGGCCACAATATTTTTCGCGATGTAGCGCGCCATGTAGCAAGCCGAGCGATCCACCTTCGAGGGATCCTTGCCGGAGAAGGCGCCGCCGCCGTGACGGCTGTAGCCACCGTAGGTGTCGACGATAATTTTGCGCCCGGTCAGGCCGGCGTCGCCCATCGGTCCGCCAATTACGAAGCGGCCCGTCGGGTTGATGTGATATTTCGTTTTTGCGTCCAGCATCGAGGCGGGAATGATCGGCTTTATCACATGCTCGGTGATGGCGTCGCGAAGGTCCGAGTTCGAGACCTTTTCGCTGTGCTGCGTGGAGACAACCACGCAATCGACGCGCGCCGGGCGGCCATTGCGGTACTCGATGGTGACCTGCGACTTTCCATCAGGCCGGAGAAAATCAACTTTGTTGGCTTTACGAATCTGGGAGAGGCGTTGCGTGAGGTGGTGGGCGAGCTGGATAGGCATGGGCATCAATTCTTCGGTTTCATCGCAGGCAAACCCAAACATCAAGCCCTGGTCGCCAGCTCCACCGGTATCAACGCCCATGGCGATGTCCGGCGACTGCCGCTTCACGGTGCACATGACGGCGCAGGTATCCGCGTCGTAGCCGTACTTGGCGCGATCGTAGCCGACGCCGCGGATGGTGGCGCGTACGAGCTCGTCGTAATCGACGTGCGCGCTGGTAGTAATTTCACCAGCGACGACGGCAATACCCGTGGTGACAAGCGTCTCGCAGGCGACGCGGCCTTTCGGGTCGTGCCTCATGACCTCGTCAAGGACGGCGTCAGAAATCTGGTCGGCAATTTTGTCCGGATGACCCTCGGTGACGGACTCCGACGTAAACAGGAAGTTGCGTAAGGCTTCGCTCAAACTGATTCTCCTTCGTGACTTGCGGGGGAAGAACGGCCGCAAACACCCCTGTCGATTCAGCACTCTGCTAAACCTTACAAAATTACCATTCGCGCAGAGAAGAATCAACGCATTGATTCCAAACCGCTTAACAATGCATCAAACGGTCGAAATCAGGGCCTGAACAGCAAGCTGGTGCATTGAACGGACAAGGACTAGGCTGCCTCGGTATCGTCATCCGGCTGGACGTCGAGCTTTCCCTTCGTTTTCTTGGCCATGAGGTAGGAGCGAATGAAGGGATCCAGATCGCCGTCCATCACGCGGTCCACGTCGCCCACTTCTAATTTTGTGCGGTGGTCCTTGATGAGGCGGTAGGGTTGCATGACATAGGAACGGATCTGGCTGCCGAAAGAGATGTCCAGCTTGCTCTCGTCGAGTTTGTCGGTATGCGCCTGGCGCTTCTGGACTTCCAGATCGTAGAGGCGCGAGCGAAGCATCTTCATTGCCATCTCGCGATTCTTGCTCTGGCTGCGCTGTGCCTGACACCCGACGACGATGTTGGTCGGGATGTGGGTGATGCGGACAGCGGTTTCCACTTTATTGACGTTTTGCCCGCCTTTGCCGCCCGAGCGGAAGGTGTCCACGCGCAGATCTTCGGGCCGGATGTTGATCTCAATGCGATCGTCGATTTCCGGAATCACGAAGACAGACGCAAAGGAAGTGTGACGGCGTGCCGCCTGATCGAAGGGGGAGATTCGAACAAGCCGGTGAACTCCGGTTTCTCCCGCGAGGAGGCCGTAAGCATTTTCGCCGGAGAATTGGACGGTGGCCGATTTGATGCCGGCTTCTTCTCCGGGGGACTCATCGAGGACCGAGGCGGTCATTCCGCGACGCTCCGCCCATCGCAGGTACATGCGAAGCAGGATGGAAGCCCAATCCTGCGATTCCGTCCCGCCCGCGCCGGGCTTAATGGTCATGATGGCGTTGAGGTGATCGGTCTCTCCGGAGAGGAGCGTTTTGGTTTCCAGTTCGGAGATGTAGGTATCCGCGGAGTTGAGCTCGCGGTCCAGCTCTTTCAGCAGATCGTTCTTTTGCTCGACGTTGGTCTCTTCCTGTACGAGATGGATGTACGTCTCGATGTCACCGGAGATGGACGTGAGCTTCTCGTCCGCGGCAATCTGTTCTTCGGCGCGCTTTCGCTCGCGGAGAACGCCTTGTGCGGCTTCTTGATTGCTCCAGAAATTGGGGTCGGCGACGCGCGCTTCAAGAGCAATCAGGCGTTCGCGGTACTGCGGCGCGTCAAAGATAGCTCCGAACGAGATTGATGCGCTGCTTGAGCCCTTCGTAGCGATGTTGGAGGTCTTCAAGAATCATGCTTTTTCTGGTAATTCGCCCGTCAGGGAACGGACGTCACTTTGCCTTTCGAAAAGTTGTAGCCACTAGAATAACGGAAACGAGGACGCAGAGCCAGGCGAACCAGTCCCCAAAGCGGGAGTAAATCGTCTGGTCCATTCGAAAATCATAGGGAAGATCGGCGGCGGCACGCACGTCCGGCGGAAGCGGCTGGAGGATGCGGCCGTAGGGATCTACGGAAACGGTAAAACCGTTGTTCGTCGAGCGCACGATCCAGCGGCGGTTTTCCACCGCGCGCACGCGGGCCATGCGCAAATGCTGCTCGGCGGCGGCGGATCGGCCGAACCATCCGTCATTCGAAATGTTGATGAGGAGCTGAGCCCCGCCTGCGGCAAACCGGCGCACTTCGCCGGGATAGATCGCTTCATAACAGATAAAAACGCCGAAGGCATTTCCTTGCGGAAGCTGCCCCACTACATACTTGTTTCCTTTGTGGAAGCCGCCTACCTCGCCAGACACGCTTGTGACCACGCGATGGATCAATGGAAACGGCTCGTACTCACCGAAAGGAACGAGATGGACTTTGTCGTATACGAACACGCGCTGGCCTTGCGCGTCAAAGAGCAGCGCGCTGTTATACGGCAGAAGACTGCCGTGGGGCGCCACGTCCGATGGGTCCACCGGTGATTTCCATTCGATGGCCCCTGCCAGGAATGGGTGTCCGAAACGGATCGCCAGCGCCGAGGCAATCTTCGCAAATTGCAAATCTTGAAACGAGAAAGGAGCGGGGGCTTCAGGCCACACAAGAAGATCCGGTTTTTCCGCCGATGAGGCGAGGCTGAGTCGTGTGATCTCATCGAGGTCCGCGGCGTGCGCCTGAAACCAATCGGCGGGGTACGAATCCGTCTCCGGGAAATTGAGCTGCACGGCGCGCGCGAAATGATGAGCCTGCGCGTGTGGCACCAGGCGCGCACCACCCGACGCTACGATCAAGAGTACTGCCGTTGCAGCGACTGCCCAGGTGATCCGGCCGCGAGTCGTCAGGGTGTTCGATGCGCTGGTCCAGGCGAGCAGTGCGTTGAAACCGGCTACAAGAAAGGAGAGTCCGTAAATTCCCGTGATGGTTGCGAGTTGAACCAAACCCAGATTCGCGGCCGCAGGGTAGCCAAGCAAATTCCAGGGAAAACTAATTTCGGGCAAGTGCGCGCGGACAAACTCAAACGTCACCCAGATAAACGGCGCACCAATGCAGGCCAACTCGATGCTTTGGCGGGACAACCGTTGAACGGCCCACGCAAACGAGCCGATCAGAATTCCCCAAGCCATGGCGATCAGCAGCAAGACGCCCCAGCCGCCCGCTACCGAGAGGCCGCCGTGAGCGGTGAGAACCGTGGCAATCCATGGCACCGACGTCAGGACGAAAAGAAGCGCGTGAAGAAATCCACACCCAAACGACACGCGCGGCTGCGCGCCAAACAGTGAAAAGAGGAGAATCGCAACGCAAACCCAGGAATAGATACTGAGATAGAGACCGTGGTAGGAGAGCGAAAGAGCGGCACCGGACACGGCGCCGACGATGAGACGCAAGCCCGCAGGTATTTCGGCACCGGCCTGCGGACGAAGATAGGAGAGCCAACCGCCCCGAGGCATCAGTGTTTCACGATGGCTTTAAAACCTGCGCCCTCGAGGCCTTTCCTGGCCGCGTCGGCGGCCTTTGGATCAGCGTACGGGCCAACTTGCACGTGGTAATACTTGTCTGCCTGGGGAGAAACAACAAACGCAGGGAACTTTTTCTTTTGCAAGCGCGTCGCGAGTTCAAGTGCATCTGCTTCTTTGGTCAGCGCCGCCACTTGCAGCGTGTAAGCGCCGCCTGGAATGAGCGGGGCGTTCGGAGATTTCGATGGACCGCCGCTGGTTCTGGGCGGGGCCGTGGTCTTGACGAGCACCGGCGCATTTTTTTTTGACGGCGCTGGCGCTGGCGAGGACGCCACGGGCTTCAGATGGTCTTCGGTTTTTTTGCGGTCGCCGGCGTGATAAAACTCCCAATCCGAATTCGGAGGCGCCGCTGTGTCCTTCGCCGCCGGGGCAGGGGCGGGATTGTTGGTTCGCTTCGAACTCGCGTCCTTCCTGGGAAAAACGGAATTCTCCGGCTTCTTGAAAAAGTCGGTCGCGGCGCGCACCGGGCTATCGATTTCGTTGCGTCCCATGACGTAACCGAGCGTGAAAAATACGCCCGAAAACAGCAGCATCAGCATGAACAGGCCGATGACATGCCGGCTTTCGAGCACACGCTCTCCAGCGCCCGCTCGTTTTCCCCCAGAAGCCATTCTTACTTTTGCGGTCCCCCTAAATTCCTAGTCCACTGATTAATGATATCGATAGGCAGCGGAAACACAATCGTTGTGTTCTTCTCGACACCTATCTCCGTCAGAGTTTGCAGGTAGCGGAGCTGGATTGCGGACGGCTGGGTTTCGAGAACTTTCGCGGCATCCGCGAGTTTTTGCGAGGCTTCAAACTCTCCTTCGGCGTGAATAATTTTTGCGCGGCGTTCGCGCTCGGCTTCCGCTTGCTTGGCGATGGCGCGCTGCATCTGCTCGGGGATGTCGACTTGCTTCACCTCGACTTTGGAAACCTTGATGCCCCAAGGTTCGGTGTCGGTGTCGAGGATGATCTGGAGCTTGGCGTTTACCTTATCGCGCTGCGAGAGGATTTCATCGAGTTCGAACTGTCCGACGACGCTGCGGATGGTGGTCTGGGCGAGCTGCGAAGTCGCATAGGTATAGTTCTGCACCTGCGAAAGGGCCTGATTGGCGTCGACCACGCGGAAGTAGCAAACCGCATTGACCTTCACCGAGACGTTGTCGCGCGTGATGATGTCCTGCGGCGGAACGTCGAGCGTCTCAATCCGCAGCGGTATCCGATACAGCGTTTCAATCGGCCAAAAAACCAGATTTATGCCGGCGCTCTTTGCCTCGGGTATCAAGCGGCCGAGCCGAAGCACCACGCCGCGTTCCCATTCCTTGATGATATAGATCGAGTTCCAGAACCAGATCAAGACCAGGCCGACGATCAGCGCCATTCCGATAAAACCGATTTCCATGTTTTCCTCCTGAACGTGAGAATTCTTATTTCGCCGCTGAAACAGCCACATCGGCCGGCTCAACGTACAGCTTCAGTCCCTCGACACGCAAAATCCGCACGGTGTCGCCTTCCTGCACGGGCCGCGAAGATTCAGCGCGCCACAGTTCGCCATGCACGCGAACCATGCCCTCTGTGCCCGTGGAGAGGCGCGCCACCGCGACACCGTGTGCTCCGATGAGTTCTTCTTTTCCCGTCACCGATTTCCATTTCCGCGACCGCAACACCAGCCGCATCAGAACTACCGCAAGCACCGCGAACGGCACCGTGCCCGCGAGCGCCACGCCAACGCTCACTCCTCCAGGTGTGAGCGGCGAGCGAATCAGAAAGATCGCGCCAAGAAACATAGACACTACTCCGCCAAGGGCCAGCACTCCATGACTCGGAGCTTTGGCTTCGAGTACGAAAAACGCCAGAGCCAATAGAATCAGGAACACGCCCGCAAGATTGATCGGCAGAAAATTCATGGCGTACAGCGCGAGAATCAGGCAAATGCCGCCGATAACTCCTGGAGCGATCACTCCGGGGTGCGTGAACTCCGTGTAGACTCCCAGAACGCCAAGAATCAGCAACACAAAGAAAACATCGGGCTCGACAATGCGGGCAAGAAATTTCTGGCGAGCTGAGAGTTCAAAAGGCGTGCGCGCCGCATTTTTGAGCGAGAGCTTCGTCTGGGCGCCGTCGAATCGGGTGATTGTCCGGCCGTCCAGTTGCCGTACCAGTTCATCAGGTGAATTCACGATCAAATCGATCATTTTCCCGTCCAGGGCTTCTTTCTCTGTGTAAGCGCTGCCTTCCGTGATGGCCTTCTCCGCCAGCGCCGGGTTGCGTCCACGCCTCTCCGTGAAACTTCTCAGAAACGCCGTGGCATCGTTATTGATCTTCTTTCGAAATGCATCATCAATCTGCATGGGCAGAAAACCACCAATGGCCATTACCGGAGTAGCCGAGCCCGTATGCGTCCCCGGGGCCATCGCGGCAATATCTGCGGAAAGAAGAATGTAAAAGCCCGCAGAGGCTCCTCGCCCGCCCGTCGGCGAAACATATACGGCGACTGGCACCGGCGATGCGAGGATGTGCTGGATCATGTCTTGCATTGAAACACTGAGCCCGCCCGGTGTGTCCATCGTGATCAACACAAGAGCTGCGTGACGGCTCGCCGCGTCGGCAAGTCCTTCATCAATGTAGGTGGCCAGGATGGGATCGACTACGCCCTCTAGCCGCAGTTCAAGAACGAGAGGACTGGACGAGTGCTCGTCCGCCGCGACCGCAGGCAGGAGAAAGAAAATCGCGCCAGCACACAGGACGTACAGAACGCAGGAGGCCACCACAATTCCGAATCGCTTGGCATTCAAGGAGCGCTTCCTCTCATGGAACCAATCGCTCATTGGGCACCTCCTCCTGGTTTTTTCCCGCTTGGCTTGGAATTCTGCAAATGCTCGAGCAATTGCTTGGCCTCAGCATAATTCGGCGCCAGCTTCAGGGCTTTCTCGACCTCCGCCCGTGCCAGAACAGGCTTCTTTTGCTCGAGGTAGATTTTCGCCAGCATCGTTCGAACTACAGCGGAATCCTGCGCATCCAGCGACGCTTGCAATTCTTTCACGGCATCATCCATCTTGCCCTGACGGCGGTCAATTTCCGCGAGCCCGCGGTGTGCCGCGGGGCTTCTAGGATCGACGGTAAGAACAGCGCGAAATTCTTTTTCCGCGGCGTCGGCGTGTCCTGCGGAGAGTTCCTGCCGGCCACGCCGCAGGTGTGTCAGGGGCGTGTCAATCGAAGAATCGGAAGCAGCTTCGCTCGCAGAAGACTCGACCGATTCAATCTCCGCGCGAAGAGCTGTTACGTCGAGCTCGGTCTTGAGGCGATTCAGCCGCGCCAGGGTTTCGTTCTTCGCGTCGAGGCGGATTACCGGGAGTCCGTTGGGGCCAAAAGTTTCGTTCGCCGATTCACGCTCCTGGTCGGCTTCGGTCTTATTGCCGGCGTTCTCCAGGGACAGTATCAGCAGCGCGCGGTCCTCCGCGTTATCCGGCTCGCGCTCCGCGGCTTCGCGAAAATAACCTGCAGCAGCGGCGGGATCATTGGTCTGCAGCGCAAGCAGCCCAAGATTGAATGGAAAGTCGTCTTCGCCAGGATCCAGTTCAGCGGCACGCCGAAAATCGGTTTGCGCCGCAGCGGTCTTGCCCTGCCGTGCTCGCGCAATCGCCAGATCATTCAGAATCTCCGGCAGGTCTGCTCCGGAGACGATGTTGTTCTTCAAGGCCCCCTGCAAAGAAGTGAAGACTTCCTCCGCCTGGTCGGGCTGGCCCAGGAGAAGCCGGCAAACGCCCGTAGCAAACACCGATTCCACATAGCGGTCGTGAGTTTTCGGTATCCGCGCGTACCAAGGAAGCGCGGAATCACAGTCGTGCCGTGCGAAATAAGCTTCGCCCAGCGCGAAGTCAGGTTCCGGCCATTCCGGTTCGAGACGCGCCGCTTCCCGCAGTTCGCGCAAACGCGCGTCATCTTCGCTAGCGAGCAATCCGCGAATGTAATGTTCAAACGCATCGAGACGAAGCGGACGCTGGCGTTTCGTGAAGCCGGCAAGGCTCAGCGCATAGTTGCGATTGTTTGCGGAGAGCATCCGCCAAACCAGCCGGGCGTGCAAGTCCATGAGCGAATCCAAAGTACCGGTTTCCCGCAACCCTGGCAGCAGGCGTGCCGGACTCACCGTTAAGATCCGCGATTCAATGGTGAGGGACGTCCCATTCGAGGTGAATCTGCCGAACACCACAAAATCCGCGTCAAGGTCTCCCGCAACATGAAGCATGGTCGCGCGGCTGAGTTTCGAATAGCGAGGCAGACCATACCGTTCCAGTTCGACAAGCCGCCCGGCGTGCGAATACACCTGCTCGCCTGCCGCGGACAGCCGCTGGATGGTCAGCTCCTCCAAGCCCTCGCCAAGCCAATCCAATCGTGGAGACGCGCCCGCATTTTCAAAAGGAAAAACCAGGTAGATTCCCTGCTTAGAAGCAGCGGTCGATCCCGCGCGAGTAGGGGAAGCAGATCGCTGCGCGGCAACCGAAGTGGTTCCAAAAAAGAAAACGGTGGACAGTAAAACCAGATAAGCCGGGCTGAGGAAAGGAGGCCCCATGTCAGTTGCATTGTAACAGACGCAAGGGCGCGTTTCGCGCTGGAGGTGCGGATCGCTAGTCCGAAATCGGCGAATCGAAACCGGTTCAGGGTTGCGTACCGTCGGGTGGCTTGGGAGCAAGAACCTCTTGTATCGCGGGATCCTTCAGGATTGCTGCAAAAGAGGGATCGGATTTCGCGGACGACAGCTCCTTGTAACCTTCGTCTTTGGCTTTTCGCAGATAAATGACGCAACGCTCGAGGTTACCCGCTTCCGCGAACGACTTTGCGAGCAGGAAATAGAATCGCCCCCGGTCACCCACGGAGCGGTCCTGCAGAATCGACCCGCTCCTCGAGCTGTTGTGATCGAAGAGCTGCGGATCCAACGCCAGCGCCTGACGGAACGAGGAGATGGCCTGCTCGTATTTTTTGTCGCCAAAGTAGGCGTAGGCAAGGTTGCTGTGGAGGACGGCCATGTCGCTACGAATATTGATCGCTTTTTGATACGCCTTGATGGCCCGGACATACTTCTTCCGCTGATACCAAATTGTCCCGATGTTGTTCTGCGCGTCGGCATAGGAAGGATCAACCTTCGAGGCACGTTCGTAATACTTAAGCGCCGCTCCCAAAGCTGCCTGCTGGTGCAGCGCAATCCCGAGCTTATTGAGATACACCGGATTCCGGGGGTTCTGATCGGCAAGCCGCTTATAGGAAAGCGCCGCCTCTCGATAATCCTTGCGCGCCATATAAAGATCGGCAAGCTGCTCGTCGGTCAGCCCCGGCTTCACAACAATGACGGAAGATTCTGCCGGCGATTGAGGCTGGGACTGCGCCACTCGCGGGGCCACCGGCGCGCCCGGAGTTTCAAGATAAGTTTGTCCCGCGGAGGATATCGAAAGAGTGAGGAGAAGAACGACTGCAGGAAACGCCATTTTAATCTTGATCATGGCGGATCTCCCTTCTCCGGCTTAGGCTTAGCCTGGTCGGGTTCCTTCTTCTTACCCCCAAAGATACCAAAAATCTTCTGTAAAGGATTCTTTTTCTTTTCGCCGGATTGTGCCGAAGGATCGGCCGGACCCTGGCCGGTCGCATTGGGCGGCCGGTTTGGATCATACGGCGTGACCGGCTGCCCATTTGCATCCGTTTGAGGCGCCTTGGGCCCGCCCCCAAAGACGCGGGAGAGGACGGAGCCCGTGGAGGTGAAGAGGTTGTGGCCTCCATGAACCTCGCAGTATACCGTCGGCGCCGAACCCGCCACATAAACCTCTTCCCGGGTCGTTGGACAGCTGGCCGTTGCAAGCTGCAGGGTATCCGGATCGATGAGCACGGATTGCACTCCATCCGGCATAGTAAAATCCTTCACGTCCCGATATTGTGCTAGAGCTGTGGCGCGCGTCATGAAGTCCGCCCAGATCGGCGCCGCCACTGCGCCGCCAGGCAGTCCGAGGTCGCGATTGTCATCGAAACCAATCCAGATCACGCAAAGGAGGTTCGAGGTGAACCCCGCGAACCATCCGTCACGGGATGTTCCGGTCTTTCCGGCCGCGGGGAGAGTAAAGCCGCGCGCGCGGACGCCCGCGCCGGTGCCCTTGTTCAAAACATCTTTCAGCAGGCTGTCGACTAAGAATGCGACGCGTGCATCCAGCGCCGAGTGCGTTTGTGGCGTGAATTTTTCCAGTGGCGTGCCATCCGCGTTCACCACGATGCGCAGAAATTGCGGTTCCGCACGCGTCCCCATAGTGGCGAAGGTTGTGTATCCCGCGGCAACGTCGATCGGCGTCATTTCATAGGCGCCGAGAGCAACAGCTGGGGTCGGCTGAATGTTCGTGCCGAGGCCCATTTTCCGCGCGACTTGCACGACGCGGCCGTAGCCGATGAGTTCCGCGACTTTGACGGTCGCAACGTTGAGAGAATTCGTCAACGCGTCGCGCACCGTGACGCGCCCCATGAATCTTTCTCCATAGTTATTCGGCGTGTATTCCTTGCCGTCGAATTCAAACGTCGTCGGCTCATCGTCGATGGTCGTGGCGGGAGTGATGACGGGCTGCACGCCGTCCACGGCATTGTCGAACGCCGCGGCATAAACAAACGGTTTGAATACGGAGCCGGGCTGGCGATGCGCCAGCGCGTGATTGAGCTGGCTTTGCCCGTAATCGCGCCCGCCAATGATCGCCTTGATCTCCCCGGTCCGGGGATCCAGCGCGACCAGCGCGACTTGCGCCTGCGGGGCCGGCTCGTTACTTCCCTTCTTGGCCTGCTCGCGGCGCCACTTGTCGTACTTCTTCGTCAGGAGCAGGTCCACATTCTTCATTCCCGCATCGACGGCGGCGGCCGCGGCACGTTGCAAAGCGGGATCAAGCGTCGTATAAACGCGGAAATTCTCCCCAAGCAGTTCGTTCTCGGAGTACTTGTCGAGCAGGTGGTCCTTCACCATGTCCACGAAATACGGCGCTTCACTTCCCGAAATCGACGTGCGGATAATCTTCAGCGGCGCGCGCTTGGCTTCCTGAACGTCTTCTGCATTGATGTATTTATTCTCCAGCATCTGCGGCAGCACGCGATCTCGCGCCTGCACTGCGCGCTCCGGATGACGGTCCGCGGACGAATAGTAATTCGGCGCGCGAATGATCCCCGCGAGGTACGCGCATTCCGGCAGCCCCAACTGGCGCAAATCCTTTCCGAAGTAGGCGACGCTGGCTTCCGAGAAGCCACGTATGCCAAAGCTCCCGCGGTTGCCCAGGTAAACTTCGTTGGCGTACAGCTCGAAGATCTGCTGCTTGTTGAAGCGTTGCTCAAGCTCGATGGAAATCATGGCTTCGGCCAGCTTCCGGCGCCAATTGCGCTCGGTCGAGAGGAAGAAGGTGCGCGCCACTTGCATGGTGATGGTGCTCGCGCCCTGGTAGTGCTGGCTGCTATGCCGCACGTCGGCCCACGCCGCCCCCACGATGCGGATGAAGTCAAAGCCACCATGTTCGAAGAAACGCTTGTCCTCGGCGGAAAGAATCGCGTCCACCAGCATTACCGGCAAATCTTCATATCGCACGGGCCGCCGCTTCTCACGCGCGCTGTCGAAAAGATTGGTGATAAGCTCCGGTTCGATTTCCGCGGTATCCAGATCCGCGCCGCCGGCAAGCGGCTTGATGGATCGAATGCTCTTACCCCGGAATTGAACCGCTAAAGCGTTGTTCCCAGCGAAATAGGAAAACTTCGAAGGCCGGATATCGACCGTGTTTTCCTGCACGGTGAATTGGCCGATGGCATTTTCATCCTGGAGCGGGCGGTATCCCACGCGGGTGAGGTACGCGGTCAGATCTTCCGGTCCCCAGGCTTGACCTGCCGAGATATGCTCCGGCGCGGAGAAGATCTGCGTGGTGTTCTGCAGGACATTGCCGGAGAGCCGCGCATCGATCGCGCGGGAGTACTTCATGTAGTAGTAGGTGAAAATTCCGCCGGCAGCCAGAAAGATGGCGAAGACCGTGCCCAGGATCGTCAGGCCGATGGTCGAAGTAAAGAATCCCTTTTGAACGCGGATGCGCAAGTCTTAGCTCCCGAGGGCTGAACTCTTATTGTCTCGCAAGACCGCACTCTGTGAAAGACGGTGTTCCTCGATGCCCGGTTGCCGGCACAGGATCGAAATCGGGCAGCCGCGGCACCCCTATCTCAGATTACGGACTTATTCTCGCTGGACGGAGAAAAATGAAGATCCATGCGGTAGAACAGCAAGTCCACGGGAACGGTGTATTCCATCGAGATCTTCACGACGGAATTACTCGCGGTCACCATGATGGTTTCGCGCTTCACCGGGATTTCCAATTCCTGGACGACCTTGAAAATATTGTCGCGAATCTGTTCCTCCGTGCGGCGATTCACCACCGCGAAGCGCGCCTCTTCCTGCATTTTGTCGGAAAGCTGATAATTGCTTACGTAGATTGGCACGATCTTGACCGCGGAATAAATAATGAACACCAAGATCGCCAGGTAAATGACGGCTTTGAGCTTGCCCGCCCCCCGTTCGAAGCGGCGGCGTGCCGGCGCGTGGCGATCTCGGATGCCTTCAGAGTGCACTAGAATGGTCTCTCCCGGTCCGTTCGTGCCGCAGTGTGCCCGTGATTGGGAACGGCGGCGCGAGATTTGTCTACTTTCTAAAGCTAGCACCCGCGCGAACGAGTGTCGAGAAATTGGCGCGGGACATGTTCCCGGAATGAAACGGGCTAGTAGGCCCGCGCGAAGATCGCGCGCGTCGTGGCTGGCTGGCCGCAGTAAACGCAATTTCCGCTTCCACCTTCCTGCTCCAGGGGGATACACCGCATGCTGGCGCGGGTTTCTTCCTTGATTTTGGTTTCGCAATCGGCGCTCCCGCACCAGAAGGAGAAGGCAAAGCCATTTTCGACGGCTTTCTTCAGGTCGTCGTAGGTCTTCGCATCGTGGGTGTTGCTTTTGCGGAAAGCCAAAGCCTTGTCGTGAAGCGATTGCTGGATTTCCGCCAGCAAGCGCTCGATGGTGGCGGGCAGGTCGGCGAGCGAAGCACTGATTTTTCCTTCCCTGCCTGGGCGGTCGCGGCGCGCCAGGACAGCGGCCTGTTTGGCAACGTCCTTGGGTCCGAGTTCCACGCGCAGAGGGACTCCACGCATTTCCCAGTCATTGAATTTCCAGCCGGGGCTTTGGCCTTCTCGTTCATCGAGAGTGACCCGGATGTTGGCTTTGATCAGCTCGGACTTCAGTTTGCGCGCGGTGTCGAGGACGGACGCCTTTTCTTCCTCCGTCTTGAAAATCGGGACGATCACAACCTGGTAAGGAGCAAGCTTCGGCGGCAGGACCAGGCCCTGATCGTCGCCGTGGACCATGATTATGGCGCCAATGACGCGAGTTGAGAGCCCCCACGAAGTCGTCCAGCAATGCTGCAACTGGCCGTTCTGGTCCAGGTACTTGACCTCGAAGGCTTGCGCGAAGTTCTGCCCCAGAAAGTGTGACGTGCAGAATTGCAAAGCCTTGCAGTCCCCCATCATCGCTTCGAGGGAATAGGTCGTATCTGCACCGGCAAACTTTTCCGAATCAGATTTCTTTCCAGGAATCACCGGAATCGCCGCGTCGTTCACGGCGAAGTCCGTGTAAATATCCAGCATCTGGCGCGTTTCCGCTTCGGCCTCTTCGCGAGTGGCGTGCGCGGTGTGCCCTTCCTGCCAGTAAAATTCCAGCGTCCGCAGGAAAAGTTTCGTGCGCAATTCCCAGCGCACCACGCTGTTCCACTGGTTCATCAACACCGGCAAGTCGCGGTACGACTGGATCCACTTGGACCACATGTGCCCGATGATGGTTTCCGAGGTGGGGCGGATTACCAGGGGTTCAGCAAGTTCTTCTCCGCCGCCAATGGTGACAACTGCAAGCTCTGGCGAAAACCCTTCAACGTGATGCTTTTCCTTATCAATGAAGCTGCGCGGAATAAGCATCGGAAACGCTACGTTTTGATGGCCGGTGGCCTTGAACCGGCGGTCAAGCGCCTGTTGGATGTTTTCCCACAGCGCCCAGCCATAGGGCCGCACGATCATGCAGCCGCGCACCGGCGCGTAATCGGCAAGCTGCGCCTTCAGCACCAGTTGGTTGTACCACTCGGAAAAATCTTGTGCGCGAGTAGGAAGCTTTTCTTCGGCCATGCGGCGGTTTGTCCGTTCCCCTCAGAGGCGATAACTCGCGCTGAGTAAACTCAAAAGCGTATCGGACGCATGCATGTGTGTCAACGCATGCACTGAAATGGAAGCACTCTTCTCTGTCTTG
>Ga0209488_10002726_pt1 | contig 14434 bp, 14 predicted proteins | sample Rivendell_Oct201_8_FD_188349 | JGI IMG/M metagenome (GOLD analysis project Ga0209488, IMG submission 188349) | Vadose zone soil microbial communities from the Eel River Critical Zone Observatory, Northern California, USA -... | ecosystem: Environmental > Terrestrial > Soil > Vadose zone >... | reverse complement strand
TGGATAGCGGTGGCACGCAAGGCGTCAATGCGGTCGCGGCCGTTCCGGGCACCGGCTGCAATGGCGGGCAAGCGGGCACGTCACAATGCGGCCATCCGGACGACAAGTGGGGCTGGGCGGTGCTCTCGGGCATCGACATCAAGGCGCCCTGGGCTGGCCCCGGCGATCACTTCGGCGGCTTCTTCAACTACGGCGTTGGCGCTGCCGCCTACGCCGGCGGCAGCAACCTGAACAGCCCCGGTCTGTTCGACGGCGGCAATAGGCTTGCACTCGGCGTGATCACGGATGGGGTGTTCGTCAACGGCGGTCAGCTCGAGCTGACCACGACCTGGACGGTGGGCGCCGGCTACGAGCACTTCTGGCTGCCCAACCTCTCGACCACGCTGTGGGGGACCTACACCCAGGTCCGGTATAATGACAACGTGATCAGCAGTCGCTTGTTCTGCGGTGGCACCAATGCTGTGAACCAGAACATCCGGGTCGGGGCCGGCGTCGAATGCGACCCCGGCTTCAACTTCTGGATCGTAGGCTTGATCCAGAACTGGTTCCCCGCGCCTGGCTTCCGGCTTGCGCTCGAGGTGGACTTCGTTCGCGTCGAGACAGCGTTTGACGGGCAGGCGGTCACGCTCAGCAAGACCGTCGGCTTGCGTCCGACCGGCACCTACACCGCCAAGGACCAGGGCATCCTGAATGTAATCTTCCGCGCTCAACGAAGCTTCGCCGCGGGCGAGTGACGCAATCTCCTGGGCGCGGTTCACCATCCGCGCCAACTCCAGCAGCAGCCCCCCTGCTGCTGGAGTTCTTTTTGCGGACTCGCCGGCACCAGCTGATCAACCGCTTGAAGCCGCTTTCTAATTCCCGGTTTGACTGAAATACCGCAAATCCGGCGGCTGCTGGCCCTTCTTCGTCGGCATCAAGAGGCCGTCGGCGCTGAGGAAATAGTTCTCCTTGCCGATCACGACGTGATTGTTGTTCTCGCCGCACTCGTCCTCGTTCCAGATCACCTTGCCCTGCTCGCGGATATATTTCTTGGTGATCGTCCAGGGGCGTGTGAAGGCATTGTCGATGACGGTGATCTCGTTGAGCAGCGTATCCTTGGCGGACTTGTCGAGCCGGAAGCGCTCCTTCACCACGGTCTGGTTGTCGCGATGCAGCGGCAGGCCGGTCGCTTCGAGATTGCGCGGGCCCTTGAAGTTGCGGGTCTCGACCTCGAGCAGGTCGAAGCGGCCGTCGCCGTCCTCGTCCTTCCAGTTGCCGATCGAGTAGCCGATCATGGCCGGCTCCTGGTCGGTCGGGAAGCTCCGCCCGTCGGTATAGATGCGGCGCGGCATGTAGCTTTCGAAAATGACGTAGGTCATCTTCGGCTGGACGACAAACTCGATCGGCCGGATCACCGTCATCACCCGCGGCATGCCGTTGGTGCTGCAGGTGACGCGGATGTTGTCACCCTGGCCGCCCTTGGCCTGGTCGGCGAGACTTGCATCGAAGATCGCCTGATACTCGGGCGTGAGCGGCGGCTGCTGGTCGAGGCCCGGCCGTTTGGTCTGGTCCCACTGGATGCCGGCGCCGGGTGGCCGCTTCCATTGGCCCGACCAATCGGGATATTTCGAGCTGTCTTGCGCCAGCGCGGGCGCTGCCGCGGCGGCAAGCGCGAGCAGGGATGCGGCAAGCAGATTGTGTTTGAGCATCGTCGTTCTCCTTCTTATTGGCGCATCACTGCTGAGCGTCCTTGAAATACTTCAGGTCGGGCGGCCCCTGGCCCTTGCGCACCGGCATCAGGAAGCCGTCGGCGCTGACATAATAGTTGTCCTTGCCGATCTGAACGTGGCGGTTGTTTTCCGTGCAATTGTATTCGAACCAGATCACGTTCTTCTTCTCGCGCACGTACTTCTTGGTCACCGTCCAGGGCCGCGTCAGCGCCTTGTCCAAGGTGGTGACCTCATCGATCAGGACATCGCGATTGCTCTTGTCGAGATAGATGCGCTCTTTCACGACGGTGTCGTTGTCGACGTGCAGCGGCAGGCCGCTGGCATCGAAGGAGCGCGGCCCCTTCATTCCGCGGGTCTCGACCTCGAGCACGTCGTATTTGCCGTCGCCATCCTCGTCGACCCACTTGCCGACCGAGTAGCCGAGGAACGCGGGCTCGGCATCCTTCGGCCAGTCGCGCCCGTCGGTATAGATGCGGCGCACCTGATTGGAATATTCGATGATGATGTAGGTCGCCTCCGGCAGGATGATGATGTCCATCGGGAACACCACCGTCATGGCGCGCGGCATGCCGGGCGGGATGCAGGTATAGGTCGGATCGCCGCCCTGGCCGCCGGCGCGCTGGTCGGCCATGCTCGCCTCGAACACCTTCTGATATTCAGGCGTGAGCGGCGCCTGCTGGGGAGGGCCGAGCGCCTTGGTCGGGTCCCATTGAATGCCGATGCCGGGCGGCCTTCGCCATTGGCCGCGCCATTCCGGATATTTCGAGTCATCTGCGAAGGCAACGGTGCACGCCGCGCACAGCGCTGCGGCGAGCGCAACCGTGTTGGCCGAGCGTTGAAACAGCATGCGCAACCTCCATACGTTTCAGTTCAGCGCGGAAAATAACGCAGGTCCGGCGCCGGCTGACCCGGCCGCGTCGGCGCGAGATTGCCATCCGGCCCGACCACATACATTTCCTCGCCGATCGCGACATGCGAGCTGTGGTCGGCGCAGACGGATTCGCGGTGCATCGCGACCGGCGTGCGGTCGCGCCGGTAGGTCTTGGTCACGGTCCAAGGACGCGTCAGCGCGCTGTCGGTCACCGTGATCTCGTTGACCAGGACGTCCGGGTTCGACTTGTCGAGGAAGATACGCTCGCGGATCACTGTGTTGTTGTCCTGGTGCAGCGGCAGGCCGGAGCCATCGAAATAGCGCGGGCCCTGAAAATGGCGGGTCTCGGCGATGAGCGTATCGAAGCGGCCGTCGCCGTCAGTGTCCTGCCATTGTCCGATCGAGAGCCCGCGGAAGCTCGGATCGACCTCGCCCGGCCAGGGGCGCCCGTCGGTGTGGATGCGGCGCGAGTCGTGGATGTTCTCGATCAGGATATGCGCGGTGTCGGCTGTGACGATGATCTCCATCGGCGCATACGCCATCATGACCCGCGGCATGCCGGGCGCCTGGCAGCTCAGCATCGGGTCGGCGATCATATTGCCGGCCTCGTTCTTGCGGACCTTCTCATAGATCGCCCGGTACTCCGGTGTCAGCGGTGCATCCCGATTGGTGCCACCGTCGAAGCGGTCGGGGCCGATGCGATGCCATTGCCCGCTGAGGTCGGGATACTTGGCCTCGTCGAAGGCGTGCGCGACGCCCGCCAAGCTTAGTGCCATGCCCAGCGTCGCCGCGAGCGCAATGATCGTAACCATCCTGCGCGAAAACATGGTCGTCACTCCCATCACTCTGGTCAGCGTTGCGGCTCGAAATGCCGCAGATCGGGCGGCGTCTGGCCCTTCTTCGCCGGCATCAGGAATCCGTCGGCGCTGAGGAAGTAGCTCTCCTTGCCGATGGCGACGTGATTATTGTTCTCCGAGCACAGGTACTCGCGCCAGAACGGATATTGCTCGGGGGCGCGACTATAGCTCTTCGTCACCACCCATGGCCGCGTCAGCGCATTGTCGATGACGGTGATCTCGTTGCGCAGAATGTTGCGGTCGGCCTTGTCGACGTAGATGCGCTCCTTCACCACCGTCTTGTTGTCAGCGTGCAGCGGCAGGCCGGTCGCATCGTAGGCACGCCGGCCCTTGATCTGCCGCGTCTCGATCTCGAGCGCATCGAACTTGCCGTCGCCGTTGTCGTCGACCCATTTGCCGATCGAATAACCGGCATAGGCGGGCTCGATCTCCTTCGGCCAGTCGCGGCCGTCGGTGTGGATGCGGCGATGCGCATCGTGGATGTGATCGATCATGATGAAGGTGACCTTGGGCAGGATCACGATCTCCATCGGCTCGTAGGCGGTCATCATCGGCGGCATCCCGGGCGGCCGGCAGCTGTACCCGGGCCACAGCCCTTCGCCGCCGGCCTGGAGGTCGCGTATGTTCTCCTCGAACACCTTCTTGTATTCCTCGGTCAGCGGCGCTTCCTGGCCCCAGCCGCGCGGCTTGCTGGGGTCGAAGGCGGGCTGGCCGGGCGGCGAGATGCGGCGCCACTGGCCCTTGAGGTCGGGATAGAGCGCGTCATCGAACGCGCTCGCGCTTACGGTTGTCAGGCCGATGGCGGCCGCGAGCCCGATCGCAGCGACCAGAATTCGGTTTCGCACGACTGACCTCCCTTGCTTCTCGTGTTTCATCGCGCCTGGGTTGTGGCCGCCACTGTGGCCGCCAGCAGTGAGAGCGTGAGTGGGATCGTGCCAGCTAAGTTTCGAAGCCGCATTGATGTGTCTCCACTATGGGGAAGGAGCAAGTGCGATGTGAGGTTGGTCAGGGCGCGCGCGGCGCCAAAAGTCTCCGTCCCACGGAATCTTATTTGTTGTGCCGCAACGCGAAATTATCATAGCGACGGGCGAAACGCCATCGGCGGGATACCCGCTTGGCCGGCAACGCGGCTTGTCCGGGCCACTCGCCAGGGGTAGCCTTGACCCATTCCAAACAGAACAAGTCGCGCCGCGTCGCGACAGGGAGGCTGCCCCATGGCGGATGATCTCAAGATCAAAGTAAACGGACGTGACGTGTCCGTGAGCGCGAGCCCGGACACGCCGCTCCTTTACGTGCTCATGAACGAGCTGCGGCTGAAAGGTCCGCGCTTCGGCTGCGGGCTTGCGCAATGCGGCTCCTGCTCGGTGCTGGTAGATGGGGTCGAGATCCGGTCCTGCGTGACGGCGGTCTCGCAAGTCGCCGGCAAGTCGCTCACCACGCTCGAGGGGCTGCCGGCGCTCTATGCCCAGCAGAAGGGGCTCGCACAGGCGCCCGCGCTGCATCCGCTGCAGCAGGCGTTCATCGACGAGCAGTCGCTGCACTGCGGCTACTGCTACAACGGCATGACCATCAAAGGCGCCGAGCTTCTATCGCAGAACCCAAAGCCCACCGATGCGCAGATCCGTGCCCATATGGACGGGCACCTCTGCCGCTGCGGCACCTATCCGCGCGTCATGAAGGCCATCAAGGTGGCGTCCGCCAAAATCGCGGGAGAGACGCGATGACGACCGACATCCAGAACGAGCTCCCGTTCTCGCGCCGCGACATGCTCAAGGGCGGCGGCGCCCTGATCATCGCCTTCAGCCTTTCCGGGCTTCCCGGTCCGGCCTCTGCCGCGCGCGGCGATGCGGCAGGCCCGCCCGATCCCAACACGGTCGACACCTGGATCGCGATCCATGCCGACAACACCGCCTCGGTCTATTTCGGCAAATGCGAGCTTGGCCAGGGCAACACGACGGGCCTTCTCCAGATTGTGGGCGAAGAGCTTGACCTCGATATGAGCCAGCTCAAGGCAGTGCGGCTCGACACGAACGTGACTCCGGATCAGGGCGCGACCTCCTCGAGCTCGTCGATCCATCGCGGCGGACCGCAGCTGCGCGCGGCAGCAGCCGAAGCTCGGCAGGCGCTCATGCAGCGCGCGTCGGTGCGGCTTGGCGTGCAGACGGGCAGCCTGGCAGTGTCGGAGGGCGTCGTCTTTGTCGACGGCGAGGCCGGCGGCCGCTCGGTCAAATATGGCGACCTCCTCGGCGACAAGCCGTTCAATGTGAAGTTCACCGGCACCGCGCCGCAGAAGCCGGTCAACCGCTATGCGCTGGTCGGCAAGAGCGTGTCGCGTGTGGATATCCCGGACAAGGTCGCGGGCAGGTACGAGCATGTGCATCATCTGCGCGTGCCCAACATGCTGCATGGCCGGGTGGTGCTGCCGCGCGGGCAGCGCGCCTTCGGCGCCGGCGCCAAGCCGCTCAGCGTCGATGAAAGCTCGATCAAGGACATCCCGACCGCCCGTGTCGTGCGCAAGGGCGACTTCGTCGGCGTCGTCGCCGAGCAGGAATGGGATGCGATCAAGGCCGCGCGGGCGCTCAAGGTGACCTGGCAGGAGCCGCCGGCGCTCCCCGGCAATGCTGACCTGTTCACCAAGATGCGCGCCGAGAAGACGACCGACACCGTGATCGCCGACTGGGGCGATGCCGCGAAGGGCTTCGAGGGGGCTGCGCATGTGCGCTCGTCGGCTTATCGCTGTCCCTACCAGGGCCATCTGCCGTTCGCGCCGAACTGCGCGCTCGCTGAAGTGACGGCAGACCGTGCGCTGATCCAGTCCTCGACCCAGGACGTCTACACAGCGCGCAACATGCTCTCGACCGTGCTCGGCATGCCGGCGGAGAAGATCCGCGTACAATACTATGAAGGCTCCGGCACTTTCGGGCGCAGCTGCTACGAGGACGCCGCGCAGGCCGCCGCGATCCTCTCGCAGGCCGTCGGTCGCCCGGTGCGCGTGCAATACATGCGCTGGGACGAGCATGGCTGGGACAATTATGGCCCGGCGCATCTTGCCGAGGTGCGCGCCGCCATCGATGCCGACGGCAAGCTCGTGGCGTACGAGTATCACGGCTGGCAGCACGGCTGGACCGTGACCTCCTCGGTGCTCGACATCGCGCTGCAGAAGGCGGGCATCGAGCGCGCGAGCGGCTCGGGCTCGATCACGGTCAATCCGATGAGCACCGGCTCGATGTACCAGGTCGCCAACCGGCGCGTGATCAGCCACGCCGTGCCGATGGTGGGCTATCTGCGCGGGGCGGCATTGCGCTCGCCGCTTGATCTGTCGTTCGCGTTCGCCTCCGAGCAGACGATCGATGAGCTTGCGACCGCGGTCAAGATGGACCCGCTCGAGTTCCGCCGGAAGAATATTGGCGACAAGCGCTGGCTCGGCGTGCTCAACGCGGCGGCGGATGCCGCCAAGTGGCAGCCGCGCGTGATGGGCGCGTCGCTCTCCAACGCCGAGGTGGTGACCGGCCGCGGTATCGGGCTTGGCACGCACCACGTCTCCTATGGTGCGGCGGTTGCCGACATCGAGTTCAACAAGCGCACCGGCAATATCGTGGTGAAGCACGTCTATGCCGCGATGGACTGCGGGCTCGCGGTCAATCCCGCGCTGGTCGAGAACCAGATCGAAGGCCAGGTGATCCAGTCGGTGAGCCGCACGCTCAAGGAGGAGGTCCTGTTTGACAAGACCGGAGTCACCAGCCTCGACTGGGTCTCCTATCCGATCCTGCGTTTTGCCGAGCACCCGGACGTGACGCCGGTGGTGGTGCAGCGGATGGAGGAGCCCTCGACTGGCGCCGGCGAGGAGGTGATGGGCGCGACCGCGGCAGCGATCGCCAACGCTGTGTTCGATGCGACCGGCGTGCGGCTGCGCGAGTATCCGATGACCCCCGAGCGTGTGCTCGCGGCGCTCGGCGCGAGGACGTAGGCACTCGTAGCCCGGATGGAGCCACCGGGTCCGCGCGAAGCGCGGCCCGATGGCAGGCTCCGCGACATCCGGGGCTTTCTGTTCTTGGCGCGGCATTGCTGCTCGCGGGAGTAAGGATCGTCCGATGACGGTCTAGGGCCGGCGCGAATATTCGGTCAGCTCGTCAGAAGTAGAGTCCCTGAGCCGCCCCTCAAAGCGCCATTCCGTTTTCCTCTTGACCCACCGGTTGATTGCGGGCGCATACCAAAACACGAAGGTGTAGGTGTGAGATTTGGTTTGGTCCTTGGTGTTGACCAGCCTCACGGTCGTGTCGACCCGAAACGTGTCGAATGTTCCGGCCGGCACTTTCATCTGTTCCTGCGCCGCGACCTTCGCAGCCCCGGATGCCCGAAACGTGTGACCGGTCTGCAGATTGATCGCATTGGCATCCGATCGCCACTCCTTGTCGATCTGCAGCGGTTTCCTGATCCCGATTCCGGCGGGTCGAAGCTTGAAGAGGCCATCATCGATTCGGCCCCAGTCATGATCGAAGACCATGGTTTGGGGGCGATCCTTGCCCTTGACCGAGACGCGCGTGGTGATCTCCTTCTCGGTGGTCTCAACCACGACAAGCGTGACCGCTTGCCTGAGATCTCCCGTCAGATCATCGCTGATGTTGTAGGACCAGCGATCGCCGACGCGGACAGGGCCTGGATCGACCGCCTGCGCCGCACAATGGCCGGCAAACAGGACCTGAGTTGCCAGACTCATTGCAATGAGACGTCCTAACATTTGATCGACTCCCTATCCGCCTAAGGCGATGTTCGAACCGCATGAGGCACGGGCCTCGCGATCCGGTTGCTCAGGGCCTGCGCGAATATTCGGTCAGCTCCTCGGAAAAAGAGTCTCTGAGCCGTCCCTCGGAACGCACGTCCGTCTTTTTTCTGACCCACCGGTTGATTGCAGGCGCGTACCAAAAGACGAGGATCGCCGTCGAAGATCTGGTTTGATCCTTCGTGTTGATCTGCCTCACCGTCATCTCGACACGGAACGTGTCGAACGTTCCCGCCGGTGTGGTGACCTGTTCCTGCCCCACCACCTTTGCCACCCCGGAGGAGCGCATAGCGAGGCCAGACTGAATATTTGTCACGTTTCCTTCCGATCGCCACTCCTTGCCGACCTGTAGCGGCGTTCTTATTCCGATCTCGCCTGGTTGATATTTCCAAGCGCCGTCGTCTATTCGGCCCCAGTCGGTGTTGTAGATGGCTGTGCCGGGGCGATCCCTGCCCCGAACGGAGACGCGCGCTGTGATCTCCTTTTGTGTGATCTCGGCGATGACGAACGTGACCGCGTTCCTGAGGTCGCCGGTCAATTCATCCTTGATGTCATAGGTCCAGCGATCGCCGACGCGGAGGGGGCCGGGATCGACCGTCTGCGCCGCGCAATAGCCGACCAAGAAGAGCTGAATCGCCAGACTTTTCGCGATGGTACGTCCTAACATCTGATCAATCCCCCATTGTGTCGATCGTGGACCCAAATGTGCAGAGTGCGCGCCAGCGCTACTGGCGCGGGTAGGCAAACGGCTCAGGGAGCAAAACGTCGTCGCCGGACGACCGGGGCCCAGGTTGCATGCCTGGAAACAGCCCCGGCTCCACGTCGTCCGGCGCTACGGTTTTCGGGAATAGTCCGTGAGTTCCTCCGTCTGTGATTCGCGCAGGCGGCCTTCGACCTGGAACTCATAGGTCTTGCGCACCCAACGATTGACGGTCGGCGCGTACCAAAGAGTGGACGTCAGGGTCGCGGCTCTGGTCTGATCGTTGGCGTTGATCTGACGCGTGGTGGTCTCGATCTTGAACGTGTCGAACGTGCCAGCGCTCGTCGTCAGCTTTTCCGTTCCGATCACTCTGGACTGGCCATTGACGCTCATCGCGGTGCCGTTCTGAAAGTTCGTCGCCTTGCTTTCGAAGCGCCAATCCTGGCCGACCTGGAGGGGCATTTGGATGCCTGTTCCGTCGGACGGCGTGTACTTCCAAAGGCTGTCGTCGATGCGACTCCAGCCTCGATCGAAAACAATCTGTCGCGGGCTTGCTGCTCCTCGAATTGACACACGCGTGTTGATTTCCTTTTCGGAGACATCGAGCACCACGACCGTGGTCGTCTGCTTGATGTCCCCCGTGACCTCGTCCGTAACCTCATAGACCCAACGATCACCAGGCAGGACGCCAGCGATGTCCGCCACCTGAGCGGGCGCCTCGCAGGCGTATCCGAACGTCGCCAACGAGACGATCAGCAACCAATTGGTTCTCATGGTTGGTCTCCTGAACCACACGCCTGTGCTGCGGTTCCAGAAAAAGTTCCGCAACACAATTGCGAACAAATGCTGGCGCTCATCGCACTTTAGTGCGGCGCGACTGTGACGCGTCGTACCGAAAGCAATAATCCGAACGCGCATTGAGAGCGCGATAAATTTATTCCATTATTCCTTCGTGTAATGGCTCATTACGATTGGCCGTTGCTCGCCAGCAGCCGAGCAGACTCACTGAGATCCGTCTTCGCGCGGCTTCGCTTGCGCGACTTACCGCGAGTACGATCTAGATGTCTTCCGCTTCGAGCAGATGTAGAATATGTGCGAGCGGGCTAACATAACGGGAGGAAACCCATGCGTACAAAGATTGGCTTGTCACGTCGACATCTCTTGCAAACAGCCAGCGCGGCCGGCGGACTCGTCTTGGCGGGGTGCGCGTTCGCACAGGCGCCAGCGCGGAAGATCGAGCAGCTCTCGCCCGAGCTTGACAAGATCATCGCGACCTCGGAGCCGATCCAGGAGCTCGCCTCCGGTTTCGGCGGCGATCTCGGGCCGGCCGAAGGGCCGGTGTGGTGGAAGGAGGGCGGCTATCTTCTGTTCAGCGACATCCATAACAACCGGCGCATGAAGTACACGCCCGGCCAGGGCGTCAGCGTGTTCAAGGAGCCGACCAATCGTGCCAATGGCCTCACCCGCGATCTGCAGGGTCGTCTGCTCGCGGCCGAGCATGACTCACGGCGCGTGACGCGTCAGGAGGCGGATGGCAGCATCACGGTGATCGCCAACAGCTTCCAGGGCCGTCGCCTCAATCGCCCGAACGACGTGGTGGTGCGCTCCGACGGCTCGATCTATTTCACCGATCCGTTCGGCCCGGCGGCGCCCGAGCAGTGGGACCTTTCGCACACCGGCGTCTACCGCGTGACGGGCGATCTCGGCACCATGACGCTGCTGCTCGATGATCTCGTCTTCCCGAACGGCATCGCGTTCTCGCCCGACGAGAGCATTCTCTATGTTACCGATTTCCGCCGCGGCCTCATCCGCGCCGTCGATCTCCTGCCCAACGGCCTTCTCGCCAAGCAGACCGACCGCGTCTTCGCCGATCTGCGCGGCAGCGAGCCGGGCGGGCCCGACGGCATGAAGGTCGACGTCGCCGGCAACGTCTATTGCGGCGGCGCGGGCGGCATCTACATCCTCGATCCGAAGGGCAACAAGCTCGGCCGCATCGTGCACGGTCATCCGGCGACAACGAACATCGGCTTTGGGGGCGACGACTGGAAGACGCTGTCCTTCACCAGCCGCAGCACGCTGTTCTCGGTCAAGCTGAAGATTGCTGGAATTCCGGTGCCGGTCGACAAGCGGCAGAAGACATAAGGCGGTCACAAGGAGAGGCGGGGCCGAAATTCGCCGGCCCTCCGTTCCTTGCGAACTAGCGCACCGTCCGCTTGAGATCGGAATAGATCTCTTCGACCAGCTGGTTTGGGCGGATGGGTCCGTTGGCCCAGCGCGCATCGAAATCTTCCGTCGGCTTGGCCGCAATGGCCTCGGCCAGCGTCTTGCCGTTCTTGATCAGCCGCGCGATGCGCTCACGCAAGGCGATCATGACCTCCCGATAGTCGGCGAGATCGCGCTTGCTGCCGATCGGGCCGCGCCCCGGCACGATCTTCACGTTGTCGTCGAGCACAGGGAGCAGCTTGTCATAGGCGGCGATCATACCATCAAGGCTGCCGCCGCGCAGATCGACGCGGGTGTAGTTGGTGTTGTTGAACACAGCCTCCGCGAACAGCACGTTGGCTTTGCGAAAGAGCATGACCGTATCGGCGTCGGTGTGTGCGCTCGGAAGATGCAGCACATCGATATCTTCGCCGTTGAAGTGCAGCGAGAGCGAATCCTTGAATGTGATCGTCGGCCAGAACTCGGCTGGAAATGCGCGTTGGGTCGCGCGCCCGAGCGGGTTAGGCTGCTCCGTCATCAGGCGCTTGCGGGTGTTGTCGTGACCGACAATGACCGCGCCCTGCCTGGCGAAAGTCGCGTTCCCGCCGATATGATCCAGATGCCAGTGCGAACTGATGACACGGCGCACCGGCTTGCTGCTGATCTGGGCGATGCGGGCGAGCAGCCGCGGCACTTCGGGTTCATCCTGAGCGTCGATCAGGAGCAGTCCGTCATCACCGACCGAGAGCCCCACATTGAGACCCATGTTTCCCCAGGTGTTGCCCCAGGTCACGCTGTAGATGGCGGGAGCCACCTGCACTGTGTAGTCCTCGCCTTTGCCCTGGGTCTGCGCTGTCGCCGGCGCAACTGTTAGAAGCATGCAAGCAACAGCGATGAACCGCATGTGAGAAATTCCTCCCGGATTGACGAGGCCAATTTCAGCCCACCATAGCCTGCCGAGGTCCGTGCGGACAATGCCGAGCGCGCACTTGGTGCGATGGCTCCTACATCTGTGCTGACGATCACATCGCCATGGAACACGATCAGGTATGCCCCCTGATAGAGCGATAGTGCTCACGGTTATGAAAAAGGAGATAAAGCGATGTCATCGCGAGTAGGAAACGACGAGCCGAACTGGTCGCGGCGCCGGCTCATGTCCGTCCTCGCGGCTGCGGCGTCGACCTCGGCTGTTCTGGTGGCGACAACATCGCCGGCGCGGGCAGACGATTGGCAGGAATATCTGCGCGACGATCTGGGCTTCCGCGTTGAGATGCCCGGCGAGCCCGAGGTCGACGTAAAGGAAGATGGCGTCGACAAGACGATCGTGCGGTTGATAGACGCTCAGGTCTACGACGATGAGGATGACAACCTGTTCGGGGTCCATTGCACGGAATATCGCGATCCAGTGTCCGCTGAGCAGGAGTATCGGCTGTTTCGCGAGGGGATGCGGCTCGGCGGCCTCGGCGTCACCCGCGAAAGCGCGCTGATGATCAACAACATCGTGGCGCGCGAATTCACTCGCGAGTCCGGCGGCATCAATTTCGTCCACCGCCTGTTGGTCGTGGATCGTCGGACAATCGGGATCTCCGTCTACGGCGACCGCGATATCCACGACAGTCGGGAGGTCCAGCGGTTCCTGCGGTCGTTCATGCTGCTCAGCGAACGCTGAGCGTTTGGAATGCGATCGCAAGCGGACAGGGAGAAACCCGGATGTCGCCATAGCGCGTTGAAGACGCGCGTTATCGCGCTAACGGCTCCATCCGGGCTTCTAACTACGCGCCAACGTCAGCCGGCCGCCAATGATATTCAACATCAGGAGCGCTTTCAGGGGGCGGGCTCACCCCAAACTTGACCGCTCTGAACCCATGCGTCTCGTAGAGCGCCCGCGCGGCATGGTTTTCCCGGTGCGTGTGTAGCTCAACTCCGCTGGGATGCAGTGTCTTGGCAAGGAGGACGAGACGGGTGCCCCAACCGTTGCGCCACTCTGGCGGGTCGACGTACATCCTGTCGATGTAGGAATCCACCATCGCCAGGAAGGCAACAACGCGGTCGTGGCGCATGCCGACCCAGATCTTGGAGCGAGGCCGAATCACGGTCTTGAAGACCTCTCCGGCGTGTTCCAGCGCGAACGCCTGCCAAGTCGGAAGGTACGGGTACGCAGCCTGTCCTGAGCGGTGCCACACGGCAATGACAGCCGCCTCATCGCGATCCTCGAACGGCCGGACGCCTGTACTCGCCTCATTCACGGCAACTCTCGTCTGGCGAAAAGAGGAACAGACCCCTAATCCCTACTCCTGGCACGGCCACTTCTGGCGCATGGCCGCGAGCGCGACCAAACGGAAGTCCTGCGCGCCCGCATCCGGGTTCGCTTCGACGAAGCTCGTAATGACTTGCAGCATCTGCTCCGGCGTCGTCGCGCTCGGATGACAGAATTTGAGGTTGTCCGGCAGCACACGGCTCACGAACGAGAGCGTCGCCATGATCCCGGCGCAGCGGCCGCCGGCCATATCTTGCGCATCGGGCGCAAGACCCGCTGCGCAATGCGGCAGCATCGCTTTGGCGCTCCTGATGTCGGCGTCTCTCGTCTCCTGGGCGAAAGCTGACGCCACCAATGCCGGCAACAGCAGCGCGGCCCACGCCACATGGCGCATGTGCGACCTCCCTCGATATTTGTTGCAGTGGTTATGGCACCTTCCTGCATGCCCGTCATCACCATTCAGACCCGCTCACGCCTTGCGCTCGCCGTCACAACGGCATGAAATGCGATCGGGTATGCTTCGCGTGGGTGCGGTCGATCGTGCCCGGAGGTGCCACAAGGAGGAGGCAAATGTCATTACATATGATCACGGGTAACATGAACTGGTCGCGGCGGCGTGTCATGTCGGCCCTGGCCGGGGCGTCCACGACCTTGATGTCGTTCTCTGCGCTCTCACGCGCGGCGCAGGCGGAGGCGGCAGCCGCCTGGCGGGAATATCGCAACGGCGAGATGGGCTTTCGGGTCGAGATGCCGGGCACGCCCAAGGTCGAAGAGCAGAGTGGTGATCCCAGCGACCCTTTCACAAAATCGGTCGACGCCCAGGTTGAGCTCAACGACATGCTCCTTGGCGTCCACTGCACCGAAAATCGCGCCGCGGCCTCGGCTGAAGACCAGTACAAGCTGCAACGCGAAGGAATGGCGGCGGGCGGCATGGCGGTTACCCGCGAGGAGGCGCGCACCGTGAGCGGCAATCCCGCGCGCGATTTCATCCGCGAGTCGGGCGACCTCAATTACATCTATCGCGTGGTCAACGTCGGAAAACGGACCATCGGTATCAG
>Ga0209488_10002724_pt1 | contig 14440 bp, 12 predicted proteins | sample Rivendell_Oct201_8_FD_188349 | JGI IMG/M metagenome (GOLD analysis project Ga0209488, IMG submission 188349) | Vadose zone soil microbial communities from the Eel River Critical Zone Observatory, Northern California, USA -... | ecosystem: Environmental > Terrestrial > Soil > Vadose zone >... | reverse complement strand
TGAACGGCATCCGGATTGGGCCTCCCCTCTTTGAGCCAGAAGAAGAAGCGTCCGTCATTTCCGAAGCCTTTAAGGTCTGGGTGACCATCCTGGCCTTTAAAGTCCAGAAAATCTGTGATTCCGAGCGGCTTGAGAGCATGCGCGTAAAACGCGATCGAACGCGTAAAATCACTCACGGTCACGATGACGTGGTCGAGCATCGAATTCCTCCTTGTAGTGGGGAAAGGGGAGTTACCAGCGGTCACTGACAGTTTCCGTCGGTGGTCTCGCTGATCAAGGATCAAGCTTCGATAACGTGGTTCATCTACTATTGACTTGCTCCGGCGGGCGTCACGCGAGAACTCCAACGTCGTTTTCCCTCGCTGGCGCACTCGGCTACAACCGGCCTTCCTTTTGCAACCCCATCTTTATTTCGTTGATGCGCTGTTCGCCGGCGCGGAGCGAAGCCGGACTCGTGTGCACCGAGTAGTATCCCAGCGCGAGTTCATAGGGATGGCTTGCGGACGAGCCGAGGACGAACTCAGCGTCCGCCTCCGCTCGGAAGTCGATCGCCTGATTCGATGTCTCGAAGGCGACCAGTTCGCCCGCCTCGGCGGGTTCAGGAACAGCGAGCCTTCCAGAGGCAAGGGCGATCCAGGAAATCGTGTGATCGGCAGGCGGCTCGTAGCGCCAGGTTTCACCAGCCTTGAGCCGCACGGCCAGATAGTTGATCGAGGACGACGCCTTTAGCGGGCTCGATACTTCGCCGAGGGTGCCTAGCAAGACCGCTGCCGGTCCCTTCGCGTGAACGTCCTGCGGCTCTTGGTAGATGCTTTCGCTTGGCCCGAGTTCTTGGTCGGGCGGCAAGGCCAGCCAGAGCTGGAATCCACGCGACCGGCCGGAGTTGCCGGCACCGCCACCATGCCACGCGCCGCCGGCTGCGTTGAACCATTCTATCCCACTGGCGGGCAAGAACCCCGCGGCGCCGGTCGTGTCTTCGTAGCGAACGCTGCCCTCCCAAAGATAAGTGAGCGTCGCAATGCCCGAATGTGGATGCCATCCGAAGCCTGAAAACGACCCTCCCTCAGAATCGAAGAGATCGAGAAAGACGAACGGCTTGAGAGTTTGACCGAGGTCGGACGGGCTCATCAGGCGGGTGATAGGCCCGTGACGTTGGCCGTGCGTCCGATGTACGATCTGACGCGGGCGCACTTTGATCACTGCATTTGATTTAGCCATGACGAAACGACTCCTTGCCGCGATGTAAAGAATTCGGCTGTGTAAACCTACACCGAAAGAGCGCATCAACGGCGTCCTACGGCTTCATTAGAGCAGTTACTCTCAAGCGGCTCCTGTGGCAGCTGTTTTCACCTGTCGATTGGTCGGTGTCATGCATTCGGATTGTTCGCCATGTGTGTACTCTCCGTATCAAATCGATACTGATCTGCCAGCGATCATGCCGCGACGCCGCTTGCAGCGACCGCCTTTTGTCGGGCCGCTTTCAACGCCTCGCCCCACCAAACCAGGTGGTCGAACATGGCCTCCCGGCTTTGCACCAGATAGCCGTAATCGTTCAGGGAGCGGCCGTTTTGGACAATCCCAAGATAGGGCTCCATCGCGATGTTCACTTCGTGCCTGATTGGCGCCATTTGCAGTTCAATGACCGCGCCGCGCAGGGTCTCAATTGCACGAGCCCCGCCAACGCCGCCATAACCCACAAACGCAATGGGTTTGCGCTGCCATTCAAGAAGCGCGCTGTCGAACGCGTTCTTGAGGACCGCTGTCGGACCGTGATTGTACTCGGCGACTGTTGCGATGAAGGCATCGAACTCGCCGATACGCTTGCGCCAAGCTTCCGCTTCCGGCTCGCTGAAAATGCCGCCTGTGGCCATCGGCGACGCCGGCTCATTGAAGAACGGCAACCGATAATCGCGCAGGTCAAGCACTGTGAGTTTGAGATCACGCCGCTTTGACGCCCCTTCGATGAGCCATTTCACCGGTGTGTCGGCGAACCGGTTCGGCCGGGTGCTTCCGACAATCAATCCCACTTTCAGCATACTTCCTCCTCGCCTGGACGGGCTGCAAACAAGAACCGATGATGGGAAGGTAGGAACTTTCCGGGCTACGAAAACCCGGATAAAATTGAACGTTCTTTTCAGGAAATTCGAAATGCAGGCTCCCGGAACGCCGAGTGTAGACCAGCTTCTGGTGCTGCTGACCGTGGTCGAAGAGGGAAGCTTCACAGGAGCTGCGAAACGTCTTCGGCGGGCTACCTCCGCCATCAGCTACGCGATCGACACGCTGGAGGCTCAGCTTGGCCTTACCCTATTTGATCGCGGGACCACCAGAAGGCCGAAACTCACTCATATCGGGGCGGAACGGCAGACGCTGTCTTCGTCACGCGCTGAAGGCTCCTTGATACGGAACCATGCCACATACAGTGCCGGTAGAAATACAAGCGTCAACATCGTGGCAACGGCTAGACCGCCCATAATGGAATAGGCCATCGGCCCCCAAAAGACGGTCGGGGCGATCGGGATCATGCCGAGAATGGCCGCCGCCGCGGTGAGAAGGATTGGCCGAAAGCGATGCATGGTCGCTTCGACGACAGCGTCCCACGGGGCCCGCCCGTGCGCGATCTCCGTATCGATCTGGTCCACCAGGATCACTGAATTGCGAACGATCATGCCGACGAGTGCAAGAACACCCAAGATGGCAACAAAGCCGAGCGGCTTTCCGGCAATAAGCAAGGCAGCAACCACCCCGATCACCCCAAAGGGCGCGACGCTCAGCACCAATAACAGCCGGTTGAAGCTTTGAAGTTGAATCATCAGCACGACAAGCATGATCAGTAGTGCCGCCGGAACGGCAGCAGCGACGGAAGATGTGGACTTGGCGCTTTCCTCGACTGTCCCGCCGGGCACGATCGAATATCCAACCGGCAATGTGGCATTCAGGGCCTGAATCTTAGTGCGAAGGGTATTAACCACTGTCGCAGGCAGCACGTCTGCGGTCAGGTCGCTTTGGACCGTCAGTGTCGGGTTTCGATCCCGACGCCAGATCAGTGGCCAATCCTGAGCATATTCGACAGTCGCCACCTGAAGAAGCGGAACGGTGCCCCCATTTGGAATGGGAACTTGCAATGTCCGCAATGCATCCGGAGATATTCTTTCCTGTTCATTGGCGCGCGCGACCACATCGATCAGGTATATCCCGTCGCGCAACTGCGTGACGTTGATGCCGGACACCACAGCGGAGAGTGCCTGAGCCAGCACCTGCGAACTCACGCCTAGCAGCCTGGCCTGGTCCTGATCGACACGCATGCGCAAGGTGCGCTGCGGCTCGATCCAGTCAAAGTTGATCTTTTCGGTGCGCGGATCAGTGGCTACGACGGCAGAGAGCTTATATGCGATTTCGCGAACTTGCGCTGGATCGGGACCACTCACGCGGTACTGCAGAGGCCAGCCCACGGGAGGACCCAATTCAAGCGCCGACAGACGGGCCACCACACCGGGGAATTTCTCGACTAGTACGGAATCAAGTCGGCGGCGGACCCGCTCGCGTGCTTCAAGGCCCTTGGTCACGATGACCGACTGGGCAAAGAAATTGTTGGCGAGTTGCACATCGAGCGGCAGATAGAATCGCACGGCTCCTTGACCGACATATGTCGACCAATGGTCAATATCGCGATCGCCTTTCAGGAGTTCTTCGAAGTCTGCAACGACTTTCTCCGTAGCATAGATTGAAGAGGCCTCCGAGAGCTTCAAGTCGACGAGCAGTTCCGGTCTGTCGGAGGCCGGAAAAAACTGCTGAGGAACGAAGCGCATCCCAATGATGGAAGCCGCCAATGCCGCCAGTGTCAGGCCGATCGTCAGCCATTTGGCGCGCATGGCTCCCGTCAGCGTACGGCGAAAACCTCGCATGATTGGGCCGGGCTCAGCCTCGGCCGCGTGCTTCATTTTGCCGGGCAGGATGGTGATGCCGATCAGAGGCGCGAACAGAACCGCCACGATCCAGGAGATAACAAGCGCCAATGCAACGACCGCAAAAAGAGAGAACGTGTATTCGCCCGCGGCGCTTTTTGCAAAGCCGATGGGTACGAAGCCGGCGACCGTCACCAATGTGCCCGTCAGCATCGGGAACGCCGTCGAGGTATAGGCAAACGTGGCCGCCTTCGCCTTTTCGGCACCAGCCTCAAGCTGAGTCACCATCATTTCGACGGTGATCATTGCATCATCGACGAGGAGACCCAGCGCAATGATAAGCGCACCAAGCGAGACGCGCTGCAAATCGATGCCCGCGAATTCCATGCCGACAAACACCGCCGCGAGCACCAACGGGATGGAGCACGCAACGACTGCGCCCGCGCGAATGCCGAGGCTGATGAAGCTGACGGCGAGCACGATGCCGATGGCCTCCCAGAGCGCTTCCATGAAATCATCCACCGCAGCCTTGACGACTTTCGGCTGATCCGCGGCGAGGTGAGGTTCGATCCCAACGGGCAGATCCGCCCTGATCTCGGACATCGCGCTTTCGACGTTCTGGCCGAGCGCCAGCACGTCTCCGCCGGCCCGCATTGAAATGCCAATCCCGATCGCCGCCTGGCCATCAATGCGAAACATGGGTTGCGGCGGATCAGAATAGGTGCGTTTGATTGTCGCGATATCGGACAATCGGAAGATTTGTCCATTGGCTACGAAATTGACGTTTCTCAGATTGTCTGCCGAGCGAAATCCGCCGGTCACATCGACCCGAATCACTTCGTCTGATGTCTGAACGACGCCCGCGGGCGTCACGGCGTTCTGGGCCTGAACGGCTTGAATCAATGCCTGGCGGTCAAGGCGAAGGCCAGCGAGCTTCTGTGACGAGAACTCAACGTAGATTTTTTCGTCCTGTGTCCCAAAAATATCGATTTTGGAAACGTCATTGATCGCAAGAAGCCGGGTGCGCGCATCCTCCACATAATCGCGCAGCTCGCGTTGCGTGAAGCCATCCGCAGTGAACGCATAAATGACGCCGTAGGTGTCGCCGAACTCGTCGTTGAAGAAAGGACCGACGATGCCTTGTGGGAGGTTTTGTCGGATGTCGCCGATCTTCTTGCGGACCTGATACCAGACGTCGGGTACATCTCGGCTTTGTACGGAGCCTTTGAGCGTGACGAAAACCGTCGAAGTGCCTGCGACGGTGTAGCTGCGGATATAGTCGAGACCTGGAGTTTCCTGGAGCTTCTTTTCTACCCGATCCGTGATCTGCTGCAGCGTGTCCGTTATGTTGGCACCAGGCCATAAGACCTGCACCACCATTGTCTTGATCGTAAAGTTCGGATCCTCATTTCTGCCCAGTCTCAAATAGGACAGGCCGCCCGCCACAACGATGATGATGACCAAAAACCAGACGAACGAGCGGTGCGCCAGCGCCCATTCCGAGATATTGAAGCTGCGGTTCATTTCTGAACGGCCTCGGTTTCAAGAAGTCTGACCTGTTGTCCGGGCCGCAAGGCTTGAACGCCGGCCGTTACAACGAGATCGCCATCGCTGAGGCCGTCCACCACGATGATCGAAGAAGTGTCATAGCGACCGACTATGACCGGACGCAACGATACCGTCTTTTTGTTCGTATCAACGACCCAAACCGCCGGCTTTGCCTCGCTCTGGGTCAGCGCTGTCCCAGGAAGCTGAATGACGGGCTCTGATTGTATCTTGACTTGACCGATGATCGTTGCGCCGAGACGCATTGCATCCGGCGAATTGTCGAGACTGACCTTGACGACGTAGGTTCCAGTTGCCGCATCCGCTTGGGGAGCGACTTCGCGAACGTGGCCGGTCGCAATTACCGTCGGGTCATCCGACAGGGCGACGGTTACCTCCGGATTTTTCGGACTTCGGCGAATAATCTGGGAGGGCACATTAAAGACTGCGTCTCGCCCGCCCTGCCGGGCGATCTGGAGAACCATCTTTCCGGCCGCGACGACCTCGCCTGGTTCTGCTCCTTTCGCCGTCACCACTCCTGCAACGTCCGAATTGAGTTCAGCGTACGTGAGATTGTCTTTTGCGTTTTGGAGTCTGGCCTGTGCGGATTCGAGTTGCGCTTGCGCGGTCTTAAGTTGCTGCTCGGCCTGATCGTATTGAACACGCGTCGTAAACCCCTTGCTCAAAAGCTCGCTCTGCCGACCCTCGGTATTTTTTGCATTCGCCAACACGGCCAGCGCGGAAGCCAAATCGGCTCCCGCTGAACGCAGCGCGTTTTGATAATCTTGGGATTCAATTTTCGCGACGATCTGGCCAGGCGTAACGGGATCGCCGACCGTCACGTTTCTTTCCTGCAGCCGACCACCGATCCTGAACGCTAGATTGACCTGATCCGTAGCCTGAATTTGACCAGTCAAACTGATCGTTTCGCCACTTGGCGCATGTTGGACCGCAATCACGCGCACTGGCCGGACTTCAACCTTCTTGGGCGGTTCCTTGCCGCATGCCGCGAGCGGCAGCATTGCGGCGATGACAAGCACAATTCGTTTCATCGCGATGTCACCTCATTCAATCCGTCAGGATTCTCTCAAAAGTTCTCACGACCGAAAATTCCTAACCAGCGGCGCTAGTTCACAGCTAGCTGGTGAGGGGGTCGCGCGGCGGGCATCGAATCAGTGCGCGCAGCATCTACTTGAGCGTCTGCAGATAGGCCACCAGGTCGGCGCGCTGCTTGGCGTCGGGCAACCCCGAATAAGGCATTACGTTGCCCGGCATCGCAGTCTGCGGATTGGCGATATAGGTATCGAGCGTCTTGGCGTCCCAGACGATGCCCGAGTTCTTCATCGCGCGGCTGAAGCGGAAGCCCGGAAAGTCGCCAGCCTTGCTGCCGACAATGTCCTTGAGGCTTGGTCCGGCGCCGTTGCTGCCGTCGACGCTGTGGCAGGCAGCACATTGCAAGAAGACTCGCTTGCCTGCGTCCGCGTCTTGAGCATGCGCCGCGGCGAATTGGAAGGCAATCAGGCTTGCCGCGGCCCAGCCGCGCAGCGCGTAGGTAGTCAATTTGGTCATAGGTTTCGTCCTTCGAATCAGAGAAAACGCGGGCGCTCGACGTAGGAGGCCATGTCATTGCCCGCGCGTAGCGCCAGCGCCGCGAGTGGGCCGGTGGGGTTGTAGCCAGCGTTGTGCGCGAACACCGAGGCGCCGACGACGAACAAATTGCGTGCGTCCCAGTGCTGCAGATGCGGCGACACCACGCTGGTGCCGGGATCATTGCCCATGATCGTGCCGCCGGTGATGTGAGTGCTGTTGTAGACCCGCGTGTCGAATGGCGCCTGCATCGGGTTGGCTGGGCCGACGATGTCGGCGCCGATGGCCTTGGCAATGTCGGCCATCTTCTGCGTCACGTACTTCGACATGCGGAGTTCGTTCTCGCGCCAGTCGAAGTTCATGCGGATCAGCGGCTGACCGTAGGCGTCGGTGTAGGTCGGGTCCAAGTCCAGGTAGTTCTCGCGGTGCGGGTAGCAACTGCCTTGGACGCCAAGCGCCATCGAATGCAGATACCAGTCCGCGTTGGCACGCTTCCATTCGGTGCCCCAGCGCGGGGTGCCGGGCGGAACGCGGCGCGCGCTTATCGGACGGCCATGGAACTGACTCGCCGAGATGCCGCCGCCGCCGAGAAACCCCAAACCCGCATGGTCGAAGTTGTCATTGTTGAACTCGTCCATGTAGACCTGCGTGCTGCCGGTCGCGAGGAACGGGTTGAACCACTTGTCCTTAATGAACAGCGCGACGCCCGAGTTGACCTGGTAGCAGAAGTTCTTGCCCACCACGCCGCTGTTGCGGACTGGATCGTAGGGCTTGCCGATCTTGCTGGTCAGCAGCAACTTGGTGTTGCTCATGGTAAACGCGCCCAGCATCACCACGTCGGCGGGCTGTTCGTATTCCTGCCCGGTCTGCAGGTCGATGTAGTGCACACCCGTGACCTTCTTGCCCGCGCGGTCGTACATCAGGCCCAGCGCATGGCAGTGCAGCCGGATCTCGAAACCCTTGCGCTCCTTCAGCATCGGGTACAGCAGCACTTCGGGCGAACCCTTGGCCTTGGCCTCGCAGATGAAACGTTCGCAATGGCCACAGTATTGGCACTGGCCGAGCTTCTGGCCATCAGGGTTGGTGTAGACACCGGAGGAGTTGGCGGCCGGCGTAGGGAACGGCTTGTAGCCCATGCTCTCGGCCGTGGCCTTGAAGATCAGGCCGGCCTCAGTGAATTCGAGCGGCTTCTGTGGGTATTCGCCGTCGCGGGGCGCTTCGAAGGGATTGCCTCCGGGCTGAATTTCGCCGTTGATGTTGCCGGCCTTGCCGGAGAGGCCGAATAGTTTTTCAAACAGCTCGTGGTACGGGCGCAGCTCTGCGTAGGTGACGCCCCAATCCTGCAGTGGCACGTCTTTTGGGATTGCGGACTTGCCGTAGCGCGTCACGTTGCGGCTCTTGATTTGCGGATCGTACTCCGACCAGCGCCAAGTGTGTCCGTTCCAATGATTTGCCGCGCCGCCCATGCCTTCGCCAGGCAGGAACGCCTCCATCCACCGCACGGGTAAAGCCGATTCGGTGCCGTTGTAGCGCAACGTGTAGGTCTGAACCGACCAGTCCTGCACCAGGCCCTGGTGCGTCTCCCAGCGCAGCTCGTCGCGCTGGTTCGGCAATTTGGCTTCGGCGCCGTTGGTGCGGTCGCCACCGCGTTCCAACACCAGCACCTCGATGTTCTTGTCGGTGAGTTGGCGTGCGGCCAGGCCAGCGGTCAAACCGCCGCCAACTATCACAACGGTTTTCTTCGGGAGTTTCTTGATCATGGTTCGTTTCCTCAGCTGAAGTCGGCAATCGATTTCGGGTCTTTGCCGCCGGGAAACGGTTTCCCCCGAAACTGAACCATATCGATGGTGTGGGTCGCGGGCAGACCGGGGTAGCCGATCATTTTCCAAAACACTTTGTTGTGGTTGCCGCCGTAGATCGGGTCGGCGAAGCAGGCCTGGCTGAACAGCGGATAGACCAACTCGTTGAACCACGACGCCAGGGACAGGCTCGGATCGCTGAATTTGCCAGCGCCGAGATCGGTGAGGAATGCGCTGGCGTCGGCAGGCGCGATCTGATCAAAGAGCTTACCGTACTTGGCTTGGCACGCCGCGTTCGCTGCTGCGATGCCGGCCTTAAAATACTGTTCGGGTGTCATCGGCAGTTGGTAGCCCTGTTGTGGCTTGCCGACTGCCCAAGGGCCGCGCAGGTAGCGCTTGGCGCCTTTGCCAAAGTCGCCCGCGATCTGGCGATCGATGTAAATCGCTAGACCGCAGTCGACGCCGTTCGGTGTGAACTCGTCGGCCGGGCACATGATCGTGACCATGGTCTCGACGAAGGCGGCCTCGTCCTGGCTGAAAGAAATGTAGCCAGCCACCGGGGCGGCAGCCTGCGGAGTCTGTGCCGCCGCGGGTGTGGCCGCTGTGCCGAATGAGGCGCCTGCGACGACACCGCCTACCAAGCTGGGGGCGAAGGGCATTCCTCCAGCGATAGCCGCGATCTGCTTGAGAAAGCCGCGTCGTTGCGGCACGGCCGATTCTTTATCGCTGCTCCTCATAAGCAAGCTCCTTTGTGGGTTCCTCAGCAAGCTCCTTTGTGGGTTCCTCAAGTTAGAAATGTCCTCACGCCTGCCGTGCCGTCCATCCTGTGCGCTCCGAACGCTCCTGCTAGCCGATGGTCGGGATGACACCACCGTCAACACGTAGCGCGGCGCCATTTGTCGCCGAAGAAAGAGGGCTCGCCACATAGGCAACCAGATTGGCGATCTCCTCGGGCTCGATCATCCGCTGAAGCAGCGAGGTGGGCCGTCCCTTGGCGAAAAACTCCGCCTCGATTCGGTCGGGCGGAGCCTCCGGGTCGCTGGCCAGGCTCTTTAGAAAGTCGATGATGCCTTCCGAGCGCGTCGGTCCGGGCAGCACCGAATTGACGGTCACTTTCGTGCCCTTGGTCAGTTCTGCGAGCCCACGCGCGACCGCGAGTTGGGCGGTCTTGGTCATCCCGTAATGAATCATCAGGCCTGGAGTTACGAAGCCGGACTCGCTGGAGATGAAAATAATCCGGCCCCAGTTTTTCTGAAGCATGCTCGGAAAATATGCACGCGCAAGCCGGACTCCGCCGAGAACATTGACCTCGAAGTACCTTCGCCAATCCTCGTCGCTGACATCGGCAAATTGCTTGATCTCGTAGATGCCGAGATTGTTGACCAGAATATCCACGACAGGCGCCGCCTGGACCAGTGCCGTAGCGCCTTCCGCCGTCGCCGGATCAGCCAGGACACCGTTGACTTGGGCACCGCCAGCGATCCGAATACTTTCAACCGCTTCGTCGAGCTTCGCTTGGGTCCGCCCGGCGATGATCACTTTGGCGCCCTCGATGGCCAGCTTCCGGGTGATCGCAAGTCCGATTCCAGCGGTCGCTCCGGTGACGAGCGCTGTCTTGTGATCGAGCTGCAGATCCATCACGGAAGCTCCGTTCTTCACTTCACCATCAAACAATTCGCTCGTTGCGCGCCAGTGAGCGTTCATTTTTTGACGTCGGCGATACCCATTTGCTGCAGCAGAGTGAGGTTGTCTTCGATGTGCCAGTTGTCGGTGATGCGGCCGTTCTCGATCCTGACGAGGTCAGTGGCGATGAAGACAATCGGTTGGCCCTTGCCCTGCGCGTTCCCGAACCTGCCGGTGAAATGGCCGGTAAAGCGCATATGCACGGTGACGTAGGCGCCGGCGACGATCAGCTTCTCCACCGTGACCTCGAGGTCGGGCACGGCGGCGCGGAACTGGCGCGAGGCGAAGGCCGGTCCCTGAGGTCCTTGCGGTCGGCCCGGCGGCAGCGTGTGATCGGTGAAAGCAGGCGCGATGGCTTCCTGCAGCAGGCTTTCGTCGCCGGTGTTCCAGAAGTCGTAGAATGCGCGAACTGCCTTCATGGTCGCATCGCGTTGTGCATCGGAGATTGACGATGCGACAATGAGGTCATTGATCCTGATGCTGTCAGCGGCAAGGACCGGCGTGGACAGCGAAAGCATCGATGCGACAAGTAGCTCGACGGGACGTGCAAGGCGCAACTTATCTGACATCGGTAGTTTCCTTCTTCAGCCTGCCGGCAAGGGCAAGCTCGTTACGTTGGTTGGGAGGGGCCGAGATCCGCACGAACTTCAGGCTGTTCAACCTGGCAGACCGGTCACCGCCGGTGGACCGCGTTTCACAACCGGCGTCGCACTTTGATTGGAGAGAGCCCAGCGCGCGATTTCGTCCTTTCGCGCAAACCACACGTCAGTCTTCGACTGCGCGTAGGTCAGAAATCGGTCGAGAACTCGCACCCGGCCAGCATGGCCGGAGATGCGATCGTGTAGGCTCACCACCATCATGCGCCGCCGATGCGCCCCTTCGTCGTAAAGCTGGTCAAACTCGTCACGCAACGCCTGCTCGTAAGCAGCAGGATTCCAGCCCACAAATGGAAAAGACACGATGTCGTTCATGTGAAAGGTATACGGAACGGTGACGAAGTCCTGCCCGCGCACCGGCACAATGAACGGTTCATCGTGGCTCGGCTCGTCGATGTGATAGAGAAAGCCGAGATCCTGGAGCGTTTCCAGAATGGAGATGGAATTGCGCATCCAATAGGCGTTCCAGCCGACTGGCTTCTGGCCGGTAACCCTCTGGATCGTCTCGACGCTGTCGGCGATGAAGCGTTTCTCATCATCGCGCGAGAGCTGATAAGAATTGTGCCATACCCGGCCGTGAGCGGCCGCCTCATGACCCCGCCGCACGATCTCCTGGGCGAGGTCGGGCGAGGTTTCGACCGCTCTGCCGATCATGAACGATGAGAGCTTGATCCCGTGCTTGTCCATAAGGTCAAGCACGCGGGGAATACCCTCATAGTGACCGTAGGCGAAGAAGGCGTTGGTCGGCAGATCCGGGACGTTCTTCTCGATCGGATCAGGGATGACGCCACCCGCGCCGGAGATCGGCTGGCCGCCGCCCTCGAACATGAGTGAAAGGCTCACGGCCAATCGGGCACCGTTCGGCCAGAAGCCAGACTCTGTGCGGTCGGATACTTCCAAGGACGGCGTCTGGGCGTAGGCGCCGCCGATGACACCGGACGCGGCCGCGAGTGCAACGGTCGCGCCGACGGCTTGAAAAGCCTCTCGGCGATCGAGTTTCGCAGGCTGCTTTGGAGGATTAATCATTGCTAGCACCGCCTTTCAAAATCTAGCATCCCGGCATCGAGCCTGAGTTCGCATTGCTGGTCTGATACCATCGCCGAACACCTTTGGTTGCGAACGTGGAGCGGGCGTAGCCCCATCGTCGTGTCATGCGGTAGCCGCCTTTTCGGCTATCGCCATGAATGACAATGGTGATCGAATTTGAGGGCCGTGGCTTTGCATGGGTTGCTGCGGCCTTGTCATTTATTGCTGACAATCGAGACGCGACCGCGCGCAGGTTCCGCGGAGCAGTACGATAGGTGATGATCAGGTATTCACGATCGATGAAGCGATACGGCCCGACAGTATATGCCGGGCTGGTCAGCGGCATTGCGAATGCAGTGGCTCGCACAGTGTATTCGTCCATGTCGTTGGCTTCTCAGGGCCGATGCTGCGGACAACGATTTCCAGTTGCTCCCCCAGGTCGGGATCGTCCGGACGTCGACACCTCAAATGTGTGCTAGCGGACAATGACCTCGAATTAACCAACCTGGATTTGATTGAAATCAATCATCCATGCACACGGGCGGCGTTCAGGATCAGATCAGTGATCTCGCGCGGATGCGAGATCAAGGACAAATGACTGGCGTTGATCTCGATGGCTTTGGCCTTCATGCGATCGGCCATGAAGCGCTGCAACTCGGGCGAGATTGTCCTGTCTTCCGTGGAGATGGCGTACCAACTTGGCTTAGACCGCCAGGCCGCGTTCGTCGTCTTCCCCGAAAACAGGGTATCCGAAATCCGCCCCTGCACAGCGTAGAGGACGCGTGCCTTGGCGGGCTCGATATCGCCGGCGAAGTCCCTGAGGAACGCTTCCTCGCTCAACTGCGCGAACCCGCCCGACTTAACGAGGCCGGCGCTGGCCGGCGGCGTTGGGAACGTGGCGGCGAGCGCGGTGTAGTCCTCGCCGGCATCCGGCGCGCGAGCGGCGACGTAGACAAGGGCAGAGACCTTTGGATCAACCCCGGCCTCACTGATCACTGTTCCCGCCCAGGAGTGAGCCACAAGCACCGTCGGCCCGTCCTGCAGCGCAAGGATTCGGCGAGTGGCCGTCACGTCGTCCGCAAGCGAGGTCAGCGGGTTCTGCACTGCGGTCGCCGCCAAGCCGGCAAACTGAAGACGCCCAATAACTTCAGACCAACAAGAACCGTCCGCATATGCGCCATGGACCAGCACGACATTGTGGGCACTGACCGCAGGTTGAACCTGAGCCTTGCTTGAACGACCTAAAAGCGAGGTTGCAACACCAACTGTAAGCATGGTCGAGAGAGTCCGTCGATCAATCATCTCGATGCCTCCTATTTTGACCCGCCGACCGATCAGTGGCGCGGGGAGAGGTTCTGAAGCCAATTCCCCGCTGTCGATATCGTGCAGACTCTTCACCCTGCGTGAGGGGACTTCTCGACGGCCAGCTTCCGAGCGATCGCAAGGCCGATACCGGCAGTCGCTCCGGTGACGAGCGCTGTCTTGTCACCGAACTGCAGATCCACGGCGGAAGCTCCACAACGGGTGTAACGCATGGATGCGGCGCGTGGCCACGACGTCATCCACGAGGATCGAGAAATGATGATTGAATTGGAGGGCCGTGGCTTTGCATTTCTTGCTGAGGTTTTTGTCATTTATTGCCGACTGTGGAGACACTCAGGAATCGATCAGGTGTGCGCTAGCTGGCCATCGCCGGCAAATTTGAGACTGAATTCGCAAAAGCGACCGACCGCGCAAGCCCTATGAGGGCTTTCCTCAATTCAATCTGAAATCCCGCCGATACGCCGATACTGACCAGGTGTCTGGCCTGTCACATGACGAAATGCACGTGTGAAATTGGCTTGGCAGGAGAATTTGAGTGCGAGTGCGATATCGACCAGGGATCGATCTCCTCGTATCAACAAAGCTTTGGCGCGCGCGAGACGCTTCGCGCTGACGTACTTATGAGGAGAATGACCCATGGCGGCCTTGAATGCCCGCGCGAAATGAAACCGACTGAGGCATGCAACTGAGGCCAGGTTGTCGAGCGAAAGATCACCTTCCAAGTTCACCTCAATGTATTCCAATACACGGGACAGTCTGCAGCCGTCGAGTCCTTCCTGTGTGATCCGCCGCAAAACCTGCGCAGGTGATGGGCTGACATGGTTTTGAACTAGTCTCGCTGCGAGACTGGAAGCCAGTGTTTCGGCGAGAAGCTTGCCGGCAGAGGTTTGGGTCTGTAGCTCCGATACAATAGCAAACG
>Ga0209488_10002723_pt1 | contig 14446 bp, 33 predicted proteins | sample Rivendell_Oct201_8_FD_188349 | JGI IMG/M metagenome (GOLD analysis project Ga0209488, IMG submission 188349) | Vadose zone soil microbial communities from the Eel River Critical Zone Observatory, Northern California, USA -... | ecosystem: Environmental > Terrestrial > Soil > Vadose zone >... | reverse complement strand
GACGAGGAGTGCAGAGCTTACATCAGGTATCGGAACCTTTCCCTTTGGTACGTGACCAATGGGCGAGACCCAGGAGTGTGGCAGGGGTGGAACCGATGAGCGATAAGCTGGCCGAACTCTACGCCTTGGTTAAGGCCGAACTAAAGCTCGACCGTTATCCACAACGCACAGATGAATACCGTGCAGGATACCGCGATGCGATGCAACGGGTCAAGGAGCAAGTAGAGGACTTGCTCCGAGTGTGACCTTTCAGCATGGTCCTGCGGGGTGCGACATAACGCCGCAGGACCAAAAAGCCCTTGACAATCGCCACGGGCCGCGCTATATTGGGCGGGTAATGGAGGACGACATGGGCGCAATGACAATCGAGCAGATCAAGGCCGCGCGGAGCGATCCGAGCAAGCTACTCCCTACCACGATCACCTTCCTCAAGGAGCTCCGCGAGGAGGTCAACAAGGGCCGGGAGCGTAGGGAGGAAGCCTTAATCCCTTGGACGGCTTGGGACGAACAGCGATACAACTAAGGAGTGCAACATGCATGATCTCAATGGCAGGCCTTATGCCAAACTTAGCGAGCTTAAGGTCGGGGATCAAATCGAGTTGGACAGAGGCTTCACTTGTCATCCACCAGGGGTTGTGGTTGTGAAAGGCGACGACAGAGGGTTATTCTTCGATTGCGCTGGAGACCGCGATCCTCCCTATGGCTTGTTCGATGAGCGTCACTACCTCGACGGGCAAGCTGATGATGGCGAGCACTTGATAGGGGTATACCTGGTAGGGTGATTGACTAGATAGCGGCTAAGGCCGCTATCGGGGCAATCATGCCAAGGGGCGAAAGGCCCCCACCAGCTAGAGGATCGAAGATGGCAATCCACACAATCCCAATCCGAGGCACGGAGAACAAAACCGTCGAGGTGGACTCCGGGAAGTTCTCGGACGAATACTACAGCGCGTTAATGCAGGAAATCCTCGAACTCAAGGTCAACAAGCGCTCAACGAGGTTCGGCCCACTCAAGGATGCTACCGAGGCCGACCTGGAGGCCAACGCCAAGACCAACGTCGAGGCGCTCTACGCCGAGAAGCCTCGCCGGGGCGGGAAGAAGGCCAAGAAAGGGGCCGACTCCGCGGTCGAGACGGAGATGCTTCGGATCGCCAAGCTTTACGCGAAGGAGCAAGTTCGCCAGGGCAATATCCGCGACGACAAGGGGGGGCTTATCAAGGTCTCCAAGGTCTCCGCTGCGGAGTGGACGCGGACCGCCAAGGCCTACATTGAAGCCAACCCTGAGCACTTCCGGAAGGCGGCGGAAGCCAACCTTGCGGCAGCTTCTAGCGTCAAGGTCGATCTCACCTTGACCCTCAACGAAGACCCCAAGCTGGTCAAGCGCTCTGCGGAAGCGGCCGCGAAGAAGAAGGCAGAGAGCGAGGCACGGAAGGGTGGAAAGACTCCTCCGCCTCCTCCGGCTAAGGGCAAGGGGAAGCCTGGAGTGGCAAAGCATAACTGAAGCGAAGTGAAGTCAATACGCTTGGCTAGCGTATTCAGAGGAAGGAGGGGGCAATCGTGCCCCCTCCACCCAGGAGGGAACAATGCGAACACCAGTTTACACGAAAGACGGTAAGCATCGGATCGTGTCGAGGCCTGCGGAGCAGTGGGCTTGTCAGACCCATGAGCCGAAAGGTGAGCCAAGGCCTGACTTCGACCCTTGGCGAGACACGCACCGCAACACCTCCCGAAGCGAGGCCTATCGGCAGCTTTCAGCGTTCGGGCCGATAGATGACTAAGGAAAGGATCGAGATCGCACTTAGCGTGGCAGGAATAGGCCTGATCTTAAGCCTCTGGTGGTTGGGGGCATTTGGATGAATTGGGCAGCCAAATGGATGTTGAACTTAACAGACGAGGAGTGCAAAGCAATGACAATCGACGAAACTGGCAATCAAATCGAGGAGACTTCAATGAACGAACTCGTTGCGATACCCCGCCCGGTACTTGACGCGGAGAATATCACCATGATCCAAAGGGCGCTCTCGGCAATCTCTAACACACTCGTGGACGCCTCGCAGTTGGCCCACGAGTTCGCTACCCTCAAGGACGAGGTCCGGCTTCTCCGCGAGGAAACGGCCAGAGCGAACCACTTCCGCGAGATCGCCGACAACGCCTACCAGCAAGTCAACGCCCAGCGGATTTCAGCGGAGACCGAGCTTACCACAGTCCGCTTCGAGCGAGACAACGCGCGGACTGATAAGGACCATCTCCAGTTCGACGTTCAGGCGCTCAACGGAAAACTCGCAGAGGCCAACGGGCGGATCGCTGCGCTTGAGGAGGACCAAACCAAGCTCATCGGCGAGATGGACAAAGCGATCGGCGAAGCGGAAGCCAAGGCCGACGCGAAGGTGCGTGAGGTGGAGGAGCGGTACACTACACGCATTCACACCTTGAGCGAGATGGTCCGCGAGCGCGACGTTACGATCGCCGATCTGCGCAGCAAGCTCTACGTGAGCGAGCGGGACAACCGGACCTTGCGCCAAATGCTCTCAGAGGCAAAAGTCGCCTTCACAGCCTCCATGGCGGTGCTCGAAGGCCAGATGGCAACGGAGTAAAGGCAACAAGAGGGGGGCGTGAATGCCCCCTAGGAGGCTCAAATGCGCGCCACAATGGCAGAGCAAATCGCAATCAACACCAAGCTTCAAGAGGTATGCAAGAGCACGGAAGGGATTTGTCTATTCTCCGAGGGCTGGAACGATAAGCGCGTAGCGGCGGAAGTAGCGCCGAGGTTAACCGAAAACCACGTGGCCTACGTGCGAAAGCAAATGGGCTTCGGCGTACTTCGAACCATCACCAAGAACGATGCGAAGGACATCGAGGAACTCCAAGCGTTCATCGTGCAACTCGTCCAAGGTTTCGAACGGCTAACCCAACAGTACACGGGGTTAGCCGCGAGGGTTAAGGCCTTGGAGGGAGCCGAGGTAATCCCACTTGAAGCTCGGCGACTGTAGCGTAGCGAGGGGCGCGCAAATGCGCCCTTTTCCTTTGGCACCTAGTGGGCCAACTGCGACATATCGTCGCACCGAGGGCAAAAAGCGACGATTTCGCTTGACTCCTTGGGCAAATCAGAGTATACTAGGGAAAATGAGGGAGAGCCACAATGTTCATCGGTATATGTAGCAAGTGCGGCGTTGAGGAAAACATTTACCTTCTCGACTCAAAGCCGGGACCAAACAATCCGGATGACTTCGAAACCTTGGAATGTATCGTTTGCTACGGCAAAGACTGGCTACCATGCGCCATAAAACACCTTAGTAAGTCCGTCGTGCCAAGGCTTAGACCATTGTATGACAAATGGCGTAAGGAGGCGAAGGGATGACAATCGACAACGGTTCCCCTCCACCGGAGTTCCTGAGGCTAGAGGCAGTAAGAAACCCTACGCGTGAGATAGAGCTATTAGGAGGCAACAGCGTTTTTGTGCCAAATCTCCTTGAGGAGATCGAGGAGTCAGCAGAGGACCCCCTCAAGGTCGTCGCCCGGAAGATCCGAGCGCTGACGCTAGAGCACATAACCACGATGTGTTCCGCAATGGGCAAGCCGGACATGCGCGACACGCTTGTCAAGTGGGCTGTCGCGTACCTTGATGGGAAGCCAATGGAGAAGGAGGAGAGGCGGCTATGAAACTTATAATCGCCATTGGGGTCATTCTATCTCTTTCCTCCAGTGCGTATGCGCAATACGTCTGGGACGGCTACCGTTGGGTGTGGCAAGGCTATGGACCGCCGACAAGGGGCTACCCACCGGGGCCGGTCTACCAAGGGCCAATCCCTGACCGTTGGCAGGATTGCGGAAGAACCTGCGTCGATGAGTTCCACCGCTTCGGCGGGAGGGACCAACGGACGTGCTTCGATCAATGGGGCAACCTACGGAGGTGCTAGCGTGCATCATATTCTTTGCAAGAAAACAGGAAAACCAATCGCAAGCAAACTAGACGGTGGTTGGTGCCTTTGTAAGGACAAGTGTTTAGTGTTTCCAGAGGAACCAAATGGAACTCCCCGATCCTCCCGAGGGCTGGAGCCTCAAGGCCCTGATCGAGATCAATGAAGGCTCTTGGAGCGCAAATCTATGGGCCAACGACGCTTACGTGTACGGCTATGGCACGAGTGCAAAATACGCTATGCTCGACGCGCTTTCCCGAGTGGAAAACGGGGATGTCTTCGAACGCCTAAGTGGAGGCCGACCTACGACCGTCGATCTCGTTAAGGCCTTGGGGATCGAGAAGAAACCTACTGATGTGAGGAGGATTTAATGTCAACGGAGCAGGATGTAAGCGATAAGATTGGATACGAAGTCATTTCCCGCGTCGAGCACGAAGCGCAGATGGCGGCGGCGAAGGCAATACATGACATCTACCATCACACAATCAGCGAAAGACCAACAGATGTAGTGATGAGCGCAACGATCAATATCGTTCGCGATACCCTCGCGCTGCTCCGCGCCGCCGGCATACAGATAGAGGAGGAGTGAATGAGCACTGAAAGAGAAAAAGCAGCGATCGCCGTCGCAGAAGCTGCCTGTAATATGCATGACCTACTCGACAATGAACTACAAGAGAGCGTCTCACTGATCGCGTTCGAAACGGATACCGTCGAGCTATTTCGTCAGGCTGTTCGTTCATACGAACCGTATAGAGGAGGGCGATCGGATGCAAATATTATTCCAGAGGAACTCCTCCAATGACTGACGACCTAGCCGCGATGGCACGGGAGAACGATAGGCTGCGACAGAATGTTGAGGCAGCACAAGCTAGCTTCTTGCGCAGCTGTACGCGCATCCACGAACTCGAAGTTGAGCTTGCTGAAGAAAAGAAGCTGAGCAGTACGTTCAATATACTGGCAGTCAATCATTGCCTAGATAAGCACGAACGCGAAGCCGAGCTCACAACGGCATTAGCCGATAATCTCTTGGCCAACATGCGAGTCATAGAACTTGAAACCGAGCGCGACGGCATCCGGGCGAAGACGATCGAGGATTGCGCACGAGCGGCCGAAGACTTTCAGCCCAACAATCTTGCAACATGGATCGCAAAGCACATCCGCGCTCTCAAGGAGAATCCATGACAATCCGCCTCCCAATCGAAACCCGCGCTGGTGTCTTCTCCGAAGGCGAGACCTTCGCTCGCCTTATCGAGAACCTAAAACTCGCCGCCGAAGATGCTTACCTAATCGGTCACTACAAGAAGGCCAACGACGACGAACTTCGCGGCCAAGGCTTCCTTGCCGTGGGTCAAATGCTTGAGCGGGTTTGCGTTAGCGTAACTGACCTCGCGACGAAAGGGCTACGGCAATGAAGGGGGTCAGTTGGTTCCGCTATGTTCGCCACCACCTAGTTGAGGACTACCTTCGATTAGGGTGGATGGTGATTGCTGACATGGGGCCACATGGTGGGCAATACGTCGTAATTATGAAATGGCCATGCACATGTCCACTGGTGGAGCCATGCTAGAACCAAAGCCGAAGTTTAGTCAACGCGACTTCCTTACCGAACGTGGAGCGTGGGAACTCCTCGGGATAATCGAGGCCCACTGCCCACACAAGGCGGTCTTTCGAGTCGAGAAAAGCGACTACGGGCTATTCGTGATTAGGTCGAATCTTTTGGGTGGGATGGAGAGGAAGGATGAGAAGCAAGGCGTACTACCTCCTAGAGGAAATCTTCAACCAAAGGCAAATGGAGGGGCGGGACGCCGAGACGGTGGTAAGGTTCATGATGGTGGAGCTTAAACGTGAGCAAAGCGGAGAGATTCGCTATGCTAAGAAAAATAGCGGTTGACAGTTTCATGCGTGAGGACGTTCCTTGCGGAGATATCCATATAGATTTCCACGAGGCCACGCAAGAGCTAACGAAGCTTTTGAATACTAAAGGCCGCAAGACTGAGAAGCGACTTCGACTTTACGGAAAATGCAATTGCCTCCGGTGTGGGGAAGAAACAAGTAAGTTTTACGAATGGCAGAAATTCTGCTCAGCAAAGTGTTCAAGTTCTTATAGATATGGAGTACACCGTGGAACCAACCGACGAGCAACAGAAGATCATCTCCCTCGCGTTGGCGAGGGAGAACCTACAAATCGTGGCCTACGCGGGGACGGGGAAGACAGCTACGCTAAGAATGCTCGCGGAGAGGCTTGATGGGCCGATCCTCTACTGTGCGTTCAATAAGAGAATTATCGAGGAGGCATCCGAACTCAAAGATTTCCCTGGAGATTGCAGAACACTCAATAGCATTGGTCACAGAGTCTGGGCAAAAACTATCCCAGGAAGGGTCACAATTGATGCCAAAAAGACCTACAACATCTTCAAGCAAGTCGTCAAGGGCTACTCCAAAGACGACTCGCGCTCGCTCTGGGACGCTTACGGCGAGATTACCGAAGCAGTTAGCCTCGCTAAGGCGGCAGGATATATCCCGAGTAGAATTCATAAGCAGGCTCGGCGACTGGTTGGAGAAGAGTTTTGGGAGCAAACCAATTGCCGATCGTCATTGGAACGGACGATCGTTGACTCAATCCTGGCGCTGTCAATACGCGCCGCCTACGAAGGAGGTTGCGATTTTGACGATCAGCTTTACATGCCCACCCTATTCGGCGGGAGCTTCCCGAGGTTTCCGGTCGTGATGGTGGATGAGGAGCAGGACCTTAACGCGGTTAACCATGAGATGGTAAGGAAGCTTATTCGCGGAGGGAGGTTGATTAGTGTCGGAGATCCCTTTCAGAGCATCTACGGGTTCAGGGGAGCAGTCCAAGGAGGAATGGGCAGGAATCGGGAACGGTTTAACATGGAGGGGCGTACCCTCTCCGTCAGCTTCCGCTGCCCCTCCGAGATCGTCCGCAATGCTCGATGGCGAGTGCCAGAGTTCAAGTGGAACCGAGCAGGAGGCCGAGTGGAGCAGCTCAAACAATTGGCTACCGCTGCACTCGCTGATGGCTCGGCTGTCATCTGCCGAAACAACGCCCCCCTATTCCGCCTTGCACTCAACCTACTATCTAGCTCGCGGCCTTGCCGAGTGGCAGGATCAGATATTGGGCCAAAATTGGTTAACAGCCTCAAACGACTTGGGGATACGTCTATGTCACGATCCGCAATTCTCGCATCCATTGACTCATGGGTTGCTACAAAGGAGGGGTCGAAATCTGCCAATGACCTCGGGGATTGCATGCGAATCTTCGCCCAAGAGAGCAGGACCTTGGCAGAAGCTATCGCCCGCGCCGAGTTCGTGCTCCGTCAGGATGGCCCGATTACTCTCATCACTGGCCATAAGGCTAAGGGGCTAGAATTCGACACGGTATACCACCTTGACCATTGGCTGATCGGCGATAGCGAGCAAGAGCAAAACCTTCGCTATGTCATCCAAACCCGCACAAGGGAGACCTATTTTGAGATTGATTCGAGAGGGATCAATGGAACGCGTGATTAACATAGCTGCGCAGATTCACGGCGAAACCAAGATGGCCTACCGCCTGCACGATGGAACTAAAACGCAATGGATCCCAAAGCGATTCGTCGAAGACAATGGCGATGGGACATTCACCATGCCTGAATGGCTGGCGCAGGAGAAGGGGTTTATATGAGGCTTATCTCCAAAGTTGATCCTACAGAATTCAATTGGCGCGATCCAGAGATGCCAGTCGTCCGTAACGGAATAGACCGTTTCTCAAATAAGAAAGTGCAGCTCGTCTTAAGCCCACAAGAACAGCAGGACTTATCAACTGAGTTCATGCGCACTAGTGACGTCCCTGATTGGCGCAACGATCCAACCTACAACATGAGGAGGCGGAAGAAATGAATCGAACAATGGAGGTAGCTTATGCCCCTCCCAAGTGACCCGGCTTACTACGCAGATTGCTTCGACCTCTTCTCTAAGGCGCTTTTGGCCCCACATGGAGTGCAGAAGGTCTGCATGTCGTGGGACGAGGCTTATCAGTTCCGACAACGCCTACACAAGGCCCGCGCGCTGAGTCGAGAGCTGAACCGAAAGGCCTTCGCTAGCACTGATCCTCGACACCATACCTCGGAGTACTACGGAGTAGTCGCGAGGATAGTCTTCGATGAAAAGCGGAGCGTTTGGCTGCTACGCTTGGAGAAGCGAGAGCTAAAGAATGAGGAGATCGAGGAGATAATGCCTGCGGAGATCGCAGAACCGTATGGCACCAGCCCAATGATGCTCGCTCTACCAGAGCTGAAAGAAAAGAATGAGCAAGACCGAGGAGAACTAACCCAAGATGAATTCGACCTTCAACCCGAAGAAGATCTGGGATCGAGCCCTGACGGAGCCCCGCGGGTGCGCCGTCTCTGAGTGCGATCCAAGGGAAGTCGAGAAGGCCCTCTACGCCTACCGGAAAGAGGTCGGCGACCCGGAGCTATTCGGTTTCTACATCGTGCGGAGCGAGACCGAAGTGAAGGTGCTCCGCGCGACCAATATCACGTCCGTGAGGACGGATGGGGAATATCGACCTTTGGAGGATTGAATGAACAAAACTAGAATAGATATGCCTGAGATTAAGGATGCATTGTACCATCTGCTGTGGCAATATGATGACTACGCATCCCTTAGAGACGCTATTAGAGAACTCTACTTAGAAGTAGAAAGGGAGCTTGCACCAGATGTCGAATGACCCCGTCTTCGAAGCCCTTAATCGCGCCACAGAGGAAGTCACCCCGCAGGACATTGACGACATCATCGCCTACCTCCGGCGAAGTCGAAAGGACTACGAGTCTGGAGTGAAACCCAAAAAGGAAGAAGTCAACCTTGTCAAGGCCTTGCAGATCAAGACCGATAAGACCGTCGGACCAGTGAGGCGATTATGACTATAGTCGATAACCGCAAGGCCGCAATGGTACTGGAGCTAATAATCCAACTGGCCGAAGAGCCAACCGAGGGCGTAGCTATCTTGGTGGCCACCTATATCATGCTCTGCGACACATTCCGCATGGACAAGCCGCCGCGGCAGCAGATCGCCGATGAGATAAGCCAAATGGTAGTTGGTGCGGAGTTTGGGAGCAGCCTGCAATGAGAGAATCGAACCAGGTGGATCTAAGTCTACCACAACAGATGAAAGTCAATTACGGCAAAGGTTGGATTATCGTCTACTTAGGCGGGGATAATCCACAACAGGATGGGGCAGTTATTTATCGTAGCGCCGTCAACGATATTGCAAAGGTAGAAGTCTTAGTGAATTCAAGCCACAAAGGAGTGTGGCCATGAGACCCGCCGAGACCTACCGCGCCGACAGGCGTAACACCTGCCTGCGACCGACGATGGGAGTGAAGCAAGTATGGAACAGCCAGTTCTACTTCCAAAAGCACACGAAGAAGGCGATAGCATACATCCCGGCCAAGAGCAAAGAGCTGATGCAAGCATCCCTTCGCCGTTCCTTGAAGGCACTAAGATCCAAATTGGTTGGGACAGTACTTCCCTTGAAGCGCTAAAGAAGTGCCCTCGCTACTACCAGTACACCATGATCGACAACTGGCAGCTCCGCGGCGACGCAATCCACCTCCGGTGGGGACAGGAGTTCCACTATGCCATCGAAGATTACGAACGAAGTCGAGCAGCAAAGCTCACCCACGACGATTCCGTCTTCGACACCGTTCGAGCTCTTGTGGGAAGAATCGAGGGTTGGAAACCCTCCCCGAGGACCAAGTCGGAGGAGCTTAAGAGCAAGGATAATCTCCTTAGAACGGTCGTATGGTACCTGGACCATTATGAGAATGATGCAGCGGAGACGGTGATTTTAGCGAACGGGAAGCCTGCGGTTGAGTTGAGCTTCGCATTCGAGCTGGAGTTTGGGCCCGAGCGCGTTGGAAATAGAAAATTCATTCGCTATGGAGTAGAGGATGGTTATATCCAATCCTACCTCCTCTGCGGCCATCTCGATAAAGTCGTGAGGTTCTCCGGCGATCTATTCGTCATGGACCACAAGACGACCACATCCACTCCAGGGAGTTATTTCTTCGACAACTTCAATCCACACAACCAGATGACGGTCTACACGATCGCATCGCAGACGATTATGAAATCGCCAATCAAGGGGGTGATCATAGATGCTGTACAGATTGCTGTTGGTTTTAGCCGTCCTGTTCGTGGGATTACTTATCGCACTAACGACCAACTCGAAGAATGGCTGGCGGACACTCAACGATGGCTACGAGCAGCCGAAGGCTATGCCGAGGAGGACTTTTGGCCAATGAACGACACTGCGTGCGGTATGTATGGAGGGTGTAAGTTCAGAGAGGTCTGCTCGAAGTCACCAAGCGTTCGCCAGAGGTGGCTGGAGAGCAACTTCACACAGGAGAACGAGAGATGGAATCCGCTAAAACCAAGGTGATAATCCCTATTGACGGCTGGGGCTTCGACACTCAGGAGCTTTGGATACGCATAGGCCAAGTTTCCTTTCGAATTCCATACAAGTACGAAGGCCCAATATTAGCTCCAGAGCTGTCCGTGGAGGTAACTCTTGCCCAGCTTAGCCAACCACCAGTCGAATGAGTTCACCAAAATCCTCCTAGAAGGAGACTCCAAAAGTGGAAAAACTGGATCCCTTACGTCACTCGTGCTTGCAGGATACAAACTTCGAATCTTGGACTACGACAACGGACTCGACGTGCTCAAGCAGTTCATTGAGCGAGAAGACTCAAAGCTCCTCGGAAACGTCGAGTTCCGAACCCTCCGAGACCGCCGAAAGGCTACCCCAGCAGGAAGCGTCATCGACGGAGCCCCACGAGCTTTTGTCGATGGTCTTAAAATGCTCGATCGTTGGAAATACAGCGATGTGGACTTGGGAGTGCCTGGGACGTGGGGAGCTGACACGATACTTATCGTGGACTCTCTCACTTTCATGTCCGATGCAGCATACGACTTTAGAGAGCCTCTCGTGCCTCGTGGAAGAGATGGTAAGTACGACGCTAGAGCAGTCTATAAAGACGCTCAAGACGCCGTCGAAAACGTCCTCGGGCTGCTAACAAGCGAGAGCTTTCAGACTAACGTCATCGTGATCTCTCACATCAAGTACATCGAGAACCCTGATGGGACTAAGAAGGGCTATCCGAACTCGGTCGGTTCCGCATTGTCCCCTCTTATCCCGCGTTATTTCAATAACATCTTTCGATACAAGAATTCAGGCGGGAAGCGAGTCATTGAAACAGTTAGCAGTGCCATGTTTGATTTGGCAAATGCTAAGCCTTTCACCATGCCAAAGGAGGTGCCGATTGAGACAGGACTAGCAGACATCTTCAAAATCCTCAGACCCAAATGAACGTGACCAATGGTGGACTTCAAACGACTACTCGAACAATCACGTGAACGCAAAGCAAAAGGTGAAACCAACATGGCAAATTTCTCCTCAATCCTCGACATGCCTTCCAGCGAAGTCAAGTTCCCCAAGCTCCCTGTCGGCTCCTACGTCGGGATCATCAAGGGAATGCCTCGGTACGACAAATCCACGAAGAAGCAGACGCCCTTCGTCGAGTTTCAGATCTCCCTCACGGAAGCGATGGATGACGTCGACTCCGACGAACTCGAAGCCTTCGGTCCTTTCGGCGATAAGACGATTCCAATCACCTTCTACTACGAGACTGAGGGAGGGTTCAATCGGCTGAAGAAATTCCTCGGCGACTGCGGGATCGAGGATTACCCAAACATCCGCGCAGGAATCGAAGAAGCGCCAGGGCGAACAATCGTCGTCGAGATCAAGCACGAGCCCTCGCAGGATGGCCAGAGCATCTACGCCCGGATCGACGGGACGGCGAAGTACGGCGAATGAGCGACCAAGAGTGCTACGAGAAGGCAATCGCGCGTGGCGATTCTACCTTCACGCTTGTTGGGCAGGACTTGAGTTCTCCCAAAGTGATCTGCGAATGGATCAAGGAGAATATCGAGACTGCTCCCATGCATAAACTATTGGAGGCTCTCGATAGGGCTATTCTGATGCGCAACGTAATAGGCCGTAAGCACGCCGACTAGTCCAACTCAGGGGGAGGGCAACCTCCCCTTTTCTTTTGGAGGCAAAGATGAACTACAAAGCCAAACATATTAATCTAACAGCCTCGGGGTATGATCTATACTTCTCGTGGGTGAATGAGGAAGATGATGTCTATCATAGTGTTGATCTCAACATCGATCAAGTCGTGCTACTGATGAAGCGAGCTGCCGAGATCCTCTCCAGCTGCTCGATCGTAAGGCGCGTTCCATGAGGTACGTCGGCATAATAAACTTTCAAGACTTCGTCCTTGTGCTACGTGAGGATGGCAAGCTATATAGGGTGACATTTAACTTCTATAGCGGTCAAGCCATTGCTCACCAAGCCTCAGACCTTAAGGTCGAGCAATTACTTCAGCTTCCGCAAGGCCGCGACTAGTGAACATCTTCATCTGCGGAGAGGCCTGGGGCCGGGAGGAAGAGAAAGCCCGCGCCCCTTTTGTAGGAGGCTCAGGGTATGAACTCACCAAGATGCTCAAAGAGGCCGGTATCCATCGGGCTGATTGCCACCTCACTAATGTTTTCAATCTACATCCTCCTTCTAATGACTTATCTTTTCTTTGTGGACCAAAAGATAAGGCTATCCCTGGTTATCCCAAGCTCCTGCGTGGTAACGACAAATCCTTCCACCACTACACCGGCGACTACGTCCGAGCCGACTTCCTCCCAGAACTAGAAAGGCTCTCCAATGAACTTATCGAGGTTGATCCCAACGTCGTGGTTGCGTTGGGCAATACTGCGCTGTGGGCTCTTACTGCTAAGACGACAATATCCAAACTACGCGGGTGTACGTTACTGTCAACTCATTGCGCATCTGGATTCAAGGTCCTACCCACCTACCATCCAGCTGCAATTCTTCGACAGTGGAACTTGCGGCCCATTGCTGTCATAGATTTTCAAAAGGCCGCAAGAGAATCCACCCACCCCGAGATAATCCGGCCCATAAGAGAGATCTGGATCGAACCAACCCTGGAGGATATCTATGAGTTCCATCGGCTCTACATCGCAGGAGTTCAGCTCATTAGTGTCGACATTGAGACATCTGGACGACACATTACATGTCTTGGAATTGGGGCTTCGCAGTCACGGGCCATTGTTATTCCGTTCCGTGATGGAAAGCGATTGGGAAGAAATTATTGGCCTGACGCGGAGCTTGAGCGAGAGGTCTGGAGCTATATCCGTGAATTGCTTGGTAATCCAAGCCCAAGGAAGCTCTTCCAGAATGGACTCTACGACATAGCCTTCTTGTGGAGGGCGATGGGGATTATAGTGAGGGGAGCAGCGGAAGATACAATGCTGCTACATTATAGTCTTCAGCCTGAGAGCCTCAAGGGATTGGGGTTCCTTGGGAGCGTGTACACCGATGAGGGAAGTTGGAAGGATATGAGGAAGTTTAAGGGAACGAAGAGGGACGATTGAGATGTCATTTGAAGAAATACGCGAGAAGACTATAGAACTGTGGAAGGGCAATGGCTGGAGGTGTGATCCATTTGAGGAGTGGTGGTACCATCCTGAAGACGGACTTTTAGTTGCTTGGAAAGGTAATCAGGGGCCTCATGAGGTAGTTACTTGGAGAGAGCAAAATGATAAAATTGTCGCGGCTAAAACCGTGTATCGTGGAATACATCCAACTGTTGGGCGCCTAATCTGGTTTATTATGGAGGGCGAGTGGCCTCCGACAGGTTTATGGGTTGACCACATAGATAGAGATGCAGCTAACTGTAAATGGCCCAACCTAAGACTGGGCACACCAGCGCAAAATGCGCAGAATAAAGCTCCTGTTGGACGGCTAGATCCAAGTCTAGAGATAGGAGTAACTCGCCGCAACACAGGATTCGCTGTTAGAATTTATGATCATGGCGTTATGTATCACAGGCATTTCGCAGGACTAGGTGATATAGTCAAGGCTAAGGCCAACGCCTACGCGAGGCAGCTTCGCACTGAACTCCACGGTGAATTTGCTGTTGAGACCGAACCTGTGCAAGTGATAGAATCGCCTCGTTCCGGTGGTCTTGTCAGACGATTATAATGGCCAAGATCATCAACACCTCCACCATGTCCCCAGCCTCTCTCACCTCCGCAGAGCGGGAGTACGTCTACAATGGCCTCGACTGCTGTATCACCTCCGAAGTCTTCGACGTGCTCCACCCACAGTTGGACAATCACACCGCTGCAACTTATCGGTTCTCGAAGGAACTTCAAGGTCCTGTGCTCGAAATGCGGCTACGCGGAGTATTGGTCGACAAGCAGAGAAGACTCGAAGTTCTTGAGAGATATCACGAGCAGCTCGACCACTTGGAGGCCAATCTAGAGCGGATAGTCCGCGAAGGCCTAGGGATGATAGGGTTTAATTATCGTTCCAACGACAACCTAAGGGAGCTTTTCTATGGAAAACTACGTATCCCACCAATTCGGAAGCGAGGCACAGTCACTGTCGATCG
>Ga0209488_10002721_pt1 | contig 14447 bp, 13 predicted proteins | sample Rivendell_Oct201_8_FD_188349 | JGI IMG/M metagenome (GOLD analysis project Ga0209488, IMG submission 188349) | Vadose zone soil microbial communities from the Eel River Critical Zone Observatory, Northern California, USA -... | ecosystem: Environmental > Terrestrial > Soil > Vadose zone >... | reverse complement strand
GATCCTCCTGCAGGCGTTGTGCGCGCGGCTCGGCATCGGCGCCGGGCGCGATCTGGCGCAGGCCTGCCGCGATGCGTTTCCGCGCGCAGTGTCGTGGCCGTTATGGGTGCTCACCGAGATTGCGATCTGCGCCACCGACCTTGCCGAGGTGATCGGCACGGCGATCGGGGTCAATCTCCTATTCGGCGTCCCGCTCGAGATCGGGGTGATCATTACCGCCCTCGACGTGTTCCTGATCCTATGGATGCAAAACCTGGGCTTCCGGTGGGTGGAGGCTTTCATTGTCACGCTGATGGGCGTTATCGCGCTGTCTTTCGCCATCCAGATCGCGATGGCCGATCCAGATTGGGGCGCGGTGATCCGCGGCTTTGCGCCGACCACCGAGATCGTGCGCAATCCCGATATGCTCTATCTCGCGATCGGTATCATCGGCGCCACGGTGATGCCGCACAATCTTTACTTGCACTCGGGCGTGGTGCAGACCCGCCGCTTCGGTGACAGCGTCCCGGAGAAGCGCGAGGCGATCACGCTCGCCACCATCGATTCCACCATCGCTTTGATGTTCGCGCTCATCATCAATGCCGCGATCCTGGTTCTGGCGGCCGCGACCTTCAACAAGACCGGACAGACTGATGTCTCCGAGCTGGGCGAAGTCCACAAGTTGATCGCCCCGCTGCTCGGCTCCGGCATGGCGCCGACCCTGTTCGCGATCGCGCTGTTGTGTTGTGGAATGAACTCGACGGTGACGGCGACGCTGGCGGGTCAGATCGTGATGGAGGGCTTTATCGACATCCGGTTGCCGCCGTGGGCACGGCGGCTGATGACGCGGGCGATTGCCATTGTGCCGGCTGCCATCGTGACGATCTGGTACGGCGAGGCTGGAACGGCGAAGCTCCTGATTCTCAGCCAGGTGGTGTTGGGCCTTGCGCTGCCGTTCTCCATCGTGCCGCTGGTCATGTTCACCGCCGACCGTCGCAAGATGGGCGAGCTTGTCGCGGCCCGCTGGGTGACCGCGCTCGCGGCGCTGACCGGAGCGGTCCTCATCGTGCTCAACATCAAGCTTTTGATCGACATTATTACCGGCTGAATTCGACCCGCCGCCAGCCCTCGGCGGTGAGCCGCTCCTGCGGCAGGAAGCGGCCCTTGTAGTCCATCTTGCGCGAGCCCGCGACCCAGTAGCCGAGATAGACGTAAGGAAGTCCCATGCGTCGCGCACGCCCGATGTGATCAAGAATCATGAACGTGCCGGGCGAGCGGTTAGCCTGATCGGGTTCAAAGAACGAGTAGACCATCGACAGGCCATCCGCGAGCACGTCGGTGAGTGCGACCGCCCGCAGCTCGCCGGTGCCGCGGCCGTTGATGGCGCTGTCGGGGCCGCGCCGGCGATACTCGATCATGCGGGTCTCGACATGGCTGTCCTCGACCATCATGGCGTAGTCGAGCACGGTCATGTCGGCCATGCCGCCATCACGATGGCGGCTGTCGAGATAGGAGCGGAACACCGAATACTGCTCGGAGGTCGGCACCGCCGCCCGCATGTCGCCGACGAGGTCACGATTGCGCTCGGCGATCCGGCGCATGCTGCGCGTCGGCTGGAAATCCTCGACGATCACCCGCACCGAGACGCAGGCCCGGCAGTGCTCGCAGGCGGGTCGGTAGGCGATCGACTGGCTGCGCCGGAAACCGCCCTGGGTGAGGAGATCGTTGAGCTCGGCTGCCCGCTCGCCGACCAGATGGGTGAACACCTTGCGCTCCTCGTGGCCGGCCAGATAGGGGCACGGCGACGGGGCGGTGAGGTAGAACTGCGGCGTGTTGCGGGAATGTTGGGTCACGGGGCGGTTCTTGCCGATGCTGTCACAATAACATCGCCTGCCGGGCGCTGGCAGTCAAATCCCCGGCAGCCTACCAGCAACTTATTGATCTAGTGTGGCTTTGGTTCAGGAATCCGCATCCCGGATGCGCCGCAAAAGCGAGGCGGACTTAAAGCGGCCACGCCTTGAACCGCCGTGCTAGGGACCCGTGGCGTACGGGCCCTGGCTGCGCAGGGCCTGGGCCCGGGTCAGGTTGTTGATAACCACCGTTCCGATCAGGATGTCGTGCAGCAACCGGTGCCGCTCGTTGAAGAAACCGACCAGAAGAATCAGGGGGGTGAGGAACGAGACCGAGATCCAAAAGACGAGCGCGTGCACGGCACCGAGCACGAAATAGGCGGGCGAGCCGTACCAGGTCCGCATCTCGAGATCCATGACCCGCATGCCGATGGTCGCCGACGCCGGGGCTCCGAGCGTCACGCCATAGTAAAGCAGGGCCCAGATCACCGCAGCCGGCGACAACAGCACGTACAGCGCCCAGCCCAACCCGAGCGTGAGGAGCCCGAAGATGAAGATGAAAATGCCCGCAAGCAGCACCGGAATACTGATGATGATGAGGTCGATCAGGAACGCGACCACACGCCGCGACAGCACGCCGTCGAACAGCTCGGGGTTGGTGAAGGGATCGTAGGCGTGCGGCTTGAGCTCTATCGACACGCCGATGCGTCGTGGCCCGCTGTCGCTCATCGCTTCCCTCTGCTCGAATCCACCGGCAAATGGAGAGTAGACTGGCTGCACGCAAGAGGCACGGGCCATTTGCGGGGCTGTGACTACAGCTGCGGGCTGGTGCAGGAGGAGGTTGAGGCATGGCGATTACGCTTGCGGACATCGAGGCGGCCCGCCGCACGATTTCTGGCCGGGTGCTGCGCACGCCCATGCTGCCCGCACCGAAGCTCTCTGCGCTGACGGGGGCGTCCGTGCAGGTCAAGTACGAGAACCTTCAGGTCACCAACTCGTTCAAGGAGCGCGGGGCGCTCAACAAGCTCGCATCACTGACCGCAGTCGAGCGCGAGCGTGGTGTGATCGCGATGTCGGCCGGCAATCACGCCCAGGCGGTGGCGTATCATGCGCAGCAGCTCGGCATTCCCGCGACCATCGTGATGCCGGTGACGACTCCATTCGTGAAGGTCCACGCCACCAAGGCCTGTGGTGCCGAAGTGGTGCTGCACGGCGAGACCATCGCGGATGCGCAGCTGCGTGCCGAGACGCTGGCGCGCGAGCGCGGACTCACCTTCGTCCATCCCTACGATGATCCCAAGGTGATTGCCGGGCAGGGCACGATTGCGCTCGAGATGCTGGAGGATGCCCCCGATCTTGATCTGATCGTGATCCCAATCGGCGGTGGCGGGCTCATTGCAGGGAATGCATTGGCGGCGCGCGCCTTGAAGCCTTCGATCGAGATCGTCGGAGCTGAGGCGGCGCTCTATCCATCGTTCTGGAATGCGCTGCGCGGCGAAGCGCGTCCACTCGGCGGCGCCACGCTCGCCGAAGGCATCGCGGTGAAGAATGTCGGCGCGCTGACGCTGCCGATCGTGCGCGAGCTCGTTTCGGAAATCGTGCTGGTCGACGAGCAGTCGCTCGAGCGCGCGGTCAACGCCTATCTCACGCTGCAGAAGACCATGGCGGAAGGCGCCGGCGCCGCCGGGCTTGCCGCCATGTTGGCGAAGCCCGAGCGCTTCCGCGGCCGCAATGTCGGTCTCGTTCTCTGTGGCGGCAATATCGATCCGCGTGTCCTCGCCTCGATCATGGTGCGTGAGCTCGAGCGGGACGAGCGGATGGTCTCGTTCCGCCTGACGATACCCGATCGTCCGGGCGTCCTGGGCCAGATCGCGACCAGGCTCGGTGAGCTCAGCGCCAACATCCTGGAGGTCGACCACCACCGGCTGTTCCTTGATGTGCCGGCCAAGGGCGCCAAGGTCGATGTCACGGTCGAGACCCGAGACCGCGCCCATGTACAGGAAATCCTGGCCGCGCTCGAGGCGGAAGGCTTCCAGCCGCAGCGAATCGAGGCGGCGGTCGCCATGGAATGACGTGTTTTTTGTGTTTCGGTCCCGCGCGTCTCCCGCCATGATCCCATAGGCCGAAGCGAATCACCGGGCCGGGAGGGTGAAGCTTTGCGCGAGAAGGAACTACGCATTGCGCTCGTCTGCTTTGGCGGCGTCTCGCTCGCCGTCTACATGCATGGGATCAGCTACGAGATCCTGAAGCTTGTGCGCGCGTCCAGCGCGCTGCATCGGATTGTCGACCGTACTCGCCGCGCTCAGGCAAGCTTCTTCGATCAGGCCGAGCGCGATGATCCTGAGTTCGACACCGAAGAAACCTATTTCGAGCTGCTGCGCGAGATCGGCCGCACCATGGAGCTGCGCGTGGTCGTCGACATCATCGCGGGCGCGTCGGCGGGCGGCATCAACGGCACGATGCTGGCGCGCGCGCTCAGCCACGACCTGTCGATGCTGCCGATCCGCGATCTCTGGCTCAACAATGCCGACGTCACCGTGTTGTTGTCGCCCGAGACCCGTGCGGGCGCCTGGAGCAAGTGGTTTCTCAAGCCGATGCTGTGGGGCGCGGCGGCGACCGGCATGCTGGGCGCGATTCGCGATCTTGAGGTCCGTCAGAAACTCTCGCTGTTCGTGCGCTCGCGCTGGTTCCAGCCGCCACTCGGCGGACGGGTCATGTCGGGCCTGATGTACGACGCCATCACCGCGATGGGGCGGCCGAGGAGCGCGACCGCTTCACTTCTGCCCTCCGACCACACTCTCGATCTGTTCGTGACGCTCACAGACTATCATGGCTACCATCAGCTGGTGCAGATCCACGATCCGCCGCTTATTCACGAGCTCGACCATCATCACGTCCTGCAATTCACTTATCGGCGGCGGCCCAATGGGGAGGTCGAGAGCGATTTCGATCTCGACAACGCCCCTGGGCTTGCGTTTGCGGCGCGTGCCACCTCGTCATTCCCGGGCGCGTTTCCGCCGGCCCAGATCGCGGAGATGGACGAGGTGGTCGCGCAGCGCGGCGAGACCTGGCCCCGGCGCGAGGCGTTCATCGCCAAGTCTTTCCAGCATCACCAGGACGCGGGCGTCGATCCGGCGGCGGTCTCGTTCATCGACGGCGCCGTGCTCAACAACCGGCCATTCCAGCTCGCGATCTCAGCGATCCACGGCCGGCCGGCCTATCGCCAGGTGGACCGGCGGCTGGTCTATATCGAGCCGCATCCGGCTCCGCCCGCGATGCTGACGCGGCAGCGGCCGCCGGGATTCTTTGCGACCGTGCGTGGCGCGATGTCGGATATTCCAGCCTCGCAGCCGGTGACCGATGAGCTCGGCTGGGTGGTCGATTTCAACGACCGCGTGCGGCGGCTACGGGCGATCATCGACAGTGCGCGCCCACAAATTAGTCAGCTCGTCGGCAAGCTGGTGCCTGAGCGTATCGATGGCGCTATCAGCGAGGACGAGCTGCGCGGCTGGCGCGAACAGGTGAACGACCAGGTCGCGATCGATGCGGGCTTTGCCTATCAGGCCTATGTGCGGCTCAAGCTTGCATCGGTGCGCACATTTGGAGCGCAGCTGATCGTCAAGCTGCGCGGCATACCGGCGCCTTCTCCGCTCTCGCGCGTGGTTGCCGACATCATTGATGCCTGGGCGCTGCGCAAGGGCATCGTGTACGAGCGCGCCGACAGCGAGGCGCTCGAGTTCACGGCCAAGGGTCCCGATCATCTTCCGGCGTGGGTCGGCTATCTCCTTGCCTTCGACGTCAGGTATCGCGAACGGCGGCTGCATTTTCTGATCGAGGGACAGAATCGACTCTACGACAAGCTCGGCGAGGCGCGGCTTGCCGGACTCGACCCCGCTGTGGTCGATCACCTCAAGCGCGAGTTCTATGGCCGGCTCGATGCGCTACGCCGCCGCGACAATGCATCGTTCTACAGCGAGGATACGCAGCAGCTGGTCGAGGAGATCTTTCCGACCGAGCCTTCGCCCGGCGAGATGCGCAACCTGCACGCCTATGCGCAGTCCTTCGTCGACCGCCATCTCAACAGGCTTGATCGTCTGATCGAGCAACTCGCGGCCGAGATTGATCTCAAGTCCTCGACCCGCGACCTCGATGTGCTGTTGGCGGGACTCGATCCCGCGGAATGGCAGCCAGAGGCGCGCCGGGACGTGCTGGTCAATTATCTCGGCTTTCCATTCTGGGACGTGCTGACGTTTCCGATGATCAGCGCGCACGAGATGGGCGAGCTCAACGAAATCCTGGTCGACCGCATCAGCCCACAGGACGCGCGCGCGCTCAAAGGCTTCGAGGGCATCGGCAGCCTCAAGGGCATCGGCTTTGCCCACTTCGCAGCATTCCTCTCGCGCGCCTACCGCGAGAACGATTATCTGCTCGGCCGCCTGCACGCCGTTGATCGGCTCATTGATATCGTGTGCGACTCGGCAGGCGCCGACTGCGTTGCCAAGATCGATGTTGCTGCTCTCAAGCGCAGAGCCTTCACGCAGGTTCTCGACGCGGAGGAAAAACATCTCGGCGAGAGCAAAGAGCTGATTGCGGCGTTGCGCCGGTGTGTGGCGGAGCTTGGGGCGTGACGTACGCGCTCACCGCACCTTCGTGGCAATGCGCTCGGAGCGGATGTGTCCCTTCTCATCGACTGACCAGAAGATGATCTGGACCCGTCCGATGAGGTTCTCCGCCGGGACGTATCCCACCGCGCTTTCGATGCGACTGTCGGTGGAATTGTCCCGGTGGTCACCCATCATGAAATAGTGGCCGGCGGGGACGCGATACTCTTTGGTGTTGTCGTAGAATCCGTTGTCGATCAGGTCGAGGGTCGGGTGGCTCACCCCGTTGGGCAGGGTCTCGCGCCATTGTTTCACGTGAAGCTGGCGGCCATTCTCCTCGGTCTCGATGAAATCCTCGATCCGCTCGCGCTTGATCGGCGTCCCGTTGATGTGCACGACGCCGTTGATCATCTGGATGCGGTCCCCCGGCAGGCCGATCACCCGTTTGACGTAGTCGGTCGATGGGTCCTTGGGCAGCCGGAATACGACGACATCGCCGCGCTCCGGCTCCGATGGGAGGACGCGACCGGAAATCAGCGCCAGTGGTGGTGAGAACGGGAAGGAGTAGCGGTTGTAGCCATAGCTGTATTTGGAGACGAACATGTAATCGCCGACGAGCAATGTCGGCTTCATCGAACCGGCCGGGATATTGAAGGGTTGGAACAGGAATGTGCGGATCAGAAGGGGGCTGAGCAGCACGGCGATCGTCAGCGGAACAATAGCTATGACCAAAAGCAAAGTGCCAAAGACGCCGCGTCGGCGCACCGCCGGAGCTTCAGCCGATGTCATGGTCAACCTCTTGTACAGCCTCTGGGGTTCGCAGAGCGATACGAGATGTGGTGAATACGCGGACGAAAGCAATAGCCTGGATCGAAGCATGCCACGCGGTAATGCCGGTCGCTCCGAGTGAATATTCTAAACTGTGGCTTTCAGCTTTTCCGCCGCCCGCGGCGCGAAATAGCTAAGCACGCCGGCGGCGCCGGCACGTTTAAAGGCGTAGAGGCTCTCCATCATGGCGCGCTCGCCGTCGAGCCAGCCGTTCTGCGCGGCCGCCATGATCATCGCGTATTCGCCCGAGACCTGATAGGCAAAAGTTGGCAGTCCGAAGGTCTCGCTGACGCGCTGTAAAATGTCGAGGTATGGCATGCCGGGCTTCACCATCACCATGTCGGCGCCTTCGGCGATGTCGAGCTCGACCTCGCGCAGCGCCTCGTTGGTGTTGGCGGGATCCATCTGGTAGGTGCGCTTGTCGCCGGTCAGGGTCTTGGAGGAGCCGACCGCGTCGCGGAACGGGCCATAGAAGGCGGACGCATATTTTGCCGCATAGGCCATGATCGACACGTCGGTGAAGTTGGCTGCATCGAGGGCCGTGCGGATCGCGCCCACCCGGCCGTCCATCATGTCGGAGGGCGCGATGATGTCGGCGCCGGCTTCCGCCTCGACCAGCGCCTGGCGCGTCAGCACCGCGACGGTCTCGTCGTTGAGAATGACGCCGTCGTGCAGCAGCCCGTCATGGCCATGGCTGGTGTAGGGATCGAGCGCGACGTCGCAGAGGATGCCGACCTCCGGCACGGCCTTCTTGATGGCGCGGATGGCGCGGCAGACGAGATTGTCTGGATTGAGGGCCTCGGTGCCGTCCTCGTCACGCAGATTCGGATCGGTGTAGGGAAACAGCGCGAGGCAGGGAATGCGCAGCTTGGCCGCTCGCTCGGCCTCGCGCACCGCCTCGTCGACCGAGAGCCGCTCGACCCCCGGCATCGACGGCACCGCCGCACGCGTCTTCGACCCGTCGACCAGGAACAGCGGCCATATCAGATCGTCGACAGTGAGTATGGTCTCGGCCACCAACCGGCGCGTCCAGTCGGCCTTGCGATTGCGCCGCGGTCGCATGGAGAGGTCAAGCCGGGCGGCCTTCGCCTCCACCGGGGCGAGGTGGGCTTCAATCGGGCGTCCATACTTGATCGCCATGGCGGCACTCCTCTCATACGGGCCTATTTGTACCTGTTCCAAGGAAAGGCCGCCAGCGCTGCGCGACGGGCTGGCGCTGCGCCCTGGCGCCCTCGGATTGGCAGCGGATGCGCGGGCATGCCACTATGGCGTTGCGCGGCGAATTCATCGAGAGGCCAGATATGACAGCAACAGGACCTGACCCGACTCCGCAGCCCATAGTGCCGAGCACGGACATCGCGCTCATCATCTATATTCTGTATTTCCTCGGCTACTTTACTGGAATCACCGCGATCATCGGCGTCATCATGGCGCACATCCAGCTGGACACCGCCGACCCGATGCTGGCCACGCACTACCGCTTTCAGATTCGCACCTTCTGGATCGGGCTCCTTTACCTGGTCGTCGGGACGGTCCTGTCGCTGATAATCATCGGCTGGGCTGTGCTCGCCTGGTGGTTCATCTGGTCCCTGATACGCAGCATCAAGGGCGTGCTCGCGCTCAACGAGCGCCGGCCGATTGCCGATCCTGGCTCATGGTTGTTCGGATGACGCCTTGAGGTGGATCGGCGGCATCTTATTCGAGCGCCAGAGCGTGCTCGAGCGCCAAGGCGCCGCCGGCCGGTGCCAGATTATCATTATGCGGCGGATCGAGCAGCATGGTACAAAGTGTCCCATGATGGATGACCGCTCACATACGACGAAACGCATCAGCCGATCGGGCCGCGGGTCGGTTCGCTACGAGCGTGACCTCTATGGCTGGGCGCTCGAGCAGGCCGCCTTGTTGCGCGCGGGACGTCTCGACGAGGTCGACGCGCGCAACATCGCCGAGGAGCTCGACGACGTGGGCAGCGAGCAGTACGACAAGCTGGCGAGTGCGTTGCGGATCATTCTTGTCCACCTTCTCAAGTGGGATCACCAAGCGCAGCGGCGTACGCGCAGCTGGCGGGCGAGCATTCTGGTCCAACGCAATCATGTTCGTCGTGTCCTGAAGAAAAATCCCGGCCTTAAGGCTCGCGTCGAGGAAGCGGTCAGCGAAGCTTACGCCGATGCCCGCATCGAAGCGGCGGCGCAAACGCGGCTCGATGAGCGCGGCCTACCGGCGCGCTGCCCCTATTCATGGCCGCAGATCATGGACCGCGCCGTCGAATGGCCACCGACCCCGTGACGCCGATTTGAGCTCAGACGCTGACATTCTGTTCGAGCGCCGCGGTACGGCTGGCATCGTCATTCTCAATCGTCCGAACGCGCTCAATGCGGTGACGCACGTCATGGTGCGAGCGCTGGCGGAGCGGCTTGTCGCCTGGGCGGACGATGCTGCTGTCACGCGCGTGATCGTGCTGGCGGCGGGAACGCGTGCGTTCTCGGCCGGCGGTGATCTCAAGGTGATCTATGAGCTCGGGCGCAGCGGGCGCTACGACGATGCGCTGGCGTTCTGGTGGGATGAATACCGGCTCAACGCGCTGATCAAGCACTATCGCAAGCCCTATGTGGCACTCATCGATGGCGTGGTGATGGGAGGCGGCGCCGGGATATCGATCAACGGCTCGCACCGGGTGGCCGGCGATGCTTTCCGGTTCGCCATGCCCGAGGTTGGGATCGGGTTCTTCCCCGACGTGGGGGCGACGTGGTTTTTGCCACGCCTGCCGGGAGAGCTTGGGGCGTATTGCGCTCTCACGGGCGATCGCCTCGACGCCGCTGACGGGGTTGGCTGCGGCATTGCGACTCATCGCGTACGATCGGTGCGGTTCACCGAGCTCGTTGAGGCGTTGTGCGGCGCCGTTCCGGTTGATGCGGTGCTCGGGGCATTCACGGAGCCGGTCGACGCCGGAGGCCTCATGCGCCAGCGGCCGGCGATCGACCGCTGGTTCAAGGCGAATCATGTGGACGATATTCTGGCCCGGCTCGAGACAGACGCCGCCGGGCCTGGCAGTGACGGCGACCTTGCCCTCAGGCTCGCGGCTACGATCAAGGCCAAATCGCCGCTCAGCCTCAAACTTGCTCTCGCCTTGCAGCGGCGCGGCCGAACGCTCGCTTTCGACGAGTGCATGCGCACCGAATACCGGGTAGTTTCCCGCGTGGTGCAGGGGCACGACTTCTATGAGGGGATCAGGGCGGTGATCATCGACAAGGACCAGGCGCCGAGCTGGCGGCCGTCCGCACTTGCAGCCGTGAGTGAGGCCGAGGTCGAGCGCCACTTTGCCCCTGTCGCGCGTGAGCTCGACCTGCCAGAGCTTGACCTGCCAGAGCTTGACCCGCCAGAGCTTGACCCGCCATGAGCGACCCGCGCGCGATCAGGCAGCAGCAGGCGCTCGAGCCGGTTCAGCCGGTGAGTGCCGAGACGGAGGTCGGCGGTCACCTCGACCGCTGGGCACGGCGCCTTGTCATGTTTCTGCGCGCCATGGCGGGCCTGTCGATGATCAAGGGGCTCTATCACTGGGCCGTGGTATGCGGCATCAATGCCCCGACGCCGGGAGGCTTTGCTGACTACCCGACGCCCTATCAATCGGCGACGGTCTTCTTCGCGGTGATCGATCTTGTCGCCGCCGTCGGGCTCTGGCTAGCGGCTCCCTGGGGTGCCGTCGTCTGGCTCACGTCGATAATTTCGATGATTGCAGTCGAGATGCTGTTTCCGCAGATCTATGGTGGGCGTATTTGGCTGGCCATCATCGAATTCGTATTGCTCGGAACTTATCTGTGGCTGGCGCTGAAGGCCGCACGCGAGCAGCCGGTCTGAGGGCTCTTTCTTGATGTTCCGGAGACTGACGTGATCGTTGACTTCCAACAGCACTACACGCCACCTGAGCTCTTCAAGGGCGATCGCAACGCGGTCTCAGCGCGGCTCGACGAGCACGGCAACCCGAACTATCTGCTCAATCCGTTGCTCGCCGATCTCGCCGCGCACGTACGCGTGATGGACCGCGCCGGAATTGACGCCGGCGTGCTCTCTTGCGGCGCCGGCTTCGATCAGCCGGATCTCGCGATCTGTCGGCTCATCAACGACCGCATGCGCCAGGCGGTGACTGATTATCCGGGGCGCTTCGTTGGGCTCGCCCATGTCCCCGCGCTCAAGGCTGTGGAGGCCGAGACCGAGCTCAAGCGCTGCGCGGTCGAGCTCGGATTCCCTGGCGTGGTCATCGGCTCGGAGCTGCAGGGCCAGCCGCTCGATGCAGAGGCGCTGCGGCCGTTCTGGCGCGCGGCGGCCGAGCTCGGGCTCTATGTGTTCATCCATCCGCTCCCGCAGGTGATCGCCTGGCCGCAGCTCTATGCCGACGATCTCGGCCGCATGCTGGGTTGGGAGTTTTCGCTGATGGTTGCGACCATCCGGATCATCAACAGCGGGCTCCTGGACGAGCTGCCCACGCTGAAGATCCAATTCTCCCATTTTTCCGGCGGCATTGGTCGCTATCTCGGCCGCATCCGCGGCTTCCAGCAGCGCAACAAGTGGGGCACCGCCGCGGTTGCACGGCATGGGCGTCAACCGCAGCGGCCGTTGGACTATTATCTTGAGGAGCGCCTGTTCTACGACTGCGCCGGCTGGGCCGGTCCCGATCATTGCGCCGAGTGGGGCGCCGAATGGGTGCGCTTCGGGCTGCAGGAGGTGGCGCTGTCACAGACGGTGTTCGCCACGGATTACCCGCAAGCCGTGCGCGATGCCGACGAAGTGGCCGACTATGTGGCGGCTGTGCGCGCGCTCGGGCCCGATGCGCGCGCGATGGTTGATGGCGCAAGCGCTGAGCGGCTGCTACCCGATCTCAAGCAGCGGATCGGCGCGCGTACACAGCGGGTCGGCGCCTGCACCTAGCGCCGCCGATTTGAAGTTCCTCAGCCGCCGCGGCAGGAGTTGGGAACTTCAAATCGAAAAGCGGCATTACAATCCTGGAGTTGCGGGCCCTTCGCTTGCGAAGTTCGTGTCAGGGGTGCTGCGATGGATTACGAACTTCGGAAGCGGGGCACGAGGGAGAGCGGAACATGACCCAGATCGGCTTCATCGGGCTTGGCCGCATGGGCTTCCCAATGGCGCAGAACCTGATCAAGGCCGGCCATGCGGTGACCGGCTTTGATGTCGACAGCGCGGCGGCCGAGCGCCTGAGCGCAGTCTCGGGCACGGTGGCGACCGCGATCGATGTCGCCTGCGGGGGCGCCGAGGTCGTGATCACCATGCTGCCAACAGGCAAGGAGGTGCGTGAAGTCTATCTCGGCTCTGGGGGTATTCTGGCCTCGGCGCTCGACGGCGCGCTGCTGATCGACTGCTCGACTATCGATGTCGACTCGGCGCGCGCAGTCGCGGCGGCCGCGCAGGTCAACGAGCTGCGGATTGTCGATGCGCCGGTGTCCGGCGGCGTTGCCGGCGCCGAGGCGGCAACGCTGACATTCATGGTCGGCGGCAGCGATATCGCCTTCGAGAAGGCAAATCCGATCCTTGCCGCGATGGGTAAGATCATCGTGCATGCCGGCAGCGCCGGCGCCGGACAGGCCGCCAAGATCTGCAACAACATGATGCTTGGTGTGTCTATGATCGCTGTCTGCGAGGCCTTCAGTCTGGCGGGAAAACTTGGCCTCGACGCGCAGAAGCTCTTCGACATTGCATCACAATCGTCCGGGCAGTGCTGGGCGATGACGAAATATTGTCCGGTGCCGGGACCGGTGCCGACGTCGCCCGCCAATCGCGGCTACCAGCCCGGCTTTACCGCCGCCATGATGCTCAAGGATCTCTTGCTGGCGCAGGCCGCTGCCAAGGCCTCAGGCGCCAAGGCTCCGATGGCTGCCGGGGCGGCGGCGCTTTACGATTTGTTCGTCGATCAGGGCCATGCGGGGATGGATTTCTCCGGCATCATCAAGCTTCTTGACCACGAGTAAGGGCCCGGACGAACGCAGAACGCGCGGATCGGCGGGGCTTTGCAGCGTCAACAGAGCGTTACGGCAATTGTTTGGATTCGATGATCAATTGGCGATTTACCGTGACAAATAAACCCGATCTTTATCGTATTGCTTAAGCCGAATTTAGACCATGGGCGTTAATGTGGCGCCGTTAAGACGGGGAAACAGGGCCTCGTCAGTTACAACGACAACAGTGAGGCGTCATCATGAAAGCCGTTGCCAAGACGGTTGAGCCGGCTGGTGATCGAGAGGCGCGGCTTGACAACGTCAGGCCGCTCTATCTCGAAGCCTTGACACTGGTGGAGCGGCTGCACCGCCGCTTGCTCGACGTGATCAAGGACGAGTTCGATCGCCGCAGCCGCGCCGACATCAACTCAGTGCAAGCGCTGCTGCTCTACAATATCGGCGACAAAGAGCTCACCGCGGGCGAGCTGCGTACGCGCGGCTACTATCTCGGCTCCAACGTGTCCTACAATCTCAAGAAGCTGGTCGAGATGGGCTTCCTGGATCATCAGCGCTCGCGCGTCGATCGCCGCTCCGTGCGCATCCGGTTGACCGATAAGGGCCGCGAGATCCGCGACACCGTTGAAGGGCTTTACCAGAAGCACGTTCGCACGGTTGAGCAGGTCGGCGGCATCAATGCCGAGGAGTTCTCGACCCTGAACAAGTCGCTGCATCGGCTCGAGCGGTTCTGGACTGACCAGATCCTCTATCGGCTGTAATCGGCAAACGGACTTGCTTGCATCGCGCCCCGGCTCCGGCCGGGGCGCTTTGTATTTGGATGCTTGCGCGAAAGCGAATATCAGGATGCGGGGAGCACGACCACCATTCGCGTGCCGCTGTTTCCCTTCTCGACCGCCTCGTGCACCTGCGCAACCTGGTCGAGGCTGAACTCCCGCACCGGCAAGTGGTTGAGCTTCCCGGCGCCTTGCAGGCGCTCGAAATCCGCCACCGCGCTCACATAGGCCTGCGCCGGCAGCTCGTACATGTAGATGAACTTGATGGTAGGCTGGTTCTGGATGCCCCAGGCCGCGGAAATCGCACCCTCTGTCCCACCCGCGCCATAGACGATCACGGTGCCCTTCTTGGCGATCATGCTTGGAAAGAGCGGCGCGTTTTTCGCGAAGTGCGGCTCGAGCAGGCGGTCTGCGCCCTTGCCGTTCGTCAACTCCGCAATCCGCGCGCCGACG
>Ga0209488_10002720_pt1 | contig 14449 bp, 15 predicted proteins | sample Rivendell_Oct201_8_FD_188349 | JGI IMG/M metagenome (GOLD analysis project Ga0209488, IMG submission 188349) | Vadose zone soil microbial communities from the Eel River Critical Zone Observatory, Northern California, USA -... | ecosystem: Environmental > Terrestrial > Soil > Vadose zone >... | reverse complement strand
CGCAAGGAAAAGGCCCCAACCCGGCGACCAAAGACAACGCCACGGATTTTGTCGGCGTCGAACAGGATCCGTTCCAGTAACGCATAGTAATGCAGAAGGAGACCATCATGCGCAGCCGGTTCTCGAGCTCGATGATTGGCGCCGGCATTGTCGCGAGCGTTCTCAGCGCCGTCGTGCTCATATCCATCACGCGCACATCGGCTCAGGCTCCGGCGACGGGCGTAGGCTTGAAAACGGCCTGGGGTGAACCCGACATGCAGGGCATCTGGACCGACGAAGCCAATACGCCGCTGCAACGCCCCGCCAAATATGCGAACCAGGAATTTTTCACGGAGGCTCAGCGAGCCGAATTGGACAAGGAACGATCGGCGCTGCTCGGCCGCGACAAGCGCGGCGGCCGCGGGAGCGAGCTTGATGTCTCCGGCGCCTATAATGCGGAGTTTTCGTCCGTCAGGCGCACCGGCACGCGCACCTCGATGATTGTCGATCCGGCCAATGGCCGGATTCCGCCGCTGACGCCGGAGGCTCAAAAAATTGCCGCCGCCGATCGGGATTTTCGTCTCGCTTTGATGCAGGCGACGGAAACGTGCAAGACCAAATTGCCGGCCTGCAACGGAGGCAAATACGATCCCAAACCCACGCCGCGGCGCGCGGCTCTCCCTGCCCGCTACAACACCGCGCGTATGAATCGCCATGACAGCCCGGAGGACGGCGCGTTGGCGGACCGCTGCTTGACGTTGGGACTGCCGGAGTTTGGCGCCGGGAATGGCGGCGGCAGCTTCCGGCGCATCGTTCAGACGCCCGGCGGCATCTCGATGGCCTATGATGTGGGCCAGGGGCAAGGGTGGCAGCGCAGCATCGTCATGAACGGCAGCCCGCATCTGCCGGCCAATATCCGTCAGTGGTACGGCGACTCGCGCGGCCATTGGGAGGGCAATAGTCTCGTCATCGATGTGACGAATTTCAGTCCCAAAACCGATTACCGGGGTTCGCGAGAGAATCTGCATTTGGTCGAGCGCTGGACTCGGACCGGCCCAAAGACGCTCGAATATCAAGTCACCGTCGAAGACCCAACGGTGTGGATGCGTTCCTGGACCGTGAAGCAGGAGTTCACCAAGCAAAGCGACGAGCAGAACAGGATTTATTACGAGCCTCGCTGCGTCGAAGGCAACATCGGATTTCCGACAGTCATGCGCAACGCACGGCTGGAAGATGAAGCCTTCGCGAAAGGCAAAGGCCCCGACCCCCTGACCCACGACAACGCATCGGGATTTGGCGACGACGATCCATTGCAATAGTCATCCTCGACCAAGGAGACCATCATGCGCGATTCGTTGCTACGTTCGATAATGACGGTCGCCATTGCCACGGCTGCTGTCGGCGTGATCATTTCGGTTTCCGTTGCACCAATATCCGCTCAAGCTCCGGCGGCCCCGGTGCTGAAAACGCCTTGGGGCGAACCTGATCTCCAGGGGATCTGGACCGACGAGACCGAAACGCCCCTACAGCGCCCGGCCAAATATGCGAACCAGGAATTTTTCACCGAGGCACAGCGAGCCGAATTGGATAAAGCGCGATCGGCAATGCTCAGCCGCGACCGGCGTTCCGAACGCGGCACCGAGGCTGACGTCTCCGGGGCCTACAATACCGAGTTCCTGTCCGTGAAACGCGTGGGTGCGCGCACATCGTTGATCGTCGCTCCGGCCACGGGCCGGATTCCGTCGCTCACACCAGCGGCCCAGAAGATTGGCGCTGCCGATCAAGAATTTCGTCTGGCCATGCTGCAATCGACCGAAACTTGCAAAAACAAGGAGCCGGCGTGCAGCGGGGGCAAATACGATCCTAAGCCCTCGCCGCGGCGTGCGGAACCTGCGCCTCGCTACGTCACCGGGCGTTTCAATCGCCATGACGGTCCGGAGGATGTCTCACTGGCCGAACGCTGTCTGACCGGCGGACTGCCCGAATTCGGCACCAATTTCGGCGGGAGCTTCCGGCGGATCGTGCAGACGCCGGGCGGCATCTCGATGTTCTACGACGTAGGCCAGGGCCAAGGGTGGCAGCGCAACATTGTCATGAATGGGAGTCCGCATCTGCCCGCGAATATCCGCCAGTGGTATGGCGACTCGCGGGGCCATTGGGAGGGCAACGCCCTCGTCATCGACGTGACGAACTTCAGCCCTAAGACCGATTTTCAGGGCTCGCGCGAGAATCTGCATCTGATCGAGCGCTGGACCCGCACCGGCCCAAACACGCTGGCCTATGAGGTCACTATCGAAGACCCGACGGTGTGGCTACAGTCATGGACCGTCCGCCAGGAGTTTACGAAGCAGAACGATGAGACGGACAGGATTTATTACGAACCGCGCTGCATTGAAGGAAATTATGGCCTTCCGGGCCTGCTGCACGGAAGGCGCACGCAAGAGGCCCTCTTTGCGCAAGGAAAAGGTCCCGATCCTGCAACCATGGATCATATCAAGAGTGGCTTCGTGCTTGACGAAGACCCGTTGCGCTAAGAGGAGACCATCATGCGGAACCGCTTCTTGAGCCCGACGATAAAGGCCGCCCTTGGCGCGGCCGCCGCAGCCACGGTCATTGCGATTTTCATGGCACCGACATCCGCTCAGGCTCCGGCGGCAGCTTCGCTGAAAACTCCCTGGGGCGAACCGGACCTGCAGGGCATCTGGACCGACGAAACCGCCACGCCATTGCAGCGCTCCCCCAAATACGCGAACCAGGAATTTTTCACGCCAGGCCAGCGCACCGAATTGGACCAGCAGCGAGCGGCAATGCTTGGCCGCGATAAGCGCGTGGAGCGCGGAACCGAGCTCGACGTCGCCGGCGCGTATAACGCGCAGTTTGCGTCCGTCAAGCGCACCGGCGCACGCACATCGATGATCGTCGACCCGGCCAATGGCCGCGTGCCACCGATGACGCCCGAGGCGCAGAAGGTGGCCGCCGCCGATCGGCAATTTCGTCTGGCTTTGCTGCAAGCGACCGAGACATGCAAGAACAAGTCGGTTGCGTGCAACGGAGGCAAATACGATCCCAAGCCCTCGCCCCGTCTCGCCGAGCTTGCTCCTCGCTACAATACGGCGCGGATGAACAGATTCGATGGTCCGGAGGACGGCGCGTTGCCGGACCGCTGCTTGACCGCCGGGCTGCCTGAGCTTGGAGGCGTCAGCTTCCGGCGTATCGTCCAGACACCAAACGGCATTTCGATGTTCTACGACGTGGGTCAGGGGCAAGGCTGGCAGCGCAACATCGTCATGAACGCAAGCCCGCATCTGCCGGCCGATATCCGCCAATGGTACGGCGACTCGCGCGGCCATTGGGAGGGCAACACGCTCGTCATCGACGTGACAAACTTCAGTCCCAAGACCGATGTCCAGGGCTCACGCGAGAATCTGCATTTGGTCGAGCGCTGGACGCGGACCGGGCCAAACTCGCTCGAATACGCTGTCACGATGGAAGATCCGACGGTCTGGACGCGTTCCTGGACCGTGAAGCAGGAATTCACCAAGCAGAGCGAGCAGCAGAATAGAATCTATTACGAGCCGCGCTGCAACGAAGGAAACTATGGTCTTCCGGGGCTGATGCACGGATTGCGCACGCAAGAGGCGGACTTTGCGCACGGAAAAGGGCCTCACCCGGCAACGAAAGACATCGCCACGGATTTTGTGGGCGTCGAAGACGATCCACTGCAATAGTTCAATGGAAGGGGAGAAGACAACATCATGAGCGGCCGGTCCTTACCTTCGATGATAATGGTCGCAATTGCCGCCGCCGCCGTCGGCGCCGTCATTGCTACATCCATCACTCCCACCTCAGGTCAGGCGCCGGCCCCGGCGGCGCGCGTCGCCCGTGTCGGCGGCAAACCTAATTTCAGCGGCATCTGGCAAGCCAACAACGAAGCCAACTGGAATTTGCAGGCGCATGGGGCCCTTCCTGCCGCCGTCACGCAGCAGGGCATTTATCCTTATGACTATGCGCGGGTGCCTGCCGCGCCGGTTCTCGCGCTGGGCGCCGCCGGCGCCGTGCCAGGATCGCTCGGCGTCGTGCAGGGCGACGGCCAGATCCCCTATAAGCCGGAAGCCTTGGCGACCAAGAGGGAGAACGCGGACCATTGGATCGACCGCGACCCCGAGCTGAAGTGCTATTTGCCGGGCATTCCGCGCGCGATGTACATGCCGTTCCCGTTCCAGATCACGCAAAGCACCAACAAGATTCACATGGCCTATGAATTCTCCAATACGGCGCGCACGGTCCATTTGGACAAGGTCGAAGGCCCCCCCGACGATACCTGGATGGGCCACTCCGTCGGACACTGGGACGGTGACACGCTGGTCGTGGACGTGACGAATTTCAACGATCGGACCTGGTTCGACCGTGCCGGCAATTATCACAGCGACGCGCTGCACTTAACCGAGCGCTTCACAATGATATCGCCGGACGTCATCCGCTATGACGTGACGATCGAGGACCCCAAGGTCTACACGCGGCCCTGGCGCATCGTGATGCCGCTCTATCGGCGCGCCGAGCCGAACATCCAGCTCCTCGAGTTTCGCTGCAACGAATTCGTCGAGGAGTTCATGTACGGAAGTCTTCGCAAGCAGCAATTGGTCAAGCATTGGGAAGGCGATACGATGACGGTTGACATCACGCGCAAGGTGCCGCCCGGTGACGCCTTCTATCAATGGTATGGTCGATAACAGCAGGAGGAATCGATGCAAACGAAACTTGCCATGGCAGTCGGTATCTTAGGTATGGCGATGTCGGGATGGGCGTCTCCGGCGTCGGCACACCACGCCTTTGCCGCCGAGTTCGACGCGAACAAGCCGGTGACTTTCAAGGGGACGATCACGAAAATGGAATGGGTCAATCCCCACACCTGGCTGCACGTTGATGTGAAGGGCACTGATGGCGCAGTTCAAAACTGGGCCATTGAAGCGGGCACGCCGAACGTCCTGTTCCGGCGTGGATTCAAGAAGGAATCCTTGCTGCCCGGAACCGAAATCGCAATCGATGGGTATCAGTCGAAAGACGGGTCGCATCGCGCCAATGGCAGGGATCTGACATTCGCCGACGGACGCAAATTGTTTCTCGGCTCCTCGGGAACCGGTGCGCCGTACGAGCTGACGCCCGGAGCCAAATAGAAACGCGCATCATCAAGAGCGCAACGGGAATCGCGCTTTAACGGGGGCGGAATGGATCTTCTGGCTTTCTTCGGACGGCTGGCCGATTCGGATTGGAGTGTTGCGCTCCACGAATCGCAATATGCCTATTCCATCATTGAATCGATCCATGTGTGGACGCTGGCGGTGTTCTTCGGTTCGATCCTGACGGTCGATCTGCGGCTTCTTGGGCTGACCATGCGCAAGGTGCCGGTGACGGAAGTTGCCGGCCGCCTGCTGCCGTGGACGATCGCCGGCTTCGTCGTCATGGTCATTACCGGCTCGCTGTTGTTTTCCGCCATCCCGCTGAGGTCCTATCAGAACATTTTTTTCCGGACCAAAATGATCCTGCTGGTGCTGGCCGGATTAAACGTCTGGTTCTTTCACTCAGGCATTTATAAGCGGGTCCAAGAGTGGGACTTCCGCGCGATTCCACCCAAAACCGCCCGGATCGCGGGCGGGATTTCGCTTGTCTTATGGGCTTGCATCGTCGTTTCCGGACGCATGATTGCCTACAATTGGTTCGACTGCGATCGGCAGCCGCAATCGGCAATCATCAATTTCCTTACCAGCTGCTACCCATGAACAGGGTGCCTTGATGTCTTTGTTGGCATTTTTCCAGTGGTGCTATGCGACCCCGCTCGGCGAAACGATCCGGGATTCGGCCTGGCTGTTCCCTGTCATCGAGGCGACCCATCTGCTTGGTTTCGTGCTGACGCTGAGCGCCGTTTTGATCGTGGAGCTGCGCCTTTTGGGTTCGGGCCTCACCCGGCAACCGGTGGCGCAGCTCGCTTCAGGCGCCCAACCATGGCTGCTTGCCGGCGTCACCTTGATGTTCGCGTCCGGTATTCCGCTGTTCATGTCCGAATCGATCAAGGCGTATTACAGCTTTGCCTTCTGGATAAAGATGGCCTCGCTGTTTCTGGTGCTGCTTTATACGTTCACGCTTCGCCGCCGCGTGACGGGAACCGATCTCCTCACGAACCGGCCGCTGCTTGCCCGATCTCTGGCGGTGATGTCGCTGGGTCTTTGGTTTGGGGTGGCGTGGGGCGGGCGCTGGATCGGTTTTTCGTAAGCGCGTCAGCCGCCGCCCCCTCGCCGTCAAGATGCCCGAGCGGTTGTCGTGGCCGTGGGAAACACCACTTTGATCGCGGCTTGCGCGCATTCGTCATCCTGGCTGCCCATGGCTCCGCCGGCGCCGATCGCGCCCACCATCTCATTGCCGATGAAGATGGGGAACCCACCCGGCTGCGCAAAATCGCCCATCCATTCGGGAGCGCGGTTGACCTGCTTGTTCACGCGGTCCCAAAGCTCGATCGTGGGACGCCGCCAATGCGCCGCGGTCGTGGCTTTCAATTCGGCGGTCTTGAGCGTCGTTCCGGAAGCACCCTCCGTTCCCTGGAACGATAAAAGCGTTCCATCCGGATCCACCACCGAAATGCCAAGAGCCGTGTACTTCTTCTGACCGGCATAGGCGATGCACGCATCGATGAGCGCACGTGCTGCGGCGGTGGTAATGACTTTATGGGTTACGAGCAGCGGCTGCGGGCTGGGGGGCGGCGATGTCTTGCCGTCGCCGAACACGGACTTTATGGCGTTCGGTGCGCAATCCTCATCCTTGCCCCCCGACAACCCTGCGGACCCTGCGCCGATGGCGCCGACGACTTCGCCCTGGACGACGATGGGAAAGCCGCCGGGAATCGGGAAATAGCCCATCCATTCGGGAGCGCGATTGACCTGCTTGTTCACCCGTTCGTAAAGCTCAGCCGTCGAGCGGCGAAACTTGGCGGCGGTCTTTGCCTTGAGTTGCGCGGTCACGCCGGTGTGCGCCATGGGCCCATCCGTCGCTTGATACGAAACGATGTAGCCGGCGGAATCCACCACTGCCAGCGCGATCGGGAAATGCTCGCGCGCTGCCTGTGACAGGCATGCATCGATGATCTTTCGCGCGGCAAAGGGGGTGATGTCCTTCTTGTCGGACAGCAGCGACTGGGCATTTGCGTTCGTGGCGGTCAGAGCGGCAACGCAGGCGAAAAACACATGGGCGAGCGGGCGATTCAGCATCGGCGTTTCCTCATCCTGGCTAATGTGGTGGATTTGAAGTTCCTAGATTTAAACCCTGCTCAGAAATCCGGCTTGTCCGCCGTCGGCACGAAGGCGTCGTTTTTCCCGGCGAAGAAATCGAATGGATTTTCGGCGCAGACATTTTCCTCCCACGCCATGGCGGGGCGCTCATAGGTGATCCCGCCGGACCAGGGCATGGTAAAAACGCCTTCATCCTCCACCGTAAAAATCACTTGCAGACGCTTACCCCGGTAAGTGCGATCGGACGCGGTATCGGGAACGCGCGCATTCTGCGTGAGATTGCGCGCCACTGCCGCCTGGGCCTCTTCGTAATCCACCATCCGATAGCGCTCCACGACGTGCAGCGCCGAGCTGAAGGGCGTGCCGTACATATCGACCATGGCGAACGGCCTGTCGGCCTTTACCCCAACTGTATCGATCACCAGCGTGTCGCCTTCGTAATGCCCGACCGAATCCCCGTACCAAGACGGCACCACGCGCGCCGGATGAGGTTCATTCAAGCGCACATGGCGGAATTCATGATTGCGCAAATAGATGAAGACGATCTCGTTCGGCTTTCGCAGCATCTCCATGCCGGGCTGGAAAAAGATGTAGGGTACGCCGGAGGGCCAGCACCGGTTGCTCGGCGTCGGAGACGTCACGCCTGACAACGCGATGTCCCCGCGTTTTTTCACCATCGTGGCCGCGTCGGGCTTCAGGATCGGATTGGTGTAGTCGCCGACAAATTGGCCGTTGTTTCCCGCCCCGTTGGCGCGGCGCGACCTGTTGTAGACGGGCCCCGGTCCCGATGGCGGCGGCTCGATGCCGGGGAAATAGGGATGGACCCACATGCCGGAAAAATCCGGGATGGATGCGGCGCTCTGCGTATTGCCCGTCACAGGCGCCGCCAGCACGGCCGACAATGCCAGCAAGACAAGCAAGCCCCGAGGCTTCAGGTTCATGATCGCCTCTCGCTATGTTCCGTTCGCGCTCGCCCTAGCTTCATAAATACTCCTGCCTGCATCGGCAAGGAGAACGATTGGTGCGTCAGTGCTCGGCCAATTCATCATGGGCGATCTGTTCGAGTTTCCCTATCACGGCAGGATCGAGAGACAATTCGCCAATCGAGGTTTCACGAATCCCAACGCTCAAAGGATCGCGGCCCGTCACACGTCCGAAGACCAGAAGCGCCTCCAGATAATATCCGTATGTGCTGGCGTGATAATTGTCGGTGGCCCAGAGGTCGATTCTGCCGGCTAAGATGCCGTCATAGGGGTTGGTATCGGCAAGCCCACCGTCCATTGCGCGGTTCCACGCCAGACCAACGGGAACAACTCCGGCAATCCCCGGCGCCTTCTGCGCGGCAAGCCGGTAACCGGCATCGATGTCCTTGGCCATCTGCGCAATCGGCTTTCCGTACCAGGGCGTGCGCCGGGGATAGGTCATGTCGGCGCGGCTCCAGGTCGCGGTGAGATAGATTTTCACATCCGGATTGCGGCGGTGGAACATGTCCGAAAAGACTCCGGCGTATTTCACGAGAATGCCGGGATCGCCGGGCTGATTCTGGTCGAGCGTGCTGTAGCTTTGCAAGACGACCTCGTCCCATTTGCGGTCGAGCAGCGGACGCTTCTCCGCGTAATGGTAATCGAGTCCGACGCCGGGCACGGTTTCCAGGCTGACGTCGTAATCGAGACCCGCTTGCGTGGCGAAAGCCTTGAACAGCGCCGGAACGCCGCCAACACCGGTCTTATTCAGATCGGCGACCGTATTCACTTTATAAGTCTTGACCGTGGAGAGTTCTCCATAGGTGAAACTGTTGCCGACAAAGAGGATCGACTTGGCAAAAACGGGCGGCGATACAAAGAGCATCGCGAGAGCGCCGAGGGCGATGAACCGTTTCACGCTTTGTCCTTCCGAGTTTCGAGGGTCTTTTCCACAGTGATGCCACATGGCGAAGGGGCCCTTCAGATTTTGTCCCAGCACGCTTTATCGCACAACGGCGGGAATAGCCCGTTTGCCCCCCTTGCCCGTTCGGTGACCGGATGGGAGGGTCCATGTTCGCCATTTCCCCACGGCGGCAAGTCCAAACTGTGATACGGTAAATGACCAAAACGGCGGGAGGCCCCTCATGAATTCGAAACGCATTTTGTTCATCGGCGCTGGTCTGTTGAGCGCGTCCTTTCTCATGGTGCATCCGGCCCAAAACGCCAGCGGCGCGGCGGCGCAAACCGGCAAGCCGATTAAGATGCACCGGCTCTATACGGGGCCGGACGGTCAGACGCATGCCCAGGAAATCGAAGTCAAGTTCGGACCCGGCGGCACCGACCCTTTCAAGCTGGCTGCGGGTGCGGGGGCAGAAATTCGTCGCGCGCCTCCGGGCCGGGTGGCCGACTGGCACGTGGCGCCGCGCCGCCAATACGTGATCACATTGAGTGGTCATGGCGAGGTCGAACTCGTCGACGGAACAAAGATCGAGCTTGGACCCGGCAGCATCGATTTGGCCGAAGACCTGACCGGCAAGGGCCACATCACCAGAGTTGTTGGTAACGAAGATCGCGTGACGATCGCGATCCCGGTTGTCGATAAATAGTGGCAAGCGCGCATGCGGACCTCACCGGTCTGCCCGCGCGTTTGCACATGCGACCCCTCAGCGGGCGGCGGGCGGCATGACGCCTTCCGCGGCAAGCTTTCCGCGCCCCACGGGACCCGTCAGCACGGCAACGAAATCCTGGACTGCCGGCGACATGGTATTGCGATGCCAGAGTGAAAAATCCGTGGCCAACGCAAATTCTTTGGGAAACGGTCCGGCCAAAGAGTCCGGGTTGGCCTGCAGAATCTCGCTGGATTGCGACACTCCCAGATCGGCTTTCTGTTCGAGGACAAGGCGCATCGTTTCGATGCCGTCGCTGGCGAAAATGGTTTTCTTGAGGATTTGGTCTTTTACGCCCAACGCATCGATCACTTTCATGAAGTGAGTCCCGACCGTCGCCCCGCGGGCCGGATCGGAAACCGCAATGTGCTTGGCTGCGAGCAGCGCCGCCTTCAATTTCTCCGGGCTGGAGACATCGGGTTTCGCGGATTTTGGCGGCACCGCCACGCCGGCGACCGTGCTGCCCAAGAGGATGCTGGTGCCATCCTTAAGCGCGCCCGAGCTCTGTGCGTTTCGGATCAGCGGCACCGTCGTGATCAGCAATGAAGCTTCGGAATCGGCCCGAAACCTCTGTTCCGTGGCGCCGGCCGTATCGAAAACGAGCGTGACCTTGTTGCCGGTCGTTTTTTCGAAGTCCGCAGCGATGGCGGTGAGAGGAGCCTTCGCAACCGCCGCCGCGTAGATTTTCACGTTCTCTCCTTTGGCAGGCTGTGCGGAGGCAAGGCCCGCCGTCAGCACTGAAGCGAGCAAAAAGGCAGTCGTCATCCGTGTCTTCACAGATACCTCCATGCGCAGCAAAGCCATATCAGTGGCTTTCCATCGCTATTGCTTTGGCTTAGGCGGGAAATTCGCAGCGAGGTAATTTGCGATCACCGAGACTTGCTCGGGTTTGATGTCCGCACCCATGTCGATCATGCTCTTGACGACGGTTTCCCAGTCCTGGCGGCTGAAGCCGACAGCATCGGTGATCGGCGAGAGGTCGTGACAGCCCGAGCAGATCATTTCCACCACCTCCCGGCCATTGCCGTTGGGAAGGTTCTGCGCGAATGCCGGAGCCAGGAGCGCCGTCAGGGCCGCCGCACCCGACATGACAATCGTGGCGGTAATGATTTTGGAATGCTCTCGCTTGGTCATGGGTCGTGTTTCTCAGCTCGATATTCAGCCAGTCTATAGACCACCGCCCGGGTGCCCTCAATCGCATTTGAGTTCGGATTTGGGTTTGGGAGTTTTCTTGCTAGTCTGCGCCCCATGGATACCAACCGACGCGCATTTTTTCAGCTCCTCGCCGCCAGCGCCGTGCTCACACCGACCGTTCGCGCGTGGGCGCAGCAGCTCGCAAGTTCAAACCAAGGTTCCGTGATCGGAAGCGCGAAAGACGCGCTGCAGATCATGGATTTCGAAGAGGCCGCGCGACGCGCCCTTCCTCCCGCGCATTGGGGCTACATGGCCAGCGGCTCCGATGACGACATGACGCTGAAAGCGAATGTCGAGGCGTTCCGGCATATCGGACTGAAGCCGCGCCGCCTCGTCGATGTGTCGAAGCCCGATCTCAGCACCCAAATCTTCGGCGCCAAGTGGGAAACGCCGCTTTTCATCTGCCCGGTTGGCGGGCAGCGCGCCTTTCATGCCGAGGGTGAGATGGCCACCGCGCGTGCCGCCAAAGCCAGGCACCACACGATGATTCTATCGAACGTCACGACCTACGCGGTCGAGGACGTCGCCAAGACGCTGGGCACGCCGCCATGGCAGCAGCTTTATATGCCGGTAAAGTGGGACGATACCGAGAGGATGGTGAAGCGCATCGAAGATGCCGGTAGCCCGGTGCTTGTCTGGACTGTCGATCTGCTCGCCGGACGAAACACGCCGACGATGACTCGCTTCGCGCGGGTCGACACACGCGACTGCCTATCATGTCACAGCGGCGGGCCTGGCGTGCCGATCTTCCGTCCGATGTATGACGGGCTCGAAGGACGCTACAACCCGCCGGATGCGACCTGGGCGACTTTCGATCGGCTGAAGAAATTGACCAAGATGAAGGTCATGCTCAAGGGCATCGACAGCGCGGAAGACGCGCAGCTCGCGGTTCAGCACGGGGTCGATGGTCTCATCGTCTCGAACCATGGCGGCCGCGCGGCGGAAACATTGCGCGCGACGATCGACTGTCTGCCGGAAGTCGCCGAAGCCGTGAGAGGACGCGTGCCCGTGTTCCTCGACGGCGGTGTGCGTCACGGTGCTGACATTTATAAGGCGCTTGCGTCGGGCGCGAGTGGGGTCGGTATCGGCCGCCCGTATATCTGGGGGCTGTCGGCGTTCGGTCAGGATGGCGTCGAGCGCGTCCTCGAAATCCTGCGCGCCGAACTGAGGCTGACCATGCAGCAGATGGGCACGCCGACGATCAAGGACATCACGCCTTCCCGGTTGGCGCGCGCGTAGCGCGCCGCGGTTCTTGCTAGACGTCGTGACCTTCGCCGGGATAACTTAAAGCCGATCTTCGTCGAGACTGGCAGGAGAGAGCCGCAATGATCCGCCGAATCCTCCGAACAAGCATATCCGTCCGCATCGCCATCCTCGCCTGCGCCCTCGCTCCGCTCCTCATTGCGCGCGAGCTCAACGCGCAGGCAGCGCTCGCAGTCCCCGCGGGGCTCCCCGACTGGACCTTCAACATTCCCGACAAGGTCCAGCCGAGCGCCGTGCGGCCCGAAGGCATCATCAGGGCGCCCGGCAGCGCGAAGGAGTACGAAGCCGCCAAGATCGCCGGGAACGGCAATCCGCCGGACTGGTTTCCCGATGAACACCCCGCCGCGCCCAAAGCGGTAGCAGGCGGCCAGGGGACCAGATTTGCCTGCGGCTCGTGCCATCTGATGTCCGGCCAGGGCCATCCCGAAGCCGCCGACATCGCCGGCATGCCCGCCGCGTACCTGATCCGGCAGATGGCGGACTACAAATCGGGCACGCGCAAGGACGAAGAGCGCATGGGCCCCATCTCGAAGATCATTTCCGATGAGGACGTTCGCCAGGCCGCCCAATATTTCGCGTCTTTGAAACCCAATGCCTGGGTGAGGGTAATCGAGACCGCCACGCCGCCCAAGACGTTCATCGCGACCGCAGGCCGTCATCGCGTGCTTCATCCCGATGGAGGCACCGAGCCGATTGGCCACCGTATCCTGGAAATCCCCGCGGATCCCTTCCGCACGGAAATCCGCGACCCGCATTCCGGTTTCATCGCCTATGTGCCGCCCGGCAGCATCGCCAGAGGCGAAGCCCTGGTCAAAACCGGAGCGTCCGGGAAGACAGCGCAATGCGCGACCTGTCACGGCGAAGCGCTGAAAGGCGCAGGCGAAGTCCCGCGGCTCGCGGGACTGCAACCGCTCTATGTCGCAAGACAGCTCTTCGATATGCGCTATGGGTCGCGCGGCGGGAAAGAAGTGGAGCCGATGAAGCCTGTCGTCGCGAATCTGTCGGAAGACGACATCATCGCGATCTCGTCTTATCTCGGCTCACTGCCGCCGGCATAAGGATCACGCCGCTTCTTGTCGCCGTTGAGCCGGCTTAGAAATCGGGCTCTTCGGCTTTCGGAATACCATAGTCGAAGAGCAGGAAGTTTCCTTCCGCGCACACCTCTTCATCCATGGGCGTCGGCACGCGCCGGAAGCGCTGGATTGCGGACCAGGGCTGATTGTAGGTGTCCGGATCGTCCACCGTGAACCTCACTTCCAGAATGCTGTCGGCCTCGATGATCCTCCAGCGCTCGACCACGTGCAGCTTTTCCGTGTGCGGGGTGCGGTAAACGTCGATAAAAGACTTGCTGTTGAGACCGATGGTGTCGATGACCAGCGTATCGCCTTCATAATGGCCGACCGATTCTCCGTACCAGGACGGTTTGAGGTTCGCCGAATGCGGCACGTCCAGATAGACATGGCGGACCTGCTGATCTCCGGTGAAGATCATCGTGATCTTCTTCGGCTGCTGCAGGAAGTAGATCGGCTGAAAACCATACATGTCATAGCCGGGCATGCCAGCGGGCTCACAGGACTGACGTGCCGTCTTGGCCATCTTCCCGGCGATGACCTCGTCATTGTCCTTTTTCATGACGTCCTTCGCCCACTGCTTGATGTTGGGATTGGCATCCAAATCGGCGACCCGGTAGGTGGGCTGCCGTCCGGTGCCGTTGGGAACGAAGGGATGGGCTGGATCCTGGTGAAACAAAAACTGGGGCGGCGACCCGGGAGCCGGCAGCAATCCGCCGCCTCCGAAGGTGCCCTGATTGAGCCACCCATTGGCGCCGAGATTGGGCGGCGATTGGCTCATGATCTGGGCACTGGATGCGGAGACCAGAAGGCTCAAAGCCCCACTCAGGAGCAGCATGCTTCTTGAGGCGAATGCGGTCATGGTCGTTCTCCCCTAACGAGCACGCTCATTCTACCGCACTGCGCCCTTCGCGGCGATGTCCGAGAAGGGGTTATCAGCAGCCCATGCCGTGACGCGGACGGCTGTTGTCCCGGTCCTTACGCTAGATCGCAGGCGAAATCGTGAGTAGTGTTTCCGGGCATATCTTTCCATGGGA
>Ga0209488_10002718_pt1 | contig 14450 bp, 12 predicted proteins | sample Rivendell_Oct201_8_FD_188349 | JGI IMG/M metagenome (GOLD analysis project Ga0209488, IMG submission 188349) | Vadose zone soil microbial communities from the Eel River Critical Zone Observatory, Northern California, USA -... | ecosystem: Environmental > Terrestrial > Soil > Vadose zone >... | reverse complement strand
GGATCGAAGACTTGGATGAGCGAATTGGCGCGCCACGCGGGATCGAGAACATCCGCGCGCAAGGCATCCAGTTCGCGCGAAAACGGTAAGCGAGGGGGCCGCCCCCGCCTACGGAAGTCTTCCTGACCTAATCGAGCTCGCTTCTGAGGCTATGTCCGTGCTTGCGCTTTGATACGCGCGCTCATTTGAGCTCTCCCGCGGAGATCCAAGATAGTGCGAATATTTAAACGTACGCCCCGCGGCCGTGCATGCACGTTTCGCGACGGCTCGAGCTTCGTCACTTCGGGAAGAGGCCAGCCGACTATGACCATTCAGGCGTTGGCTTTCCGCGCGGCCGATCATATCGGGCGATTTGCCAGGCGCAATGAAATCTGATGTAGCATTACGAAAGGGGAGCACTGATGCATCCAACCGGCGATAATCAAGACGGCAACTCTCGGCGCTCGTTTCTGCGCTCGAGCGGCGGATTGCTGACGGGCGTGTGGATCGCGGCGCACTGGCCGGCGATCGCCGCCGCCGCGCATCATGCCGATGAAGCGTCGGCCGCTCCTGCGCCGGTGGGATTCGAATTTCTCAATGCCGCCGACGCCGCCGATGTCGAAGCGATCTCGGCGCAGATCGTCCCGAGCGGGGCGACGCCGGGAGCCCGCGAGGCGCACGCCGTGCATTTCATCGATCGTGCCCTGGCCACGTTTTTCTCGAGCTGGTCCCAGGACTTTCGCGCGAGACTCGCGCAATTCCAGTCGGCGTACCGTGCCTCGAAGCGGACGCAGGAAGCCGGAGCTGACGCCCGCAGGGCGCCCGCAGGGCGAGGGCCAGGATGGCCCGAGTCAATACCGGCGGCGGCGACCTTCGCCCAAGCCGGGCCGGATGCGCAGATCGCGTATCTTAAAACGGTGGACGGCACGCCGTTCTTCGACGCCGTCCGCACGCTCACGTTGCTGGGCATGTTCTCCTCGCCGAAGTACGGCGGCAACTTCGGCGGTGCCGGCTGGACGCTGATGGGTTTCGTCGACCAGCATGCGTTCACGCCACCGTTCGGCTACTACGATCGTGAATACACCGGGTTCGTGCCCTATCCCACCGAGAAGCACTCTTGACCGCTCGCCGATTCAAACCCAACGACACCGTGGATTTCGCCGTGGTCGGGTCGGGCGCCGCCGGCGGGATCATGGCGCGCGAGTTGTCCCAAGCAGGTTTCAGCGTGCTGGTCTTCGAGCAGGGACCGCGTTTCTCGCCTGCCGATTTCGAACACGACGAGTTGAAGTACTTCTTTCTGAGCGGGATCACGGTCGACCCCCGGTTGAGTCCGCAAACATTCCGCAAGACACCCGACGCCACCGCGAAACCGCAGATCGCGCAGCCGGCCTTGTATGCGCGTCTCGTCGGCGGCAGCAGCAACCACTTCACCGCGAATTTCTGGCGCTTTCACGAGATCGACTTCAATGAGCGCAGTGTTCTCGGCGCCATCCCCGGTACCGGGTTCGCCGATTGGCCGATTACCTACCAGGAGCTGGAGCCGTACTACACCAAGGTGGAATGGGAGGTAGGGGTGTCGGGGCTGGCCTATGCGAGTCCGTTCGATCCGCCGCGCACCAAGCCCTATCCCATGCCGCCCTTGCCGGTGAAGTCTTCGGGCGTGTTGCTCGAGCGCGGCGCGCGAAAGTTGGGGCTGCATCCCTTTCCGGCACCCATGGCCATTACGTCGCAGCCGTACCGCGGCCGCCCTGGGTGCGTGCACTGCGGATTCTGCATGGGGTTCGGCTGCGAGGCGAGAGCGAAGTCCTCCTCGCTGTACACGATGATTCCGGAGGCAGAGGCGACGGGACACTGCGAGGTGCGGGCGAACAGCTACGTATTCCGCGTGGCCACCGATTCGACGGGACGCTCCACCGGCGTGCACTATTTCGACCAACATAAGCGCGAGCACTTCCAGAAGGCCCGCGCGGTGGTCGTGTCCGCCAACGGTGCGGAGACGGCACGCTTGCTGCTCAACTCCGAGAACAGCCGCTTTCCCCAGGGTCTCGCGAATTCGAGCGGCCTGGTGGGCAAGTATCTCATGTTCAATCAAGGCGCCTCGGCGCACGCGGTCTTCGAACATGAACTCAACGAATACAAGAGCGTGCAAGTGACGCGCATCTTGCATGATTTCTACGACTCCGACCCGAAGCGGGGATTCTATGGCGGCGGCGGCATCGACGCGCGCATCAATCCGCAGCCGGCGCTATGGGCGATGTCCGCCGGAGGTGAATTACCGCGCTGGGGCGCCGACCTCAAGGCGCGCATCGAGGCGTTTCCGCGCTCCATGGTGTCGACCGGGCACACCACCTCGCTGCCCGTGGAAACCAACAGCGTCAGCATCGATCCGACGCTCAAGGACGCCTGGGGTATCCCCGCCATCCGGGTCACCTACAAGGATCATCCCGACGATCTTGCCTTCGCGCGATTTCTCCAGGACCGCCAGGTCGAGATCATGCAGGCGGCCGGCGCTCAGAAGGTCTGGCGCGACGAGGTGCAGGAAGTCGAATCGGGAGTACATCTGTTGGGCACCTGCCGCATGGGCAACGATCCCGCCGCGTCGGTGATCGACAAATACCACCGCACGCACGATGTGCCGAATCTATTTCTCTGCGACGGGTCGAGCTTCGTCACCTCCGGGCGCGGCCAGCCGACCATGACCATAGAGGCGTTGGCTTTCCGCGCGGCGGATCATATCGGCCAGTTCGCCAAGCGCAACGAGATCTGACGGGCTTGCGCGAAGCTAAGGACTGCGCAGCGCAATGCGATCGCCGCTCAGCGGGATTTCTTCTTCTTCCGTGCCGACTTTGGCGCGTGCGAGGAGGTTTCGTCGGGATCGTCGGAATCGGATGCGCCGTCATCCGCGTCCGCAATCTCGTAATCGTCGAAGTCGCTCATGAGTTCGGCGGTGCGCCGCTCTTCCATGACGCGTTCCAGGCGGCGCCATGCGGGTTCCGCACCCTTGGGCGCGCGCCGGCGCTGCGACTCGACGTCGCGCATGATGTGGTCGACGTCGACCTCATCGCCGCCGGGCGCCACATCTTCGGCGTCCTCTTCCTCGAACTCGTCCGATTCGGGCTTTTCGCTCATGCTACCGAAGCCAAGGCTCTTCGCCGGTGAACTGACACGCGCGCGTTATAAACGGAAAGGCAGTCTAGGCGCAATACCCTGCCGCACAGTCCTTTATTTGACAAGGTCGTTGAGCTGAAAAATCGGCAACAGGAGCGCAATGACGATGAACATCACCACCGCGCCCATGAACACCACCATGAAGGGCCCCAAAAGATTGGTCATGGTCGAGAGCAGGCCGTCCATCTCGCGTTCCTGATTGCTGGCCGCCCGCTCCAGCATCTTTTCGAGCTCACCGCTGCTCTCGCCGCTGCTGATGAGGTGAATCATCATCGGGGGGAAGAGCTTGCGCGCAGCGAGCGACTTGCCGATGGGCGCTCCCTCGCGAACGCGCAAGGCCGCGTCCTCGACCGCCCTTTTCATGGGCAGGTTGTTGACGACCTCGGCGGAAATTCGCAGCGCCTCGAGCACGGGTACCGCACTCGCGGTCAGAATGCTGAATGTGCGCGAAAATCGGGCGGTATTGAGGCCGCGAATGAGCTTTCCCGCCAGCGGCACCCGCAGCAGGAACCGGTCGAACTTGAGGCGCGCCTCCGGTGCCTTGAGCCAGCGCAAAAATCCCCAGGTGCCGGCGGCGATCACGATCAGGGCGTAGAACCAATAGTGACGGATGAGGTCGCTCATGCCGATGAGAATACGCGTGGCGATCGGCAATTCTTGGTGGCCGGACTCGAAGACCGCGACGACTTGCGGCACCACGTATGCCAGCAAAAAGGACACTATGGCGAAGGACAGGACCATCAGCACGATGGGATACACCAGCGCGTTGCTGACTTGCTGCCCCATGACCTGGCGCGATTCGGTGTAGTCCGACAGCCGTTCCAGCACCGAATCGAGTTTGCCGGACTGCTCGCCGGCGGACACTGTCGCGCGGTAGATTTCGGGGAACGCTTGCGGGAAGTCCCGTAGGCCGTCGGCCAGCGGGTGACCCTCCACGACTTTGCTGCGAACGCCCAATATGATGCGCTGTACGCGGGGTTTCTCGGTTTGTTCGGCCACCGCCTGCAACGATTCCTCGAGCGGCAGCCCGGAGCGCAGCAAGGTGGCCAGCTGGCGCGTCAGCATGGCCAGATCGAGGGTCGACAGGCCGCGGCGCATGAAGCCGCGGGCGCGGCGCTGCTTCAGCTCGCGCTGCGCCGTCTCCTGGATGTCCATCGGCAGCAGCTGTTTGTCGCGCAGCAGCTGGCGGACGTGCTTGGGCGTGTCGCCCTCGATGAGACCCTTGCGTTCCCGACCCTGAGCATCGAGAGCCGTGTATTCGAACGCGCCCATCAGTCCTCGCGGGTGACGCGCAGGACTTCTTCGAGCGTCGTTTCGCCCGCCATCACCTTTCTGCGGCCGTCGTCGCGAATGCCGGGGCTCGCGGTGCGCGCGTAGCGCTCCAAGTCCTGTTCGGAGGAGCCGTCGTGAATCATCGTCCGCATATGATCGTCGACCGCGATGAGCTCGTAGATGCCGGTTCGTCCCCGGTAGCCGCTTCCGGGCTCGCTGCTCGGGCGGTATAGCTGGACCGCGCTGCCTTTCGAATCGAGGTTCAACAGGCGGCGCTCATATTCGCCGGCCATGAACGGCTCGCGTGTCTCGGGATTGAGCACGCGCACCAGGCGCTGCGCGAGCACCCCGATCAAGCTCGACGACAGCAGGAACGGCTCGATTCCCATGTCGCGCAATCGCGTGACCGCGCCCACGGCGGTGTTGGTGTGCAGCGTGGACAGCACCAAGTGTCCCGTCAAACTCGCCTGAACGGCGATTTGCGCGGTCTCCAGGTCGCGAATTTCGCCGACCATTACCACATCGGGATCTTGCCTCAAGATGGCCCGCAGGCCGCGCGCGAAGGTCATTTCGACCTTGGTATTGACCTGAGTCTGGCCGATGCCGTCGATGTAATACTCGATGGGGTCTTCGACGGTCATGACATTGCGGGTATTGTCGTTGATGCGCTCGAGTGCGGCGTACAGCGTGGTGGTTTTGCCCGAACCGGTGGGTCCGGTCACTAAAATGATGCCGTGCGGCTTGTGGATGATCTCATCCATCGTGTCCTGGGTGCGCGGGTCCATCCCCAACGAGGTCAGTTCGATGCGCCCGGCTTGCTTGTCCAGCAAGCGCAGCACCACCCGCTCACCGTGTCCCGAGGGCAGGGTGGAGACGCGCACGTCGACCGCGCGTCCGGCGATGCGCAGCGAAATTCTGCCGTCCTGCGGCAGACGGCGTTCGGCAATATCAAGCTTGGACATGACCTTGATGCGCGAAACCACCAGCGGCGCGACGGCTCGCTTGGTCTGCAGCACCTCGCGCAGCACCCCGTCGACGCGAAAACGGATCACCAGGCGGTTTTCGTAGGGCTCGATGTGAATATCCGAGGCGTTTTCCTTGACCGCCTGCGTGAGCAGCGCGTTGATCAAGCGGATGATCGGCGCCTCGTCATCGCTTTCCAGGAGGTCGGAGGACTCGGGAATGTCCTCGGCCAGATGCGCAAGGTCGGTATTGTCGTCCAAGCCCTCCAGCATCTGCATTGCGGCGCCGGAGCCCGCTTCGTAGGCGATGCGCAGCATGGAATCGAAGGACTCGACCGATACACGCTCGAGTTTCAAGGGAACGCCCACGAAACGGCGCACTTCCGCCAAGGTCTGCGGCGTCACGCCCGGACGGCACACGGTGTCCGCCACGCCATTGGCGATCCCTCGGATCAAGACCCCGTGCCGCTTGGCAAAAGGAAACGACAGTTTCCTCTGCTCGCCCGGATCGTTGAGTTCAGCGTTCATGGCTTGGGCGGCGCGGGCGCCGGCTGCGGCGCGGCGTCATCCGGCGGCGGGAGGATTGAGGGCGGCGGCAGCGGCGCCGATTGGAGCGGTGTCGATTGCGGCGGCGGTGCGTTGGGCGTAGCACCTTGGGCATTGGTGCCGGCCGGCGGCGGCGCCGGCAGTCCCGCCCCCGGCGGCATGGGCGGTACGACGGGCTGTTTTTGACCCGGCAACAGCGTGATGTGTCCCTTGTTCAAGGATCTCTGTTGCTGGCGCAAGTCATTGTATTGCAATTCGCTGGTGCTTTCGGTTGCGTCCGCATCGCGCAATATTTTCGGACGTATGAACACCAGCAGGTTTTTCTTCTGGCGTGAACCGCTGCGCGACTTGAAGAGGTTGCCGAGCAGAGGAATGGCCCCCAATCCCGGTACGCGATCTTCGCTCTCTTGGACGGTATCGGACATGAGGCCGCCGAGTACGATGACTCCCCCGTCCTCGATCAGTACGGTGGTCTTGATGGAGCGCTTATTGGTCGAGATATCGGCCGAATTCGCGAGCTTTGCGCCCGGCGAGGAGTCTTCCTGCTCGATTTTGAGCTGCACCGAATTGCCTTCGTTGATGTGCGGCGTGACCTTTAGAATCGTGCCCACTTCCTCGCGCTGAATCGTGGTGAACGGACTGGTCGTGCCCGAGACGCTCGCGGTCGAGTTGCTGTAGGAGCCGGTGATCAACGGAATCTCCTGCGTGACCTTCACCTCGGCTTCCTCATTGTTCATCGTGATCAGCGAGGGCGTGGAGATGATGTTGCTGCTGCCGTCGCTCCGTATTGCCTGAATCAGCGCGGCGAAACCCTTTTTGGTGTTTGCGTTGTATCTCCCCAGAGCAAAGGTGGCTCCGGTGCCGACCGTTGAACTGCTGATGCCCGTAGTACCGGTGGTGCCGGTGGGGGTGCTGGGGATGGTCGTGGTCGTGCCCGTGGCGCCCAGCACGGCTGACGCCAGGTCGACGATGCTCGTGCCGCCGCTGGTGGGCAGATTCGTCACGCCGTAGCCATAGCTGTTGCCTCCGTCGAGGAGCCATTGCACGCCGAGACTGGAGCTCTTGTTGACGTCAATCTCGACGATGATGGCTTCGACCTGGACTTGCGCGCGGCGGATATCGAGCTTGTCGATCACTGCCATCAGCGACTTCATGATTTTGGGCGGGGCCGTGATGATCAGCGCATTGGTCGAGACATCCGCCCAGATGGTGACGCTGGCATCGACGTTGGGCGTGCCGCCGCCGGTACCTGCCGTGGGGGGGCCGCCTTGCGCCTTGGCTGTGGCGGTGGCCTGGCCCTTGAGCTTATCGGCGATCTTTTCGGCATCGGCATAGCGCAGGTATCTGACCTGCGTGTCCCCGCCGGTCGCCAGGGGCGTGTCCATATTGATGATCAGGGCCTTGAGCTTCAGGCGCTGCGACTTCTCGCCGGTCAGCAAGATGCTGTTGGTGCGGTCGTCGGCGACGATTTTAGCGGCCGCACCGGCTGCTTCGGCGCCTTGGCCTCCCTGGTTGAGCGAATTGACGATGCGCACCACGTCGGCGGCGCTGGCGTTGTGCAGCGCGATCACCTCGATGGGTTCGTCGCCGCTCTCATCCATGCGCTGGATGATGCGCACGATGCGGCTCACATTGCTGGCGCGATCGGAGATGATCAGCATATTGCCGGCGGCATAGGCGGCCAGCTGCCCGTATTGGGGGATGAGCGGCCGCAGAATCGGCACCAGCTGCGCTGCGCTGACATTCTTCATGCTGATGATCTGCGTCACGATTTCGTCCGACGTCCTGCTCACGTCATTCGGCAGATCATTGGCCGGCAATTGGCGGGCATCGGTGTTCGGAACGATCTTGATGACCTTGCCGGCGGGCACCGCCACGTATCCATACACCTGCAGCACCGACAGAAACGCCTCATAAAACGCCGCGGGGGACATAGGCGTCGCCGACAGCATGGTGACCTTGGCGTTGACGCGCGGATCGATGATGAAATTCTTGCCGGTGACTTCGCTCACGGCCTGGATGATCTGGCTGAGATCGGCATCCTTGTAGTTGGGGGTGATGGTCGGGCCGTCCTGAGATTTCACCTGCGCCGCGGCCGGCAAGGTCAATGACGCCAACAACGCTGCGATCGCGAGGACAGCTGCGATGCGGGCCTTGGGCTGCGGTTTGGGTGAATTCGGCATCATGGGTACTCGTGTGTTGAACGCATTCGACCTTCGCTCTCGCTATTCGTTTGGATTCGCATTGCCGCTGTTAGGGTTCGGGTTTCCCCCCGGTTGAGGCGGGCCATTGGGAGGGCCTCCTGCAGAGGAATTCGCGTCGCCCTCCAGGTCTCTGGTTGCCTGTGCGGCGACCTGGGCGATGTTCAGCGTGATGTCCTGCTTTTGACCGCCTCGTTCGATGGTCACCGTCGCGTGGTCCGATGTCTGAATGGTGTTGAAGACGTCCTGACTACGCTGTGGATCATCGAGCGGGGTGCCGTTGATTGCTGTGACCAAATCGCCAGGTTTCAGCCCCAGTTTGTTGAATATCTGCCGATTTCGGCCCGGATAGGCACGAAAGCCGCGAAGCTTGCCGGCGGTGTTGTCGTACGAAGGCACTGTTCGCATGACTTGATCGAGAATACTGGGATCCTGCTGCACCAGACGACGGATGTTGTCGACCGCCGCCACCGTGCGCGGGTCGCCGCCCGCGCGGCGCACCACCGGGGGCGCGTTCATGCCGGGGCCCAACAACCTCGGCAGCAACAAGGTTTCCAGCACACCGCCTCGATCGAGAATGACATGGTCGAGATACACTGAATGCAGGGTCGCGCCGCCGACATTGTCGCCCACCGAATACACCTTCGCCGGGCCGCCGTCGCTGATGATGGCCACGCCGCGCCTCGGGTCCTGGGTTGCAATTGTCCCGGCAAGCACCAGATTGGCGGTTGACTGCGGCGCATTGGCAGGGTCCTGGGCGCTGGGATCGGGGGCGGCGATTCCGAACAGGTGGGCCGAGACCACGCCTTGAATGTCGAGTCCGGTGTGCTGCGCGCGCGGGGCGACTCCGGCCACGGCCGGCTGGGGCGATTTCACCGGACCGCCGCCGAGCAGTGAAATGGCGATCCGCGCCAGTTCCACGGCGATTAGCGCCGCTAAGCCTAACGACGCCAACCGAGGGCCGTTGCCTTGCAAACGGGACAGCCATTCATGTGTGCGCGAATCGAGCATGGTGTTGGGGATGTTTACCGTGACCGGCAATCATACGGGCTACTCGCTTGGCCGCTCAAGCATTTGTTTTTTAAAGTAAAGTGACAGCGATTGGCGACAGGGCAATTCCGGAGGGTTTAGTCTACATGTCTTGTAAACGGCGGGCACGCACCCTATAAACTAATTACTCATGAGTGACACCGAACGTGGGCGGGATGGGACGGGCTTGGTCGTCGAAGAAGCGGCGCCGAAGCTCAAGCGCCCCCCACTCTATCAAGTTGTGCTGATCAATGACGACTACACTCCTATGGAGTTCGTGGTCGATATCCTGCAGCGTTTCTTTGCGATGGACCGCACCAAAGCAACTCGCGTTATGCTGGAGGTGCATACCAAGGGTAAAGGAGTGTGTGGGGTATTTACTTATGAGATTGCGGAGACCAAGGTGGCTCAAGTGATCGCGTACGCGCGACAACATCAGCATCCGCTGATGGCAACGCTAGAAGAGGCGTAACGTAAAGTGCTAAGTCAAGAACTCGAATTTTGCCTGAATGATGCGTTTGCCGGTGCGCGCGAGGCGCGGCATGAATTCATGACCGTCGAGCATTTGCTGCTCGCCATCGTGGATACCCCCAAAGTCAGGGAGGTCCTGAAGTCCTGCGGCGCTGATACCGCAAAGCTCAAGACCGAGCTGAAGCAGTTCATCGACCAGACCACGCCGCGATTGCCGGCCGGCGAGGACCGTGACGTGCAGCCGACCCTGGGGTTCCAGCGAGTGCTGCAGCGGGCCGTGTTTCACGTCCAATCGAGCGGCAAGAAAGAGGTCACCGTGGCCAATGTGCTGGTGGCGATATTCAGCGAGAAGCAATCGCACGCCGCATACCTCCTCAGCATGCAGGACGTGTCGCGTCTGGATGTGGTCAATTTCATCGCGCACGGCCTCTCGAAGGCCGGCGGCGAGGAGCGCGGCGAGCGCGAGGAAGGCAGCGCCTCCCCCGACGCCGAGCGCGAGGGCGACGGGGGCGGCAATGCCCTGGAGAAATATGCGACGAATCTCAATGAATCGGCGCGCAAGGGCAAGATCGACCCCCTGATCGGGCGCAAGCTCGAGGTCGAGCGCACCATCGAGATCCTGTGCCGCAGACGCAAGAACAATCCGCTGTACGTGGGCGAAGCCGGCGTCGGCAAGACGGCGATCGCCGAGGGCCTCGCCCGCATGATCGTCGAAAACCAGGTGCCCGACGTGCTTCTGGATGCGACCATCTATTCCCTCGACATGGGCTCGCTCGTCGCCGGCACCAAGTACCGGGGCGATTTCGAGAAGCGCCTGAAGGCCGTGCTCGCGGAGGTCAAGAAGCAGCCGGGCGCGATCCTCTTCATCGACGAAATTCACACCGTCATCGGCGCCGGCGCAGCGTCGGGCGGCGTGATGGATGCCTCGAACTTGATCAAGCCTGCCTTGGCCAACGGCGACTTGCGCTGCATCGGTTCGACCACCTACAACGAATACCGCGGAATCTTCGAAAAGGATCATGCGCTGGCGCGCCGTTTCCAGAAGATCGACATCAGCGAACCGTCCGTACAGGACACCGTGGACATCCTGCGCGGCCTCAAATCCCGCTACGAGGAGCATCACGGCATCAAGTACGAGGACGACGCGCTGCGCGCGGCCGCGGAGCTTGCGGCCCGGCATATCAACGACCGGCACATGCCGGACAAGGCGATCGACGTGGTGGACGAGGCGGGGGCCAATCTACGCCTGCAACCGGTGGAGAACCGCGCCGCGAGCGTCACCGTCACACAGATAGAAAACGTGGTGGCGCGCATCGCGCGCATCCCGCCGAAGAATGTGTCGCTGTCGGATCGCGATGTGCTCAAGAACCTCGAACGCAATTTGAAACTGACCATCTTCGGTCAGGACAAGGCGATCGAGGCATTGTCGGCCGCCATCAAGATGTCGCGGTCGGGGCTGGGCGATCAACGCAGGCCGGTGGGCTCGTTCCTGTTCTCAGGCCCCACGGGCGTCGGCAAGACCGAGGTGACCCGGCAGCTCGCCATCGCCATGGGCGTGGAATTCGTGCGCTTCGACATGTCGGAATACATGGAGAGGCACACGGTGTCGCGCCTCATCGGCGCGCCGCCCGGCTATGTCGGATTCGATCAGGGCGGATTATTGACCGAGGCGATCGCCAAGCACCCTCACTGCGTGCTGCTGCTCGATGAAATCGAAAAAGCGCATCCCGATGTGTTCAATCTGCTGCTGCAGGTCATGGATCACGGCACGCTGACCGACAACAACGGCCGCAAGGCGGATTTCCGCCACGTCATTATCGTGATGACCACCAACGCGGGGGCATTCGAAATGAGCCGGCCAAGCATCGGATTCACCCAGTCGGACACGACTTCGGATGGAATGGAGGCAATCAGGCGCTTGTTCTCACCGGAATTTCGCAATCGTCTGGATGCCGTCATTCAATTCGGCAGCCTGGACCAGGACACGATCGAGCGGGTCGTCGACAAGCTGCTGGTCGAGGCGGAGGCGCAACTCGAGCAGAAGCGCGTCTCGATTTCGGTCAGCGATCAGGCGCGGCGTTGGATCGCCAAGCGGGGCTACGATCCGAAGATGGGTGCGCGGCCGATGGCGCGAGTCATTCAGGAGCACATCAAACGGCCGCTCGCCGAGGAGCTATTGTTCGGCAAGCTCGTCAACGGCGGACACGTGGAAGTGACCTTGAGCGAGGATGGCGAGAAACTCAAGCTCGACACCCGGGCTACCGACGAACCCGCTATCGTCTAGAATTCCCATGCGCTTCGCGCAACTCTAAACGGGGTCGATGCGACCCCGTCCTTTATAAGTGGGATTTACCTTACCGGCCGCGGTAGACGATGCGGCCCTTGGTCAAGTCGTACGGGGTCATTTCGACGGTGACCTGGTCCCCGGTCAGGATACGAATGTAGTTTTTACGCATCTTGCCCGAAATATGCGCAGTGACGACGTGGCCGGTCTTGAGTTTGACGCGAAACGTCGTATTGGGCAGGGTCTCGACGACCTCGCCCTCGAATTGAATTGCCTCTTCTTTTGACATGCGTCCTTGTTGTGCGTGGTTAACAAGCCGCGCGCATTGTGCATAAAGCCCTGTGCTAATGCAATTTACACAGCGGATTCCGCCCAGCTGCCGATAGGGCTGCGACGCGCATAACGCCGCAACAACGCGACAAACTGATTGCGGGAGACCTCGCGGGCACCCAGGGAAGCCAGGTGAGCGCTCGCCACCTGACAGTCGACGAGCTGGATGTCGCGCGCGCGGCACTCGTCGATCAGACGCGCCAGCGCCACTTTGGAGGCATCTCGTCCAAGGCTGAACATCGATTCGCCGAAAAATACCTGGCCGAGCTGTATGCCGTACAAGCCACCCGCCAGGCGGCCGGCATCGTAGGTTTCGACGGAGTGACCGAACCCCAGCTCGTGCAGTTGTTCGTAGGAAGCGATCATGTCGTTGTTGAGCCAGGTATCGGGCCCGCCGCGCCGCGGCGCCGCGCAGGCTCGGATGGTCGCGCCGAAGGCATGATCGACTCGCGTCGTGTACGGTCCGTTGCGCAGCGTCTTGCGCAAGCTGCGCGAGCAATTGAATTCACCGGGGAACAACACCATGCGCGGATCCGGCGACCACCACAGTATCGGTTGCTGCGCCGAATACCAGGGGAACACGCCACGTTCGTAGGCCGCCAGCAGCCGTGCCGGACGGAGGTCGCCGCCGGCCGCGAGCAGCCCGGGAGGCTCGCGCAGAGCATGCTCCAACGGCGGAAACCAGTCGGGATCAGCCTGCTCGCCCAACCATACGAGTCTGCTCAGAGCTGCAATTCCTCATCCGGCGCGCGGTGGTAGGGCACATGTTCGTTGACGGCGGCCGCATAGCTGTCGACTCCCCGGGCCTCGCGCGCCGCGAAGTCGCGAATGGCCGCGGCAAACCGTGGGTCGGCGACGAAATGCGCCGAGCTCATCAGGGTCGGCACGAAACCTCGGGGCACCTTGTGCTCACCCTGCGTCCCCGGCTCGAAACGCTGCAGTTTCTTGTCGATGCAGTACTCGATTCCCTGGTAGTAGCAGGTCTCGAAATGCAGGCTGTGGTAGTTGCCGCCGGCGCCCCAGTAGCGGCCGAACAGGGCATCACTGCCGACGAAGAAGATGGCGACGGCGATGGGCGTTCTGCCTATCCGCGCGACTTTGAGCATGATCCGGTCCGGCATGGAGGCGGCCAGCCGCTTGAAGAAATCCAGATTCAGGTAAGGTTCGTGGCCGTGGCGGTAGAAGGTGTCCGCATAGAAGGGATATACGGCATCCCATCGCGCATCGTCCATGTCGCCGCCGTGAAGAGTATCGAATTCGATGCCAGCTTCGGCGACCCGCCGGCGTTCACGCTTCGCCTTCTTGCGCTTCTCGGCGGTAAAGGTCGCGAGGAAGGCGTCGAACGACTCATAGCCGTGGTTGTACCAATGAAACTGGCAGTCGCGGCGCAGGATCAGCCCCGCCGATTTCAAGCGCTCGGCCGTGTCATCCGTGGGGAACAGCACGTGCCAGGACGACAGCCGTTCGCCGCGCGCATAGTCGATCGCCGCCTTGATCAAGGTATGGTTCATTAGCTTCGGGTCCGCCCCTGGCCGGACCAGCAGTCGCGGTCCGCGCACCGGGGTGAAGGGCACGGCGCACAGCAATTTCGGGTAGTACGGCAAACCATGCTGCGCATAGGCGCTGGCCCACGAAAAATCGAACACGAATTCGCCGCGCGAATGCGACTTGCGGTACAAGGGCATGGCGCCTATGGGGCGGCCTTGCGCGTCGTCCAGAACCAAGTGCCGCGCCGTCCAGCCCGTGCGCGGCACCGCGCAGCGGGATTCTTCGAGCGCCAGGAGAAATTCGTGACGCAGGAAGGGCTGGCCGTCCCTGAGGAGGGAATTCCAACTCGCCGCATCAATTTGCGCGATGCTGTCGAGAATCCGCGCGCAGCGTAGGGTCACGCGTGTTGAACGCGCGGCGCGACAAATGGCTCGGCCTCCGCTCGTTCCAAATATTTGTCGGCGTCGAGCGCGGCCATGCATCCGGTGCCCGCCGAGGTGACGGCCTGGCGGTAGACGTGATCGGCCACGTCGCCGGCGGCGAATACTCCGGCGACGCTGGTGGCGGTCGCATCGCCTTCGCTGCCGCCTTTGACCACGATGTAGCCGCCGCGCATGTCCAATTGGCCATCGAACAGCTGGGTGTTGGGTTGATGGCCCACAGCGATGAACACGCCGTCGACACGCAGGGTGCGCGCCGCTCCCGGCGAGGCGCCGCGCA
>Ga0209488_10002717_pt1 | contig 14456 bp, 10 predicted proteins | sample Rivendell_Oct201_8_FD_188349 | JGI IMG/M metagenome (GOLD analysis project Ga0209488, IMG submission 188349) | Vadose zone soil microbial communities from the Eel River Critical Zone Observatory, Northern California, USA -... | ecosystem: Environmental > Terrestrial > Soil > Vadose zone >... | reverse complement strand
ACGTGATAATTCTTTCGCGCGAGTGTTTCGGCGATCAGCCTGCCGAAGCCGCTGCTCGCGCCGGTAATGAGAACAACTTGTTGTGGAATAGGCATGGGGTAAAAGGATAGAAAGGAAGCCCCCGGACGTAAATAGGGCCAATGTTTTTTTTCGCGCTGGCACAATCCATGGGAACGAAGGCGAAAGGAAACAAGAAAACAACGGTAAAAAAGGGGGGTACAAAACGATTCCGGGCCGCATCAGTTGCCTGGCGCGGCGTCACGCGCCGGAGCTTGCCAATCCGAAGGCGGAAAAACAACCGGCCAAAACTTGGGGTTCGCGTGATCGAACTCGAAGGCCACCGAAAAAAAATCGAGTGAGTTATCTTCCACGCGTACCACTCGGCAGTATTGCTCTACGCTGTTCTGCGGGTTCACGAGACGCATGGGCTGGCCGACGTGCACGTCCATTTTCATCTTGAGTAGGCCGCCGTGGGCGTTCACCACCAGCGTCAGCCCTTCTTCCTGACGCGGCTTGCGCTGCTTGTCTTCCGCGATCACCGTGACCTTCATTTGGAGCATCACGCGCTCGCTTCGCCGGCGGTTCATCGGATTGGACGGAGTTGCCAAGCCCTTCTCCTTGAATGAAGTCCGCGAGCCCGCCGGACTCTCAAGATTTCAGCAAATGAAACACCTGGATTCTGAGATGAATCTTACCTTAGTTGTCGAGGAGGGGACGCTAGCCGTTCGGCCAACCGTTGCGCAAAAGATAGGGGCTTACGCCGGCTCGCGCGGCCCTATCACCGGTGGGAATTCAGCTTTGTTTCGAGGCGCGCTTTCACCGCCGGCCACTCGGAATCGATAATGCTGAAATAGACTGTGTGCCGGATGCGCCCGCTCGCCGTAATCATGTGGTTCCGGAAAATGCCCTCTTCCCGCGCCCCAATGCGCAGAATCGCCGCGCGCGAGCGCTCATTCAGCGAATCCGTCTTCAGCTCCACGCGCATGCAGCCCAGCGATTCGAATGCATGTCTCAGCAGCAAGTACTTCGCTTCCGTATTGATGGCCGTGCCCTGCCACTCGCGCGCTACCCAAGTCCAGCCAATCTCCACGCGATGATGCGTGCGGTCGATGTTGCCGTAACGCGTGCTCCCGATAGCCCGGTCGGTGGCCTTCTCCACAATCGCAAACGGCAACGAGGTGCCCCGCTCCTGCTCGTTCAGCGCCGTGTCGATGTACGCTGCCATTTCTTCCTTCGTTAGAACGAATGTGGGAATCCACCGCCACAACTCCTCGTCCAGCCCCACCTCAGCGAGCGCAGACAAATGCGCCTGCGCTAGCGGCTCCAGCCGCACGTGCACGCCTTCCAGCATCACTGGCGAGACGGCCATTTCCGTAGCCATGATTGGTGTATGTTACGGCTGGCCGCGCTGGTTCAGCGAGCGCCAATTTGGAGTTGGAGAGAAAACTTTTTCAATGCGCGGAACTACCGTATGAACGCTGCGCCGCTACGCGTAATAGGAGGCCAGCATCGTTCTTCCCCGCAGGGGGAAGTAGTCGCCGCTTCTGCAAATTTGCGAAAACTTCCACACCAGGGAAGCATCGAGCCAGCCGTGGCTGGCCTCACCGCTGAGAGTTTCCAGGGCATCCTCTGAAGAAAGAGCACATCGGTACGGGCGATCCGTGATGAGCGCATCGTAGATGTCCGCAATTTGGAGAATTCGCGCCATCAGCGGTATTTCATCTCCGCGGAGGCCGTCGGGATATCCGCTTCCGTCCATTCGCTCGTGGTGATGCCGAATCACCGGCAGGACGCGGCGAAGAGATTTCAACGGCGAGCAAATATGTTCGCCGATGACGGGATGTTGCCTGACGATCTCGGTTTCTTCCGTGTTCAGCGCCCCGGGCTTGAGAAGAATTTCATCCGGTACCGAAACTTTTCCAATATCGTGAAGCAGGCAGGCGATCCGCAACTCCTGCAAATCTACTTCCGGCAAGTCCAGACTCGCTGCGAGCTGCAGGGCGTATTTTACGATGCGTTCCGAGTGACCGTTCATGAGCGGGCTTTTTGCTTCGATGCTGCGCGCCAGCGAGAGCACCACGGACTTGGCCTGCTCATCGATGTAACCCCGCAGCCGCAGGAGAGACTCCACGCGGCTCAAGGCCTCCTGAAGCGACGTGGAAGTTCCCCAGAATTCCGCGGCCCCAGCCTTGCGTCCACGGGCCACATCCGCAGGATCCGACGAAGGCTTGATCAGCACAATGGGAATCTGAAGATTGAGCGGGTTTCCTTTCATGCGGCGACACAGCTCGAATCCATCGACATCCGGCAAAGTGTCGTGAAGCAGCACTAAATCGGGCTGAAGCTCGAGACACTCCCGCAGAGCAAATTCTCCGTCCTCCGCCGTAAATACATCGTAGTTATAACTCTGTAGGAATGATTTCCAGGAATCGCGGCTCGCCGAAGCAACATCCACAAGCAAAATAGCTGAATTCATGAGTCCCTCGTTATTCCTCTGCGCGCAAGGAGGATCGGGCACACCACTCCCCGCGCTAGATATAGAGTTTTGCGATGGATTGGATTTGCTTGCGTTCTCCAATCCCTGTGCGCGGAGGCTTCTGCCTCCGCTTCCCGGGGACGAGAAGGAATGAGGTGGCTCGGCAGGGTTACTTGATGCTTATGGAGTGCCAAAAAGAGCGCCCGCTTAAGTGACTAAGAATTCAGGTCTTGCGGCGCGGCCAGTGGAAATGAGCGCCGGGCGCTAGGAATTATTTCCCTGGTGCCTCCTATGTTTACCCGATGCCGCACGTTCTCTCTGCCTCCTTTCGATCCCTCTTCGCCAACTGCAAGGAACCCTCCGCAGATTTACAAAATCAAGGGACTGACTGTCGGCGATTGTTGTTGTCTTTTTCTTTCTTGCTGATGCTGAGAGACAGTGGCTTACTCGGAGTCAAGGAAAACGGAATCTTTAGGAAACGGGATGCGGGCGAGGCGCGGCGTGAGGTATGATAGAGTCTCCTGAAATCAACTCATTGGGATGACAATGCCGACTGCAACGAATGGAAAAGTTTTGTTGAGGGTAAGACCCAGGGGGTTCTGCGCGGGCGTGGTGCGCGCGGTGGATATCGTCGAGCTGGCGCTGGAAGCTTACGGCGCGCCGGTCTACGTGCATCACGAGATTGTCCATAACACCTATGTAGTCGAGCAGTTGCGCCGGCGCGGCGCGATTTTTGTGGAAGCCATCGAGGAAGTGCCGCACGGCGCGGTGCTGGTTTTCAGCGCCCACGGCGTTCCGCCGACGGTCCGCGATGAAGCCAAGTCGCGCGCGTTGAAAGTCATTGACGCCACCTGTCCGCTGGTGACCAAAGTGCACCTTGAGGCACTGAAGTTTGCGCGCGAAAAGCGCACTATTATTCTCATCGGTCATCGAGACCATCAGGAGATCGTCGGCACTTCGGGCGAAGCGCCGGACCGCACCATCGTGGTGGACTCCGTCTCGGCTGTGGACGCACTCGAAGTCGAAGACCCCGACAAGCTCTCCTTCCTCACACAAACGACCCTGAGTCTCTATGACACACAGGAAATCGTGGCGAGGCTGCGCCAGAAATTCCCGTTCATCCAGGGTCCTGCCAGCGACGATATTTGTTACGCCACACAGAACCGCCAGGAAGCCGTCGAGCAGGTAGCCAAGGACGTGGACCTGATCCTGGTGGTGGGTTCGCCGAACAGTTCAAACTCCAACCGCCTCGTGGAGGTCGCCCAACGTAGCGGCGTCAAGGCCCAATTGATCGACTCGGCCAAGGACATCGACGTGACGTGGCTCGAAGGCGTTTCCCGCGTGGGCTTGACCGCCGGGGCCTCCGCGCCCGAAGTCCTTGTGGAACAGGTTAGCCAACGCTTGGCGGAGTTCGGCTTCACGGATCAGCGCGACCTGGATTTGATCCGCGAGGACGTGCGCTTCACGCTGCCGCCGGAATTGGCGACTATCGCGCCGGCGCCGCGCCGCTAAAGAATTTGCAGTGCCCGGCAGGGGGACGCGCAGTGCTTGACCGGAAAGATTTGCCGGACTGAGCCAGCAGTGATCCGGTCATCGGTACCCTAACGCGTTAGACGGGAATTACAAGACAAGGAGCCAGACCTTGGCGGTCAAAATCGTCCGTCAGTCGAAGAAGATTGCCTTGATTGGCGCGCCCTCGAGCGCCGCGGCATTTTCCGTTGGCAGCGAGAAGGCTCCGTCGGCGCTGCGCGCGGCCGGGCTAGCCGAGAAGCTGCAAGCCGCCGGTTATGAGGTCGTGGACTATGACGACTGCGCTCCGCGCCTCTTCGCGGACGACGAGGAACACCGGCGCGCACGCAATCTCACTGAAATCGTCGCCGGCCTGAACGATCTGAAGACCCGTGCCGAACTCGCGGTAAAAAGCGGCGCGCTGGTGCTGGTCCTGGGCGGCGACTGCGCCCAGGTCATCGGCTTGCTCACCGGCGTGCGGCGCTACTACAAGCACGTGAATCTACTGTGGTTCGATCGCGACGCCGATCTGAATACCCCCGCAAGCACTCCTTCAGGCCGCATCGACGGAATGGTTGTGGCCCACATCATCGGCAAGGGCGCCCCGGAGCTGGTGCGCTTCTGGAGCGAGGCGCCGCTGGTGCGCGAGCCGGACGTGACCCTCTTCGGACTCGAACGGCTCGATCCGCCGGAGCAGGAATTCCTCGTCAAATCGCCGATGCGGCATATTTACGCCGCGGACATTCAATCCAAAGGCGCCGGCAAAGCGGCACACGAGGCGCTGGCGCAAGTGCACGCCGACACCCGCGAATTTGTCCTCCACCTCGATACCGACGTCATCGCGGCGGAAGATTTTCCCGCGGTGAACGTGCCCGGCGCCGGCGGATTGCACTTCAGCGAAGTTCGCGAGTCCTTCCTCGAGTTGGTGAAACACAAGAACCTGCTGGGCCTCGATGTGGCGCAGTACAATCCCGACAAAGATCCCGAAGGTCGCGGCGCGAAGATGCTCGTCGACCTGCTGGTCGAAGCGCTTTCCGCGCGCCTCGAAGCGCTGACGGCGCCCGCAGCCGAGCCCGCCGCGGGTCCGGAAGAAGTGTCCTCGTCAGGAACGACTGCGTAAAACGTCTGCATTTCGTTCGCAATAACAAAAAACTGGCGTGCGGTTCAGGAAGCGGCGGTGGCGCGTTTGCGCAGATACCGCGCGAGGCCGAGAAAAGAGAGATTCAGCCCGGCGCTGAAGGCGTAGTGGTCGGCTTCACCCACCGGGAGATGCTGGGAAATTTCGGCATGCGTGGCGGACATGAAGGAATCCATCGCCGCGGAATCGCTGGCGGCGGTGCGCAGGATTTCCGCGGTCAGCATGGCCCAGCGATGCAGCCGTTCGCGGAATATCAGAATGTGCTCGGAAGGATTATCGGAATAACCGTAGTGCGTGAGAAAGAGCCGCGCCGGCTTGCGTTCCAGGATGGCGGCGAAGGAAGCATCCCAGATCCCGAGATCGATGTCCGGTGGAGGGGTAGCGGGCATGACGTAGGAATTTCCTTCGATACGCACTCCCGTGGTGTCGCCAACGAAAGCGACGCCTTCCTTCTTGTCGAAATAACTGACGTGGTGCGAGGCGTGGCCTGGTGTATAGACAACTTCGACTTTGCGCGAGCCGAGCGTGAGCGTTTCGCCGCCCTCGAGGATGCGCAAATTTTCCGTCGGAACGGGAAGGACTTCGCCGAAAAGGCGATGTAGTTCGTGGGGCCAGAGGCGCTCTGCACTGGCCAGCAGCTTCGACGGGTCAACCAGGTGCGGCCCGCCATTCTTGTGGACGTACACCGCGAGGCGGGGATTCTCGCGCACCAGCGCGCCGGTAGCGCCGGCGTGGTCCAGGTGGATGTGCGTGAGAAGAATGGCGTCGAGATCACTCACGCCGAAACCACATGCCTGCAGTTGGCTGTGCAAAGTCTCGAGCGTGGAGCCCGGGCCGGGGTCGACAACGGCGCGGTGGCCGTCCGACTCGAGAAGCGCAGCGGCGATGGTTCGCGGCCGCCCCATCCAAAGATTGTCGAGCGTGGTGATCGAGTTCATGAGTCAAGAAGTGTAGCGCAGGATGGGAAAGTTGGCAGTCGGCAGTTGAGAGCAGGTCGAAGGAAATACTGGCCGCCCGGCAAGCGAGGAAGTAGTTGCACCGAAAGCAAATTGTGGAATAACCTGATTGCGCCGAGTACTGTTGCTTCTTCAGATTTCTCCTTGGGTCCGGACCTGGGTGTGGGGAAATGCGGTTGCCTGGAGAGGAAGAAGCGACAAGTTCAGCAGCTGCGATGCGTCCAACGGAGCCCGCCAAGCGCAGCGAGCGGTCAGCAAGCGGGCGCGTGAACCAAACGGGAATCGATTGATAAAGCATGGGAGGAAAGAGATGCGCAATTGGTGTGCAGCACTTGTAATGAGCGCGCTTTTGGCTTTGCCGCTTTGTGCGCAACAGAAGAGCAGCGCCGCGCATGACGAGAACGGCGCCGCGAACGCGGCCGCGGAGAAAAGCGCCACCGCGAGCCTTTCCGCGGCAAGAGCTAACATTGCGCCTCGGAGGGGCGTATTTGCGTTGCCGGCGAAGCCGCGGCTGACGCCTTTTCCGGGACCTGCAGCCGTGGCAAACGACACGCGTCCGCTAGGGACGCTGGTGCCGAAGTACGAAATCGCCGCAACGTACTCCTACATCAATTTCGCGCCCGGCGACCCTTTCGCGAATTTCAACAGCCATGGCGGGTCGAGTTCGTTCACCTACAACGCTTCAAAGTGGCTGGGACTGACTGGGGAGTTCGGCGGCTACCGGTTCGACCGAAACCTCTTTCCGTTTACGGCCAGCAGTACGACTGTGAGCGGTGGTTTCGTTTCGTATCTCTTTGGCCCGCGGCTGAATTGGCGCAAGTTCGATCACTTCGTTCCATTCGGTGAATTCCTTGTTGGCGGCGCAACCGGTGGCGCGGAACTGATCGGTACCGCGACCCAGAGCGCGTTTGCAACGGCCGCTGGCGGCGGCGTCGACATGGTTCTGACGAAGAACCTCGCCTGGCGCGTAGCCCAATTGGATTACCTCATGACGACTTTTTCGGGCCCCGCAGTAACGGCCACTGGGCGGCAGAACAACTTCCGCGCCGGCACGGGCCTGGTCTTGCGGTTCGGGATTCCCAATCCGCCGCCTCCACCGAACCACCCGCCGGTGGCGGCTTGCTCGGTGAGTCCGGCTTCGGTCTATGCCGGTTCGGGCGACACCGTCGCTGTGCGCGTGAACGCCAGCGACCCGGACAACGATCCATTGACCTACACCTACACGGCCACGGGCGGCGCGGTCGAGGGCACGGGCCCCGAGGCACGCTGGAATGCAACGGGCGTGGCCGTTGGCTCCTACACTGTCAACGTGAAAATAGATGACGGCAAGGGCGGATCGGCCTCGTGCGCGGTGGACATCAAGGTGGAAGAGAAGCCCAACCATCCGCCGACTGCGGCACTCTCCATCGAGCGCAGCCCGATTCTTCCTGGCGAGCGCACCGGCATCACCTGCAACGGCAGCGACCCCGACAACGATCCGCTGACCTACAGCTACACCACCACCGGCGGACAAATCGTGGGAAGCGGCTCGAACGTGCAATTGGATGCCACGGGCCTGCAGCCGGGGACTTACGGCGTAAAGTGCGTGGTGAACGACGGCCGCGGGGGAACTGCCGATGCTTCCGGCAACGTGGAAGTGAAGGAGCCCCCGCAGATCAAGCAGATCAAGCAACTGGAAGCCAAGCTGGCGCTGCACAGCATCTACTTCCCAACGGCCCTGCCCACTGCGGCGAAACCCTCAGGAGGGTTGCTGGCCAGCCAGCAAGTAACGCTGGATGAGCTGGCGAGCAACTACAAACAGTATTTGACTTTAAAGCAGGACGCCCACTTGATTCTCGAAGGCCACGCCGACATTCGCGGGGCCAAAGATTACAACGTGAAGCTTTCCGAGAGGCGCGTGGAACGCACCAAGAGCTACCTTGTTGAAAAGGGCGTGCCCGCGGACCATCTCGAGACTCGCGCTTTCGGCTTTGAAAAGAACATGACCTCCGAAGAGGTGCAGAAACTGATCGAGGCCGATTCCGGCTTGAGCCCGGCGGAAAAGCAGAAGATCCTGAAAAACCTGCTGACCGTGCGCCTGGCCAACAACCGGCGGGTGGATGTCACTCTGAGCACCACTGGTGAGCAGTCTGTCCGCCGCTTCCCCTTCAGTGCCAAGGATGCCTTGACGCTGCTCAGCAGGGGTGGCAGTGAAACACCCAAGAAGAAGTCGGCCGCTCCAGCGCCGGAGAAAAAGGCCAAGCCGTAGCGGCCGAGTTTTCGTGAAAAAACATCCTCGCCGGGAGTGACTCGTAATTTCCGGTGAGGGAACGGCAAACCCTACGAGATCAAGCAGGCGGGCTCTTCGGGGAGGTTTCGAGGAGCCCGCTTCGTTTTTAGAGCAGGCTTTTGGCGGGATCTGCGCGCGGCCCGTTCCCGAATTGGAACGGAAAGCGAGGAGGAATAGGGACCGAGTCCCAAATTGGGACTTGCCAAGTAGGTAGTAATTTAACTAAGGTATTGATTTATGAATAGACTGGGGACGATTTCCTGAAACGGAACTTAAGATGCAGACAAAGTCACAAACCGGAGGTTTTCAGCATGCCTGCCATGAGTGAGGAAGCAGCCGTCCGCCGCGAGGTTGTCCCGATGAACATTCTAATCGTGGATGACGAGCAGTCCATCCGCGAGACCTGTGCAACCGTCTCGGAGCAGTGCGGGATGAAGGCCGTCAGCGTGGCCACCGCCGACGAGGCGCTGGAGGTCCTGGAACATTCGGCCATAGACATTGTGCTGACGGATTTGAAGCTGCAGCAAACGAACGGGGTGGAACTGTTGAAACAGGTGCACGACCTGCATCCCGAGGTCTCCGTGGTGGTGCTGACGCAGTACGGAACGATCGAATCGGCGGTGGAGGTCACACGCATGGGTGCCGTGGACTACGTGACCAAACCGTTCCGCATTGAAGAGTTGCGCTCCCGGCTCGAGCGCGTGGCGCGGGCCGTGGAATTGCAGCAGGAGAACCGCCTCTTGCGCGAGCAGTTGCGAACCCGCCCGGGGTTTGGCGGGCTGATCGGCGTTTCGATGAAAATGCAGCGCGTCTATAAAATGATCGAGAAAGTGAGCCAGCACGAGTATCCCGTGCTTGTGCTGGGGGAGAGCGGAACGGGAAAGGAGCTGGTGGCGCGCAGCATTCATTTTTCGGGACCGCGCAAGGACCGGCCGTTCGCGCCGGTGGACTGTTCCGCGCTGGTGCCCACGCTGATCGAATCCGAGCTGTTCGGCTACGTCAAGGGCGCCTTCACCGGGGCCATGCAGTCCAAGCAGGGATTGCTCGAGGCCGCCCAGGGGGGCACGCTCTTTCTCGATGAAATCGGTGACATGCCCGTGGACTTGCAGGCCAAGCTCCTGCGAGCGCTGCAGGAGCGGGAGGTCAAGCCGGTGGGCTCGACGGAGCGCCGGCAAATCAACGTGCGCATCATCGCCGCCACCAACAGGGATCTGGAAAACGCCATTCGCTCGGGAACCTTCCGGCAGGACCTGTTTTTCCGGCTGAACGTGGTGCAAATCAAGATCCCGCCGCTCCGGGACCGCAAGAGTGATATCCCGATTCTGGTGACGGCCTTTCTGGAAAAATTTTCTGACCCTCGGGGCCCGGTGCGCACCATCTCCGAAGACGCCATGCGCCGGCTGATCGCCTACGATTGGCCGGGAAATGTGCGCGAGCTGGAAAATGCCATCGAGCGGGCCGTCGCCCTGGGTTCCGGGCCGATCCTCCACGTGGGTGACCTGCCGTCCAACCTGCAGTATCCCACCACCGAAAGGACGCCGGAGAAGGATGAAATTTTGCCTCTCGAGGAACTGGAGCGCCGCGCGATTCTCCGCACCCTGCGCGAAACGGGCGGCGACAAGCTTTCGGCGGCGCGCATGCTCGGCATCGGGAAGACCACTCTCTATCGCAAGCTGAAGCAGTACCACATGGAGCATGCCGAGCAGTAAGAGCACGCAGCGCCCGCATGTGTTTTAAATTTCGCCGTTGGCCTTTGCAATTACTCAGCCGCGGTTTTCGAACGCTACAATCTGCTCCGTCCCGACTGGTAGACCGACCAAAGATTTTGTGTCCGTGAGCGAGGCGTGCCTCGCAGCAGATTTTTTCTGTTTCCGTTGCCCCTCAGTCCTGACCTTTTTGACCGCTCGTTATCCGACCAGTTAGTAGCCACCAGTGCTGCGCACATGTCGCGAGCCACCGGTTACTCGCCGCATCTCGGCCGTGGTCCACTCTGGGAATAACCCCAAGCAAAGTCTCGACATGGAATTTCTCGCCGCCCATCCTTTCTCCTAAGTGATTGATTCAACTAGCCAAACTGGCATTTCCTCATGGGCCTGCCGATGCAAGAGCGAATACGACAGAGTCTGAATCTTTAATTTTGCGTCCGGCCTAACGGCTGGGCAGAGGCGAAGAGAGCGCCGCTGATTTGAGGCCACGGAATGAGGATCAGGGCGAAAGCGGCGGAGAAGGAATGGACCGGGCGAGGCGTGGCGCGCGCGGCTCTGGACGGTGCTTCTCGCAAAGAATTGCTGCTGGAAGCGCTGAGGGCGCTCACGCAGCAGGGATCCCCCGGCCGCATCGGCGTCTGGCTTGAGGCTGATGGGAACGCAAACCCGCAGAACAAGAATATCGCAGGGTTTCACGGAACGGTGTGGGAACGGGGAAACCTCGAACCCCCTCAGGAGTGGGCCCATCTTTCCGTGGAGCCACCGCTTCCGGAGGAACTGCTTCTCCGCGGAAATACCGTCGAACAAGACCTGGAGGCTTCTCCCCCGAACCCCATCCTAGGGCTGCTTGGGGGACTGCGTCACGCGTTGTGGGTTCCCATTGAGGGCAAAGAACAATTGAAAGGAGTCATCCTCGCAGGAAGCAAGGGAAAACAGCCGGCCTGTTCCCGCGAACACGTGGAATCGGTCGCCGCGGAACTTGCGCTGGCCCTGGGGCTTGAGGAGGAGCAGAGAATCACTCGACAGCGAAAGGAGGACCTCGGCGCGGTCCGGCGTTACCTCGCGCAACACGCCGCCGCCAGTTCCGAGGAGGCGCTGCTCTCCAACCTGGTGGAAAGTTGCACTGGGACGCTGGCGGACGGGGATGGTCCGGGCGCGGCGTTCGCGGTCATCGGTGCGTTGCAGCAATCGCGCGAAAAATCCGACGAAGGCTTTTCCGTCGATTTTCACTGGCGCAGCGGGGATGACTCGTGGACGTACGCGATCGAGAGCGAACCGCTGGCGAATATATGGCGGCGCGCGCTGGAAGCCCGCCGGGCGATCGGCAGTGCGCCGCAAATGGGCCGGGCGCAGGGACCGGTGACAAGAATCGTCGCGTTTCCGCTGGAGTCGGAAGGGCAACTCCTCGGGACGCTCGTAGTGGGGCTGCCGGGCAGCGCCGTCTCTCTCTCGACGTTTGACCGCCTGGAGTTGCGCGCGGTCATGGCCGCGTCCGCGCTCCGCCAGAGAAGGCGAAAAGAAGAGGAGTCGCTGCTCGCGGCTTGGCCGCACGCGCTCCTGGATTGCCTGAGCGAACCACTCCTTCTCTTGGATGAGGCTGGGAAAATCACCGCGGCGAGCCGAGGCGCCAGGGAATTAATGGGCCTTGCCTCGAAGCCCAAAAGGCCGGAACCAACGGGCATTCCCACGCATACGTACTTCGCCGAACTCTTCTGCGGTCGCGATCGTGAGCATCTCAGGACATGGATGCGAGGGGCACGTGATCGCGGAGCAAAGCGGGGCGGTACCGACAACGAGTTTTCACGCGCGGAATTGCACAACGGCGTGGCTGTGCAATTGCGCTTGGCCGTCCCGGTGGAAGGCCAGCCCACGGTGATCCTGCTCAAACCATTGGTTAGTCGAAAATCGGCGGGACCGGCGGACCATGCCGAAATCGAATTGCAAAACGTCATCGAATGGCTGGAAGAAGGAGTCATCCTGTTCGATGCCCAGGACAACATCCGGGCGATGAATACGCGATTCGAACAGTTTGCGGGTTTCGCGCCGGAGGAGTCCGGGAAAATCAAGACCCTGGAGGGATTGATCGGGCGTCTCAGAGGTCATGCGGCGGAACCGGCGCTGTTCACGGAGCGCTGGCGGGAACTGGCGCGCGGAATCGAAGGTGGTGTGCGCCAGGAGTTGCAAATGATGCATCCATCGCCGCGCATCCTCGAGAGAGCGGCGCGGCCCGTGCTCGATCCCGTCGGGCGTCTGCTGGGGCGCGTGGAAATCTACCGCGACCTGACCGCCCAGCGCGTTTTCCATTCGAAACTCCTGCAGACCGAAAAGCTCGCGGCGCTCGGACAGATGGTGAGCGGAGTCGCGCATGAACTGAGCAACCCGCTGACGAGCATTCAGGGCTACGCGCACCGGCTTCTGGCGCGTCAGGATCTTCCCGGACGGACCGAGGAATTGCGGCAGATTTATCAGGAGGCGGAGCGCGCCGGCGCCATCCTTCGGCAATTGCTGTTGAACGCCCGGGAAACGCTCCCGGAGCGGCGCCCGGTGTCCCTGAATCAAATCGTGCATCGCGCGATGGACCTCCAGCGGTTCAGCCTCGCCGCGGAAAAAATCCGCCTGGAGATCGACCTGGACCCGGCCCTTCCCTTCGTGCAGGGCGACCCCGGTCATCTGCAGCAAGTGCTGATGAATCTGGTGGGCAACGCGCGGCAGGCCATCGAACAGAACGGCCAGGGCGGAACGATCCGGCTGCGGACAAAAAGAATCAGCGAGAAGAGGGTGTTGCTGGAAGTCGCGGACAACGGGCCGGGAATAGCACAGGCCATCCTCGCGCGGATCTTCGATCCCTTTTTCACTACCAAGCCCGCGGGCGTGGGGACCGGGCTGGGGCTGGCCATAGTATTGAGCGTCGTGCGCGAACATGGCGGACAGGTGCATGTCTTGAGCCCGCCTCAGGGCGGCGCGGTTTTCCAGATCGAACTTCCAGCCGCCGTGGAAACAGCGCAGGACGAGGCATTGGGTTCTCCGCTGCCGGGGTGGAAGCACTTTCTACCCGAAGCCGCGGTGGCCGCGGGTCGCGAGAATCGACTTGCGCCGGCGGTCGAAACCGGAAAAGGCGCGCATGTGCTGGTTGTCGAGGATGAGCCGACGGTGGCCCGCTTGATCGCCGACGTCCTTGAAGACGAGGGTATGCAGGTGGAGGTGCTGCTGGATGGCCGCCAAGCCCTGGACTGCGCGGCGCGGCAGACCTTCGACCTGGTCATCTGCGACATGAAGATGCCGGGTCTCGATGGGCAGCACTTTTATAAATCGCTGGAGCGTTCCGGAAATCCCTTGCGGGAGCGGTTCCTGTTCGTCACCGGCGATATTATCGCCGCGCAAACGCGGGAGTTTCTGGAACTCAACCATTTGCCGCACGTCGCCAAGCCGTTCCGGGTGGAAGAGTTGACGGAGAAAGTTCACGATGTGCTGGCAATCACAGCTCACCATCAACCGCCGCCCGCGGAGGCCCCAAGAAAGAACGCAGCGAGAAATGGGTAGGGCCATGGTTAACAGGGAACAAATCGTATTAGTCGTGAGTGACGATGCGGCGCTTTGCGCGGCGGCGCGGCGAGAGTTCGAGGCGAGCATAGCGGGACTGCGCGTGGCGTCCGTAACCAGCGTCGCCGCGGCGCGGCGAATCCTCGAGGAAGATGCGCCGGCGGTGATCTTGCTCGAAGAGGCGGTGATCGCGACTGAAACCGATGGACCGCGAGGGATCGTGCCACGGCTCGACGCAGTGGTGACCTCGCTGGCAGTCTATGCACCGGTGGTGGTGATTGGGACGGCGGAGCGGCGTGTGGAGCTCTCGGCGTTGATCGAAGCAGGGGCCGCTGATTATGTGATGCGCGATGGAGGATGCCTGCCGTCGGCGCTTGGTCTGATCCGGAGCCGCTTGCGCCAGGCGCAGAGTGTGGCGGACAGCGCACGCGATTCATTCGAGGAAGCGCAGGAAGATTTTGGAGAGGTGCTGCGTCACGAGTTGAACAACCCGCTGACCGGGATTCTGGGAAACGCGGAACTCCTGCTGTCGGAGGTCCACAGGAATCATGACGGCAAACTTCCGCACGGCGGAGAACAGCGGCTCGAAACCATTGCCGCGCTGGCGGTGCGCTTGCGGGAAACCGTGAGCCGGCTGAGCCAGGAGTGGGAAGCGCGGCAGCATGCGGTGCATTGAGCGGAGAACAGCGGAAATCAGAAATCAGAAATCAGAAGTCAGAAAAACGACTCAATCTGTCCGTGCAGGTTTTCAAGAACTGAAATTTGAAATCCGATGAGCAATAACTGAAAACCAGAAACTGAAAACTGAAAACCAGAAACCATAAACTAGAAACTGAAAACTGAAAACGTCCACCTCTGACTG
>Ga0209488_10002716_pt1 | contig 14458 bp, 14 predicted proteins | sample Rivendell_Oct201_8_FD_188349 | JGI IMG/M metagenome (GOLD analysis project Ga0209488, IMG submission 188349) | Vadose zone soil microbial communities from the Eel River Critical Zone Observatory, Northern California, USA -... | ecosystem: Environmental > Terrestrial > Soil > Vadose zone >... | reverse complement strand
ACCGGTCGAGACGCGCGATTGGGGCCGTAGCTCAGCTGGGAGAGCGTCGCGTTCGCAATGCGAAGGTCAGGGGTTCGATCCCCCTCGGCTCCACCAAATCCGCTTCATCCGCTCAGGCCCCGATCGTCTTTGCGGCCGTGGTTGCCACGATCCGCCGACGCGTATTCTCGCGTTCGAGAGCGGCTCGAATGGCTGCCGCGAGCGCTTCGCGGTGGTAGGGTTTGGCGATCAACGTGAAATCCTCGTCCATCACCCGCGATCCCCACTGGGTGTAGCCCGTAGCCAGTACGACCGGAAGCCCGGGGCGCTGCTTCCGTAATGTCCGGCCCAGCTCGAGACCACTCATCCCGCCCGGCATGACGACATCGGACAACACCAGCTCGATTGTCGGATCCTGCTCGATCAGGGCCAATGCCGCATGGCCGTCTTTCGCCTCGACAGCCTGATAGCCGATGTCCCCTAATACCCCGATCGTCACTCGGGCTACCTCGGCCTCATCCTCGACGACGAGAATGCGCCCGGACAGCGCCAAGGGTGCAGCTGTTACATCAGACGCCGCCGCAGCGTGCTCCTCCACCGCGCGAGGCAGAAAAAGTGTGATCGAGGTGCCCTTGCCCATTGCGCTCACGATCGACGCGGCACCGCCGCTCTGCCTGGCGAAACCGTAGACCTGAGAGAGGCCCAGCCCCGATCCCAGCCCGATCTCCTTGGTCGTGAAATAGGGCTCAAAAGCCTGCGCCAGCACTTCCGGCGCCATCCCTTCGCCGGTGTCGGAGAGAGTTACTGCGACGAAATTGCCCGCCAAACCCTCGCCCGCCGGATCACTGGCATCAAGTGTAACGTTGCGCGCCTGGACCCGAAACACGCCACCTCTTGGCATGGCGTCACGCGCATTCACCGCGATATTGAGCAGCGCCAGGTCGAATTCGGCGAGATCGACCGACACCGGCCACGTCTGCTCCGGGATCTTCACCGTCACCTCGATGTCGGGGCGAAGCGACGGAGACAGTAGGTCGGAGAGATCCTGGACGCGATGCCGCAAGTCTACTGGCTCGGGCCGGAGCATCTGGCGGCGCGAAAAGGCTAGCAGCTGCCGGGTAAGGCGCTCACCGCGCTCGGCGGCCTGGGTTATGGCCGCGAGGCGCCGGCGCACTGCGTCGTCGCGCACAGTGTCGTTCAACATCGTGGCATTGCCGCCGATCACCATGAGGAGATTGTTGAAGTCGTGCGCGATGCCGCCGGTAAGCTGTCCGATCGCCTCCATTCTCTGGGCCTGGCGCAATGCGGCCTCAGCCTGCTGGCGCTCCCGGATCTCGATCTCGAGGCGCCGGTTGACGCTCGCCAGATCGCGCGTGCGTTCGCCCACCACCGTCTCGATGCGCCGCGTGTATCCGGAACCGAGGAGCAGCAATGCACCCAAGAGGCCGGTGCTGAAGACGCCGATCACCAGAACAGCCCAGCTCTGCCAACTTCGGTGCTCGGCCATGTACGATTCGGTCGGGGCGGTCTCCACACCATACCGCCGTCCGCCAAAGGTGAACGTGTCGCTAAAGGAGGCGCCAGCGGCGGCAGGAGAAAAGCCACCGTTAAGGATCTTTTGCGACTCCAAATCGACGAGCCTGACACCGATCATCGGAGCTACGGGAGCAAGAACTCCGGTCATGAACGTGCCCATCCGGAGCGCAACCGAGACCACACCCACTCCGTTTGGGCCCTCATGCACGGCATAGACAAGCAGAATGCCGGCCTGCTCCCCCTGCTCCTGAACCAGGCGGATCGGCGGTGTCGCTGTAACGGTCCTGGTAGCGAGCGTCGCCTCCACTGCGGCTCGGCGGCCGGCCTCTGAAGCGAGATCGAACCCCACGATGTGTTCATTGCCCTTCAAAGGCTCAACGTAGGTCACCGGCAAGAAGCGCGCCCGCTCTGCGGCGCGCCGCCGTTGCCCCGAGGCATCGATCTCGCAAATCTCAAACCTCGGCAGGTCGCTCTGTTGGGCGGCCTCGAAGGCCTGGCGCTGCCAGGATTCGATTTGCGGCGCCCACTTGACTGCCTGGATCGCCTGAAAGCGCTGCAGTAAGTTCTGGACCAACCGGTGAAAGTCGGCCCGAGACAGCGGTGCCGGTCCACTGAAGGACCGCTCCAACTGTTCGAGGAACACTTCCTGTTCCTTGAGCCCGGTTCCAATCTTGTCGACGATTTCCTGGGAGAGCAGGCGGAACTCCAGCAGAGCGTCTTCGTGCTCCCACTTGCTGACGCGGATAAAGATGGCGATGAACAGTGCGAAGAACAAAAGCATCGGCACTGCTACCGGACCAGCGCGACTACGCCACAGCGTTTGCGGCTGCCCAGCGATCACGAGCATCAGCGGTAACGCCATCAACACGCCGAGCGTGTCACCGATCCACCAGGAGATCCAGCTCGCCACCAGCTCGGGCAGCTTTACGACGTCAAGTGCCAGCAGGCCACCCAACGACAGGGTCGCGCTCGTCAAGCAAAAGGTCGGGGAGAGCAGCAGAAAGCGTGCTAGCTCACGACCGTTGTCGAGTCGCGTCGGATAGCCGACCACGCGCCGCAGGACTGAGCCGCCGACCGCGGCTTGCACCATGGATGCTGCGGCAATCAGCGTCGCTGCAGCGACGCTGATTTCGCCGAAGCGATGACCCGCAGAATACCCGATCCAAACATTCAGCAAGAAAGAGCCGAGAAAGGTCCAAGGCAGGGTTGCCGAACCACCGATCAGCATCGCTGCGATCGCGATGCCCGCGGGCGGAAAGATCGGGGTGGCATAGCCCGGCGGGACGGCCAGCATCAGTGCGAGCTTGCCGGTGGCCACATAGGCCAGCGTCAGCGACAGGTGAGCGAGCAGAGGATTCCTTGCCACGCTTGGCGGGGTGCGGCCTCGCGTCTGTAGCATCTGACGACCGGCCCGCGAATGTCGGCGGTCGAGATGTGTCGCGCCAGAGCCGGTCCTTGGACTTAGCTGAGGGCCACGGCGAAACCGCGCTGCACGCCGGGGCGGGCCATCATCGCTGCGTACCAGCGCTTCACGTTGGGGAAATCGGCCAAATCGACCTGGTGGCGCTCATGGCGCCATGCCCAGCCGAGGATCGCGAAATCGGCGATCGAGATCTCGCCGGCCGCGAATTCGACCTCGCCGAGCCGGCGATCGAGGACACCGTAAAGTCGACGAGTCTCCTTCGAGTAACGCTCAAGACCATAACGACGGTCCTGCTCGTTGGCCACTTGCAGAAAATGGTGCACTTGACCGGGCATCGGGCCGAAGCCGCCCATCTGCCACATCAGCCATTCCAGAACGGGCACTTGCCGGCGCAGATCAGTCGGCCAAAACTTTTCGGTCTTCTCGCCGAGATAAATCAGAATCGCACCAGATTCGAAAATGCTGATGGCGGCGCCCTCCGGGCCCTCGGGGTCGACGATCGCGGGAATCTTGCTGTTCGGACTTATTTTCACGAAGGCGGGAGCGAATTGCTCGCCCTTGCCGATGTTCACCGGCTTCACCGTGTAAGGCAAACCCATCTCCTCCAACGCGACGCTGATCTTGCGGCCGTTCGGGGTGTTCCAGGTATGAAGTTCGATGGTCATCGCTGATCCGCCTTCTAGCTGACCGGTTCGTGGTCGATCGGGTCAGGCAGGATTGCTGCGATTACCCTCGGCTTCAAGAGGCGATCGCTGATACCCGCTGTTCAGGGTCGGACACACTCGAAATAGGCGACGTTCTCGTCGATCTCGCGAAACTGCGGCACGCGTTCGAATGGTGCGCAATGCCGCTTTGCCGCCGCAGTTGCGCGCTCCATGTCGCCGGTGTAGGTGACCCTCGCGAAGCTTGCATCGCCGTCGAGCACGAAAGGCTTTGCCGTGCACGCGGGCTGCGCGCCAATCACCAAGACGGCGAGGAGCAGCAGCCGGATCGCGGCGAATAAAATCGGCCAGCTCTGATCGCGCGACCCCGCCTTCATATTATCCCCTCGACGCAAGATAAGGGACGGCGGGCGCAGTCTGCTAGCCGGCGGCGCGACTGTCGATCACCTTAGATCGCCCCGGCGCGCGTTAGGCTAAACAAGCGGCTTCATTCGGCGCGACCAAAAGGACTGTAGGCAGTGTCGATCCAAGAATGGAGCAGCTGGGCGGGTCCCGACAACTCACCGTGTCCGCCGCCGGCTGCGACTGACAGGTCCACCGTCTGATCAATTGCAAAACTGATCGCGGCGATCGCGGCAAATACGATCGACATCGCCCATGCCGAAAACGTTGCACGCCGCGTGGTTGCTTGCGGTCTCCATCGAAGCTGCGAGCTCGCGATCATGACGATGTCTCCGCGCCTGCAGCTTCACCCCGCAAGCGACGGGGCGCCGGCGGCGCTCGCTCTCTGCTCGATTAACCGTACGGGTGCCGAAGTGAAAACGTTCCCATTCTACCGATATAGGATGGCAGCCATTCCCCACCCGTATGGCTGCTTATCGGCTCAGAGTGCCGTCAGCCCTACCTTGGCGGCGAAGTCGCGCCCTCGCTCGATGTAGTCGCGATATTGTCCATAGCTGGGGGCGGCGGGCGACAGCAGGACCACCCCGCCTGGCGGCGTAACCCGCATCGCATGTAGGACGGCATCCTCCATGGAATTCGCCCGATATATCGCGCTGCCCGAACCACTCACGCGGTTCAGCGCCGCTCGCATTTGAGCATAAATTCGGGACCCGGTATCGCCAACACAGATGACGACCTTGGCCGCACCACTCGTAAATGCCTCGACAAGCTTGCCGTAGTCGATACCGCGATCGTAACCACCGACGATCACTGTGACATCGCGATCGGCATAAACCGCCAAGGCCGCGATAGTCGATTCGGGTATCGTCGAAATGCTGTCGTCGACGAAGAGGATGTTTCTGCTTTCGCCGAGCTCTTGCTGCCGATGCGGCAGTCCGCAGAAGTCGTGGGCTGCATCGAGTGCCGCGGCAAGGTCGAGATGGAGTACTTTCGCAACCGCAAGCGCCGCGCACAGGTTAGATCTGTTGTGTTCTCTGACGAGATAAGGGTTGCGCACACTTCCAACCCAATCCCGACCATCGAATATTTTGGTACCCTCGGAGTGAATACCGCTCTCCTCGTTGAACAGGTATTTCCGACCGGGTGAACCGGCGATGATCGGGACGACCGCGTCGTTAGCGGCGCGGTTGACGATGCGACATCTGCTCCGGATCAATAAGTTGACTTTGTCTTGAATATAGCGCTCGACAGTCAGGTGCCAGTCGACGTGCTCTGGGTAGAGGGATGTCAGCACCGCGAGGTCGCAGACTCCCTCGAAATCCGCAGCCTGATAACTTGAGACCTCGATGACCGCATAGTCGGGGTTGCCGATCTCGGTCACCGGAACCCCGATATTCCCGGCGAGAGCTACTGTGCGGTCAAGCCGGGTCAGAATATGTGCGATTAACGATGCGGTCGTGCTCTTGCCCTTTGTCCCGGTCACCGCAATTGTCGTGAGATCGGGCTCTTCGGCGAACCATAAGTTCAGCAGTGAGGTTATTTGTACCCCATTCTTGCGGGCGGATTGGATGTGGCCGCGATAGAGACTGACGCCGGGCGATTTGACGACGACGTCGATCTCAGTGAGCACATTGGCGATTCCCTCCGCGCCAAAGATAAAGGTGACATTGCTGCCATATTCCTCCGGGACGGGCACTTCGGCTGTGTCATCCAGCAGCACCAGCGGCAACCTCGGATGATGCTTTCGCAGAAACCCGATTGCCGCTCGCCCTTCGCGGCCCAGCCCCCAGATTGCGACGCGTCGCGAGCCGAGATCAGCCACACGCATCAAGCATGGCCATGTAGGAATCCGGAACCCGGTGAGGATGCTTAAGTTCGAACAGCGCGCGGTATTCGGCCGGATCTCGCTGTTGCAGCACGGTGAAGCCAGCCTGCAATTGGCGCACTACGGCATCCTCCCGCCAATCGGGATGGCTAGCTAGGTGTGACATCACCGCCGCACTCTCGGCGATTTCGCCGACGCATTCGAACGGCTTGTGTTCTTGCAATCCGCACAATTGGGCAAACCCGTCTCGCTGGGTCTCGTCGTCCAGAAGATTGTTGCCGAAGATGCCGATCAGCTCCGCTTTTGCGATGAACGGGGACAGTGCTAGAAACACAAATCGGCATTTCGGACAATTGCAGCACCATCCTCTGTCGCGCGCCGTCAATAATTGGCGGAAGGCCGTGTTGCAGCTGCGGAAAATTCGGAAATATTCGCGCGATTTCGCGAACCGCCGGGCGATCTCGATCTCTGACAGCGGCCGCAGCAGCGAGAAGTAGGCAATGCTGGGCGATATGTGATTTCGCACATATTCAGAGAAGTCCTCCTCGAACTCCAAGGACTTGCTGAATTGATGGTTGATCTCGGTGTTGTCGATCCGCAGGTTTGGCGCGCTGGCGGAGTGCTCGTTCGACATGGCGATCGCGTCGCAACCGGCCATCACCGCGCCCGCCAAGGCGATAGCGCTCAAGATCCCGGTAATTGGAACATGGCCATTGAGGGCGCCGGCCGCGTTGAGCTTGAAGAGACCGCTGTCCAGCCGGCGGTGAACCCCGATGAACGGCAGCCCGGCCGCCGCGATGCAGGCACGGATCGGTTCGGCGTCACCCAATGAGAACAAGATCAGCGGTTCGCCGCTGCGCTTGAGGCATTCGAGCGTGACGATCGAGTCTTTCCCTCCGCCCACCGGCACGCAAGTGCGCCGTGGCATGTCGAGGGCAATCGGTGCCGCCGGCGCGGTATCGGACCACCGGATCTCAAGATGGCGTCGCAGCGAGATCCGGTTCCTGAAGGCGAACTCGGCCAAGCCTTTCTCATAGAACTTCTGCAAGAATTCGGCGGTGGTGCAATCCACCGGAAAGGGCTCGCAAATAAGCGTCTGTGGAACAAAAGCTTTATAGTAGCTCACCCCGGACATCAGAAATATCAAGCGGAAGATGCGGTCGAGAACCTCGCTCGCTTCCGGCGAAAGTTGTCGCGGTATAAAATTGAAAACCAGCTTTTCTTCAAATCGTGGGCCATCTGCGAACCGATATCGCAGCGACAAGGTCGAGAGCGCAGGGTCGTGGCGATAATTCTCGAAGATGAACTCCTTATATTGCATGCCCTCGCTCGACCATGGTGCGGACCGTTCGCAAGATGCGATGGTGTGTGGCGATGTCGAGATTGTCTACGGTCAGCGTTCGCAGGCGCGACACGCCGTCGACCGCGGGGCCGTGCTCGACGGCCGCCTCGAGCACAGCGCGATCGACCGTCTCATCGAGGCAGGCGAGCAATGTCCCACGCCAATCCTCGCGAAGCGCGGCGAGTGCACCGATCAGCGCGTACGCCCCCCAATTAGAGACGCCGGCCACGATCAGGTGCCGCGCCGCGGTGACGCACGCGATCGTCTCGCCGTGCGCGACGTGCCCCGCGATCAATGAGCGAGAGATGGCACCCATCCCGATCTCGTTGCCGCCATCGCCGATCGCGATCGTGTCCCACGGGCCGGCCGTGAACAGGTCATCGAGCGGTGCGGTGTACGAACCGATGTCCTGACCGCGCATATTGCGCGGGGGGCCGTCAGCGCTGCGCCCGCAGCGCTCGATGGCAATCGCGTGCGTGATGCCCGCGCTGCGCCAGGTCTCGATGAGGGGGGCGAGGGGAGCGCCGATGGCGACGACATCGATCGGCACCTCCGAAACCCCGGCGCCGACGAGCGAGGCTGCGCAGGCGCCGCGGCACGGCTCGTCCGTCGCGACTCGGCACGGGATACCGACCGCCTCGAACGCCTTCGCGAGCAAGGCGGCACCCACCGGCCCATCGGTTTCCGCCGCCGGGGGGAGCCCTGCGGAACATAGAAACCGGTGATCAGCCCCACCCGGGCGGACGGCGTCCTCGCGAATGTCGAAGCAGCACCCCACAGGGCACCCCGGGCGGCATCGAAAAGCCCGGTGATGTTGCGCCCGACATCGACGTGGATCAGGCGCTCGATCCGGTCGACGAGCGCTTGGGGGTCGGGCCGGCGTGCCATCGGCGGCAGACGCCTATAGGCTCGCCAGCTTGGTATTGCGCAGGTCGGTGATCAGCATGGATCCCGGCGCGTGGGTGACGCAGAAATCCGGCCGGACCTCGGCAATCACCGCCTGCGGGGTGACGCCGCAGGCCCAGAAGACCGGCAGCTCGTCGCTCTTCACCGGAACCGCATCGCCGTAATCAGGCTTGGCCAGATCCTTGATGCCGATCTCCTCCGGCAGACCGATATGCACGGGAGCGCCGTGCACCGAGGGGAAGCGCGAGGTGATCTGGATTGCACGGATCGCCTCTTTCGGTCTGAGCGGCCGCATCGAGACGACGAGCGGACCGGCGAACGGACCCGCCGACGCGCAAGGGATACTCGTCCGATACATCGGGACATTCGATCCGCAGGTTATGTGGCGCAATTCGATCCCGTCATCGAGGAGCGCCTGCTCGAACGAAAACGAGCAACCGAGGGCAAAGCCGACGAGATCGTCGCGCCAGACATCAAAGAGCTCGGTCGGCTCTGCGACGAGTTCGCCGCGCCGCCACACCCGATAACGCGGCAGATCGCTGCGGATATCGAGATCCTGCCCCAGATTCGGCATACGCGGGTCGCCGGCCTCGGCGATGGCGAGCACCGGACACGGCTTCGGGTTCGCTTGCGCGAATCGGAGAAAATCATGGGCCAACACCTTTGGCAGGATGACCAGATTGGCCTGGACATTACCCGGAGCCAGCCCCGCCGTATTACCCGAGAACTCGCCGGCGCGAATGCGCAATCGCTCGCGCGTGCCGGCCGCGACACCCCGCTCAACCGGTTCGCTCATCACACCACACCCACACGTCCAATTCGAGCTATTTTACCACACCCCGACTAGGAGATGCACTCTTGAGCGTCCTCTATCTCGCTGCCGCGATTGTCTTGGAAATCTGCGGGACAACATCATTGAAGCTCTCCCAGGGGTTTACCCGCATCGGTCCGGCGGGTGCTGTCGTCGTGTGCTATGCGGCGAGCTTTGCGCTCTTGTCCGTCGCTCTGCGCGGGATCGACCTGTCGATCGCCTATGCCGTCTGGTCCGGCGTCGGCACCGCAATCGTCGCGGTAATCGGGATCCTATGGTTCGGCGAACCCGCGGAAGCTTGGAAGCTCTTGTCCCTGGCGCTGATCGTCCTGGGGGTCGCCGGGCTCCACCTGTCCTCGTGACCGTTCAGCTGGCGAGCACCGCCGCGCAGCCGAGAAACGCCGGCAACGGGTGGGTGACGACATAGGTCGGGATCACAGCGAGATAGGCGCTGAACCGGCCTTTAGCTTCGAAACGCGCGCGAAACGGCGATTGGGCGAACCGCTGACCGAGCCGGGGCACGATCCCGCCGCCGATGTAGATCCCGCCGCGCGCGCCGAGGGTCAGCGCCAGATTGCCGGCCATCGTTCCGAGCATCGCGCAGAACATGGCCGTAGCCTCGGAGCAGAGGGGATCGGCCGTGCCGGTTTCCGGATCGGTGATCTGCGCCGCGGTATAGCCCCGCGACGGCACCCCATCGAGCACGGTCAAGGTGTTGTAGAGATTGACCAGCCCGGGTCCGGACAGCACGCGTTCGGCCGAGACGTGATCGAAATGCCGGCGCATGTGGTCGAGCACGGCACTCTCGCGGTCGGTGGCCGGTGCCATCGTCGCGTGCCCGCCTTCGCCCGCCAGCGGGATCCACCCTGCGCCGCCCGGAATTAGGCCGGATACGCCGAGCCCCGATCCCGGGCCGAGCACGCCCAGCGCTGCCCCGGCCGTAGGCGTCCCGCGGCCAACCTGCAGCCGGTGCTCCGGCGCCAAGTGCGGCAGGGCCAGCGCCAGCGCGGTGAAGTCGTTGATCACCTCGAGGCGGTGAAAGCCAAGCTGAGACCTCAGCTCCGAGATTGAAAAACTCCAGGGATGATTGGTCATCGCCACGCGGTCGCCGGTGATCGCCGAGGCGATCGCGATCGCCCCTTGCCGCGGCATCGGCAAGGCCCCGCGCTCGCCGAGATAGGCGGTGATCGCGTCAGCGATCGTCGGATGATCCGCGACGGCGTGGGTGCGCGTGTACAGCACCTCCCGTTGCGGCGAAACCAGACCGAACCGCGCGTTGGTGGCGCCTACGTCGCCGACGAGCCAAGTCTCGCCGGTGGCCACGCTCGATGTCACCGCGGGAGGTCCCCCACCACGCGACCACGGACGCTCCTCTGACGCCACCGTGCGAAGCTGTCGCACGCCGGGTAGCATATCATCCCGGTCGTTGTGCGCCGCACATCACTCGGCTGTCGAGTGTGCCCTAATCGTCTGATCTCGCCGCGAATCGTCAGCATTGCCAACGCGTTTCTAAAAAGCATCTTGACATCCTGGCGAAATCCCTTAGATTGTGCAGTGCGGTAACGATCACCGGTTGTGGTCCTGCCGTACGTCTTCTAGGCGTTTCCTCCCTAAACTTGGGCCGCGCTGATGTGCGGCCCAATTTTTTTTTCGCGACCCGCCATTCGGCGACCCGAGAGCGAATTCGCGGTCCTGATCGAGGCGCGCGGTGGGCTCGAGATCGGGCAAAGCGGCGACCTCGCGGTAGATCGGTGCAAAGTCGGGACGAGTAGCCTCGAACAGCTCCTCGAAGTCATGGATGACGAAATAGAGTTGCTGGAAATCGTCGATCCGATAGCGCGTCCGCATTATCCGCCGCAGATCAAACCGCAACCGGCGCGGCCGTGGGTCATCGAGGCAGTAGACCGATTCTCCCGCCGAGGACAGTATCCCGGACCCGTAAATGCGCAGACCCTCCTCCGTCGCGATCAGCCCGAACTCGACGGTGTACCAATAGAGCCGGGCCAGGCGCTGCAGATGCCCGAGCCCGAGCGCCTTCAGCCCGCCTTCGCCATAGGCTTGCAGGTAGTCGGCGAAGACCGGGTTCATCAGCAGCGGCACATGGCCGCAGATGTCGTGGAACACGTCCGGTTCCTGGATGTAGTCGAGCTGGTCGCGGCGGCGGATGAAGCAGGTCGACGGGAAGCGGCGGCGAGCGAGATGAGCGAAGAAAACGTCGTCCGGGACAAGCCCGGGCACCGCCACGATCTGCCAACCGGTGGAGCGGTCGAGAATATCGCTGAGCCCACGGAAATCCGGAATCCCGTCCGCCGCCACCCCGAGCCCGCGGAGCCCGTCGAGATATTCGCGGCAGGCGCGTCCGACCAGCAGCCGTTGCTGCCGCTCAAACAGCAATCGCCAGATCGCGTGTTCCTCTTCGCTATAGGCTTGCCAGTTCTGCTCGATGGCAAAATCCGGCCGGACCGTCGTCATCGCCCTCTCCTAAGCTGCATCCATCAGGTGTGGATGCCGGAGTAGTGCGTCAATCGGCCGCCTTTGGGTCATGCCGGCGTAGCCATCGGCCTTGCCAAGCAATCCTCCACTGTACGGCCTAATCGCGTCACAAGCTCGGTCAGCTCCTGCGCCAGCCGCGCGAAATAAGGTTTCCGGCGGTAGTTCTGCTCATTCATGTAGAGCGACCGATTGATCTCGATCTGCAGCGCGTGACGGTGCAGGTCCGGACGCCCGTAGTGGTCGGTGGTGAACCCTCCGGCATAGGGCGCGTTGATCGCGACGGTGAAGCCGCGTTCGGCGAGAAAGCGGCGGGCGGCCTCAAGGATTTCCGGGGCGCAGGCGCCGCCGTGGCAGTCGCCCAGGACGATGTCGGCCCAGCTTCGTCCACAGCCGGAGCCCACTCCCGAGGGCATCGAATGGCAATCGACCAAGAGATAGCCGCCGAACAAGGCTTCGGTTTCCTCGACCAGCCGATTTAGCACCTGATGATACGGCCGGTAGTGGCGTTCGATTCGGTACCGCACCTCCGCAAAGCTGAGCTTTGTTGTGTAAATTTCCTCGCCGCTGGCGACGAGCCGGGCAATCGTGCCGAGGCCCATGCGGACTCTCGGCGAACCGGCATTAACGAACCCCGGCAGTGTGTCGCTGAACATGCTCGGATCGAGTTCGTAAGCTTCGCGATTGACATCGACATAGGCCCGCGGAAAGCGGGCCGCGAGCAGCGGCGCCCCGAGGCGCGGTGCGGCAGCGAACAGTTCGTCGACGAAGCTGTCCTCCGACCGCCGTAGCGCCAACGGGTCGAGCCGCGACGCCGCGAGGAAATCGGCCGGATATTCAGCACCGCTGTGCGGCGACGCGAGAACCAGCGGCAAGCTCTGCACCACCGGCCGCTGAAGGTCGAGGATGCCGATTCCCGATGATGGATGAGGGAACTCACCGTCCATGGCGAAACTTTAGTGCGCCGTCGCAACGCTGTCATCAGCCGGGCTGTCGCCGCGGCAGTCGGAGAATTCAGCCACACACGAGCCCGTCGCTGAGATAGATTATCCCGGCTAGCGTATAGCGGCGGAGGGCAGAATGTTCGAAGGCTTTACTCGGACGGAGATCACCACGACCGGTGCCCGCATCCATTTGCGGCACGGCGGTGACGGCCCGCCGCTGCTGCTGTTGCACGGCAACCCGTTGACGCATGTCTCGTGGCACAAGATCGCCAACCGTCTGGCCGAACGGTTTCACGTCGTCGCCGCCGATTTGCGCGGTTATGGCGACAGCGTCGGCCCCGACGATGGCGGCGAAAACAACATCAACTATTCGTTCAGGGCGATGGCACAGGACCAGGTCGAGGTTATGGAGACGCTCGGCTATCGCGAATTCCTTGTCGCCGGGCATGACCGAGGCGCCCGCACCACGGCCCGCATGTGCCTCGACCATCCCGACCGGGTGAAGAGCGCTGCGCTGATCGACATTCTGCCCAACCACCACATCTGGACCCACACCTCAAAGGAATGGGCATTGCGCTCGTGGCATTGGGCGCTAATGGCTCAGCCCTACGACTTCCCCGAACGGATGATGGCTGCCGTTCCGGCACAGTGGTACATGGAAAACAAATTGTCGAAGCCCGGCATCGGGCTCGGCTTCTTCGATCCCGCGGCATTTGCAGAGTATGTCCGCTGCTTTAACTGGAAGACCATCAAAGGCTCCTGCGCCGACTATCGTGCCTGCCCAACTTGCGACTTCGAAATGGACAAGGCCGACTTCGAGGCCGGGCGCAAGATCACGGTTCCGTTATTGGTGATTTGGGGGGCGCGTAGCCACACCGAAGGTGTCCACGGTGACGTGCTTGCGGTGTGGCAACGCGGTTACGCGACCAATGCCCGGGGCGGCGCGCTGCCCTGCGGCCATTACGTGCCGGAGGAAGCCCCGGAGGACACGCTGCGATGGCTGTTACAGCACTTCGCGTGATGGGTGCGGCAAGCTTTCTAAACGACGAGCGCGCTGCTCGCTTTGGGAAGGCACTATGAAGCAATATCCGGCATGGCTTTCTGCACTGTTCTTGTTGGGAGCCTGCTCTTCGGGATCGAGCCAATCGGCCATGTTGATACTGAACAACCCCACCTGGGATCGGGTCAACGTCGAGGCGGTGATCACCAACAGCGCCGATTGCGGCAATCGCGGCAACGGCTACGTCGCGACCAAAACATTCATTATGACCAAGGGTCACCCTGTGCATATCGAGGCGCCCAACGGCGAGAGCATCTGCTGGCGCAAGGACCGCAACCCGAACAACTCCGTTCCCGGCGACTGGTCGGGCTGGAGCCGGATCCCCCTTGCCCCTGGGCAAACCGCGGAAACCGATCTGTAGCGCCTCGCCGCGCCCTGTCGGCTCCCCCTCACCCTCCCGCTTCGCGGGTCCCGCTCGCGGGGAGAGGGCTGGGGTGAGGGGCCGGTCACTCCTCGGCGTCGCATCCAAAGCCTCTCTCTTCGCATCGCATCGGGGATCCGGCTAAGATCGGTCAGGAAAATGGCGCGGGAGTTTGTCGATGTCGCAGCATCACACATTGCGGGCTAGTCCGGAGACCTGTCACTGGGGGTTCTTCGATGCCGGGTTGAAGCCGGTTTTGTCGGTTGCCTCGGGCGACACGGTGACCGTCGATTCCGTCTCAGGCGGCGCCGACGTGCTGCCGCAAGGGGGCTCCTTCGACATTCTCCCGGATCATCTCGCGATCCACCGCGGGCTCGAGCCGCGCCTCGGCGCGCACATCCTGACCGGCCCGATCGCAGTCGAGGGTGCCGAGCCCGGCGACGTGCTCGAGATCCAGATCCTCGCGATCGACTGCCGGCAGAACTGGGGCTACACCCGGATCCGGCCGCTTTCCGGCACGTTGCCCGAGGATTTCCCGATCCGCCGGATCTGGCATACCGCGATCGACCGCCAGCGCGGCATCGCCACCGTGCCCTGGGGTGCCGAGATCGAGCTCGCTCCGTTCTTCGGGGTGATGGGGGTGGCGCCGCCGCCGGTCTACGGGGCGGTAACCTCGATTGTGCCCCGCGAGTTCGGCGGCAACATGGATCTGAAGGA
>Ga0209488_10002714_pt1 | contig 14459 bp, 14 predicted proteins | sample Rivendell_Oct201_8_FD_188349 | JGI IMG/M metagenome (GOLD analysis project Ga0209488, IMG submission 188349) | Vadose zone soil microbial communities from the Eel River Critical Zone Observatory, Northern California, USA -... | ecosystem: Environmental > Terrestrial > Soil > Vadose zone >... | reverse complement strand
GCCGTCATGGAAGAGTGCGGGATCAAGGTCACGCGAAACCCGGCGGAAATGGCGACTCTGCTCAAGTCGGTGCTCTAGCCATGCGCGCCGGAGGCTGATCCGGTCATGACCCGCTGGGCGCGTTTTCGCTCGAACGGCGGCCAAACCGGGTACGGTATTTTTGAGGAGACCCGCATCCTCGAATATGAGGGCGACTTCTTCGCCGGCGCGCGGCCGACGGGCCGCATCTTCGCGCAAGATGAGTTCACGTTGCAGAGTCCATGCACGCCAAGCAAGATCGTCGCCTTGTGGAACAACTTCAACGCGCTCGCCATAAAGCTCGGCAAAGCGGCCCCGACGCATCCGCAGTTTCTCATCAAGCCGGGCACATCGGTCATCGGCCCGAACGAGCCGATACGGAGGCCGACCGGCTATGCGGGCAAAATCGCCTACGAGGGCGAGTTGGGCATCGTCATCGGGAGGCTCTGCAAGAGCGTGCCGCCGAACGGCGCCGCGCCCTTCATTTTCGGGTATACCTGCGTGAACGATGTGACGGCCGCGGAGGTGCTCAATGAGAACGTCGACTTCCCGCAGTGGTGCCGCTCCAAGGGCTACGACACCTTCGGCTGCCTCGGCCCGGTGATTGCCACGGATTGGGATTGGTCACGTGCACGGGTGGTCACCCGGCTCGATGGGGTCGAACGCCAGAACTATCCGCTGTCGGACATGATCATGCCGCCTGAGGAACTGGTGAGCCGAATTTCCCACGACATGTCGTTGTTGCCGGGCGACGTGATCGCGTGCGGCACCTCGGTTGGCATCGGATCGATCAAGGATGGGGGCACCGTCGAAGTCCATATCGACGGAATCGGGTCTCTGGTGAACGTTTTGAGTCCCAGCGCTCGATGAGCGCTGCCGCAGACCCGCTCGAGCCGCGGGTGTTGCTGCGGCGCATGTTCGACGCCGCGATTGCATCGGCGCAGCCGGCGCTGTGCGTTCCGCCGCATCTGCCTGCAGCGCCGCGCGGCAGGTTCATCGTGATCGGAGCGGGCAAGGCCTCCGCAGCCATGGCGCGAGCGGTGGAGGAAAGCTGGTCCGGTCCGCTGTCTGGCCTCGTGGTCACGCGCTACGATTACGGCGTGCCTTGTGAACGTATCGAGATCGTCGAAGCGGCGCATCCCGTGCCGGATGCCGCCGGAATGCACGCCGCGCAGCGCATGCTCGAGAAGGTGGGAGGGCTCACCGAAGACGACTTGGTGCTGTGCCTGATATCGGGCGGCGGCTCGGCCTTGTTGCCGCTGCCGGCGGCGGGACTCACCCTCGATCTCAAACAGGCCGTGAGCCGGGCGCTGCTGGCGTGCGGCGCCACCATCAGCGAGATGAACTGCGTGCGTCGGCATCTTTCGGCCATCAAGGGCGGCCGGCTGGCTGCCGCGTGCCATCCGGCGCGCGTGCTCACGCTGCTGATCTCCGACGTGCCCGGCGATCGGCCGATCGACATCGCTTCCGGCCCTACGGTTGCGGACCCCACCACCTGCAACGACGCGCTCGCCATCGTGCGACGCTACGGCATCGAGCTGCCCTCGCCGGCGCGCGACATCCTGGAGAGCGGCCGCGGTGAATCCGTGAAGCCGGGCGATCCGAGACTGGCGCGGTCCACGGTGCGGATGATTGCCACGCCGCAGATGGCGCTCGAGGCGGCGGCGCGTGTCGCGCGCGCGGCAGGCGTCGAATCCTACATTCTCGGCGACGCCATCGAAGGCGAGGCGCGCGACGTGGGTAAGGTACTGGCGGCCATGGCGCTGCAGGTGGCAGAGCGCAATCAGCCCTTCGGCGCGCCCTGCGTATTGCTCTCCGGCGGCGAAACCACGGTCACCGTACGAGGCAGCGGGCGAGGGGGACGCAACGTCGAGTATTTGCTGTCGCTGGCGATCGCACTCGAGGGCCACCCGCGGATCCATGCGCTCGCCGGCGACACGGACGGCGTCGACGGGCAAGAAGAGATAGCGGGCGGATGCATCGGACCCGATTCGCTCGCCCGCGCCTGGGCTTTAGGATTGCGGCCGAAGGACATGCTGGACAACAACGACGGCCATAGCTTTTTCTCGGCGCTCGGCGACTCGGTGATCACCGGACCGACGCTGACCAACGTGAACGACTTTCGCGCCATTCTTATCGGCCGTTGAGCCTGGACGACAGCTGAATCTGCACCCTCTGCTAGAAAATCGCCGGCGTACCCACCCACAGGATCCGCAGCACGCGCTTGCCCGCGTTTGACATCTGAAAGGGATGGCGCTGATCGAAGTGCGCGCTGTCGCCCCGGCCCAATGTGAAGGTGTCCTTGCCCAGCGTCACCGTCAGCTTGCCTTCCAGCACATAGTAGAAGCCCTCGCCTTCGCGCGCCGTGGTCGGCGCCACGAAGCTGGGCGGGATAACGATGAGCAACGCCTCCATCTGACGCTCGGCATGTCCGCCCGTGAGGCGGATATGCCCAAGCTTGGTGCCGGTCTCCAAGTACTCAGGCTCCGCTGCGCGGCGCACCACGTCGCTGAACGGCGGGGGATTGATGAAGTACTGAATGCCGACGTCCATCGCTGCGGCGATCGCGATCAACGAGGTGATGGAGGGTGTCGCGTGGTTGCGCTCCACCTGCGACAGAAACGGCGCCGACAGGCCGGATTTCGCCGCCAATTCTTGCAGGGTCAGTCCCAGCCGGCGGCGGCGCGCACGGATCGCCGAGGCGATCGGCAGGGGATGGGCCGCGGCTCGCTTCTTACGTGCCATGCACGGCCGTGGCGAAATCAGCCCGACGTATGGTCGGCGGCAATGCGCCAGCCCATGGGCGTCCTGCGAAGTACCAATGAGAAAACGCCATCCCCCGCTCCACCATTTGATTCATCGCGACTCAACAAGTAACGGCCGATCGCCAGCGAATGTTCGGCGCTGAGCGCCACCACCCGCGCCAACGACATGCTGAGTACGCCGCGCCGCGCGGTGCTCACTGTAGCAAAGCGCTCGGCGTACAACTTCTCGATTTCCGCATAGCCGACCACGATCTGGTCGGAGGTCAGATAACTGGTGTGCGGCGAGTTTTCATAGCAATCGAGAAACCCCTTGAGATCCCCGGCGTTCCAGGCCGCCATGCTGCAATCCAGGACCGCCTTTACCTCTCCGGAGAGGCGCTCGGCGTCGCCGTCCTGGCTGCTGGGTCTTGTCGTATTCAGGGACATCCGCTTGGGTCTCAAAAAACGCACAGCTTCCCGCGATCCTCGACATCAGTCAAATATAATTCATTTATCAAAAATTTTTGACGTTATGAAAATTCGATGACATGATCGATCGCGAATAATCTAAGGGGATGACAATGAAGCGGAACCTCGCGGCTTTTCAGCGACTCGGCATAGCGGCCACAGCAGCCACGCTATGTGCGGCAGTGCCCGGCGCCGGCCGGGCGGCGGGCGCGGAAGATGAATCCGCCGGCATTCCGGACGTTGTGGTCACGGCCCAACGGCGCAGCGAAAGCCTCCAAAGCGTACCGCTCAGCGTCACGGCTGTGGACGCCGCCGGCCTCGAGCAGATGGGTCTGACCCGCCTGTCGGATCTGGCGCGCGAAGTACCCGGCCTCAACGTGGTGTCGTCCGGTCCCGGGCAGAACATTCTGATCATCCGCGGCATCTCCTCGACCGCCGGCACCACCGGCACGGTCGGCTTCTATCTGGACGACACGCCGATGCAAGCCTCCAGCAATGCCGCGCAATTGTCGGCGCGCGGAGTGTTCGATCCGGCGCTGTTCGATCTGGCGCGTGTGGAAGTACTGCGCGGCCCGCAGGGCACGTTGTACGGATCGAGCTCGATGGGAGGGACGATCAAGTATGTGACCAATCAACCCGATACCGGACACTTCGCGGCGAGCAGCCGCTCCACGGTCTCCTACACGGACGGCGGCGGTCCGAACGTCGAGCAAATCGGCACGGTGAATCTGCCGTTGTCGGACATCGCGGCGGCACGGATCACGGCCTTCTATCGGCACAACGATGGCTTCATCAACCGCTACGGCATCGACTCCGCCAGCTATCTCAATATCAATCCGGCGCAGGTGGACCGCCGCGTCAATTCCGAAAACACCGACGGGATCCGGGCCGCGGTGAAATTCGAGGTGATCCCCGGCCTCACCGTAACGCCTTCGGTGATTTTCCAGGAGACCCGCCTCGGCGGTCCGTTCAATATCGACGAGCCGCAGGGAAATTTCCACGACCTGATCCAGGCTCGCGATACCGCGGAACCCACCACCCAGAAAACCTGGCTGGGAAACCTCACGATTCGACAGGTACTGCCGAGCTTCGAGCTGCTGTCGTCGACCTCGTACTACAACCGCGACATTCTGCTGCACGAAGACGCCTCGAACGTCCTGTACTTCTTTTTCTCCCCGGTGCCGCAGAACTCGGTGTTCCCGGTGGGCATGACCGGCGACTACAAGAACAAGGAGTGGACGCAGGAGTTTCGCTTCACCTCCAGTTTCCAGGGACCGTGGCAGCTCACCGGCGGCCTGTTCTACCACAATGTGTCGGCGCCGCTCGAATCGCAAATTCCAGATCCGCCGGGCTATGACGCGGCCTTCGGATCGCCGTTCGGCGGCGAGACTTTCTTCCACGGCATCCGCAAGGCCGGACTGCGCGAATACGCCGCGTACGGCGAAGGGTCGTACGCCTTCGACGATGGCTGGAAGATCATCGTCGGCGCGCGCGCCTTCAAGGTGAACCAAGACTTCTACCAGGAAGGCGACGGCGTGTTCAACGGCACCACCACCTACTCGTACAGCAATTCGGCGGATCATGGCGTCAATCCGAAGGTGACGGTGTCCAAGCAATTGGACGCCGACGATCTCATCTACGCCACTGCCTCGAAGGGCTATCGCCCGGGCGGTCCCAATAATCCGGCGCCCGCCTCGGTGTGCGGCAAGGAGGTCGCGACGTTGGGATTGAGCGCCGGCGAACTGACCAAGTACGGCTCCGACAACCTGTGGAACTACGAGCTGGGCACGAAAACCCGCTGGCTGGATCGACGCCTGACCGTGAACGCCTCGGCCTATTACATCGACTGGCGCAATGTGCAGCAGCAAATCGTGCTTCAGTGCGGCTTCAACATCACCGCCAACTTCGGCGGCGCGACCAGCAAGGGAGCCGAGATCGAGGCCGAGTACATACCCGTAACGGGCCTGACCCTGTCGGCCTCCGGCGGCTATGTCGATGCGACGCTGAGCAACGCGATTCCCGGATCCAAGGCACAGAAGGGTGATCAGCTTACCGATGTGCCGCGCTGGAGCACGGCGGTGTCCGGGCAGTACGATCATCCGCTGTTCGAGCGCATCTTGGGATTCGTGCGCGCGGATTTCACCGACCGCGCCGGGGCGAATGCGCTGTATGATCGCACCAGCCCGTTCTATCACTATGACGGTTTCGCGCAGACCAATCTGCGCGTCGGCGTCGGGCAGGCGGAGAAATGGAAGGCGGCGATTTTTCTCGACAATGCGTTCAACAGGATCGGCGAAACGGCATTGCCGGTGGCCATCGCCGCCGACTTGCCGACGACGCGCCGGATCGCAATCAACACGCCGCGCACCGTCGGACTGACCTTCGACTATAGATTCTGAGCGAATCCGACTCATCAGCCGCCGCGCCCGCCGCTCCACAGGGAGTGGTCGGCCGCGGCGGCTTTTTTGCGCTGTCCTTCGGCAGCATCGTGGGCTCAGGCTGGATCGTGCTGCTCGGCGAGTGGCTCAAGCTCGCCGCCCCCGGCGGGGCGCTGCTCGCGCTGCTGGCCGGGGGAATGCTCATGGCGGCGATCGGCCTGTGTTACGCCGAGTTGGCGGCACGCATGCCGCACGCAGGCGCGGAGTTGCGCTATGTGGCCGATACGCTGGGTCCCAAAGCCGCCTTCCCGGTCGGCTGGTTTCTCACCCTGTTCCTGGTGGCCATGTGCGCGTTTGAGGGCACGGCCCTGCCATGGCTCCTCGGTCTCTTGCTGCCCGTGCACGCGACCTCGCTGTATCGATTTTTGGGCGAGCCGGTGAGCGGTTGGGGGCTGTCCATGGGGTGTTTCGGTGCGGCGGCGATCTGCGCGCTCAACTTGGGCGGCGTGCGGGTGTCGGTGCTGTTTCAGCGCGTGATCACCTACGCCTTTCTCGCCGTGATGGTGTCGCTGATCATCGCCGGCCTGAAGTTCGGCAAGCTCGAGAATCTCCAACCGGCGTTCTCGCCGCCCGGCGGAAAATCCTGGCTGCTCGGCTTTACCTGGCTGTTCGGCACCTGCGCCATGCTGCTGTATGGCTTTCAGAGCGCCTTGTATCTCATCGAGGAGCGTGCCCCCCACGTGTCGGTGCGCGCCGCCACCGGCAGCATGGTGATCGGCATCGTGGCGGCGGCGGTCTTCTATGCGGCCGTGCTGCTGTCGGCCGGCAGCATCATTCCCTGGCGCAGCATTCTGACGGCGGAACTGCCCTCGGTCGCCGCGTTCGATGCCCTGCTGCCCGGCCGCATTGCCCCGGTGATCTTGGTGGTGGCCATCTGCTCGCTGGCGAAAACCTGGAATGCCGTGATCATGATGGCCTCGCGCCTGGTGCTCGCGCAGGCGCGGGCGGGACTGCTGCCCGCGTGGCTGGGCCGCATCGATGCGCGCCGCAAGACGCCCCGCAACGCGCTGCTGCTGGTGACCGGCGCGAGCATGATCGGAATTTTCCTCGGGCGCGGCGCCATCGTTCCCATCGTCAACATGGCCACCATTTGCGTGTCCATGACCATTGCGCTGATGCTGGCAGTGCTCATCGTGCAGCGGCGCCGGCAGCCCCGCTCGCCGGGATTTTCCGTGCCGGCGCCCAGGCTGCTCATTCCCGTGTGCGCGGTGGGCGCCGTCCTCATGGCGGGCTTCGCATTGTTTCAGCCGCTCTGGGTGCAATCGGGCATCCCCTTGGAATGGAAACTCATTGCACTATGGTCGTTGCTGGGTTTCATATTCCGTTTACTTGTGCGCAGGTGACCACGATGTTGACGCTTCTTGACCAGGGCCCGCTGACGCGCGCCGAGAGCACCGGCTACAGTCAAACCTCCACCCATGCCGACGTGCTGGCGTTCATCGAGGCGCTGCGCATCCGGGGCGATGCGCGGCTGCGCGTCACGGATTTCGGCCGCACCCCGGAAGGGCGCCTTCTGCCGCTCTTGATTCTCTCCAATCATGGCTGCTTCACACCCGAGGATGCGGTGAGTGCGGGCCTGCCCGTGGTGCTGGTTCAATGCGGCATTCACGCCGGCGAAGTGGAGGGAAAAGAGGCGGCCTTGATGCTGGTGCGCGATCTGCTCGGCGGGCGTCATGGCGCGCTTCTGGACCGCCTCACCCTGCTGGTGGCGCCCCTGTTCAACGCCGACGGCAATGACCGCATCGATCCTGAGAACCGCAAGCTGGAGATCGAACATTTCCGCGGCCAGAATGGCCCCTTGGGTGCCGGTACCCGCGAGAATGCCGCCGGGATCAACTTGAACCGCGACTACATGCGCCAACAGGGCGCGGAGATGCGCTTGATGCAAAGCCGCGTCTGCCATCCGTGGAATCCGCACCTGGTGATCGATTGTCACACCACCAACGGCTCCATTCACCGCTTCGCGATGACCTTCGACATTCCGCATGTGCCCGACAGCGGCCGCCGCGAGCCCATCGACTACATGCGCCGGCGCCTGCTGCCTGCAGTGCAAGCCGCGGTCAAGGCGCACGACGGATTGGATTCCTTCTGGTACGGCAATTTCCTGCGCGACGAAGGCGGGGAGGGTATGGGGTGGATCACCTACCCGCACCATCCCCGCTTCGGCGGGAACTACCGCGGCTTGACCAATCGCCTCGACCTGCTGCTGGAGACCTATGCCTACCTATCCTTTCCCGAGCGGGTGCGCACGACGTATGCATTCCTGCGCGAATCGCTAGAGCACGTGGCGAGCCACGGCGATGAGATCTTGGGACTCTTGGCGGGATGTGTGACACCGCCCGATGAGGTTGCGGTGAACTATCGCCTCGAGGCGTTCGATCACGCGCCCGCCGATATTCTCACCCGTGAACCTTATACACTGAGCGGCGCCCCGATCGAGGTGAGGGTGCCGTATATCGGCCGCTTCATCGGTGAGCAGCCCGTCCCGCGGCCACTCGCCTATGCGGTACCGCCCCGCGTCGCGGAACACCTGGTGCGCCATGGGCTGACGATCGACTCACCGTCCGGCGCGACTCTGGACGCCGAGATCGCGGTGGTGCGCAAGCGCGTGGTGGTCGGTGGACGGGGAATCCTCGAAGCCGATTCCTCCGCGCACCTCGACGTCGAGTTCACGCGGCAGCGGCGCGCGCTGCCGGATGGCTGGCGCCTGGTCCGCACGGCACAGCAACGCGGGGCGATTGCGGTGTATCTCTGCGAAGCGGGCAGCGACGATGGCCTGCTGGCGTGCGAGCTGATCGACGCGCCCGAAGCCGGCGCGGAATTTCCGGCGTGGCGGATTCATAGGATCGATGCTCAATGATTCACCGACAGAGATGCGGTTTTGGCTCTGAGGCCACTCCACCAATCACCATCGAGGGAATGTGCGCGGCATCCAACCAATCCGTATGACTGCGAGACTGCGAGCTCCCAATGTGTCATTTGGTAAACACTGTAAGCAGGAGCGAAATGGTCGCCAGCGAGGTGACCGTGGAAATTAATATGCTGCCGGCGGTCACTGTCGCGTCGCGGTCGTATGTCTGCCTCAGCACCAATGACCTCACACGCGCCAGTCTGTTCTACGATGCAACGCACGCTCCTTCATGGTAGGTCCTGCAACGCACCGAACGCACCCGGCGAACCGGCGCTCTGCAGCAGCACGCCCGGATTCATCGTAGTCACGCGATTCACGATCGTGTGAGTCACTCCGCTGCTGACGACGATGTCAGGCTTGCCGTCGCCATTGACGTCCGCCACCGCGATCTCGTAGGCGCCAGGCGCCGGGTATACGGTCGCGGCCATGAACGTGCCGGGTGCGGCCGGCGCGCGAGTCTGCAGCAGCACCGTGACGGTCTGCTGTCCGCCGATGACGATATCCGGGCGGCCATCGCCATCCACGTCCTTGACCACGATCGACTGCGATAGATCCAGTGTGGCAATCGGGTAACTGACCGGGGCGAGGAAGGTGCCCAGACTGGCCGGATTCTGCAGCAGGATATTGACGGTCGGGGCCATGCCGCCGGTCGGGCCTGGGTCGGTAATGACCAGGTCGTTGGCGCCGTCGCCGTTCACATCCGCGATCGCAATGATATTTGCGCCGATCACGTTCGCATTGGCGGTCTGGGTGAACACGTTGACCGGCGCGGCAAACGTGGTCGAGGTTGCGGCTCCGGTGTGCAGCAGCACCTTGACTCCGACATCGTCGGTCAGCGCGACGTCCGGCGCACCATCGCCGTTCAGATCGCCGACCGCGACCCAGTTGGCGCCGCCCGAATACAGGCTGATGGGCGCTGCAAAGGTGCCCGGGGAAGTCTGCACGAACAGCGAGACGCCATAGTCGGCCGAAACCAGGTCCGGCAAGCCGTCGTGGTTCATATCACCGATTGCAACCTGCGAGGCGCCGGGACTCGACAGCATCAGCGGCGCGTTCAACGTGCCCGGGCTGTTCTTGTCGTTGAAGAACACCGCCAGCGAGCCGTCATCGTAGCTCGCGGAGACCACATCCGGCAGCCCGTCGCCGTTGAGGTCGGCACTCGCCAGGTAGAGGGGCTCGACGCCGTCAGCAACGGACACCGGCGGCGCAAACGCGCCCGCTCCCGTCGAGAGGTAAACCTTGAGGTTGCCGGATCCCGTGGGCGGGTCCGGCTCTATCGCGCTTAGCGCGACGACGCTGGTCAAGCCGTTGGCGTTGAAATTCCCAGCGACCACGCCCAGCGAGACCTCGGCGGGGATCGCGTTGCAGCTGTAGCAGTTGTTGTCGTAGCCGTCATTGCAGCTCGCCAGGGCCGGCAAGATAGCCAACCCGAAGAGCACCCGCCAGGAGTGCAGGCCGTGGACCCACCGTCGCTGGGTCGACGCCACGGGTGCGTCGCTCGAAGCCGTCGAAGGGTGGGCCGAGTACCTCATACAGACCTCCTGGCATTCGCCTGCTCGCAGGGTGGGAGGATGCATTTAATAGATATCGACGCATTATAGAGAACGGCCCGGGAAGCGTCATCTTGCGGGACGTCATGGCCTCGAAGGGGCGTTCAAGGACCCCAGTCCGCGCCTCGAGCAGCCGCTCTTTCAATGTTCTCGAAGACTCGTTTCATGCCGTTCACTCGTGCGACATAACCTCGGGCGTCGTGATCTCCGCATCGCTCGCCCTCCGTCAGCCGCAGCCCGCGCCGCACGTAGGCATCGCCCGCGCCGGCGCCGCAGAGATGGATGACCGCGGCCAGCTCCTGTTTGCGCTCGAGCGCCGCGAATTTCAGATGATGGCGCTCCAGAATATTCGCCACGCTGCGATCGAGGTAGGCCGCCGTGAGCTCCACCGCATGTGAGGGAATTACCCGCGTATACAGGCGATTGAACCAGCACGAATTCCAGTCGTCCCAGGGGCCATCCTCGGCGAGGGCGTGATCGCGGATGCAGTAGCGCCTCGCCTCGGCGAAGGTGCCGTCGGTGATCTGGTACATTCCCACTGCGCTCGACGCGGGGCGGTATACATCGAAAGGCTTGATGTTGAACGTCCAGCGCCAGTAAGTGCGCACCACCGGATTGCCGGAACCCTCGACCTGCGCGAGCGCGGCCAGCAGCTCCGGAGAAATCACCTTCGTGGAATATTTTTGAAAAAGGGGAGAGTAACGGCGCCAGGTCTCGGCCGGCGTCTTGTTGAGCGTGCCGCTGACGGGAAAGAAGAGCTCCGAGGGTTTGCGCGCGACCTGGTACACCCAGTTGACCCCCAACCATAGGATGAGGGCCATCGCGAGGACGATCAGCGTCTGCAGCAGCATCGGCGCCCGCCGGATTGCGCGCAATGCGCGGCGCCGCAAGCGCGCAGTCGGCAAGAATCTCGCGATGCGCCAGGGGCGGTGAGGTCTCTTGCGCGGCTTCCTTGCCTTGAGCCGGACGTTAAGTTGGCGTCGCTTCACGACTCGCGACGACCGCGTCACTTTTTTTGAAAGCGGGGGATGGCCTCCAGAATCGAACATGGCCTGTGACGGCTGTCGAGCTGCAAGCTGATCAGTTTGTCCCACCCGTCCCGGCAGGCGCCATTGGAGCCGGGCAGAACGTAGATGACCGTGTTGCCCGCAAGGCCGGCGCAGGCGCGGGATTGCATGGTGGACACACCCACGGTCTCATAGGAAATGAGGTGCCATAGCACGGTGAAGCCTTCGAGTTCCCGGTCGAAGAGCTCACGCAGCGCTTCCGGCGCCACTTCGCGCGAGCTAAGGCCGGTGCCGCCGTTGGTGATGATCACATCGATGCCGGGATCCTCCATCCAGGCCCGCGCCTGCCGCTGGATGCCGGACTTGTCGCCTCGCACCAGGGCGCGAGCCCGAAGATGATGGCCTGCGGTATTGATCCGCTCCGCCAGTAAATCGCCTGATGTGTCGTTGCCGGCATCCCGCGAATCCGAGATGGTCAGCACGGCCAAGCCTAATGCGGTGAACGCGCGTTCGGTATCTATCCTGCCGCCGGGCATGGTTGGGTTCCCTCGGGCGTTCAGCCCAGCTTGTCGCGAACTATCTTGTATACCGCTTCGCTTTCGGCAGCGCAAAACTCGACCAGCTTTTCCAGCTCGACGATCGCCGTTTCGGCGAAGGCACGGTCCTTGAGGGCCGGTGCGTTGATGTAGACGTTCAGCGCCGCGCTACGCAGTCCCGTGAACCCCGCCAGCACACCGACGCCGCCGTCGCTGATGACATTGAGATAGCCTTGCTCGCTGGCGCGCCGCGACAGTGCGATGACTTCGGCACAGGCGCGGGCGCAGTCCAAGGGCGTTTCGGTGGCACGGCGGAGACCGGCCTGGATGGCAGCGGCGCGCATAGCCTTGTCTTCGTCGGTGGCTTTGGGCAGCTTGTACGCGGCCAAGATGCTGTCGAAGGCGGCGATATCTTCGGCCACCATCGCCGTCAGGCGCCGGCGCACTCTTTCGGACTCGTCGCGCACGGCCCGCATTTCGGCCTCGACTCCCTCGTAGCCCTTCTTGCCGATGGTGACGTTGCAGACCATGGACACGAGGGCGGCGCCCATGGCGCCCATGATGGCCGCTGCGCTGCCTCCTCCCGGGGTCGGATGGCCGCTGGCGAGATCGTCCAGAAATTTTTCAACGGAGCTTTGAGTGACCATTTGCGTGTGCTCGTCCGGGTTCAACCGACCATCGTCTTGGCGATGGCGTAAATTTCTTCGGCATCGAGAATGAGATCGTTCTGCTCGAACAGGCGCGCGACGCAGGCGCGATGCAGCGCCAGTTTGAGCGCTCCGAAGCCGAGCGAGCCAAAGAGTATCTTGCCATGCTTGAGCAAGCCGCGATCGTTCTGCCCCACGCCCTCGATGCCCGCCGGCGGCGACGCATTGGCATCGGCTATCAGTTCCAGTGCGGCACTATTCTGCCACTGCTTCTCGTCCAGCAATGTGATGCCCGCAGCTCCCGTGGCGAGCACGATCTGCGCGCCCTCGATGGCGGCGCCTCGTTCGGCATTGGCCGGCGCCTCGACGGCTTGCACCACGATACCGAAGCGCGCATGAATCGAATCGCAGGCCGCTTGCACGACATCGCGCTTGCGGCCGGTGATCGCCACGTCGGCCCCCTCCCGGGCCAGCAGCACCGCCGCGCGCTGACCGACCGGACCTGAGCCGCCGAGCACGACGGCGCGCTTGCCGGCGAGGGAGCGGCCGTGCGCGAGCCACGCCACCGCCGCCGAGGCCGTCGTGTTGGAGCCATTGCAGTCGAACATCACCGAAACGCGGAACTTGGCAAAGAACTTCTTTCGCACGGCGGCGAGCACTGCCTCGCCCTCGGCCATGTTGCCGCCGCCGATGAAGATGGCCGTGTTTTTCTTGTCCTTGAGGCCCCGGGTGAAGATCGCCCCCTCGACGAGACCGCCGGCGTTCTTGGCGTTGACTCCGCCGTATGCCGAAATGTGATCGGCGCCTCCGTCGTAGCCGACGACGTTATCGAAGACCGAGGGCAGGGGGTCCGTATCGAACTGGTAGAGCAGTTTTTTCATTAGTGATCCGGCACGAACCTCGATCAAACGGAGGAGGACTGCCGCGTATCTTAGACGAATTGGTTTCGGGCCATGTTGCCGGCATGCATACGCCTCAAATCCCGAGCTTGCTCGAGACGGAGAGGTCAAGTCACCAGATGCTGGGGTTTGCCCGCCGCCCAGTGTTCGATATTGTCGATCAGTTGATCGGCGAGGAACTGCATGGCGCCGTCCGAGGCCCACGCGATATGCGGCGTGAGGATGAAATTCGGGCGCCGCACGTCGAGCAGCGGGTGACCGTTCTTGGGCGGCTCGACGGTCAGCACGTCGAAGCCGGCGCCGGCGATCAACCCCTCGTCGAGCGCCTGAATCAGCGCCGCCTCATCGACCAGTCCGCCGCGTGCCGTGTTGATGAGCAGGGTGTTGCGCTTCATTTTTCGAAACGCGTGGATGTCGATCAGGTTGCGCGTCGACGGCAGCAACGGACAGTGCAGCGATATCACATCCGATTGCGCGAGCACCTGATCGTGCGGCGTGAAAGTCACCCCTTCCATCTTCGGCGGCGGATGGTCGGCGAACAGCACGCGCATGCCGAATGCGCGCCCAATGGCCGCCGTGCTCTGGCCGATGGCGCCCTCGCCGATGATGCCGAGCGTGCTGCCGTACAGATCGCCGATGTCATGCGTGAAGAAGCAAAACTGTTCGGATTTGTTCCACACGCCGTTCTCGACATCCTGCCGGTACGCGAGCAGATTGCGCCTCAGCGCGAGAATCATCGCGAACGCATGTTCGGGCACGGTGTGCACTGCGTAGTTGCGAATATTGGCGACGGCGATGCCGTGCTCCTTGCAATACGGCACGTCCACCACGTCGTAGCCGGTCGCCGCCACGGCGATCATCTTGAGCTGCGGCAGCTGGCGCAATGTCTCCGCCCGCATCGGCACCTTGTTGACGATGGCGACGGCGGCACCGCCAAGGCGTGGGACGATCTCGCCCACAGCGGTCTTTTCATGCTCGACGTATTCGCTGTCGAAGATGAGCTTGCGGACCTTCGCCTTGAGCGAGGCGCGGTCCAGGAACACCACGCGCATCGTCACGCGGCGACGCCGGTCTTGGCCACGGCAACGTCGTTGGCCGCGCGCACGGGCGAATGGGTGCGCCAGTAGCTCTGCGCGGCAGCCACCCCGCTGCCGGGCTCGAGCTTGACGCCCGCATCGAGCATGGCCATCTCGGCGCCGGCAATGCCGCCGAGCAGCATGAGCTCGTTGAGATCACCCAAG